>Ga0307985_10001815_pt1 | contig 12056 bp, 5 predicted proteins | sample EllFjometageno80_FD_203155 | JGI IMG/M metagenome (GOLD analysis project Ga0307985, IMG submission 203155) | Marine microbial communities from Ellis Fjord, Antarctic Ocean - #80 | ecosystem: Environmental > Aquatic > Marine > Unclassified | place: Southern Ocean | collected 2014-10-09 | reverse complement strand
TGCCCCACCTCTCACCATCTACCCTCCCACCATTGACTTCGAAGGCGTCAAGCCCGGCCTCCTGTACGCGCTCACCTTCGCCGTCCAGAACTCGTCCACCACCGCCCAGAGAATCCGCCTCACGCCCCCAGCCACCTCTTCCTACTCTCTCTCCTACAAGCCCACCCGCTCCATCGCCGCCGGCCTCGAGATCCGTTGCGAGGTAGAGTTCCAGCTCCCCGCCAACTGCAAGCCCGGCGAAGAGTTCAGTGACATAATCATCGTTTCCAGCGGCAGTCACACCCTCCACCTCCCCCTCAAAGCCACTCTCCCCGCCCCCCAAATATCCTTCGACGGCTTCTGCTCCCTAGGCTTCGTGCCACCCGGCGTACCCACCTCCAAAACCGTCACCCTCACCAACACCGGCACTCGCGCAGGCTCGTTCAAGATATCATACGACCCCACCCTCCCCATCAAGATAACCCCCGAGTCCGGAACCCTCGCCGCCGGCCGCAGTCACATTGATCTTGACAAGGACGGGAAGATGGAGGAAGACGAGCTCCTAGCCACCAAGGACGGGAGCAACAGCATGACGGTCACGATCGATTTCGAGGGCACGGACTTGGGACCGTTCAGAGCCCTCGCGAACGTTGTTGTCGACAACGAGGTGGAGCCGAGGATTCTCGACATCTCTGGTAAGAGCCACCAGGAGCCACCACGTCTGAGAGAGAACCGGGAGACCGTGGAATCCGTGCAAAGCGACAACCTCTGTGAACGCATACGTGTGCCCCCCGTTGCCCCCCCCCATGTTAACCCTAACCCTGCCTTGCTCACACAATACCCCCCCCTCCCTCGCCTCAGCGCAAGTCGTCGCCAGCACGCTGGAGCTCGTGCACCTGGACAATTCTGGCGCCCTGGGCGAGACTCTGTCGTTCGGCTCGAAGATGTACGGGCAGACGAAGACCATCCCCGCCCTCCTCGTCAACAACGGGCCGCAGGCGATCTCGTATACCCTCACTGCCGAGGTAGACCGATCGACGATGGAGGACATGGACCGTGCCGAGGGCGGCACGGGTGAGGGCGAGGAGCCGCCCAACGCCGCCGGCGATGACGCGGCGTCCAACGCGACCGACGACGACAATCCGCTGTACAAGACCATCACGACCACGCCCACTGAGGGCATCATCGAGCCGTTCTCGCAGCTACCCGTCGAGTTCACGTTCAACCCCAAGCTGTCCGCGAAGCACCGGGGATTCGCGGCGGGCGCGTCCGGCCCGGAGTCCAATCCTAGCCGCAACTTCGCGGTCAAGGTGACGGTGGAGGGCGCGGAGGTGGCGAAGCCCCTCACCCTGCTGTGCACTGGGAAGGCCGTCCTCGCGAACATCGACCTGTCCTCCAAGATTCTTCGCTTCGGCACGTGCCCGGTTTTCGAGCGCCGCGATATTCTGCTCACGCTGAAGAACACTTCCGAGCTGCCGATGCCGTTCGAGTTCGACAAGCTCCCGAACTTCCAAGCGCATCCGACCAAGGGCGTTCTCAAGCCGCAGCAGACGCAGTCGACCGTCGTGTCGTTCGCGCCGGGGCAGATGGGGGAGAGGAAGGCGGTTATGAACCTCAAGGTTGCGGGGGGGATGGCTCAATATCCCATCCGTTGCATGGGGCAGGCGACGGCGGCGCAGAAGGGGGCGAAGAAGGAGCTGAAGGGGGGGCCTAACATGGCGGCCGACGACTTCAAGCCGACGTTTAATTTCGTGAAGAGCGAGGACGCGCAACAGAAGAAGGCTCGGGCGGCGACTAATAAGTTCATCAGGCCGCAGCCGTGGGAGGAGGTCGATCTGCTTGGGAGCAGCGCGTGGGATGAGAGCAAGATGGAGGGGGCGAACGCATCCCTCGTTGCGCAGGCGCAGGCAGAGAACAAGGACACGTTCTCCGTGCAGAAGTTGGCGGAGATGGCGGATCACAAGAAGAAGTACGTGCTTCGCTCGCCCCTCGCTCGCCCCTTTGTTCACTCCCCCCCCCCCCTTGTTCACAAATGTGCGTGGCCCTCGCTCACGCTCGCTTCGCTCGCAGGTACTCTTCCTTCCTTGCCACGTCCCGCATCGAAAGGGAGGCGAAAGCAACCAAGGCGAAGGAGAGGAAGTTCGAGAAGAAGTTCAACACCATGTCCTCGTCGAACCCCAACTCGATCGACATTGGCATCGACCGCGACTCTGACGAGCCCATCCCACCCCTCCCAACCGTGACGGAGCCGCTCTGGCTGGCGCGCCCCCTCGACGGCAGTGCCCCCGTCGGCGGCGCCGGCCGCATGCCCATGGACGAGAACCGCCTCGTGTCGAAGAAGTTCAAGGCGAAGCCGACGACGCAGGCCGAGGTGCGCGACTGCGAGGCCGAGCTGAGCAGCCAGGAGCTGCTTGGGGTTGTTGCGAGCACAAAGGTGCTGGACTTTGGGGAAGTCGTCGTCAACTCGACGACTGCGAAGAATTTCGCGGTGTCGAATGACCTGCAGCGCACGGTCATCGTGGCCCTCGGGAAGCTCGAGACGGAGGTTGAGAATTCCACCCCCGCGTCCCAAGTCGTTCCCGCCGGCGCCACCGCCGGCTTCGACATCAAGTTCTCTGGAGCCCACGAGGGCAAGTTCAAGAAGACCGTCCAGTACACCGTGAACGGGAGGCACATGTTCAAGTTCACGATCCTCGCGCACGTGGTCCCCGCGAGTATCCTGCTCAACACCTCTGACCTCGAGTTGAACTTCAATGAGCAGTCCCTCGATCAGTCGGTGACGGAGACGGTCACTCTCGAGAACCCGGGCAACGCGCCGGCGGAGTTCATGTGGACGAACCGGCGCGCGTTCGTGGTCAAGCCGGAGCGCGGGACCGTCGCTGCGTTTGGCACGTTCGAGTGCGAGGTCACGTGGACTCCCTCGCCGGCGTTCAAGAACGAGGAGATGCTGTCGCTGCACGTTCCGGGGGGCGACGAGGTGGAGCTCAAGGTCAGGGGGAACCTCGCGGAGGCCAAGTGCAAGTTCAAACAGAACGAGCTGGACTGCGGCTTGCTCGCGGTTGGCATCGAGAGCGAGCACATTGTGGAGCTCAAGAACATTGGCAAGTCGCCCGCGGTTGTCTTCGTGGACCACTTCCTTGACGGCACGGGCATCACGTGCAAGCCTGACAAGGCCCGCATCCCCGTCGGGCAGACCATGTCCTTCACTCTCAGCTTCAAGCCGCCCATGCCTCGCGTCTACCAGGACATTGGCATGTCGGTCTCGGTTCGCGGCGGGAAGATGCAGCGCATCCCTATCGTGTGCTCGTCCGTCGTGCCCAAGGTCACGTTCGAGCAGGCAGAGTTCGACTTCGAGAACGTCGTCATTGGAAACTCCATCAGGATGCCCGTGCATCTCACGAACGAGGGCACCATCGCCGCGTCGCTCTCGATGGATCTCGCGAAGTTCCAAGACTTCTCTCTCGTGGAGCCCAAGAAGCCCAAGGTGAACAGCGACTTCGGCATGGACGTTGCGCCCCCCGCCAACATCAACAGCCTCGACGCCGTCTACATTGGCCGCGGTGACGACGACGAGCCGCCCCACAAGTGGAAGGTTACCGTTGACGCAGGCGCGACCTTCGAGCTCGAGCTCGTGTACCGCCCCTCGACCGTCACGAAGCACGACTTCATGCTGCCTCTCATGTTCGAGGGAATCGCCACCGACACCTCTCTCAAGAGGCAAGTCGCCGCCAACGGCCTCAAGCCCCGCCTCGTCATGTCCGAAACGACGTGCGACTTCGAGGACCGCGTTGTCCAGCGCGACGCTGGGCGCCGCATCCCTTACACCAAGGAGCTTACGTTCACCAACGACACCGCCGACGGCATCAGCTGGGAGCTCGACGACGCCTCCTTGCGCCCCGTGAGCACCGGCGACGGCGGCAACATCACCGCCACGGCGCTCTGGTTCGTGTCTCCCAGGAGGGGCGACCTGACGCCCGGCGAGCGGGTCACCGTGCGCGTCACCTTCTCGCCGCAGGAGGACGTGGACTACGAGAACGAGCTTCCGCTTTATTTGGCGGACCAGGAGGATCGCTCCCGGCCCTACTTGAAGCTGGCCATGCGCGGCTCTGGTGTGTACCCCCGGATCACCTTCTCGGCCGAGGAGGTCTTCCTTCCCACCGTGCCGCTCAACGTCGTCTCTCGTTGCAAGGTCTGGATCATCAACGACGGCTACGACAACTTGGACCTGACCCACAAGCTGCCGCTGAACTGCCAGATTCCTCTCGACGTAGAGTTCCCGGACGGCAAGAACATCGGAATGGGCTCGGATCGCATTCCGGTCATCTTCTCGTACAGCTCCGACAAGCCCGTTTCGCTCAACACCAAGATCGACTTCTTCGACGTGGACGGCAGCTGCTACAGCATCAACGTCATTGGCGCCGCCGACAACTCGCTGTTCACCAACTTCGGCTTCCTGATGAACTACCACGACAACTACAAGTACATCACCATGGACGGCGCGCCGGTGTGCCTGTACGACAAGAAGCAGGTGCTCGCCATGCAGCAGCTCGAGAGCAAGAAGAAGGAGGCTGACAGGCTCGCGAAGCGGAAGGAGACTGAGAAAGAGATGGCAGACCTCGCCTCGTCCAACTCTGGCGCTCCTTCCAAGAAGGGGGGCAAGGGCAAGGATAAGAAGGGCGCCATCCCTGACTCTCCGAAGAAGAAGAAGGGCCCGGCTCCTCTCACCATGGGGAGTTTGTTTACTCAGACCGAGGCTGATGCCGCCGCGGGTATCGATGTCGACAAGGAGGAGTACAAGATGACCGAGGAGGACGTCAACGCTCTTAAGTTCTGGCTGAATGCCAACGTCATGGTCGCGCCCCTCGTGAACTTCCCCGGAGACTTTTTAGACACCAACGGCAAGATCGGAATCGAGGCCATCGAGTTGATGTGCGGCAAGAAGATCCCGGGCAAGGTGAAGAAGCTGAGCACGAACAAGAACGAGCACTGGGGGCAGCTCCAGGGCCAGTACAAGGAGCTCATGCTGTTCATGAAGACCCACGGGGGGCTTTTGGCCGGCGTGCGGCCAGAGGACCTGCTGCAGAGGAACCATTACATGTTGGCGAAGGAGGACGACGCGCTTAACGGCCCCACGAGGGTCACCGCGGCGCAGCTGAAGAGCAGGAAGGCGATTTGGGAGAGCTCACACGGCCAGATAAACAGGGAGGCGTGGGCGAGTCTCATGTTCCAGGCGATTCGCGTCTTTGTGCTGGGCAGGGTCACTCCCAAGGGCATGTCGGCACTGCCAGGTGTGCTCATGCCCGCCACGACCAAGGGGAAGGATGGCGGAAAGAAGGGGATCGACAGCGAGCTCGAGGGCAGTAATCTGTACAGCCTTGGCGAGAGCTGTCTTCTCAAGTGGGTGAGCTACCACGTGAACCAGAACATGACGAGCAGCGTCATGAGGAAGAGGGTCACGAACTTCGAAAGCGACTTTTCCGACGGCGCGGTGCTGTGTCACCTGCTGGCCAACCACTTGCCCCAATTCTGCGGGGATGGGGGACTGTTGAACGGCTTCACTACCTGCAGCGACACGGCGAGTCTCGAGAAGAACGACGTCCGGCAGGCGAACATGAAGAGGGTGCTGGAGGTGTTCAAGAAGTGCAGGATGGACTTCGGCGCGAACATGGAGAATTTGCTGCAGCCGTCGGCTAGGTTGAATGTCATGTTCGTGCTCCACCTGTACCAAGCTCTGCCGCAGCTGATTCCGAAGACGATTATTGATTTCCAGTGCACGTTGAACGACACCATGAAGAAGTCCATCAGTCTGACCAACCCGAGCGGAAAGAGCATCAGCTACATGGTGACTTTGGAGGGCTGCCAGGACTTCGCCATTGAGAGCGACACCGTCTCGCTGGACCCCAAGAGCGTCACGCAGTTCATCGTGAGCTTGACGCCCCGATTCAGCAAGCCCCAGGAGGGGCGGTTGACGTTCTGGACACAGAAGGACGGCGGTCCCATGGCTAGCAACTTGGTCTTCTTGCTGAAGAGCAACGTGAACAAGCTGAAGGCCGTGGAGAGCTACAACGTGGAGGCCAAGAACTTCGAGCTCACAACTGTGACGGTGACCGTGAAGAACCCGTACGAGAAGACTTGCACATTCCTAACGGAGATCCAGCAGGGCTTGACTCAGCAGTTCACGGGCGTACCGGGCACCGCGTTCCCTTTGCCCGAGACCATCTTCGGGCCTGCTTTGAACAGGAACAAGAGCAGGAAGAGGGTCGGGACGGCAGCCAGCACGACTGGCAGAGACCCCAACGCGGCCGCCGCCGAGGAGGCCGCCGCGTTGGAGCTCGAGGACAAGAAGCACTGCTTAGGGCTGCTGGGCAAGCCGCTTTACGTGCCGGAGAGCACCAAGATCAAGCTGAACCCGGGGGAAGAGACCGAGGTGACCGTTCAGGTGTTATGCTTCGTGCCTGGTGTTTACCAGGGGCACCTGATCCTGTTGGACGAGAATGTCGGGCAGTTCGCGTACGAGCTGAACGTGAATTGCGGCCTGCCTCCCGTCAGCAGTGATTTGGTCTTCGAGCTGAACGCCGCGGACGAAAACTCGATGGAGTGCGAGAAGCTGCTCAAGATTCCGGCCCGCAACGCCATGGTGGAGAGGGCGGCGACGACTGTTTTGGAGAGAATGACGAGCGCGATCAGAACGAGGTGCAGAAACATTCTGCTGAGCTTCTTGGCGCCGCCAGGACCGGTGGAGAGTTTGGGGATGGTCAGGTATAAGTGCATGATCGACTCGCCGTATTTCCAGGGATCCCCAGACGTGGTCATGAAGGGGAACGAGTACACCAGCGAGAAGAAGGAGGCGGGGACGACGACGACGGGCACGCCGGGGAGTGGCGGAAGGCCGAAGGGGGGCGCCGCGATTAGCAAGGTGGTAGCATTGGAGGACCCCCCGGCGGAAGGCGGGGAGAAGCCGACGAGCAACTGCATTGCCTTGAGTTTCTATCCCAAGGAGGCTGGAGAATACCCGTGCACGGTGACCATTATGCCGTTCAGCGGGGAGGCGGACATGAGAACTTACAAGATCATGGCGACTGTCACGACACAGCCGAAGGAGACGAGTCTTGATTTCAGGGCGCCTGCGAGACAGAATATTGTGCAGGAGATTCCGATCAGCAACAACGGGCCGGAGGACTGGACCTTGGGCTGCGTGGTGGGAGGGAGCAAGAGCTTCAGTGGCCCCCCGAGCTTCAAGGTTCCTGCGAACAGTACGGCGGGTTACCCGCTCAGCTTCAAACCGAGCTGGTTGTGCAACGAGAGCGGCACTCTGAACATGAAGAACGCCAAGATGGGCAGCAACTTCGTCTTCAACTTGAACGGTGTGGGCGAGGAGCCTCTGGCGGAGGGCAACTTGGTGATCAAGTGTGGGGCAAGGGAGAACATCGAGGAGTCCATCGAGTTGCCGCAGTTGGCCGCGAGGGTCTGGAACGTGGAGACGGACCTGCCCTACGTGACGGGGGGAGCGGAGATCGACACGGGGGTGAGCGGGGTGTACAAGATGGACGTCAATCCGCAGACGGGAGGGAACTTCAGCGGCCAGATCACGTTCACTGACGAGAAGACTGGGATGTATGTGTGGTACACAGTGGACCTGATCGTGACCGCGCCCGCGGCAGAAGCCGAGATCAGCATCACCGCGGAGTGCAGGACCGCGAGCGTGGCGACCATTAGCTTGGCGAACCCGACGGACGACCCGATTGTTTTCGGCGTGGCGTTGCACGGCGACGGGGTGATTGGAGACAAGAACTTCACGCTGGCACCCAAGTGCAGCAGTACTTACGAGCTGTTCTACAGCCCGCTGATTGCGCAAAGGCACGAGGGCACGGTGGCGTTCACGAACGAGAGTGCGGGAGAGTTCTGGTACAAGCTGAATCTGGTGAGCACGCCGTGCAGCACCGTGAAGCTGGAGGACATGGGGTGCGCCATCGGAGGCAAGACCAAGCAGAGGGTGTTCATACAGAACCCTTTGGGGAAGGAGATCAAGATGCAGAGCAACTGCTTCAACAGCAGGAACTACGCCATCGTGCCGGGAGGGCCCAAGCTGCCGCCGTACGGGGAGGGCTTTTTCGACGTCGTGTATACGCCGAGCAGTCTGGGAGAGGACGAGACCAGCAGGATCGAGGTCACGAACAGCGAGTTGGGCAACTTTGTGTACAGCGTAACAGGCAAGGGAGAGCTGCCCGGGTTGATGGACGAGGAGCACTGCCCGGTCAGCATCGTCAACGACCAGACGACGTACCCGTTCAAGTTCAGGAATCCTTTCAATGCCGCGCTGACGGTGGACATTGTGCTGGAGACCGAGGGAGACGACGCGGTTTTGGCTGGCGTCGGGAGCCCTAGCGCGGACTCGTTCGCGAGCAGCAAGATGGAGGACAAGGTGGTGGTGAACGAGATTTTCAGGCTGCTGCCGAAGAAGACGAGGGAGATCGTCATGGCGCCGTTCACAAGCATCCAGATTCCGATCAGCTTCAGCCCGGATTCCATCGAGGAGAAAGGCGCGAGGCTGATTGTGAGGGGGGAGATTGGAATGAAGAGGGACTTGGTGTGGATTTACAACGTCAGGGGGTTGGCGGAGGCGCCGGTGGGGAGGGCGATCTTGATGACCGGCACCGCCAAGAAGACCATAAAAATGGACGTGAACTTGGGGCTTTACGGGCTGGTGCAGGACGGCATGAGCCCGGAGGGCGAGGACTTCGACTTCGACTTGGAGTTCCCGAGCTGCACGGAGGGGCAGGAGCACTGGCTGAGGGAGTGGCTGAAGGTTTGCGGGAGCAACCTGAAGCTGGACAGTCCCTCGGGAACTTTGGGCTTCCACCTGAGTTTCCAGCCGCTGAGGCCGTTCCAGGCAGGATGCGAGCTCGTTGTGAGGAGGACGAGCACCGGAGGGCGGTGGAAGTTCCCGATCAGGGTCGACATCGGCGACGCCGATCCCGAGCAGGAACCGATCATGATCGAGGCGGCCATCAAGACGATCAAGAAGGTGGTGTTCAAGATGACGAACAGGACGAGCAGCAGCGCTCAGTTCAGCGCTTACTTCACGGTCGACAGCGCCAAGACGCTGAGGGTCGAGCCGAGCAGCGGGGTGCTGAGCGGATTCGGCACCGAGGGCAGCGAGTTCTATCTGAGCTACGCGCCCGAGGAGTACGGCAAGGCCGAGAAGGGCCGGCTCATCATCCAGACGGACGAGGTCCAGTGGATCTACGACGTGAGCACGAGGCAGCCGGGGTTCAAGGTGCCGGAGGCAGAGAGCAAGGTCGACAACAGGCTGGACCCGCATCTCGAGAAGAGCCTGGGGAGCAGCAAGCTCGCGGGCAAGAACATCATCACGGAGAACATGAAGAGCAGCAAGTTGATGGTCGGCAGGCTCAGGACCGAGAAGGCCAATGTGATCAACAAACAGATCAAGGGCTTGCCGGAACTGTAGAAAAAAAACAAAGGGGCGGGGGGGGGAGAGAGTTAGAGTATAGTTAGAGCATTAGAAGCAATTGTTGAGAGTGAAAAGGTAACCCTATTGTCACAAGATCTTTCCAGATTGGCAACACATCCCCCTCCCCCCTCGCCCCTCGGGTAGCTCATGGAATCTAGCACAGTCGATGCCGAATTAGACCCCGACGTCGAGCTCATCGACAGCGGCAGCGATTCAAGCAGCGACGAGATGCTGAACCGCTTCTCCACCACCCCCAAACGCCGGAATTCGTCCATAGATGAGGCAGATGAAAGAGAGACCACCAGGCTCCAGCCCATGGAGATTGACTCATCCTCGCTACCTTCCCACTCCAGCGATGTAGATCACAACCTCTCGTACGCCAAGCGCGTCAAGAACTACGCCTACCAGCCCCACCTCCCCCCAGCCCTCCAACTGATGAGATCAGAGAATGTAGCTGTCCCCCTCTGCTACCTCTTAGTTGGCTCACTGCAGGGCCTCTCTGGCGCGCTTATGAACGTCTGGACGATTCACCTCGGGCTCTCCGAAGCGCAGCAGCTGACAGTGGCGGCCCTCCGCTCCATGCCCGCGTCCTTCAAGCTCCCGTTTGGCTTCATTAGCGACGGAAACTTGCTGTGGGGCTACCGCCGCAAGTCCTACATGGCCGTCGGCTGGACCGTCTGCGGATCCTCCATGATCCTCCTCCTCCTCACCACGATCGCGGCCGATGGCACGCCCCAAACGACTCTCCTCTCGCTCCTCTACTTCTTGTTTGGCTTCGGTCTTTGGTTCGCCGACGTCATGGCCGACTCGGTCGTCGCCGAGAAGGCGAAGCTAGGTGCGTTTTGGACCGCTTTTGTGCGTTTGCGGGCCGCCGTTTGCGCGTTTTGGGCCGCTCTTTCATTTACTCGCGCTCCCTTCAACCCTGGTTCGCGCATCTCATTTTCTCCCCGATCGAAACACACTGCCCCTTCCTTCTTCTAACACACACCTTCTTCGCTCACCTAGAGCCCGAGTCCTCGCGCGGCGCCCTTCAGTCTACCTGCTACGCCTGCCGCTTCTTCGCCCTCATGGTCGCCACCCCCGTCTCCACCGTTCTCTACACTAACTACGGCCCTAACTCCATCCTTCTGCTCATGGGTGTCCTCCCCCTCTGTATTCTTCCGTTCGTCAAGTCGTTCAAGGAGGAGTTCCACCCCGTCACCATGTCCGTGCGGACGCAGTGCAGCGAGATCTGGAGGACGGTTTGCTCGAGATCCGTGTGGCAGCCCATGGGCTTCGTGTACATCTACAACGTGCTGCAAGTAGGCAACGCCGCCTGGAAGCAGGTGAGCCACCTCTCCACACATACACACCGGTGGCCCAGAACTCAGAAGGCGATGTGAACCAAGCTGCGAACGAAGGCGCCACACGCACGTACCAATCGTCCCCACCTCTGGCCCAGAACTCAGAAGGCGAAGTTAGGGGAGCTCAAACGCGTTAGTACACGGAAAATATCTTCCAATTTGAGCCGCCCACAGACACACCTCTGGCCCAGAACTTAGCGGTGTTAACCCGCTGCTAACAAACGCGGTGCGAAGGGAGCGGAGTGACCTTTTCACGCACTCTCCTCCAATTTGAGCCGCCCACAGACCCACCAGCACCTTTCCTCGTTTGCCTCCCTAACACTTGCTCGCAGTACCTCGTCACCGTCCTCCACTTCTCCGACTACGAGCTGAACGCGCTCCTCATCGCAGCGTACGTGCTGCTGTACTTGGGCGTCATGGCGTACAAGTTTTACTTCATCAAGTTTTCGTGGCGCTTCATCTACATCGGATCCACGGCCGTCAATCTGGTCCTCTCCGTCCTCCAGATCGGGCTCATCCAGGGCATCACGTTCGGTCTGTCGCCGTTCGTGTTCGCGCTGGGCGACGACGCTTTCGCCGAATTCGTCGCCGGCATCCAGTTTCTCCCCACCACGATCATGATGGTCCATCTCTGCCCCGCTGGCAGCGAGGGCGCCAGCTACGCAATGTTCACGACTGTCAACAACAGCGCGATCAGCATGGCAAGCGCACTCAGCACCATGGTTTTGGGATGGTTCGACGTGAGCAAGGCGGCGCTGGTGGTTGCGAGCGACGTGTGCGAGGGTTGCGTGGCGGGGGATGCCGGAACTACGTGCTTGCTGGAGGAGGAGGACATGTGCGGGACGCACCCCGACGGCCTCACCAACTTGACCAAACTGAGCATCATCACGACGCTGTTTCAGCTATCCGGCGTGCTGTTTGTGGGACTTCTGCCCAGGACGAGGGACGAGCTCATGAACTTGGGCCACAACGGGGGCAGTCGCATCGGCGGAGGCATTTTCCTCTTCATCACAATTGGGAGCATCATCTACAGCTTGATCGTTGGCGTTCTCAACATCGTCTCGCCGGGGTGGCTGGGCGAGAGCTAAGAAGAATAAAAGCATTATTAAAGCTACAAACTGCACGTGGCTTGCTCTGCGCTTGACCACCATCGTACTCAATGTCCCGGTCGATAGTTGAATGTTGGGTCGATCTTGCCGATTTTGGGGACGAGTTCGGTCTCCGTACTAATCTTCAGTGAGTCCCCCCCCCCCGTATCATCG
>Ga0307985_10001808_pt1 | contig 12071 bp, 14 predicted proteins | sample EllFjometageno80_FD_203155 | JGI IMG/M metagenome (GOLD analysis project Ga0307985, IMG submission 203155) | Marine microbial communities from Ellis Fjord, Antarctic Ocean - #80 | ecosystem: Environmental > Aquatic > Marine > Unclassified | place: Southern Ocean | collected 2014-10-09 | reverse complement strand
GATAGTGGAATGGTTGACTTCTATATGGGAGAGCATGCCGCGCTTGTCTTAGACCACCAAGAGTATGATACCTTACTGATACTCAAACACCAACAGGGGGTTAACTAATGATTGCTGATGCTATTTACAACGATGATGAAGCGCCGGATATTTACACACGCTATCGTATTGATGGTGAGTTGTGTGAAGATATGGTGAAAGGTTTCAAGCCTCACTTCTATGTCCCGCAGTCAACACCGGAGTTTAGATTGAAAGGGTTGAAGCGTTCATACCCTCAAGCAGAAGTGGACATGAAGAAGACCTACGAAGGACTTGACGGGACCTCACTCTATCGTGTAAGCACTAACTCACCTTATGACATAAGCAGAATGCGTGATATGTTTGCTCGCACCTACGAAGCAGATGTCCGGTATGTTGACCAATACCTTATTGAGAATGTGCCGAAGATGCCTAAGTGGAAGCCGCGCAAGTGGTGGTATGATATTGAATGTGATACAGGGGACGACAACTTCACTACGGTGATTGCTGTCATTGACTCCGACATTGACATACCTGTTGTTTTCGCATGGGCTGATGAAACAACCAACTGCCCGTATCGTGATGTAAAGGGAACTACCACTTCAAGAAATATCCGTGACACAAAGTATAGTTTGCGACTATTTGACAGTGAGAAGGCACTCTATGATTCGTTCATTGGATTCTTACAGGAGCGCAACCCCGATATTATGGTAGCACATGCAGGGACTTTCTTTGACATACCGCATATGATTGCTCGCCTTGACAAGATATACGGTCACGGTGGCGCGGCTAAGTTAAGCCCTCTTGGTATCATACGATACCCTAAGCAGAAGCAGAACGATAGATACCATCCAACAGACCAACCGATTGCAGGACGATGGCAGTTTGATACTGCCGCGCCTGCTACAAGCGGAACAGGGTTTGAGCGAGTGTGGAAGGACAGTGGCGGTGGGCAACTACCTAACCTCAAACTGAATACTATCGCAGAAGAGTTGGGGCTTGGTTCTAAACTCACCGAAGAGATTGAGGGCATGGATGTTCACAATGGATGGCGTGAGTATTGGCCGGAGTTTGTTGACTACTGTATGCTTGACACTGTTCTCCTTCGTGGGATTGACGAAGCGCGCAATGTAACTGACTTCTATTTGGAGATGGTTCGGTTGTGTGGTGTATCAATTCAATCGGCTACGAATGTGACAAACTTTGCGCGCGGTCTTCTATCACGACGAACACACCTCAAAGCACCGACCCGATTCAATGCGGAGAAGGCTGACTTAGCAGGTGCGGAGTTCATTTTGAAAGAGCCGGGGTTGTATGAGGGTGTTGCTATCCTTGATTATAAGGGTCTATACCCTTCTCTAATCACAGGGCATAACTTATGCTACACTACTAAGCGTGAAGGTCCGGGAGATGGAATCACTCAACTTGAGAACGGTTCGTATTGGGACCAAACAAAGAAAGGAATACTACCCGAAGTGGTTGACTACTTGTTTGAATTCCGAGCCGAGTGCAAACAGAAGATGAAGGATGCTGAAACTAAAGAAGAGAGAAGCGCGTGGAACACTACGCAGTCTGCTATCAAGAGAGTGATGGCGAGCCTGTATGGGATGACTGCGCATGCCGGATTCGGTTGGGCTGACACTGACATAGCGCACACCATTCTATCGGAAGGTCGTCGCTGTATTCGCTTGCTTGACACGGTAGCAACAAGGCTTGGTTACAATGTCTTGTATGGATTCACTGACAGTGCGTTCATTCAAGTTCCTTTTGATGATGCAAAAACTCTTGCCGCGCGGGTGACTGATGCTGTGCAAGATGCTACGGGTAACAAGATGCTCTTCGCTGAACTTGAAGCCTACCTACCGTATTGGTTCTTTGAGAAGAAGAACAAGTATGCCGGTATGGTATCATGGCCTCCCGAAGATGTAGGTAAGATGAAGTCAGCGAACTTCTTGAAGGGTAGCAGTCTTGCACCCATCAGCAAGGTCGCTGAACGAACTGCGCTCACTTTGATTTGTCAAGGTGAGAGTGAATCAGTTGTCCGAGAAGAAATACTCAAACTCGCGTTACCTGTGCGCAAGGGAGTAGTGAACCTCAAAGAAGTGACAAAGCAAACGCGGATTAGCCGAGCGCCGGATGATTACAAAATCCTGTCCGGTGCAAGCAAGGCCGCGCAATACTACAATGATAACATGTCCAACGGCGACCCGTTTCAAGCGGGGGATTCCGTCAAGTGGACATATGTAAAGTCTGTTCCTGTCGGTCAGCCACCTACGCAAGTGGTTGCTTACCGAGAGGATTATGAGATGAAAGGTTATGCTCTTGATGCTAAAGTCATTCTTGACAAAGCAATCGTGAGTAAACTGAAAGGCATGTTTCAAGTCTTGGGTTGGGACTTGGATGCCGCAACAGGTGAACCCCGACCCGCAACATATTGGTGATTAAAATGAGTGAAGAAATAGAAAGAATGGAAGAGCGAATTGTTAACCTTGAAGCATCGGTTAAAGATTTAGAGAATGATGTAAAAATCCTTGAGATGGAGAACGAAGAGATGGTAAAGGAAGTTGCTCAAAGCATGAAGGTTGTAGCGGCTGTGGCTGAACTACAAGATGAATTGCGAAGGCATGTTCCCGATGTAGTAATTCTAAACGCGCTTCGTGTAACACCATTTACCGGAGCGTGGCAATGATGGATGCTTACTTTGACCCCGAACTTGAATGCGGTCACACCGCGGCGAGCGAATGTGACTGTTGGTGTGACGGTGGAGAAGGTGGTCCTCACTTAGAAGGCCATTGCACAGGAGAGAACTGTTCATATTTACAATGTGAATCATGTGCTAAGCCTGTTGATGACGACTATGAAGTTGAACACATAGTTAAGAATCTTCAACGAAGGAATGGCAACGGGGACCCTATGTGGGTTGATGCTGAACAGACAAAACCACTAAGGTTCATCCCCCAAAACCAATTATCCGTCGCGCGTATATGTAATTCGTGTAAGGAAGAGTATGATTACGAGATTGAAACAAAGGAGTTGATACAATGAGACTAACCGCTAACAAATGCGCGCGTAACAAATGCAATAACTACACAAGAGCAGGATTTAGATTCTGCTTCAAGAGTGATAGCCCTAAACCCTGCGGCGGAATCAAAATACAGGAGGAAGAAGAATGACTGATGCAATGACTCCTAAGATTTACGACGACGGTTCCTCATATGCATGGACTCCCGAAATGGGCAAGGATGGTATCATCATACGCATGAGTAAGTCAACACTTACTTCACCTCTATGGTGCGCGCAACAGTTGTGGTTACAACAAACCTATCCTCAACCTCAAGAGTTAGTAAAGCACCTTGTTGTTGGAGACGATGTTCACAACGGGTTGGAGATGTTCTATGATAACCTATCCAACGCTGACTACGATATGATACACAAAAGCGCTAAGCAAGGTGCTGATGTAACTAAGTTGCTGTCTGTCTATATCCCAACGGAAGAACAGATTGTAAACAACAGAAGGAAAGAGAACAAAGAGTTTCCTTTCTATGATGAAGACTACAATCGCAACATGAAATGGCTCATGAACTATGAAGGCGCGCGCATGGCATTGGCTAAGACTCCATTGCCGTTAGCGAATGAAGTTCGTATTGAAGTCAAGCGTGATATTGAAGTTCCGGGCTACGGTTCTATACCTATTCAGTTCGTTGGTATCATTGACCGTGTGTTTGAGGCTGACGATGGAGGACTACTTGTGTTTGAATTGAAGACAGGCAAGTGGAGTGACGCTAAGTTGTCCGGCATGCGCAAAGAGATGTCCTACTATAAGTTCTTGATTGAGAACTGTGACCGTGAGTTTCTCAAGGAGAAGGGGATAGACCGAGAGGTAACACAGTGGGGATGGAGGTATTCATCCGCAGACCATTGGAACATTGAACCTGTGAAGACCGTGAGTGAAAGGAGTATGATGAAATTGATGCGCGACCTTATCAAAATGTATCTTGATGAACATTTCCCTACAACCAAGCAAGACTTCAAGTGTTCATGGTGTTCTCTTTTGGCGCTATGCCCTAAGTATGCTATACCGGAGGCGAGCGAATGAAGACCTGTGAACTATGTGGAGTTTTTCGTCCTCAAGGTATGAGATATGCTAAGCATATGGTGTGTTTTGATTGTATTGATAAGACTATTGAGTTTGCTATCACGGCAGGACTAAGTTACAAGGAGGGTAGTGAGTGAGTGTTCTCAACTTACAGTTTCCTAAAGAAGTGGGCTTGTTCCGAAAAATAATTCATAACCAAACCGAGTTTGAGAAGTATTGGAGTGCGCTACGCAACAGCCAATGCGCTTACATGTCGGTCTATTCATTCCGAGCCGTGAAACCTAATGGACGGCGCGCGGAGTATAACACAGCCATAGTAGGCAATTTTGTTTTGGACTTTGACAAGAAGTATCGTAAGGGTAGCAACATGATAGAGGTTGATGGTGATGAGGTCGTGGACCAAGTGGCTCGCCTCCATCAATACCTTCTTGATAGGAATGTCAAGCATGCTGTTTGGTTCAGTGGCAATGGGTTTCACATATGGATAGGTCTTGACAAGACACACCTACCCTCAAGCGGTATTGAAGTATCATACATCAAAGCCGCGGGGCGCAAAGTCATCAACACATGGAAGGCTGATATGGAATTGTATTGCATGGACCCTACTGTGCCATTTGATATGGCGCGTATGATACGAGTGCCTAATTCTTACAACGCTAAACAGCATGTGTTGAGATGGAGCATTCCTCTCACCACCGAAGACCTAACCCTAAGTTGGGATGAGATATGCGAGATGGCTGAGAACCCACTCAACACAGCATACTACTACGGTAAAGAAGGAATCAACCTCCCTATCAAAGATGTAAAGAAAAAGAATTTCCGCACTGATGATGGTGAGCCTGTTCAGTTTGATACTGTGAGTATGGGTAAAATCAAAATCCTACCCTGTCTCATGGAGGCCGCTTGTCAAGTGGGTAGCAACCCACCTCATGTGAGCCGCGCGAGTCTCGCCATGTATCTCGGAGCAAGGCTACGAAACTTCTTGCATGTTAGCAGGACTACCACCGAGATGAGAGAGAAGCATGTGGCTACCATCTCGGAGTTCTTAGGTTCATTACAGTGGGCTGACTACGATGAGGGCATCACTACCTATCACACCAAGACAATTGTTGACGCAGGCTATCAAGAGTCATGCGCGAGTTTGATGGGTAAGGGATTGTGTATAGGTAAGTGTCAGTTATGGGACGGGACAGGCGAGCATAGCGATGATGAGGAAGAGGATGAGGAACCTGTCGTTATTACTTTGAATAAAGAACAAATGGATTGGTGTTTTAGTCACGCGAAGAAGACTTACGAATACCGCGAAGGGATTATCGGGTTACATGGTATAGGGGAGTATTCTCATAACAGTATCAATGGTGCTTTGGTAGGAATTAAATGCGAAGTAGGGACATCTTTGTTCTTGAGCGATTATTTTAAAGTTAAGGATTACTACGATACGGCAGTTGATACCGGCGACTTCAAAGTGAACGGAAGAAAAATTGAAGTCAAGGGGTTAAGAGAATCCGATTGGGATAGTTACAAGCGCGCAGTCCCCCCAATACAATTAGAGAAGTATGTATCTAAAAACGCAATTGTTGTGTGGGTTACTGCTGAAAATCACGAACACCCTCGCAACAAAGTTGTAGTGCGCGGGTGGAACTATGCTCATGAAGTTAAAGAGAAGGGTGAGTTTATCAAAACAATATGTGATAACATACAATTGAAAAATGATAAAGACATGCGACGCATGGCTGACCTTGTTCGGGTGTTGAGTAAAATTGAAGCGGAGGCGGTTTGAATGGTGGGAATTATTATTGGCGCTATTTTTTATCGTTGTGTTACCTCCTTTGTTGCTCATCATGCTACCAATACACTTCATCCTAAAGGTGGTGTTGAATCATGAGAACTCAATGTGAAATGTGTAATCAATGGAGAGGACGACGACCTCAAAAAGAACCACCTGTTGAGACTTGGGAAGTTCACAAGGGAGTATCAATACCTTTCAAACCCGCACCCCCTCCTTTTGTGTGCGCGTCATGCAGGGCTAAAGGAGCGCCGGATGATGAAAGATGTAACGGTGTTAACAACGCAGGGGACAGATGCAAGCATTGGAGGTTGTATAATAACAGGTATTGCACACAGCATAAACCGGAGGGGTCTGTATGAACCCACTTATTGTTGACACCAATGAGAGAGGGAGACTACCCGATGCTATTGAGAGGCGCGCGAAGTCACGCTCTCCAAGAGTGAACCTGTTGAGAGAGACTCTCGTCAACGGGGATTACCGATGCGGGGATTGGCTTATTGAAGCAAAGAGTATTGGTGATTTAATCCAATCAAAACTTAACGGTCATCTTGACAGACAACTTGACAACATGGATGCTAATGCTGGCAACTACGGCCTTGTCATTCATGGTTCAATAAGAGATTATGTTGCAGAAGTAAAGGCGCGCGGTAAGGATATAACTTACAGCCATGCGCTTAAGTTAGTGACAGGTATTTGTGGTCGTGTGGTAGCAGACTTCGGATGCCTTGTGTATCGCTCACCCGACATAGGAGAGGCGGCGGCGTTTATGGTCGCCCTTCATGAGAAGACCTACAAGAAAGCAAGCAGACATGGCGCACAGGCAGTTAGGCGTGTAAGCACTAATGATGTGCGTGTGGATATGCTACTAACAATACCCGGCATCGGTGCTGAAATGGCTGATGCTATCATTAAATCATGCGGCTCTATTGAAGAGGCTGTGTGTGGAGAATGCTTGAGAGAAGTCCCTCGTATGGGGAAGACATTGCGCAACCGCGTGATGGATGTTCTAACAAGTGAAGACGAAGTTCGTGTTGAGAAGACGCGTTAATTATTGTATAATACAATAGCGAGAAACGATAAAACAAGAATGGTTATAGGCTGAATATGACCACGGCGGATTACCCCCCACCGGAACATTCGCCTAACAACAAAAAAATGGAGAGAGAAATTATGTCACAAAGACAATGGAATCAGTATAGCGTAGTGAAAGAATACCCAATTATGAAGGATTATTTAGACCGATTTAGATTGACCTCGTTTTTCAACGAAGTCCCCGGTTTAATATCCTTCTTTTATCTTCAAGGGCAAGCCCTTGTTGATGAAGTTCGCATACCCGTTTGGGCGAGCGCCCTTGACCCCCGAATACATGTATTTTGGATTCAAGCAACTCGTTCGGGTAAGTCAATTGCATGGGAATTTACAGGAGAAGTTGCAAAGTTAGCAGGGATTGAGATTGAGATGTTCACAAGTGGAACAGACTCGGCTCTTATTGGGTCAATTGATTCAATCAAAGATGACGACGGTGGTTACATCACCGTTGAAAAACCCGGCTTGCTTGCAGGAAAGAAATGTTTGAATTTTGATGAAGGGTCTATCCTTCTTCAAGCAAACCCAAAGCAATTCTTTTCCGAAGTTATTCTGTATCTTCAACAATCAATGAACCCAATCGGTAGCCACAGTAACACATTAACTAAGCACATGAAGAACGGTAAAGTTGAGTGCGAGTCGCGCGTATCGTTTTGGATAACATCATTCCCACCTGCGGGTGTCAAGGAGTATGTTCTAACCAAAGGATTGTTTCAGCGAGTCTTGCTTTTGTATAGACCGTGGAGTGACGATATGAGACAACAGGTATCGGAACAAAGAATGTCCGGTGTGTTCAAGAACAAACTTAAGAATGTTACATCAGTTGAAGATATAGCACAGCATTTCATTCATGTTAAAGAGAAGGTGAGAAGCCGACTACTTTCAAAATCAAACCTAACTCATGAAGAGTGGGCGCTTATGGAACCTCATCAAAAAGAAGAGGTAGCCCAAGCAATGATGCATGATATGTTTACACCCGATGCTTCCTTTGAGCCTCAACTCATGGCGGCTGTGGATAACTACTATGCGTTGGTGCGCGGAATGGATAAGCATTTGAGTGATGTGGTCTGTTCTTTCATCCCTAATGTATTGTCTTATACTGCTCTCTTCGCAACTCACATCGCACTGATGAGAGTTATGCGCGACGGGCTTAGTATTGATGATGAGTGGTTGATTACAGGTGATGATGTTGAGATGGCGGCTGAGATACTATACGATGTTTACGAGCAACTTGTTCTGTGGCTTGAATCCGAAGTTGAAGTCGGTGCTAAATCAGCAGAAAAGGCGGCAGTAATGCAAGGATGGCAGAAAGCATTTGCTTCATGCAAGACTGTTGAGGTTGAAGGCAAAGGCGACGGTTGGGTGTTGAAGTCTCAATTACTTGAACAGTATGGCTCGCAACAGGGGAGAAGTGTTCCCGCTGTTTACCAACGGTTCAAAGCAGTTCAAGGTAAGTTCACAACAAGACGCGTAGGTAAAGCGGCATACATCAAATTCAAGGAGGAATCACAATGAGCAACTACAAAGCAATCTTAGAAGAAATAAGCGATGCGTTAGAAGGTGGAGATGTTGTGCTTGATTTTGAAGACGCACCTTATTGTCAAGGTGTGCTGAATGCTATCAATGCAATTGTTAATCAATCGTTGAATAACATTCGTGACAGTGAAGAATTACACGCGCTATTGAAAACAATAGGAGATGAGAAGAATGAGTAAGATAATGGCGATTGATATTGAAACAGGGAACTACTCATACGAGATTGGAGGATGGGATAAGACCCATCTCTTTGAGCCGGTGGTGGTAGCCACTTGGGACGGGGAGAATGCTCACATCTTCTCTAAGGAGGACAGTGTGATGATTGCAGGTGCGCATGTCCACCCTCTCCATCCGAGAGACTTAGGTGAGCATTTACAGAAGCACATTGAATCCGGTGGTAAAATCATTGGACACAACATTCGTGGGTTTGACTTGCCTGTTCTAAGAGACGCGCTTGACATGCACTACGCAGGTGTGCTGATGAACAAAGCCAAAGAGTATTTGATTGATACATCGTGGACACTTCGCTCAAGCGCAGGTCACTCGGTATCACTTGATGATGTGTGCAAGCATACACTTGGGAGAGGCAAGGAAATCATGCACTCCGAAGACGCGCCTGTGGCGTGGAGAGAGAAGAAATTCATGGAGGTCATGAAGTATTGTTTGGCAGACTGCCAACTCAATTATGACTTATTCAAACATGGGCATCGCGAAGGCGTTGTCAAAGCAAGAGATACAACTTCCGGCATCGTTACTGATATTGAGGTGCTTTGGAAGGAGGAATTATTATGACTGACGAAAGAAAGAACGGAAGAGAAGCCCAAATTAGCAACATACGAGCCGCTGTGAATATCGCAGAAACCGTGAGGTCCACACTTGGACCCGCGGGAATGGATAAGATGTTAGTTGATGAACAAGGACATACGATTGTAACCAATGATGGTGTCACGATTCTTCGTGAACTTGACACCGCGCACCCCGGTGCTAAGATGATGGTTGGAATCAGTCAAACACAAGAGCAAGTCTGTAAAGACGGAACGACAAGTGTTGTTGTTCTCGGTGGACAGATGCTTGCGTTGAGTGAAGGACTACTGCTAAGAGGTATTCATCCTCAAACCATTGTTCGTGCTTACAACCGCGCGAGCATCATTGCGTTAGAAGGTATTGAATTACAGCGCACCACAGGTAGTGAGTTAGCAGTTGCTAAGACCGCATTGCGGGGCAAAGCCACTGAAAGCCATTTAGATGATGCGGCTTTGCTTTGTGTTGATGTCGCTAAGGCTGTTGAGGGCGACCTTGACCGTGTTCGTGTAATCACACAAGCGGGTGGTTCAATGAAGGATTCTTATTGGGATGCTGGATTGATACTAAGCAAAGACTTCGCTGACCCTATGGTTGCAGATGACAAGGATTTCAAGGATGCGCGAATCTTACTACTTGATGGTGGTCTTGAAGGATTTGACTTTAGCGATGTTCAAATGCAAGTTACCGAACCTGCTCAACTTCAACAAATCAAAGACGAGGAGTTCCAAATGCTCGGACACGCGGCTCAAGAGATTAGCGACAAGTGCGATGTTCTTTTCGTTCGTGATGGTGTGCATGAGGCTGTTGTCAAATACCTCGCCGCTAAAGGTGTAGGTGTTGTAAGCAGGCTTCAACAATCCGACATGGATGCGCTAACACGAATCACAGGTGCGCCTTGCTATCACAGATTTACTGACATTGATGAGGACATCCAACTCACAGTTAAGGGTTCAGTTATCAAGCGAGAGCGTATCGGCGACCTTGATTATGTAAGCGTCATTGTGCCGGAAGCAACTGTTGTTACGATGGTTGTTCGTGGTGCTACCCGACAGACTCTTGACGAATACGAAAGAGCCTTTGATGACGCGCTTGGTGTAGTTTGTCTATACATGAGTGACGAAGGTGATGGTGTTCTTGCAGGTGGAGGTGCTTCGTTATCCAAAGCATCGGTCGCTGTTCGCAAACATGCTCAAGACAAAAGTGGTTTGAGTGCGCGCGAAAGAATGTGCCTTGAAGCATATGCTGATTCGCTTGAGATTATACCTGCGGCTATCGCCAACAATGCAGGGATGGACCCGCTTGATGTAGTCATGGAGTTGCGTTCTTGCCCCGAACATCACGGATTGTATATTGATGATGATGGTGTTGGTTCTGTTTGTGATACCTTTGAGCGTGGTGTAGTTGAACCAAGTCAACTCATCCGTCAAATCATTACAAGTGCTACCGAAGTCGCAACGGCTATCCTACGCATTGATGACATCGTAGCACGAAAGGGCTGATACTGATGTGGTTGTGGGAACAAATCGCGCTTATTCTAATGGGAGTTGTATTTCTTGAGATGCTATACGCGGTCATAAACTACACCGTTTACAAGGCTAACAACATCAAAGGTGAGATGGACGAAGAGGAGTAATCAGTTAGAGGTGAAGTGGTAAGCCCCGCAAGGGCATCCATACACACCTAACCCTCCTCCCATAAGCGAAGCATCTTGCTCGGCCTCATCTTGAGTGGTGTATGACCGCTTTGATGGGGTCGGGCATTTTTGAGACTTCATCACAGGGATTGTCTTCTTGAGAGTGCCTCGTTCTTTGAAGTGTCTTGCGCGGTTAGTATGCATGTCTTCGGGAACGATGGTTCCTCTTACAGTGTGGCTCATGTCCTTACCCCCTTTACCATCAACATGTCTCACACGCCTTGCTTGTAGTAGTTCAGCGCGATACTTCTTACGCTCCGGTGTAGTCTCGTATTTGGTATCATATTCGCTCTTGTGTTTCTTGGCCGCGGCAGACTCCGCGTGTTTGACTAACACCATTTTATTCACACCGGAAGTTTTGACGATGACCATGTTTTGAATTATGTTATTTTCATTCATTTTATCCCAAAACCCTCCCGCGTCGGGGTTAGGCTGACCAATACCTGTTAATTCAACAGGCCCTCCATGCATTGCTTCTAACTCGTTTCTCATCTCGTCAAAACCACCTTGACCCACTCCTTTACCGCGCGAGTCCTCTTGAACTCCATAATGGTCAACGCCGTATCTGTTATCACCAAGATGTTTTATACCTGCGCGCACCTTCTTATCGGCTGACTCATAGAAATGAGAGAAGTTAGCATTCTTCTTGCTGTTTTTATTATATTGGCTCTCACTGAAAGGGCTACCTTTCATGTTAGGGATATTAAGCCGTCTTAAACCATACTCTTTATCATCATCGCGATGAACATTAGAAGGTTTCTTGGGACGCGCTTGTCGCTCACCATCTCTTGTTTCTCTCAATTCTGTTTCGTCGGGGTCGCCACCTGTGCTTCGTAAATAATCAAGAAGATGTTTGTTTCTTGGTTCTTGGTTCCATAGAGGTGCTTTTATCATGTTACCGTTTAAATCCGTCTGCCCCGGTTGTATTTGTGCGAGTCGCTCTTGTTCAGCCTTTGCTCGCGCGGCTCGCTCTTGCACAACTCTTTGAGATTCTCTTTGAATGTTAGCGGTGTTGTCAATAAGAACCTTACCGCCGTCAAGCGTTTGGT
>Ga0307985_10001807_pt1 | contig 12074 bp, 9 predicted proteins | sample EllFjometageno80_FD_203155 | JGI IMG/M metagenome (GOLD analysis project Ga0307985, IMG submission 203155) | Marine microbial communities from Ellis Fjord, Antarctic Ocean - #80 | ecosystem: Environmental > Aquatic > Marine > Unclassified | place: Southern Ocean | collected 2014-10-09 | reverse complement strand
TACGGGCAGGAGGCCCACGCAGGCCCTACGCCTATGTCCTTGCGGAAAGATCCAGTCATGGCATTGGCGAAAATATTGCCTCCGCTCTATGCCTTGGCAGACCAGTATGACCCCGAGGGTCGTGTAACTTTCGGCTATCTTGATGCCAGTCCAGGCTCTAGCAATACCGTACCGGGAAAACTAGAAATAACCGTAGATATTCGCCATCCCAACGAGAGCTCTTATCGCGCAATGCTTGACGGTTATCGTCTGGCAGTCGAACAAGCCTGTAACAGTTTTTCTTTAGAATTCGAATTGGAATGTTTTTGGGAAGCACTAGGAATTGAATTTAACCCAGACTGTATTGCCGCCGTTCGTGCAGCAACGCAATCTCGAGGCTACAGATATCGAGATATGATTTCCGGCGCCGGGCACGACGCCTGTAACATTTCTGCTGTCGTGCCTACCAGTATGATTTTCATTCCCTGCAAGGGAGGGCTGAGCCACAATGAAGCCGAATCTGCTGAGCCTGAACATGTGACGATGGGTGCCAACGTGTTACTTGATGCCATGCTCTCGCTGGCGACAAAGTAAATACAGTATCTGGGCGCACACAGTACACAAAAAAACCTGGAACAAAGAGGTATACTGACTCTCCAAATTATAGGATGTTTCCATGAGCCAAGCTCTAAACCTACAACAAGCCCCCACTACACTGCCCACGAGAGTTGCATTTCTGGGCCTGATTATTTTGAGCCAAGCAGTATGAGCATTAAAGTTCACCACCGGGCATGCCATCTGTGCGAAGCGATTTGTGGGCTGCTGATAGAAACCGACGGCGCCGAAATCATTTCTATCAAGGGCGACAAGGACGACCCTTTGAGTCGTGGCCACATCTGCCCGAAGGCAGTGGCGCTAAGAGATATTCACCAAGACCCCGACCGCCTGCGCCATCCTGTAAAGCGCATCACCGCTGAAACAGGTGAAACCACCTGGAAAAAAATCAGCTGGGAAGAGGCACTCGATACTACCGCAAGGCGCCTGACGGACATCGTTCAACGCGATGGCGTCAATGCGCTTGGCGTCTACTTGGGCAATCCATCTGTCCACAATTACGGCATGATGACCCACCAGAACAATTTGTTCCGGCACTTTCGCACCAATAACCGCTTCTCTGCCACCTCGGTAGACCAGTTGCCACACCACCTCACGTGCCTGTGGTTATACGGACACAAAAACCTGTTCCCCATTCCCGACATCGACCGCAGCGATTACTTCCTGATGCTGGGTGCAAACCCCATCGCGTCCAATGGCAGCATCTGGACGGTGCCGGATGTAAAAAAACGCATCAAGGACCTCAAGCGACGCGGTGGAAAGCTGGTGGTTATAGACCCCAGAATGACCGAAACCGCAGAACTTGCCAGTGAACATCATTTCATCAGGCCGGGAACGGATGCTTTGTTCCTACTTGGCGTACTGAATACCCTATTTGCGGAGCAGCTTGCAAACCCAGCGCACCTCACCCCCTACACCACCGGGCTGGACGAAGTGGCGCTGGCCATTACAGACTTCACACCGCAGCTGGCAGAGCGTCATACCGGTATTGCGGCGCAGACGATTAAGGGCATTGCCCGCGACCTTGCTGCGGCTGAGTCCGGTATTTGTTACGGGCGCATGGGTGTATCTGTGCAAGCCTATGGAGCCCTCAACCAGTGGATCATTCAGATCATTAATATTGCTACTGGGAATTTGGATAAGCCCGGTGGTTCGATGTTTACCCTGCCTGCTGTCGACGGTATCAGCACCAGCGGCCCTGGAGGCTTCGCGCGGCACCGCAGCAGAGTGAGAAATCTACCTGAATTTGATCGTGAACTACCTGCCGCCGCACTCGCGGAGGAAATTTCTACGCCTGGTGAGGGCCAGATTCGGGCCCTATTTACCGGCGCGGGCAATCCCGTTTTGTCCACACCCAATGGGGCGAATTTGGACAAGGCGATGGAGGGGCTAGAGTTTATGGCCTCCCTGGACCCCTACATTAACGAAACCACACGCCACGCAGATATTATTTTGCCACCGACTTCGCCACTGGAGCACGACCACTATGACGTGGCGTTTCACGCCAATGCCATACGCAACACAGTCCGACATAGCGAAGCTGTGTTCGACAAATCCGATGATAGCTTACACGACTGGGAGATCTTCACTGAACTTGGCAACCGGGTGGCAACTATTCTTGGCACAGACACTGCTCCCTCTATTCCACCCGACCAAATCATGGACATGGGCATGCAAACGGGCCCGTATAGCGAGTCGCAAGGGAGTGAGTTTAGGCTCACAATGGACGTAGTGAGGGCCAGCCCTTCCGGCATCGACCTGGGTCCGCTAAAGCCGCAGTTGCCGCAACGCCTTCGCACGGTGGGTAAAATCATTCACTGTGCCACAGCAGAGCCCATAGCTGATCTGGGGCGCCTGCGCGACCAGTTCATCAATCTCCCGCAAAGCGAAGATGAGCCCAAGCCACTGCAATTGATCGGTCGTCGTCACGTGCGCGACAACAATTCCTGGATGCACAACCACCACCGTCTGGTTAAGGGCAAGAATCGCTGCACCCTGATGATGCATCCCCAGGACATGGCGCAGCGCAACCTCACCGATGGCGGCATTGTTTCTGTCAGCTCACGGGTTGGGACGGTTTCGGTTGCAGTCCAGGCCGCGCAGACAATGATGCCAGGGGTGGTAAGTCTGCCCCACGGTTACGGCCACAACCGGCCCGGAATTAAAATGAAGATCGCCCAGGAACACGCAGGCGTCAGCTGTAACGATTTGACCGACGAATTGGCACTGGATGAGTTATCAGGAAATGCAGCGGTAAATGGTGTGCCGGTAAGCGTCAGTGCCGTCCAGGACGCAACATAGCGGGCTGCAGGGGCACGGGGCAATCCATCACTGCGGCCATACTGGCTAAAATTTCCTGCTCAGCCCCGCTTATCCGCCCATCTGAGCCCGCAGCAAAGGCCATCGCTTTTAGCAGGCGGGGCTTAAGTAATGGGTAGCAATCAGCCAGCTCACTCACCGATGTGCTGAAAGCTTCTCTACTACAATGTTCCCTGGGCAATAGCTGTAAGGCCGAAAAATCCAGTTCGTTGGCCGCTAGACGAAACACTGCGTCAGTCTCACCGCTACCTTCGTGTGCCAATACACTCAATACAACTCGAATGTGCTCGAGCACATTACGCAAATCACGGTAACGCGGCTTACTGCGTTTAACCTTAATAAATTCAGAGTCAAGATAGTGGCGCACCAACTGAAACATACACCACTCGTACAGGTCTGTGCGTCCGTCAGTACGGACTAGTTTCACCAAAGTGTCTTTAAAAGTCTGATACTGGGGCGCGGAAATCGATTTCAGAGCCGGGATACAGATCTCCAATAACGGCAGGCGTAAGGGTGCAGTGAGCTTATGCACCCCGGGGGCTAAGGTGAACACCAAGTCAGCCAGACCAGGGATATCATCTTGTGAAATGATGGACAGCTGTGCCTTTCTCAGCACCGCGTCGCGACTAACGAACAGCGCATAAACTAGAGCATTAGCACCCAGAGGCTGATGACTGTGCTGAATAAAGGCCAGCGGCAATTCATGCTTATGGGCACTCTGATAATCCAGCTCGCCTGGGCTGGGGCCAAAATCGGCATCGATTAACTCCGTCTCAAGGGCGGCTGACGCGAGAATTCCTGCCGCTACAAAACCTACCCGCCCTTCTCCGTTCGCCTGCGTTTTGGGACCGAAGTGCTTTACTTCACGTTTTATGACAACGCCGTCCCACCTCGGGTCCAGCCTGCGTATTCTATCTTCCAGGGGGGGATGGGTGGCGAACACTTGCCACAACCTGTGCTGAATCTGGCCGAAGAAGATATGGGATAGTTCGTTCGCTCGGGCGGCGTGCACCAGGCTACCTGGCACATAGCCGCCTATTACCTTCAATGCGTCTGCAATCCCCTCGGGGTTACGGGTAAATTGTACGGCACTGGCATCTGCCAGATATTCCTTCTGGCGGCTGATTGCAGCTTTAATAAAGCCTGCAGCCATGCCTCCCAGCCAGCCTATGGACAACAACCCCAGCCCCAGTAGTGGCAAGGCAGCCTGACTCTTGGTGTCGGTTCCATGGCGTCGGCGTGAGCTGCGCAGTAAAAAATTTCCCACATCGCCAACAAATGTAATGCCCTTCAACATCGCCGCGAGACGGATATTGAGGCGCATATCGCCATTGAGAATGTGGCTGAACTCATGCGCAATAACACCCTGTAACTCATGCCGCTTGAGCTGCTGAATAGCTCCTCGAGTAACGGCAACAACCGCATCCGCCGGCGTTATGCCTGCGGCGAAGGCGTTGATACCACGCTCGTCGTTGAGCACATAAACTACGGGAACAGGCATGTTTGCAGCAAGTGCCAATTCCTGCACCACATTTAGCACTCTACGCTCGCCAGGGTCGCTGCCCTGCGCCAAAATACGCGAGCCGCCCATACTCTCGGCGACTGTTTTACCCCCCTTTGAAAGCTGCAGCCACTTCGCTGCCACAACTAAGCTAACTGTGCCTGAGATAGCCATTCCTATGCCCCCGAAACGGGCCCAGGTGAAATAAGACAAAAACCCAGCCAAACCCTGATGAGAGCCACCAGAATAGAGGTTGTAGTCCTCATTCATCCATAGAAACGCCGCCGCAACCAGATTGGTAATAACAATCAGTGCGAATACGGCAATGAGAAAAAACAACGTTAAGACTCTAGCATTGCGCCGCGCCTTATCCTGGTGTTCAAAGAAATTCACACTGGCTGACCTAAAAAGTCACCTTTGGGGCATCCTGAATTTGTGCAGAATCTTCCATTACCAGCAACTCACCATCATTGGGATGGCCAAATTTCTTGGCGAAAAATAGGGGAGGGAAACTCTGCCGGTAGATATTAAATGCCATGACCGCATCGTTATACCCCTGCCTGGCAAATGCTACCCTATTTTCAGTGGTGGTCAGCTCTTCGGATAATTGTTGCATATTTTCACTGGCCTTCAGGTCGGGGTAGGCTTCCATCGTCACATTCAATTTCCCCAGTGCGCCTCGCAGAGTCGACTCTGCGCCAGCCAGATCGGAGATGCCTGCACCGCCTCCCAAGCCCGCTTTTCCCAGCTCTGCGAGAATTCCCGCTGCATTATTACGTGCTGAGATTACCGCTTCCAGCGTCTCTCGCTCGTGACTCATATAGCCTTTAGCCGTTTCGACCAAATTTGGAATCAGATCGTAGCGGCGCTTCAACTGCACCTCTATTTGTGCAAACGCATTTTCAAAACGGTTTTTTAGTGTGATCAGGGTGTTGTAAATACTGATGATATAGATGATCAGCCCCAATAATACCAACCAAAAAATGATAGTAGAAATATCCATGTTCACGCCCTCATCACTCATTTCAGGTATATCAATTGTGCATTATCGCAGTGTACCCACCCAGGGCCAATATCGCGAGAAAGGCAAATAAAAAGTGTATGACATCCAAAACAGCCAAAATCCTTCAAAACCAGGCGCCTAAAGTGGCGCTTCTGGAATCTTGTGCTAGGCTAAATAGACTGCTGGTATCAAATACTTATCAGCGGGAAACAAGCCGAGGCAGTAACGGACTACCGCCCGGCAAAAGACCTAACCCGCACTCTTCAACAAGGACGTTGAACTATGAATCATTTAATCACACAGCTGACCCACAGGCGGCACTACTGCCCACCTCCAGCAAAGCCCGCATTTTTTTCACTCTCAAACACCACAGACAAAGTCTTGAAGATTCTACTCGGTGGAGATCTGGCCCGTATACGTGCAGATAGCGTAGCCCAACAGCTAGGCATGAGCGGCACAACATTGAGACGTCGATTAAAGGATGACCACACAACCTATCAATTTTTGCTTGACCGAACCAGACAATATCGCTGTGAGCGGCTTATATGCGAAACCTGGTTGCCGGGAAAGTGTGTTGCAGACCGGCTAGGCTATTTAGAAGTAAACAGCTTTTACCGGGCTTTCAGGCGTTGGAATGGGCTAAGTTACAGCCAATACAAACTCCAGCACAATTAAGGGTTCAACACACGGCTAACACCAACTCAGGGTTGTAAAATTCCCAGAACAGGTCTTTGCTGTGAGCGCGCCGGTTAATGGACGGGGGCAACAGTCTGCCCTATGCTGCCACTGAATTGGAATACATGGAAAACCGTCTTGGGCTACCTGGCATCGCTGCTCGGGGCATGGAAAGACTTCATGCGCTAGGTGCTTTTCAGTTCGCCCTCAACAGCCAACACACTTTCCCGCAATACCTTCACTAAGGTGTCGATTTCGTCTTTGGTCAGAATCAACGGAGGTGACAAGATATTGAGATGACCGATAGGTCGCACCATCACACCGCGGGCTTCGCATTCATCCGAAATTCGCTTGGAAATATTGAACTCGTCCGGTAGCAGTTCTTTAGTGACTTTATCGGCAACATACTCTATACACATCATAAAACGGCGACCGCGCACCTCGCCAACATGCGGCAGGTCGGTGAGAGTCTGTAGCTGCTGTTCGAAGTACTCACCCATCTCGCGCACATGACCACAAATGTCTTCCCGCTCTATGATCTCGATGTTCTTCAGCGCTACGGCGCAAGCCACCGGATGGCCTGAATAGGTAAATCCGTGTCCAAAACAGGCACCACCGGGCTCACTGATTACGTCGAATATTTCATCGGTAAACAGCGTTGCACCCAGCGGTATATAGCCCGAGGTAATGCCTTTAGCACACACAATAATATCCGGTTGAACACCAAACTCATCGAGGCTGGAAAACATATGTCCTAGCCTGCCAAACGCGGTTACGACCTCGTCGGCGATGAACAGGATGTCCAGATCGGTACAGCGTTGGCGAATACCTTGCAGGTAGCCCGCAGGGGGCACGATAACACCGCCAGAGCCCTGTATCGGTTCTGCCAGGAACGCACCAACCTTATCGGCACCAATCTGCGCCACTACAGCGTCAAACTCTGCCAGCAAGGCATCACAAAACTCCGCCTCACTCTGCCCGTCCGGGCGACGGTAGGGGTCAGGTACTGATAAGTGATGGATAAAGTCATCCATAAAGTGGAAATGTTCGTCCGTCTCGTCGCGATTCTTACTCAGGGAAATACCCAGATAGGTACTGCCGTGATAGGCGCAATCTCTAGCGATAATGTGTTTTTTCTCGGGCTTGCCGCGACGACCCTGATAGTAGTGCACCAGGCGCACAGCACTGTCATTGGCGTCAGAACCACTACAGGAAAAAAACACATGATTGATGGAACCCGGCGCCAGCGAAGCCAGTTTGCTGGCCAGTTCAATTGCCGGAGGGTTGCTTGTGTCGGTGAAAGCTGAATAGTATGGCAACTGATAAGCCTGCTGCGCCATCGCGTCGGCTATTTCCGCTCTACCATAGCCCACATTGACGCACCACATACCACCTATGCCGTCGAGGTATGCCTTGCCGTCAGAGTCATAGACATGTGCACCCTCGCCTCGCACAATCACCAGCGCACCATCGGATGCTAAAGTGTCAAACTCCTGCCAGGGATGCAGGAAATGTTCTTTATCACGCGCCTTCAGAGATTGTGTATCGAATTTATCTGCTTTCATGTTTTGCAAGGGCTTGTTCTACCCACTCCTTAAATTTTTTCAGGTCGTATTCTTCAGGCATCAGCACACCTCGCAGCATGGGTGCCGCATGCATGCCGCGTTGATTCAGCTCGGACGCCACCCCATCTTCTTCTAACACCCGTTTCGCGAACTCGGTAACGTTGCTGATGTCGTAGTTGGGATCTTCCAGAGCCTGGGCATGAAACAACCAGTCCACCGACAACGCCATTGATTCAGGACCCAGTGGCAGTATGCGCACGGTGCGCACATGATCTGCATGGGCGCCAATATAGACAGCGGGCACGGAATCTACGTAGGTCACCCCACGTTTGCGATCCTCATCTGTTAGACCCTCAGCTAAGGCATAGCCCTGGGCACTGCCATCCATGGAAAAGGTCTCCACACCCTCACGCACACCGCCGCGAAAGGCTGGATCGAGATCATCAATATGCTCACGCCAATCGGGATGATCTTGTGGCTCCATCAAACCGCGCTTGAAGATGGGCACCATCTTTACTAATTCCCTGTGCACGCCGGGGCAGTGCAGGCACTCATTAAAGTTGTCCCAGAATGTCTTCCAGTTGCAGGCAACAACGTGTTCCCAATGGTGACCTAACACCAGCTTTTCGATGCTAAATTTCTCCAGCTCTTGCCGGTTAGAACTGAAAATACTGGCGGGCTGCCAGTCAGCAGCCGCATCAAAATTCAGGAACACCAGCCCATTCCATTCTTGCACCGCAATGTGGAATAGACCGTGCTCTGTTTTGTCAAAACCTTGCGGATCTTTGAACGACGAGGTTGAAATAAGAGATCCATCGTCCAGGTCGTAGCGCCAGCGATGGTAAGGGCAATACACCGACCCCCCCGACAGGCAGCCTTCTGATTCGGTCAGTAGCACCGAACCCCGGTGCCTGCAATTGTTGTAATAAGCGGCCAGCTCGCCGCCTTCTCGACGCACAACCCATGCGTGTTGGTCGCCAATAGAAAATGTCTTGTAGGCGCCAATTTCGGCGAGTGATTGACCGGGGCACACAAATAACCAGTTCTTCTTCCAGACGGCATCTAGCTCACGCTGATACTGGTCAGCGTCTATATACCACGCCGCTGGCATGGCCGGCGCGAGTTCATCCAAGGCGTTGTAGTCTTTCTCCATCGCTGTACTACCTAAGCCCCTAGGGCTTCGGTATTGAGTTCTTTTACGCGGTCCTGTTCCCACTCCGCTAGATTCAACTCGATGGCCCAGAAACCAAAGATCCACAGAAAGGAATCCCAACTCAACAGGGCAAGGCCATTTACAAACCAAGTACCGCAGGCGCAGATAAGTAGCATATAGGCAAAGCTCTTCACTCGCCTCACCGCAGTCAGGCGACGGCTGCCAAATTTGTCGGCGCTTTGCAGGTGTACTTCGACATCGATAAGGACCACCACTATGATCCAGATAATAGCGTTGGAAAAATCGAGCCAGCCCATCCAGCGAAAGTATTCCACATTGCCGGCGGCAAACACGTTGGTTTGGCCCGCCACTTGGTAAAACGTATCGCCTGCGGCCAAGTTAGCGCATGTGTCACTGGTGATACTGACGAAGTCCGTAATGTCGGTCTGGACTGACAAACCCTGCCCCAGAAGCCCACATAGATCCTGTATATGACCCAATGGCAACAGTTCGTAGAACTCCAGGCTATTAGACACATAGCCGTAAGCTGCGTAGCCAATAGAGCAATAGCAAAGTACTTTTATTATCTGGAAGAGCCGATTGACCCCAGCTGTGAAAGCCTCGTCTGACAGTGCGTAAGTCTCTAACTCAAATATCCCAATCAATATCAACCAGGCAGCGACATCTATGGTGGTAGCGAACGACTGGACATGGTCAGACAAGGAGGCGTCTTCAGGCAAGGATGAGCGCCAGGCGAGAAGATCATTCTGTATGTAAAGAACAAAATTGACAAACAGAAATGTATAGACGGACCACTTCAATATAAAGGCGATCTTCGGATGTGCCAGTAACGGCAGTAGTATTTGCTTAATAGTGAATATACTGTTGTTACCTGCCTGCTCGCTCATGCTAGCTAAACTCCACACATTTGTTATTGCGCACCATTGCGACTAGAGGTACCTCAGCCAAGTTTTTTCTCGACCAGTGCCATGCTGTAACCGCGTAGTAAGAACCAGCGTGAGGCCGGCTCTCAAATTTACTCATGACATTCCAAATTCATAACTTAAGAGTGTCCGTCAGACTGTCCAGATACCAGCCGATGAAGTTCATAAGTGTTTCTTCATATTCTGGGTGACTAGGACCGGGTTCAAAAAAACGTGAGTTCACACCCTCACTGTTGCGGGTGATAATGAACTCATCTTCTAAGGTGGTGTGGTGCCACAACCAAGTCACCTTATCGATATCATAATCCTTACCCTCTTGCGCATCGCCACGCACATACCAGACAATTTCCATATCGGTTTCGGTAAGCCCGCGCGGTGTAAAACGGTACAACACGCAATGATCTGGATAGTTGAGCATGGAACACAGCGGACCCATTTGATAATCACCGACGCCACCATCATAACCCGTGTATTCGCCCATTAGCGGCGCCACCGGTTGGCCGTCCTGACTGCCGGTTAAATTCCCGTCGTAGAGTGCGTAACGGCTAGTGTAGGTACCACCGCCATGGTGGGGATTGTCATTGAATACTTCGCTTACCGCAGTCGCGACACCGGGGACGCCAGTTTGCTCTTCAGCCCGAGCCAACATGCCCTCATTGATTTCTTTTACCCTCACATAGGGTTCTTTCAAGGTGTGCAGCTTCGCGTAGGAACGGTGTGCTGTGGCGCAGTGATAGCACTCCAGGTAGTTCTCCAGCGCCAATTTCCAATTTGCGTGAACCTTATACACCTTGCTTTCAATCACTTTGGCATTGGCGAGGTCGTAGCCGCGAATCGCCGGCTCAATTTTTGCCAAATCCGGTTCGAAGGGAGCGGCATCCGGATTACAATTGATAAAAATCAGTCCCTGAAAAACTGTTAGTAAGGGTTTTTTGAGCCCATAACTTGAAGGATCGAAGTCCTCCCGCACTTCCATTTCCCGCGCCGCCCGCAGTGAACCGTCCAGGTTGTATACCCAACCGTGATAGGGACAAACAAAGGTCTTGGTGTTGCCGCTTTGCTCTTCACACACGCGCGAACCACGATGACGGCATATATTGTGCTGAGCCTGAATCTCGCCGTGCGCATCCCGAGTAATAATAATGGCATCTTCGCCCAGCTCGTATTGAATGAAATCGCCGGGATTGGGAACTTGGCTAACGTGAGCGGCATAGAGCCAGCTCTTGTAAAGAATGTTATCTAACTCTTTCTCATAGGTGACATGAGAACGATAAAAATAGGGGTCTATCGCGTAGCCCCTCTTGGCTTTCTGACGCTCTGCCATTTCCCGCATGTACTCAGGCGTGTCGGTCACATTGGTTGCAATAAATTTCTTCATAACGGGTTCGCTCACACGGTACGCAAATACCATTGGTAATCAATGTTGGAGATCGCTGCCTTGAAGGCTTCACACTCGTCTGTGCGGATGATTGAAAATAGCTCGCAATACTCTTCACCCAAGTACCCTGGCAAAACAGTACTGGCGTCGAATGCGTCAAGTGCATCGGGCCAATGCTGCGGCAGGCTGACAACCTCTTCGGTAATTTCCTCACCCTCGGCGATCATGGGGCCGGGGTCGCACTGATTTTCGATACCATGAAGAATACCAGCTAACACAACTGCCATCACCAGGTAAGGATTGGAATCCGCACTGGCGGTTCGGTGTTCTATTCGACGATTGCTATCGCTAGAAACGGGGATACGCAGTGATACATTACGGTGGTTGTAACCCCAGTTTGGTGTCAGCGGCGCAAAATTACCCGCTATTAACCGTCGGTATGAATTGGCATTCGGTGCAAAAATGGCCATGGCATCAGCCATAGTATCCGCCAAACCACCCACAGCGTGGCGCATGCACTGGGAAATACCGGGTGTCGTGTCTGCATTAGAGTCGGCAAAAATATTGTTGCCCTGCCCATCATAAACACTGACGTGAATATGCATGCCGCTACCCGCTATATCGGCAAACGGCTTGGCCATAAAGGTCGCCGCCATGCCATGGCTGAGCGCCGTTCCTTTCACCGCGCGCTTGAGCAGGACCGAGTGATCACAAGCTAACAATGGGTCATCCACGTGGTGCAGGTTTATCTCAAGCTGACCCGGAGAAAATTCTGACAGTACAGTCGTCATGGGAATATTCTGTACAGCGCAGGTCTGGCGGACATCTTCCAGGAAACCATCGAGGTCCCACAGATCCTGGGGAAAGGCATACTGAGTGCCCTCTTGGCGCATATCAGTTCCCGGCACCTTCGGCAAATATGTGCGCGGCGTAGCACCCTCA
>Ga0307985_10001806_pt1 | contig 12075 bp, 12 predicted proteins | sample EllFjometageno80_FD_203155 | JGI IMG/M metagenome (GOLD analysis project Ga0307985, IMG submission 203155) | Marine microbial communities from Ellis Fjord, Antarctic Ocean - #80 | ecosystem: Environmental > Aquatic > Marine > Unclassified | place: Southern Ocean | collected 2014-10-09 | reverse complement strand
CACCACTACCTTTATTTTGAAAAACCATTTTACCTGCGTCAGATATAGCAACTTCAGTTACCCAAGTAGTACCACCATCATTACTATAAATAAGAGTGTTTGTGTTTGCCAACTTTGATATTTTAAACCAACAAGAAAATGTCCATTTATTATTATCTGTTGGTGAACCTGATAAAGTTTTTGTTAAAAAAGTTGTAGCCATTAATTAAATCCTCCTGAGCCTGTTGCACCAAATGTGCTTGTTAGTGTAAATACTCTATCTGCTGTTTGGTTTTCTACATCAGTTGCTCTTAAAGTAAAAGTATATGTAGTTGGTGTAATTGAACTACCACCGAAATCTGTTGTTGTTATAACTCCTGTTGAAGAATTAAGTGAACAATTAGCTTGTCCTGAAGCAGTAAGTATAGATGTAGTTTCTGAATAAGTTATTGTTGAATCAGAAGTAGCGGCTACTGTTACAACATCTCCTGAAAAATTACCAGCAATACTTCCTAATGAACCTGAAGCTGTTGACCATGTAGGAGCTGTACTTGCAGTTATAATTGCATTAGTACTTCTTCCTGCATTACCATCATTGTTTTCTACTCTTACATAATAAGCACCAGTAGCTATATTAGCTGTTACTGATAATGATGTTGCACTTGTAAATCCTACAGCACCAGCTCTTGTAATAGCTCCTGTGTCTGATTTAATAAATTCTACTATTGGTATTGATATAAAACCTGTACCTGTAATATTGAATGTAACATTAGTAGCAGGTGCTACAGTTTGAGATACATTCGCAACTGTAGGTTTTGCTTCTACTGCATCTACCCAACTTAATTGATTGTTGGTATTTCCATTAGTAGCAAGTACTTGTCCATTTGTACCAACTGATGTTGGAAGAACTAAATTATATGATTGAGCTGCAGAATGTGCTGGTCCAGCTAATGAAACACCATGAGTATTTTGTGAGCAATTTAAAACTATCTTTCCATCTGCTGATGAACCATCACCTTTAATAATTAATCCAGGCGTAAATTCTGTTTTAACATTTGTTATAGTATCTGCATTTACCTTATCTGTAGTTACAGCATTAGTATTTAATTTAGATGCAATTACAGAATCATCAGCTAACTTTCCTGATGTTATAATCCCATCCTGAATATCGCTAGATTGTATTATTGAATCTGCAGGTTTCTTACCAACGTATGCCATTAATTAATTCCTTAAAATTATGCTGAGATAGTATCTACAACACTTGTAATTATATCAACAGATGAACCTGCAGAAGCATAAGCTTCAACTGAATCACCAGTTTGTAATACAACTTTAGAGCCACCATCAATTAATTCTAAAGAACCACCTGTAGGGATAGGTGCATCTTTAATAATAAAATATGTGTCACTTCCATTTTTAACATAGACAGAAATATTAACTGCAATACCAGAAGTGTTTGCACATCTAATACCTATGATAGCATCATCTGAATTAGCTGTTGCTCTCAATACTGTTGGAGAACCAACTAAAGTTATGTCTTGTTTTAAATATCTTTCGAAATCTTGTGCCATAGAATTATCCTAATTATACCATTTATATTGTTTATTGTCAACAACTATAAAGCTATTGCCATTGCTACAGCAAATCCATTAGTTGCTTTTGCATCTATCTGAGTTTGTATAGCTGAAGTTACACCATTGATGTAACCAAATTCAGTATTATCTACTGAACCATCTCCTACTAGATTAGCATTTAATCTAGCACTTGAATCTATTGTAGGTTGTTTACTATCTATTTGTGTTTGAGCATTAGATGATAAACTATTAATAAATTGAAATTCTGTACTTGTAACTGAACCATCTGCAATTTTAGTTGTATCAAGAGCAGCACCACTTTTAATATTAGCATTAGCTATATTAGTAAGGGAGTTACCTGTAGCATCTACATCAATTGTTTTATTAGTAAATGTAGTTGTACTAGAAGCTGTAACATCTGAGTGAGCTTGTCCATCTACATAAGCTTTAATTGCTTTTGCAGAAGCCAAAGTATTATCACTAGCTGAAACACTTGCTAAGTTTGTATCAAGAACACCTGAAGCTAAATCTGCAACTTCAAGATTTGTAATACTATTACCAGTACCATTTGCATCTATTGTTTTATTTGTTAATGTATCAGTTGAACTTGTTGTAATTAAACCAGTTGTTAATGTACTTAAATTTACATTATTACCATTACTAATTGTTAAAGTTGGTGTTGAAAAACTTAATGTTTGATTGTCTGTTTCTGCAGTTAAATAACCTGTATCATTTGTCCATTGTGATATATTACCTGCTTTATTAGTAAAAGTTTGTGAACCAGCTAAAGTAGCAACTGTTGCATCAATAGCTATATCATTTGCATTAGCTGTAATACCTGTACCACCTGCAACATTTAATGTTACATCTCCTGATGTACCACCACCTGTTAAACCAGTACCAGCTACTACTGAAGTAATATCTCCAGTTGGTATAGTTGCTACTTGAGTATCAACATATGCTTTAATAGATTGTTGTGAAGCAACTGCTATAGCAGAATTAGATGACATATTATCTTCATCTTTAAAAGCTGTACCACTAATACCAGTATCTAAAACTGGGCTAGTTAAAGTTTTGTTTGTTAATGTTTGAGAACCTGTTAATGTTGCAACTGTAGAATCAATTGCAAATGTCATTGTTTGAGCAGAACCTGTAGTATCTATACCAGTACCACCAGTTAAAGTAAGTTCTTGAGTATCTAAATCAATTGATTGATTACCACCAGTATCACCTTCAAAATCTAAATCAGAACCACTAACTTGTGCATCAACATAAGTTTTAATTGCTTTCGCACTAGCAAGTGTATTATCACTTGCAGATACTGTAGTTAAATCTGTATCTACATCTGTAATCGAAGTAGCTGTACCAATAGTTAAAGCATCTAAAGTTACTGTACCATCAAAGAAAGCATCTTTATATTGTAAGCTTGATGTACCTAAATCAATATCATTAGTAACAATAGGTTTAATTATACCATCTTGAATATTAATTTGATTAACTGAATTACCACCAACTTTAACATTAAATTCTAAATGATTGTTAACAGAATCTATAAGAATTTTGTTTAAAGGTGTAGTTAAATTTGAATCTCCAATTAATCCAATAACTGGTCCTTCAGCAGCTGTACCATCATGTTTATGTCCTGAAGTATTATTAAAGGCTGCTAAAATTTGATTGTATTCATTATTAAATAATGATGCGGTTACTGTATCGCCATCATTAATAGAACTCTGTCTAGTATATCCTGCCATATTATCTTCTTCCTCCTGCTATGAATGAAACAAACATTCCATTTACTGAATAAGGTGCATTAGTATCATCACTAAAAAATTTAAAGTTATTAGAAAAACCACTTCCAGTTACTAATATACTTTTGTTTGGTAGTGTTGTTGCCCCAAATGTTGAACTTGCAAAAATTGCTGTACCAAATAATGAAGCTGAACTTAAATTCCCAACCGAAAAGTTACCAGGTTGCGGAACTTCTGCATCTTGAAAATCATATCTAATTCTTAAATTTAAACTATTCTGAGTTCCCTCAGGTTCTATGTTAGCTTTTACTTTATATAAACTTTTTCTTAAACCATTATCTCCATAATCCATATCAGGTGTTTGAAATTCTGCTACAACATTTGTACCATTAAAACTATTACCTGTATCATGTTGATAAATATAACCTGTTTCATCAGCATGAAAAATAACTTCTGTACCTGAACTATCTAAATCTGAAGTGCAAACTGTTACTGGTAAACCTTTTGTTTGACTCCATTCAAATGCTGGTATGCCTTCTGCATTATATTTAAATGTTCCTATAATTCCTTTTTGTCCTGAATCAGCTTGACCTGATTGATAATAAAATAATCTATATTGACTTCTTTCTCGAATAACAATACTAGATATTGTATAACTAGCAAAGGTATTTAATAAATCATTTATAACTGGTAGAATTTTTCTACTAATAGAACCTAATTCTACATCATCAATTCTAGCTGTACCAGCAACTGTTCTTAATCCATCAGGTGCTAAGAATATTAAATCTCCACCAATCTCTTGAATTGAGTTACCACTTACACAACCAATATTTTTTGTAACTGATTTAAGTATAGCGGTTGAGTCAAGGTTTGTCAACTCATAAATACTATTTTTACAAAAAATAACTAAGCTATTTCTAAAAACTTTTATGCCAGTTACTATATCTCCAACATTTATTGACCCTGCTGAAGACCCTTCAAAATTATAAGGTTCTAATCTTGAACTATAAGAAACAACACTTGAATTAGCTGTTTGTCCTGATACTATTAATCTTTCTGCATACTTTTCAATTAAAGAAGCTCCAATAGGAGCAGCTCTATTAACCTCATCAAAGTGGTAGCCATCAGAATCAATTTTAAATTCACCTACTTTATTTGTTCCATCTACTAAATATATTGTTCCATTAGAACCTTGAGATTCAAATTTAACAAACTGAACATTTTGTTGTCCTGTTCTTGGAATTGTTGTAGCAGCAGCTAAATTTCCTGAAGCTAAACCATTTTTTTTTATACTTTGATTAGAGGCTGCAGTAATTACTGTAAAATCTAAAGTTAATATTGTATTACTTGTTATTGATAGAACTCTATATGAAATATTATTAATTTTAATTTGATTACCAATTACAAACTCTGAAGTAAATACTGTATTAGTTCCTGTTACTGTTGCTGAACCTGCGGTAACATTAACTGTTCCTGTTTTTGTTACATATGTATCTTTATTAATTTGTACATAAGATGTTCCATTGTTACTCCAAAATAAATTTGTACCTTGAGCAACTAAAACTCCATTATAATAATTTTTAATACCATGGATTGTATCTGTACTTACTCCACTTGGAATTACTGAACTACCTAAACCCCATTTTTGAAATCCACTTATTCTTCTATAACCGCCTGTTGTAGAAGATTCAAAATTTTGTAAAACTGTTGCCGCACCTGGAGTTCTAAATAAAGCATGAGAACTTGAAACTAAATCCAAACCGCCTTGTATAGTAATTGATGCTCCTTGTGTAGGCATTAATATTCCTTAGTATAAGTATGTGAATCTAACGTCTGACATATATTCAGGTTGAGGTGAATTTAATTGGTCAGCCATATTTTGTAATCCTTTTTTATATTCATCTAAAGCTAACTGTGATTGTGCAATGTTATCTTTAAATTGATAAATATAATATCTAGCTCGTGCTAGTAAAACTGGTTTGTATTGTTCAGGAAATAAAACTTTATCTGTATCTGCTACTAATTCAGCAGGTCTATCATAAGCAAAGAAATATATTCGATAAACTTTATTAGGGATAGGAGATAAACCAAATCGTCTTCCATCTGAACTTCTTAGTACTCTTGTTGGTACTCCATATGTTTGTGAGTTAGCTTTGTTAGTTTCTTCTGCCGCAGCATAAGTACTTTTCCAAGTTGATAATGTTGTGAATGCTAATTTGTTAATTGCAAAGGGTGCTGTTTCTCCTGAGACACCTTCTTCTGTTGAAGTAAAATCAGACCAATTAACTGAATCATAATCAGCATCTACAGTAGATGAACTTGGTTTCATTAAATACCATCTTGTTCCAGCTACAGTTTCAACAAATGTATTACCATAATATTCGTTTTGAGGTGCAGCGGTTTTTAACCACGACCACTCATCTACAGCATCTACAATATCAAAGTAAGCTCTATTAACACAATTAGATACAAATTTTTGTACTCCTAATCCTCCTGATACTGTTGTTACTTCAGGTTCATTAATTTCTACGAGTAACTCGTTAGTCATTGATAAATAAGTTTTAGCCATATGTTAACAGTTCCATGCTCTTAATGCTTTATTAATTCTTAAATTTGGGTCTCTATAATTTTATTATATTATAATTGCAAGTATAATAATTATACCAATTATAACTACTTCAATTTTATGTTCATCTATAAAATGCTGAACTTTATTTTTTAAAATTTTTATCATTATTTCCATATTTTCTCCTATTAATGGTGGGGGTATATTTCAACCCCCATTCATATTAGTTATGTGTAACTAAGTATTTCTGATTATACTGCGTAGATTAATCTACCAGTAACTTCAGGTCTTAATACTTTTCTACCCCATACCATCAGACCTCTAACAATGTCAGAGAACGTACCTGTGTCTCTAACAGTTTCTACTTTATTCATAGAACTAGCACAAGCTGTTCCTGAAATATGTCCGAACAAAGCTACTGGAGCTGTTGCTGAACCTGCAGGAGTTGAACCTGATATGTTGTTAGTTGACAGATTGTTTGATTTATACATTTGGAATCCTCTTAGAAGTCCACTTGCAACTAAACCATTTCTGATAGAACCTTGTCCAGCATTAAAGTCAATAGACATTAATTTAGACGCAGAGTTAGATAGTGAGTTGTACCATTCAGGTGCAGCTACGAACCATCTACCATCTTCAGGTGCGTTATTTTCATCTAGTTCTTTAGCCATTAGAGCCATTTGATTTACAGGGTCTACTTTAGAACCTCCGAATCCTATGTCAATTGGCGTACTTACTGTACCCATACCAGCAACTATACCACCTGTGCCTTCAGCACCTGCGTTAATTGCCGCTAAGACGTTACCATCCATTGCATCTCTCAAAGCATAAGCAGCTTGGTCAGCGGCTACAGCTTGAAAGTTTACATGAGAGAATCTCTTCTCTAGGTCGTCAATCTTAAATGAAAAAGATTTAGCTTGGTCTACTGTTAGAACAAGTTCTTGGTCAGTTAAGGCAGTTGATACGACAGCTAGACCTCTTGTATAGTCAGCTGTTGCGATTTGAGGTTCTTTGATGATGTTTACTGTATCACCAAAGCTAGATATTTCACCCATGTAGTCTGTATTACAGACTGCTTCTGCTACTGCAGCTTTTCTGAGTGCGATTTGTACTTTCTTTGAATAGACTTCAGGTATAAAGAAACCATTAGTTTGACCACTTACACCTAATCCAAAGTTATATGTTGAACCACCAGCGAATTTTGCCATGATTATTACTCCTTTGTTTGTTGTTAATAAAAAAAAGAAAAATTAATTATCTAATTCTTCCTTCACGTTGAGCTTTTACAATATCTTTTTCATACTGCATAAACTCTTCGTCTGACATTTTAGCAATATCAGAACGACTAAAGATTACTTCCTTTGAATTAGGAGTTTGTATTTGTTCAGTTGTTCTAACTAACAAATCAGCTCCCTCTTGTTCAGGTTTCTTCTTTGTGGTTTTTTTATCAATCACAAGACCTCGGTCCTTCTTATATAAATCAATTGCTCTTGCAGCAAGTGTGCCATCAGAATTATTCTCATAAATCCATCTTTTAATTTCCATTGGTTGAGTATCTGCCCAGCCATGGAAGTCATCAGATTCTTTGATTTGCTCAAAGTCAGGATGATGCTTAGAAAGTTGTAACTCTGCTTCACGTTGTTGTAAAGTAGTGTTCGTCTTTTTTAGCAAGTCTAATTCATCTTGCATTCCTTTTATCTCAGTTTGAGATTGCAAGTGAGATACAGTTTCCACAACTCCATATATATCAGGATAATCTGTTTTAAAAGCATCTAGCTCTTCTTTAGATTTAGGTGGAGTATATTTAGGTCGATTCTCTTTAAGTTGTACTTTAAGGTCTTCTTCCGTCTTATTCCAATCACCCAGTTTCCTGTCATAATATCGTTTAAGGTCGTCATATCTTTTTTTATAATCGACTTTTTTATAAGGATTAGATTCTACATTTAATGCAGATTCTTGAACCTTATCCGTAGTAGCTGAAGTATCTTCGGTAACATCATCAGGGTTGCTATTAGCAGTAGCTGCGGATGTATCTTGGTCACTTTCAGGGTTTGGTGTAAACAAACCAGTATCAGCATTAGTAAAATGTTTTGGCATATTTTCTTCTTTGTGCCAAGATTTTCTTTTGTTGTAAGGGTTTGATTCGGCTTCTTGTTTTTGTCCTTCTTCGTTCTTACTCATGTGTCCTCCTTTAGGGCTTCTTTTAACTTTTGAAGGTAGCTAAAATTGGTAATGTTTTTGAAACGAAGCTACAAGGGTTTATAATAAATTATAAAGTAGCTTGTCTATCCGTAGAGCTTACCTTCTCTACAAATTCTTTTATACTATCTCTTGTTCTTCTACTTGAGATTGAATACCATTATCATATTCGGATTCGGCTTTTTCCATCATTTGTCGTAATTTCTCTACACCAATATTCTTAACTGCTTTGGCTGTGATAACAAATTCTCCGTCTGATAAAAGTGCTGGGATAGAGTCTGAAGTTCCTGTTCCTGGTCCTTCAACTTCTCCATCTTCTGTAAATTCTGTTGCAACTAATTTAGGAAGTATTGCTTCTAGTTCAGGATGCATTTCAATTGCCATATCTAAAACTGATTCTTCTTCTTCTGATAAAGCAGAAGTATCAATAATTGCATCTACACCTTCCATATCATCTTCTTCTTCCATGTCTTCATCTATTGCTATTTCGTCTTCCATACCAAAAGGTTCTAATAAGGAAGTTTCTTCTCCTATAGATTCATTCATTGAATCTTCAATAGATGTATCTGTAGGTTCTTCTATAATTTCTTCATCTTCAATTGTTTCGTCTTCAACTAAATCACCTTCTGCATAAGCTTGATAGTCAGGTCGTTGATTATATTTTCCTTTATCACCTACAATTCCGCCTAAAGCTTTTTCTTCAATAGGAGTTTTAATTGCTTTTGATGCATTATAATTTTCTAATTCCATTGTTTGTTGTTCAGTTAAATCTAAACCTGATTCTTTCATAGCAGTTAACTGTTCCATTTTTTTTGCAATTACAATTTCTTTTGTAGATAGTTTACCTGTATTATATTTAAGTCTATCTGTTTTGCCACCATGTTTAAATCTTGTTCTATCTTTTGATAAAACTCTTTGAGGCAATCCTTTTCTTGCACTAGTAGGAGTAGTTACATCATAAGCTGAAATACCATCATCTGATGTATCTTGTTTTGCGATATAAGGAGGCATGGACATTAATCCACCTGTAGCCATTTTAATTGCTTTAATTTTTTTCATAAGTTTCCTTTAGTCCTAGTATAGAAATAATTATTAAGATTGTCAACAACTATTATATTATTGTTCTTTTACAATAGTTCTTACTTGATTAGGCAGGTTCTTCAACTTGTCCAGTAAATTCCATTTCCCCTGGCATTGATACATTGCCTGGTCCGATTGAGCCTTCGCCATTTCCTGAGTTGTTTGTTGCTGGATTTTGTTGAGGTATTGCTCCATTACTTTCCATTGCTCCGAGTTGACCATCAGGAGAAGTTGTTGGGCTAGTTCCTTTGTTAACATTTTGTTGTCCTATTATCTTAGCATAGATTTCTGCTTCAGATTTTGTGTTCATAATTTCTTCAGGGTCTAAATCTAAAGAATAAGCTAATTCTTTTATTACTTCTGACATCCTAACAAATGGTGCAATAGCAGGATTTTGTACTGTTTGTAAGAACATAGTTAGTCTTTGAGACCTAACTTCTTTCTTCATTAAACTAGAACTACCTGTTGCTCTGATTTCTAAATCACCACTAATTGGTAAATCACCTTCATAGAATTGCATATTCCATTGGAACATTGCTTCTCCTAAAGGTTTAATTAATTGGTCGTCAATATTTTTTATTACTGTTTTAATATTTAAAGAAGCCGCACCCATCAACATTGACATTCCTGATGCAGTTCTTGTCATACTTTGCACACCTGTTTGTCCATGTGAATAAGATGGTAAACCAGTAGATTCATCTGCTAGTTGTCTAAACTTATCAAACATCTGCATATTTTCTACAGCAGTATTTGGAAACTTTAATCCATAAATTGATTGTCCTGGAACACCAGCTTGTCGTTTAAAAATCTTACCAGGAAATACTTCCATAGTTTGATTAGAAGCTAATGCTGATTCATCAACATCAAATACTAAGTTACCTGCTAATGCTAAATTATCAATTGCCATTCTTGCATGACCATTCATAATTTGTTGAGCATCATCCATGTTTTCAGGAACACCTATACCAAAGAATGCATAAGGATTTTTTTCATATACAAAAGATTGATAAGGATTTCTAAAAGGTTTAAAAGGATTTTCTACAATTCTAATTACTTTATCTCGAACCATCCATACATTAACCTGTACTTCTGCTGAGTCATCTATTTCTTCATCAATATTTAATCCTTCTTCTCTTGCACTTAATGCATCTATAGTTCCCCAATATTCTAAAACTTCAAATCTACTACTTTCTAAAGTATTGTAGGAATTTTTTTCTAAATCAATATCTGTTTCCCAAGATTTTTTAACATACTTAGCACCCATCTTTAAACATTCCATAATAGCTTCCTTATCAAAGAAAGGTCTATTTTTTAAATCTAAAAATTGATGTCTATTTAATCTATGTCTTTGAATTACATATTCACATTCTTCCATGCTTCTAGCATTAGGGTCAGGGTAAAAATCCCACACACTAACAAATTCTAGTTTAGGTACTTTAACAATTTCAGGTTGATATTCTCTTGCATTACCATTACCTGATTCACCATATTTATGTAAAGTTTTATTATAAGTAAAAGGTCCTTTAATAATTCCTGTTCCTAATAAACAAGATTCAAATATTGCATTTCGTAATTCAATGCTACCATTTGATTCTTCTATTTGGTCTAATATTAATTTTTGTAATCTTCTTGCTGCAATTTCTGCAGGTTTAACTTGAGGCATATCAATAGTAGGTGCATGACCTTCTGTTAAATCTGCTTCTTCATATTCTTCTTCTAAGCCACCTAAAAATTTTTTATCTAAATTATTAAAGGTTGCACCCTTTGGTAAATCTCTACCATCACCAGGAAAACCTAAAGCAGAATCAGGTGTAATATTGTTTGACTCTAAACCTTGTCCTGGAACATAATCCATATTCCCTTCGATACCAGGATTATTATTATCTCCCATTTGTTCTTTTAATGGATTTAGATGTGCATATTCTGCTATACCCTCAGGTACTCTTGTTTCTTGAATAGTTAATGGAAATTTGTTTGCACCAAATAAGACATCTATTAATTGTCCATAAGCTGCTAATACTTTTGTTTTTGTAATCTTAACAAAGACTCTTGATTTCTCATGGTCTCTAAAAGCTACATTTTTAAAATACTTACCACGATAATTATGAAAAGCTTGTAACCATCTGTTTTCATCATCTTCTCTAGTAGATTCTGCTTCAGAAAATTTATTATTTATATTTAAAACTAATGCTGAAACTTTGTCTTGTTCCTGCATATCTTCATTTTGAGCTTGAGGTCGTCTTTCGTCATAAGTAGCCATATATTAAACCCTTTTAAATTTACTGCAATATATATAATAATAACAGTTTTATTAACCCTTGTCAACAATCTTCTTGATATTTATGATAACATTATTAGGTATGATAGTTACACATCCTATTTCTTCTATGTCTTTATTTTCATCTTCGGCATAGTCTCCAAAAATTTTAGTAATTCCCTTGCTTTGATTTAGTAAATGTCCTTTAGTAATACAGACCGCAAGTTCCATTTCTTTCAGCTCTTTAATAGAAATCCAACTTGGGTCGGAAACAATATCATACCATTTGCATTCTACTAATGGATAGTTAAGTAAATCGCTGTCTACTTTGCTTTGTTTTAACTTTAATTTTGTTTTATTTATCATTTAACTATTCCTTTGTTTCTGACTTTTTTTTAGTCTCATCACTAAGTCCTTGCTTTGCTTTACCATAAGGTTTAAACTCACCTGACCCACTTATTGCTTGTTCTTTGCACCAATCGGTAAACTGGTCTTTCATTCCATTACTATCTGAGTATCTAGTTGTTTTTATTTTAAATACTTGTTCTATATGTTTTTTCTTAATATATTTTATTAATTGTTCGTATGACATTATCTTATCATATTCCTCATTTGTATTTTTATCTATGAATGTATATAATGGCATTATAATATCTTTCCTTTGTTTTTACC
>Ga0307985_10001804_pt1 | contig 12084 bp, 19 predicted proteins | sample EllFjometageno80_FD_203155 | JGI IMG/M metagenome (GOLD analysis project Ga0307985, IMG submission 203155) | Marine microbial communities from Ellis Fjord, Antarctic Ocean - #80 | ecosystem: Environmental > Aquatic > Marine > Unclassified | place: Southern Ocean | collected 2014-10-09 | reverse complement strand
CCCCCCCCCGACTACCAACATGTAAGGAAGGGACGTTGCAGGCATGGGAGGGGAATGGACGTGGGACTTGAACAGGCGAAGCTTTACGAACCCTGTTGGCTAAGAGCGGACAAGAGACAAGCGTGTACAAGAAACAAGATCGTACAAGAGCAACACCACACCCAATTGTTTACACACACCCTTTGTTTACATCCTCCTTAATTCACACTGTTTGTAGGTCAATGACAGACCCCAACGCCGGCCTCCCCACCGATGTAGCCTCAGCCGCCGACATACACAAAGCGAAACTAGCGAACGCGAAGCTCAACGCCTCCCCCGCAGCTGACGAGGGCGTCTGGTCGATGGAAGCACGGTACCAGTCACTAATGTCAGGGTACTGCAAGGACCTCCCGAAACGGTTTGAGCAGACAGTCGCTTATAATAAGGAGCGAGCGGAGTATGTGCATATCCATAAGGAGGAGACGTTTATGGATAGACGCCCGTATACGAGTGGGGGGAGGTTGGGGATGTTGGGGAGGGGGAAGAAGGATCAATTGACGGGGGACTTTGCGAGTGTGAGCCAGCATGTTTGGGACGAGGTAAGGCGAAGAGTGATGGAGAGCTGTTTGGCGAAGCTTTGTGAACACGTTTGTGTGGCCCTTTGTGAGCACATGTGTGTTGTTCACACATTTGCGCGGATGTGTATGTGTATGTCTCACACGTGTGTATGGGCAGATACGGTTCGTGAACTTGGAGAGCGAGCGACCGCAAGGGCCGGCGTATTCTCGAGCGGTGAAGAATATGGGTGCTGGGTTGGACGAGGAGAGTCGTTTACAAATAGAAAAGATGGAGAAGCTGCAGGCGTTGTCGGGGGAGCAAAAGGGCGGGGGCGACGCGACGAGTGCGCTGCTCGCGTCGTATGAGAGCGATAAGAAAACAGTGAAGCGAGTGCCCAAGATCCACACGCCGTACAAGGCGGGGAAGAGCATCCCGTGGCCGGACGTGGCTCCTGTGAAGCGGTCCAACGGCCCCGCGTTCCAGCGCAACGTGGACATTAACAACATCAAGGCGAACGCGATTCTGAAAGTGTACGATCCTTTCACGGGCACGTACATTCTTCCCGTGACGAACCGGAAGGAGCCGAAGGAGATCAAGTTGAATTATGAGCTGGCGAAGAACGCGTACGTTCGGGGTGATGCGCTGGCAGGTCTGAGGAATCAAAAGCGGCATAAGCGGATTGTGGCCGCGAGTGATTTTTTGAAGGAAACGAAGATGACGCCGGAGGCGAGGGAGGAGCGACGGAAGAAGGAAGCGAAGGTGAGCAGGAATGGCGAGCGCGAGCGTAACACACACGCACGTACTTCATGCGCAGAGAGGCGCTGCTAAGAAACGCGCTGCTCCGGCTAAGAACGACAGACCGAGAACAACCGAAACCTGGCCCATTTTGTCACACCGATGCCCCCCTTGTTCACACATCTGTGTGGCCTTCGTTCACACATGCTTACATGATACCAGGAGCGCTCCGACCTGGAGCTTGAGACCGCCCGCGCGCGCGTGCGGGAGCGAAAAATGTTCCAAGCGGAGATGCGAACAAAGTTAATGAACATGGATGTTCAGGCTGGCCGGGGAGGTCCGAAAATGGGCCGGAAAAAGCCCCGACCTCGCACCGCCCCCGACGACATGTCCGTCGCTTCGTCCGTGTACTCGATGGAGTCCCTTTCCTCCACCGCCCCCCCGCCCGACATCCTCGTCATCCGGCACGACGACGAGCCGGACGAAGCCCCCGTCGCCATGAGCGACGCGGAGCTCCTGGCGCTTGAGGGAACTCGCGTTAAGACGCCGCTGTGGGGGTCTTGGGGGGAGCGCAAATCCAGTGCCGGCTCGACACCGTTCAACCGGGAATCGTTCTCACAGGGCAAGTTTTCGGGATGGCTTGGGGGGCTCGTTAGATCTCTGTCCCGCGGCGACTCCCGCGGCGACCCCCAAAAGGAGGAGGACCTTCCCGAACTTTCAATATCGTTGTCCGCCCCCCCCATGGGACTGGACGGTACCACTCCGCAGTCGTCGCCGTCAAAGTCTACTCGGCCTTCGGGGAGCCGGAAGAAGCACCGCAACGACCACCTCGAAGAGTCTAGGTGAGCCGGCGATTCTGAGCGACTCGCAACACACGGCGCGCTTGAACTTTTGTTCGCACTGCATACGTAGCGCTCCTGCGGCGGCCAGCGCGCTGTTTGAGTGCAATGTCACTCGCTTTGCTCGCAGACGCCCCCTTTGTTCGAGTGCACACCGTGTGTGTGCCCTCTCTCACACTCGCTTCGCTCGCGTGTAGCCTCGACGGCAGTCTCGGCATGGGCTCCGCCGGCTCCGCCGGCTCCTTCGAGTTCCTCGAGGACGTCACGCTCGACGACAGTCCGTCAAAATCGGGATCGTCGTCCCCCTCGAAGAAGAAGAAGAAAAAGAAGAAGGGGGGGGGCGAAAGCAACATGCCCGACGACGAGATTTCTATAATCACACTCGACACTCGACTTGAAAGCCCGTCAAGAGCGTCCTCCCCCTCGAAGAAGAAGAAGACGAAGAGGACGAAGACGAAGCAGCGGAGGGGCGACGACGCATCAAGCAAATACAACGACGACGAGAGCACCATTGCCACCAAGCACTCAGCGCACGACGACTATCTTGATCCCGCTCAAGTGCAGGCGCAGAACTTGTCGGCGTACGTCAATAGCCTGGACGCGCAAGTCGCGACCTTCGAGTTCATCGATGACATGTCCCTCGCTTCCTCCATGGGCACGATCAAGTCCAAGAAGAACAAGTCGCCGCGGAAGAAGAGCTCGAGGAAGCGGGGCAAGTCAGAGGACACGCACGCGAGCGACGAACAGAGCAGCATGGGAAGCGTCAGTATTCCGTGGATCGGAGAGGAGGAGGAGGAGGGCGCGGCGAGGTCGGGGGAGAACGAGGGCGAGTCAGAGTTCGTCACCATGAGAGATCACAGAAAAGCAGCGCTCGCTGCGCACACGCCCAGGTGAGCCCAGAACATAGAAGGCGCGCGGCGGCGGAATAAAAGGGGATTGGAGGGGCAGGCTAGCGCGAACTCTTTCCGGCGTGCCTGGAGTGGCTGCCGTGCCTATTTACTCCCCCTCCCCATTTAACACTCCCCCCCTTGCAGGTTGGAGGCCCTGCGAGAAGACGGTGTATTGGATCCCGACGAGACGTTCAAGGCGATCGCGACCGAGATGGTAGAAGAAGAAAAGGAGAGGAGGCTCAAGAACGAGGAACCCGTCATGACGAAGGAGGAGGAGAAGACGATGTTTGATAATGAGATGAAGGCTCTCAAACCCGTGGTCGAGACCGCACAATCAAAAGCAGTGACGGGTACGCTGGACGCCGCCGTCGAGAGTTTCGGAATGGCTAGGCGAATGCGGAACCGCGTGTACAAGAACGGCGCGAGGATGGAGTCTTACATGATTAAGAAAAAGGTGTGGCCGAAGAAGTGGCGCATCAGCGGAAGAGGAAACCACAACAAGTCGGCAGGCTTTCTGCTGGCCAAGGACGACCCTCTCATGCAGGGACAAAATGTGGGCACAAGGGTGCTCTACAGTCTGTACTTGGGAGGCAACGCGCTTCTCAACAAGACTGCTTACACTAGCTATATGCTGGTGTACATGTTGGGGGGCGCCGAGGCTGCGAGCACCATGAGTCTTCGCGACTTTTTGGTGAAGCGGAGCATGACTAGCGACGAGATGATCGTGGCGGCGGCTGACGCAGAGCGCGCATTGGTGGTCAGGAGCCTCACGCAGATGAAGGCGCCCGTGAAGGTGGACTCGCGGGACCACACGGGCATGACCGCGCTGATGTGCGCCTTGGACGCGAGCTGCAGGGAACTGGACGATGGAGAGCTGCGCGACTGGAGTCGGAGTCAGAGGCGGCAGCGGACAGTGAGTGCCGCGCACACGCCACAGACGCCACACACGCCAAACACGCCGCAGACGTGTGTGAACGCACGCCACAGACATGTGTGAACACGTCACGTACAAGCCACACGCACTCCACGCACACTAGGGGGGCATCGTGTGTAGCCGGCATCTTGTGTCGCTGTTGCTCTGGGTGGCAGAACGGGCCAAGCGAGGCCGTCTCAATGCGATCGTTCGCACAAACACAGCCTTCCCGTTCGCACTTCTTTTATCTCGCTCACACACTCCGCAGGTTCGCTTCTTGAGGGGCCGAGGGTCGACGCCGGAGGACTCGGAAACCATAAAAAGGATGCGCGCGGTCAAGTACGAGAGGGTGCTGGAGGTACTGATCGCGAAGGGTGCCGACATCAATGCCAAGTGCTTTGGGACTGTCGACGAGGACGTGACGTGCGTCCACATCGCGGCCAGCAACGGCAACGTGCACAGGCTGAAATGGCTGCTCGCGAAGGGCGCCGCCATCAACTGCGAGACGGAGAGCAGGATGACCCCGCTGCACCTTGCCGCGAAACTGGGCAAGTGCGACGCGGTCACCTATCTCCTGAAGCAAGACGCCAACATGATCGCGAGGAACAGCATCGGGTGGACGCCGCTGCACTTCGCGGCCAGGACCGGCGGCACCCAGATGGTCAAGCTTCTACTGACGGCGGGAGCGGACAAGTACATCGAAGACGACGAGGGCAGGACGCCGACAATGGTGGCGCAGGAGTTCGGGAAGCTCAGCAGCTTCGAGGCGCTCAGGAAGTGGACCAATGGCGTGTTCGAGGCGAAGGAGGCCCTGGACTACTTGCACACCAAGATGTGAACGATAATTGATAAATTAATGCGAATGGTAGGTTGTACAATTACGGGAGAAGTGCGGCTCGTTTGAAGAAGGGAATGAATCACTTTGTGAAGTTGACTTCAAGCTAGACATCACTCAGAACGCTTACCAGAAACGTCTGTATCACGCCTCCTGCTCTTCCAACTCCGTCTCCGTCCTCCGTCCTCCCTCCTCCTCCCTCTGTGGCTAACCCCCCCCCTCCCTCTCTCCCCCTTTCCCGTCCTCAATTCGAGAGAGAGGGATGGTGGACGCCACTGAGGCCGAGCTGGCTGAGCTTCAGTAGCTCATCTCCTGCTTCCACTTCCTCTCTTCCCTTCAACAGATCATGCCCCTTGCCACAGAGCGTCTTCTGTCCATGGCTGATGCCGACGGGAAGCTGCCGATTCACTGGGCTCTCTCGAAGAACGTGTGTGGTCCGTGGTGCGGCACTGCGTTTCGCATCCCATCCATCATTCACGCGGCGTTGCCGCGTTCATACTCGTTGAACTTTCATTTCAAAGCATTTTCATTGTCGTTTCAAAGTTGTTTCTCCTCAAATTCTGCTGTTCCACAAAAAAGGGTTGCTGGTTCCTCGTTCCTCTGGGTCCCCTTTTTTATAACTTTATATATATATATTATAACTCTCTACAGAAAGAATAGAAAACAGGGTCCCAAAGGAACCAGGAACCAGAACTCAATTCAACACACCTCACTTTCTAAGAGAGAATAAAAGAAGGCAACCCCTCTCACTATTAACCCTTTGTTCACACCGCCGCCCCTTTTGTTCACACCGCCGCCCCTTTTGTTCACACTTGTCTGTGGCAGGACGAGAGGGGAATGACCGCTCTCACGTGCGCGATGGGGCTCGCCAACCCCACCTCGTTGGAGCTGCTCACGAGCATGATCTCGGTGAGCAAGCTGGATGTATCGAAGAGGAACATCCTGGACGTCGCCGACATCGACCTCTGCCTTCCCCTCCACTACGCGGCGAGGAGGGCGTTCTTCAGCGAAGACAACGCGCTCGCCGTCTGCTTGCTACAGTTGTAGTCCACCACTACCCTCACGCCCTGATCACGGGAGAGAAAAGGGGCAAGATGTGGCGCGCCCATCTCCCACGCGCGCGGGGGTCGCGCGGTGTGGGGTTACGCATGCGGGCGCCTTTGGGGCGTTGGCGCGCCACACAAGACGCCCCTCGACTTCAGCAGGCGCACTTCCAAGACGGCCTTGATGTGCCACGCCGCCTTATTTTTCCTAGCAAGGTTTATCCACGGCCGCAGCGGCTGCTATGGGCGAGCTATTGGAGCCGACGGTTGCCTCTCGCGTATCCCCCAAAACATGAACTGGACGTACCAGGATTGAGCGGCCGTGACCCTCCCCACTACAACTGTATCTCATTTAAGATGCAATAAGTTGTATCGTGGCATAAGTCGGGAACGGGGGGCGCTAGAAGAGTCGGACCTGTTTGGGCACATGAAAGGGGGGCATCTGAGTATGTTTACTAAATGGCGATGTGTTTGAGCAAGGTCTTGACGGCATTTATTACAATATTCTGTGCCATCCGGAAGACATTTGAGGGCTCAGGAAGGGGGGCATGCGCCGTTTGGGGTCAAACTGATGGGCTCGGTTTGTCAATTTACCCCATGTATGCGCGGTGTGCGACGCGTGAATTCGTAGGTAATGTAATAGACGTGCTATTGTGATGGGCACAAACAGAGGAATCTGGGAGGATGAGGAGGCTTTTCTTGGGCTTTTCAAAGGGGTAGCAAAGGAAGGGGGGACGTCTTCCGGCAATGTCTCCCCATACCCGTTTTGGCGTTAAGCTTAGCAGGACCTGCTAAGCTGAAATCCAAAACGGGTATGGGGAGAAAATGCCGGAACCGCGTCTATTTCATTTTTGCGATTGATGCGATTTGCTGCGAGAACAGCTACGTCAGACGCTCTCCAGGAGAGAGTGAAACATCACGTATTAGTATATGAACGTTGAGCTTCTTTATGCCGCTCGATGGGTTGAGCGGCATTTTCGTCCTCCGGTTAGGGCCCGCATACATTGGTGAACGAAGGGGGCGGCGGTGCGAACACAGGGCAGCGCTGTTTGTGAACAGTTTGTGAGCGTGTCGCGCTTAACGAATGGCTTCAGAACACACCGCTTGCGAGCGCGGCACGCTTGCGAAAAGGATCTGATGCACAGCATGATGGTCCTTATGCTTCACTATTTAATATTGGTGCGCTTCTTAGGGAGGCAGACAGGAGGAGAGGATCTGAATTTGAGATGGGTGTTCTCGGTGGGGGGGGTACGGCCGCTCACTCCTGGTACGTCCAGTTCATGTTTTAGGGGGTAACTCGAGGGCGACGCAAGAGACAACCGCCAGCTCCAATAGCTAGGCCGTAGCAGCCGCTGAGGCCGTGGCTAAACCATAGTCTGCCTGTGTTAAGAGGTTTGACTATCTCCATTTCTGCTCACCTGGAATTTCGTGTTCCCCCACATATCACGCGTATTACGCAACTCCAAGAACTTCCAAACTTCACACTTATGTAACTCGGTTCACTGGCCAAGACTGTCTCTTCGGATTTCCCGCAAACGGCGCATGGCCCCACTATTTTGGCTCCCGGAGCTCTCCAGTTGAGACAAATAATTGTAATTAACGGGGTCAATGACGTCGGTTTACAACATCGCCATCAACCATAGCTACTAGGCTCGGTCTGGTGCCGACGCTCGAACAACTCCCGCTCTTCTAGCCCCATCAGTTCGTGACTTATCCCATGTGGATCAAAAGCTAAGAAATAGTAAGAAATTGGGGTGGTCTGAAAGGGGGTAGGGCCGTAAGCCGCGGGTATATCCAGTTCAGACGACGTCGTGTTGAGTGGGGGGGCGACGGCTAATTTGATGGCTGTTGCATCAGAGTCTCTGGTGCAGATAACGGCGGTCTCCAGCAAATGACAATATGCTATCAGTAAATCGCCCCACACTGCCCGTACCAGCCGTACACGCCACAATTGTTGAACACACTGAATTACATGCGGGTGCGGCGTTGTCACTGTACCCACCATGCCATCGAAGTTACACCCAAAGGCAGTCGCTCGCACTGGCACGATGCAACTCGCGCCCACCAGTGTCCCGGTTACATTTGCCTCCCCCGATGCCCCACCTAGCTCAGACCAGGACCAGGACCATGAGGACGGCAAGGGAGACATTGTGTATGCAATGATCCCGCGCATAGATGCCGATCTGGGCCTCGACGCGGATGGTAACTTCACCTACGCCGACTTGTCTCAGTCTGCCGTCTCGCGGCAGTCGTCCAGGTCCAAGTCTAGGATGCACGATAGTGAGCTAGAGGACATAGTTGCAGACAAGAGAAAGGGCATGAGCTTTGCCGAGATCGACAGAAGAGAGAAGCGGGCGGTCTTCCAGCTCGGGCCCGTTAGGAGGGCCATGCGCCACCTTCCCTACTCGGCAATCCTGATGCGCGAGGACGTGATGCAAACTGCCAGAAGGTACTGTGGTGAAACATTCTTCGTCAATTGTCAAGCTCTCCCCCACCCATGTCCAACACACCAACAACGAACACAGGTACATGGAGATCGGTCCCCACAGATGCTCAATCCTGCAGATCGGCTACTCGGCAGTCAACGCAAACCCTGACCAGCTGGCTGAGAAGGGATACAGGGAGGAGCGCTCGTACATCTCCCCCCTCTTCCGAGTGGTGCTCGACCTTCAGGGCCACAACATCCCCTCGTTGATCGTCTATGCAGCCGCAGTTGTCGGCGAGATTTTGTACATCTACCGCCACATGGGTGAGCACGGGTCGTCTTTAATCGGCGCTTCATCTCTCGGAGGTGCTGTTGTGTTGGGCGCTCTGAATTCGTGTGTCGGTTTTGCCGAGATCAGAAGCGCGAGAGGAAATAACCTCGTCATCAACAGGCACCTCGACGACATGTCTTATTCCGGCTACATTTACCTGCAGCTGAAGGGCATTGATGTGCTAGCTACGGCCCAGGAGAAGTACTGCAAGGACTCGGGAACCGAGCTGGAAGACGTGGACCGCTTGAAGACGCTAAAGGCATCCTTCACCCGGAGTGCTGGGATTGAGACCTTCGTCGCCCACTTTCTCCCCGCTGCGATTCCTCTTTGCACCACTTGTATCGTTACCGCGTGGAGGCACTTCGCGGAGGGTGACAAGCTCATGGGGGCGTTGGCGTTGTTGACGTTGTGGAGCAAGTTCGTTGGCTGCCTGGCTTTTGCTCACATCCAGTTCTTCATTGGATTGTCGCAGCTGCTCAACACCTTCGAGGTGAGGAGAGTGGAAGCTGATATTAGAGTGTGCGATGTGGGCCTGATTCACCGCGTGACGCCCCGATTCAAAGCGATGCTTCAGGAGTCCCACGCCATCGGCAACGCCAGCCACAAGTTCTTCTTCATGTTCGCGCCCATTGTGTTTCTCTACGCTCTACAGTTGATCGGCGGGTTGTTCAAGTCGGCGTCGGCGGGAGAGGTTGACGAGGAGGAGGGGGAGGTCGTAAGGTGTGTGGAGACGTGGGTCTTCTTCGCTCTATTTCAGCCCCTCATCAGCTTGGTGATCGTCATTCACGGCCTCGCCAAGCTGAACTTAGCTATCGAGCGCGACGTCGATCAGGTGAGGCGATCAGAGCGAAGCGAGCACTGCGTCGAAGGAAGGCCGGCGAGGCTAGCAGAACGGTGAAGTGAGCACTGTGCGAGGCGAGCAGAGCGGAGTGTGTGTCGACGGAAGACCAGCTCGGAACGACCGGCTCTGAACGACCGGCTTTGAACGACCGGCTCAAATCACGCTGCTCAAACCACGCTGCTCTCACTGCGCCGATCGCTCGCCCCTCCCCCCCTTTCTAACACTCTTTTCGCTCTTCAAGGATATCGTGGAGATGAACATCAGGTTGACGTACTCGGAATCCCACGTCCCGAATTGGCTGTTGCAGCAGATGATCTGTTTGGAACGGCTGGACGGACGGGCTCTGAGTTTGCCGTTCGATCTGATCCCGTCGTTGGAGATGTCTAAGACGATGGTGGGCAACATGATGACGGGTGCGCTGTTATTGGGGCCGTACCTGCTGAGTATTTGGGGAGAGCTGAGCTCGGAGTTCTTGTGTAGAAGAGAGTTTGTCGAGTAAAAGCTACTGTTTTTACTTTGTATCATTACTCGATAAGGTCGACGACCTCGGCCTCTGCCTCCTCTGCCTTCCCCTCAACGCTAAGACACCAATGAATCTCCGCGCAGTTAACGACATCTTCCCTAACACACTTCGCCTCTGCCACCCCTATATCGTTCTTGATCGCCTCTACAAGCTTGTCAAGTCCCTCAAACGGCAGCTCCGGGCGGATGTAACCGACGATGGAGAGGTTGCACATGTTGCCGTACATGTCGGGCTGCAAAGAACACGTGTGTTAGATGATGTGTGGTAGAAGAAGGTACAAAGGCGGGAGCGCCATACACATGTGTGAACGGGGGGGCAGCGTGTTTGGCGGCGAGCTTTGATCGGCCCGCCATACACATGTGCGCCATACACATGTGTGCCATACACATGTGTGCCATACACATTGGTGCCATACACATGTGTGCCATACACATGTGTGCCATACACATGTGTGAACAGGGAGGCAGCGTGTTTCACGGCGTGCTTTCATCGGCGTGTTTTGCTGCGGCTGTCGAACAAAAGCTCAAACGCGTAAAGGCCGGCCCAACACGAGCGGCCCAAAACGCGCTACAAACGGCTCACGACGCACATATCGCTCGTCGCACAAACGGCAATTCCTGAACGCGATATTCGCTCACTCGTCTTGGCAGCCTCTTTTGCGCGCTCGTAGCCCTTTGGCGCCGCTGGATCCGCGTTCACGCACCAGCAGAGTCTCTCCGCAGCTGCTCTTATATCTGCAGGAGTGGCCCGGGGGTGTAATGAAGTGAGGCTCAATGGTCTTCTCCTTGTTATTGTACGTCGGGTTGTAGCCAATTGATATAGCAGCGTTGTAACACACTGCCGGCTCCTTCTCGATACTCGCGAATCCAAAATAAATGCCGGTAGGCAAATCGGCGAACTGCTGCTGTGTGAGACCGGCTCGGTCCATGTTGGCAGTGGCAATTCCTAAATCCTTGGAGCCACGGCCGAAGCCGCGGACTATCTTTGAGGTTATCCGGAAAGGAAGGGAGAGAGCTTCGGCAGACATGAAGGGATGGGCAAATTGGGGGCTGGTGGGGAGAGGAGTTAGTGACTTTGGGTCGGGCGGGGACAGAGGGGCGTCCAAAGTAAGACCTTGGAGCGATACGGGGAGGGGTGGAGCGGCATTGATGAACGGAGACGCAAGAATAATTAAGCGGGCCGCCCTGGGTTTCCAAGTCCGGGGCAATTACTGCACAAGCAGTATCTCGATGAAGGTTCTCCTTCCGTTACCTCGTGAGGAACGAGTCGCATGCTGAGACGACCGGGGTCGGCTCGGCAATTATAAATTAGATAATCTTACGAGGTACAGTAGCTCGTACGGGGAGGTTGTAGAAGACTGCAAGAGACAGGATCAACACCACGAAAAGCCATTTGTTGGTGCAAAGAAGTTTACTTTTTCGTCTGCACTAGGAGCTTGAGCGCCTCCAGTCCACCCCCCTTAATTCCAACCTCTAGCTCGCAGGCGAACAGCACTGCTGCCGTCTTCATCTTCGCGAGCGTCGAACCACGTCTCAGTCATGGACAGTGCCATGAACATTTAGTGAACAGAAGGGAACCGGACAATAGCATGCAGCATGGATGTTCGGGCGCTGAACTGGTCCTGAAAGGTCCCTGACCTCGTCCTTCCTGGGCCATCATGTAAATCCGGTCTAGGAGATCCTGGCACGGGGGTGATTCACGGCAACGAAGCGGGCACACAGGGTTGGGCAAGAGCAGGGCAGAGGCATGGGCTTGGCGACAGGGTGGGTACGCTCACTTGGAACTGTCGAGGTAGGCAGGCAGGAGGGAAGAGTGTGTTGAACAAGAATCGAAGAATCGTTCCATGCGCGACCTTCTACTTTTGACGTGCGTACTCCAGTACGCCAGCACGCGTTCGTTCACTCCTGTCCTCGTGCAATCCCGGCCGCCGTACTCGCCGCCTCGCGTTCATGGCAACAGCGCCGTTTCTTCCGCCGCTTCCGTAACTACTTGAGGGAACGGGAAGCGGAGAGCGGATTTATGCATGACATGCCGCTGTACGTCCAGAAATTACTTCCAGGAGACGGCAAGCTGGGAGGCGGCTTTTTGCCGTACATCCTACGCGTACAACTGTACAACAACTGTACACGATGGCTGAGAAACCTCGCAAATCAACTGATTATCGCTCGCTGC
>Ga0307985_10001802_pt1 | contig 12094 bp, 18 predicted proteins | sample EllFjometageno80_FD_203155 | JGI IMG/M metagenome (GOLD analysis project Ga0307985, IMG submission 203155) | Marine microbial communities from Ellis Fjord, Antarctic Ocean - #80 | ecosystem: Environmental > Aquatic > Marine > Unclassified | place: Southern Ocean | collected 2014-10-09 | reverse complement strand
GCAGGTAAAGAAGCTGGTTCAACCAACCAACTGACCGTCCTTGAAACTCAAATCAAAGTGACTCAAGTGTTCGATGATAAAGCCACGGCTGAAATGAACTCAGCGATCTATGCTGGTGACATTGAATCAAATCCATACCAAACCCTTGAGACTCAGATGAACTCACGCGGAGCAAACATTGATGTCGTGATGGAAGTTCGATTCGGTAAGGTTCGAGAGTGGACAGATAATCACCAGCGCAGTCAGTACATTGCATTTGGTACGAGCAACACGGATGAGAAGCGTCACGTCATCACCTCACGCTCACCTAAGCAACGGGTGCAATCAATGTACTCACCAGCCAGAGGACACGATGAACTGTACCTATCAAGAACACTGCACGTACCTGTTAAGACAATCTATAAATGGCTAGAGGAAATGAGATGAGTGAACTTACGCATAATAAAATTGAGTTAATAAAAAAATACAAAGGCAACTGGTCTACTAAGGCCATTGCAAACAGCACTCAATTAACGACACGGGATGTCAAAGTAATCCTTGCTACGTTATATCTGGTTAACAAACCCTCGTAATCCCTATGCCTCAATTCTGGGGCAGACGACCCAAGGTTTGAGTAAGTTCATACTATTTTTTTAACTTACTCAAGCCAGCCTATGAACTCCCCAAGCAATCTCTTTGCACTGGCTCGCACTAACATTGGTGCTGCGGCTGATGAGTGCATGTCCAAAGAATTAAAAATCAGAATCAAAGACCTCTATACCGACACAAAGAATCCTTCGTGTGACCTCGCAAGTATCTGCGACAAACTATCTGACATCCACAAAGCAACGCATGACCCGCTAGTGAAGACGTTTCTCGCCAAAGCGATTGACCTCATTGACGACATTGATGTCCCCGACTAACTAACGAGTGACCTGCCATGACTAAGAGAAAAAGCAAAGAATCAAATGATCCTGCAACAAAACTAAAGTCTATTGATAAGTTCCAAGCTGAACGATCACGACCTCCCATCATTGCCCAGAATCCAAATCAAAAGCTGCACCTTAAATCCCTCAACAATCCCCACGTCCCAGTGATCATTGCCACAGGTTGTGCGGGTACAGGTAAGACCTATCTCTCTGCGTGTCATGCAGCAGATGCCTACCTCAATGGCAAGGTTGATAGCATCATTCTATGCCGAGCAAACATACCCACAGGACGCTCTCTCGGCGCGATGAAGGGTGACAAGGACGAGAAGATGTCCCATTGGGTAGCTCCCATGATTGACGTACTGAAGGGGCGTCTAGGCACTGCACGATTCGAGATTGCGTTAGCCAGAGGTGACATTGAATACCAACCTCTTGAAACAATTAGAGGCAGAAGTTTTGGTGGTGCTGAGACAGGGGCTTACGTTCTTATAGACGAGGCACAGCAACTCACCATTGACGAAGTGAAAGCAGTGACGACACGTATCGGTGAGAACTGTAAGTTGATTCTAATGGGCGACCTCGCTCAGTCAGACATCAAGGACGCATCAGGTCTTGGCTTACTCCTTAAACTGATAGATAAGTATGAGCTACCCATCTCCGTGATCGACTATCAGCTCGATGACATTTGTAGGTCAGCTACTTGCCGTATGTTTGTAGAGTTGTTTTACAAAGAAGGAATTTAATATGGACTTCGCACCGCTGATAGAAGCACTAAGCTTCCTGATAAAAGCACTGACTATCGGAGGAGTAGTAGGTGTGGTACTCGCACTCATTGGTGTCGTACCTGTGCTTATAACAAAGCAAGTGATCATCTTTACTCAAGACGAGAAGGAGGCGGTGTTGAAAACAATGAACATCACTCTGGGTGACGAAGGGGAAGAAGAGGAAGTCTAGCGTATGACGTTAGGGTCGGGGTGTATCTGAACCATCCCGTCCCCATCCTGCCTATCCAAATGTAATTCAACAATAGCGAATGGCCCAAAGGCTTCCCGCATAGATAACATCTGTGCCTTTAGATCAGGACACGCCTCAAAGAATTCATCTGCTGGAGTTTCAGGCATAGGTTTGGCCTTTAAGTTTAAGGAGAAGCTTAGGTAAATTTGAATGGGTTCAATCGTGTTTTTGCGCAGCGCCGCGTAGCAAAAAACACAACTTGTTTAATGCAAAGTAAATCGTAAGAAGAACGAAACGAAGTTTCGCATGTCTTCGCTGTTAAACAATTGAATAATATAAATTAGAGGGTAGCACGTTTCGTCTACTTTTGCAACACCAAAACTATTAATGTCCTTACGGTTCTCCCCCTAACCTTAGATATGTCTTATAAGTTATGCTAAAGTTACTTTAAATAATTTAGTTTGAAGGTTCGGCTAGTGCCAAAGCATATCATATTTAACTCAGATCAAATTGAGTGGATTGAAAAGAATCTAGACATTCTAACCCTTGCACAAATAGCTAAAGAACTCGGCGTCTGCGTTGACACCCTCAAACGAAAGTTAGTCAAGCTTGGCCTCAAAGAATTTGATGGTGCCAAGTTCGTACCTCCTCGTGACTTCACTGCAAGTTACTGGCGTAGACCCTGCATCAGATGCAAGCGGACTGACCGCCGACCTAAGCACCAATACATCTGTTCTAAGTGCAAGCAAACGGACTATGACTACCTATGACCCTCTATGAATCTGCATCAGATAGACAGCACGAACTAGAGATCATCACTGCTCTGGCTGATCGTATCCCCAACACCATGTTCGTCAAGCTCAACATGACGTGGCGAGTTGACTACGCGATCTACCAAGGACACAAGCTCTACGCATTCGTTGAATGTAAACGCCGCTTCGTTCACTCAGACCTCTATCCAAACATCATCTTATCTGGCACTAAGTTTAGCGAGGGAAAACGCATGGCCTTAGAAAACGATGTGCCTTTTATTTTTGCAGTTCAGTTTGATAACTGCCTCAAGTACGCAGACCTAACCAAAGATAAATTTGATTTAGTTATCGCAGGTGGAAAGCAACGCAACCTCGCGTCTGACATAGACCTTTGCATTGCCGTTCCTAGTAATAAATTTAAGGTTTTATAAGCGAACCCCTCCCGCTACGCGCGGGGTTCAGTTCCGCTAGGTTAACGCTGTCGCGTCACCCTGCTAAAGTTTTAGGAGAATTAATATGAAATTACAAAACGAAGATGACGAGCTATTACTTCTCTGCTCATTTCGCTACGGCCTAGAAAAACAAGGGGCTATACCTGCCTTTGTGATACGCAACTTCATCATCCTTTGGAAAAGCTTATCACGAGAAACTCAATCCACAATCCACACAGAAATCAATCGCGCTATCACACGCCGCCGTCTTAATTCAACGGATGCCTTTCTATGGAAGCGCCTCCTTAACCTACCTGCCGTAGAGAGAGCGCCCAAAAAATGATTTCAATCCTAGCCGAATACACAGTCAACTCAAGCTACGTCTTAGTGATCTCACTATTACTCGCACTCATCGTCTACATGGAGAACTAACATGAAACAAACCACCATCCCTACCCACTACTACGAATCACTTGTGCGTGATTCAGAATTCCTTGAATGCCTAGACGCATGTGGTGCTCCCTTCCTCCCTATCTGGCAAGAAGCTGAAGCCATGTTCCAAGAAGAACTGGAAGCCTCAAACAGAACCAAGACGGAAGAAGCCTCGAACTCTTTACTCACCCTAAAATATAAGGGTAACAAGGTTGAGCCTACCACCAACCTATGGATGTCTTCTCGTAAGTAAACGGACGACAACCCTTCTATCTCTGGCTAATCTTACCCATGCACATAAACAATAAACTTTCGTATCAAGAAATCATTGACCTCATTTACTCAGAGATTCACCCTGACGCAACAGCATCACAAGCATCAGACATCGCGGAGAAAATTCAGGACATCATCGACATCATCGAGAAATACAATGGCAGTTAGTGGACGCGGAGCAAAAGCAAAGGGCGACAAGTACGAGCGAGAGATTGCCGCCTACCTCAACACCCATGTCTTCGGACGTGACCAAGCCCATCGAGCACCCCTTAGCGGTGGAGGATTCATCCTATCTCATGGTGGTGCTGACCTTACTGGCACACCTGACCTCTTCGTTGAAGCCAAGCGTACTGAACGCCTAAACATCCGTGATGCAATGGCTCAAGCCGAGCGTAACATCGCGACCACGGGCGACCCCTCCATGCCCTGCGTGATCACGAGAAGGAACCAAGAGTCCTTAGAAGATTCCCTCTGCACCATGCGCCTTAAACATTACCACTTCCTTTACGCCCATTATCTACTAGCCCAAGGTCACTCCCATGTCATTGACGAAATGCCCTGTCTGCCCTAACTTCCCTTCATGCCAGAAGCATGGCTGTAAGTCACGTCAGAAACACGCACCTAAGAAGCCCGTAAGAAAAGGCAATGGCTTACGCAACGCCATGAAAAAATAAGCCAAAAAAAAGCGCCCGTTAGGACGCTATCAAGATAGGTGTTTATACCTATTGCACATTAGTTTAGTCTCATATAGTATTCGCCTCGATTGCTTCACGGCAATTATGATTATATGTTTGCATCCTTATAGTTGATTCATTTAGTAGATGATCAACTTTATCAATGGATGTAGACATATAGTCAACCTCTTCTTCCATGCCTTTATCCATCAAGACATCCCTTAGTGTTGCACACATCTCCTGTACTTCACCTAACATCCCTGCCAGAAGCTCCACTTCTGTTAATAGCTCCAACATAAAAACTTTCCTCAATAAGCATTCCTATTTAACATTTTGTCTCAACTCCTGAGTGGACAATAAAACATTATCATAAATTATCTAGGAACAATTCCTAGTTTTAGTTTTATTTTCACCTTATTCAACATAACTACACATAACTTGACTATAATCACCATACAAGTTGACACAACAAGACACTTGCACCTATACTAAAGACACTTAAACAACACTTGGAACTAACATGGAATCTTTACTAACCGCTACGCAAGTAGCCACCCACCTCTCAATCTCCCCACAAACCTTAGCCAACTGGCGTACCACTGGTCGCTACAAATCTGAACTACCTCACCTAAAAGTAGGCCGATCAATCCGCTACCGTGAGTCAGCCGTTGAAGACTTCAAGTCATACTGCGAGCAAGCGCACTAATCATTTTAACTTTGTCTTCCCCCGACATATTAGCGGCAAGCGATTCAACATCAACTGCCGCTGTTTTCTCAACACTCCCCACTCGATTCAGATCATCCACCCTCTTTCCAACCACTCGATCAATGTCCTCTCTTGCATCAACCGCTTTCAAATGGGCATACACCTCCTGAGTTACCCGCACATCTTTATGAGCCAGCACCTTACTAATCTTATATATATCCACACCCTCAATGGCCAACCAACTACCCATCGTCCGTCTTAGATCATGCAGGCGAATATCAGTTAACCCTGACCTCAACTTAGCCTTACCCCACCAAGTCGTTTTACCACCGCCAACAGTAACGTGACCATTGCCCTTGCCCCTCTGAGCAGGAAATACAAACACACTACCATCACCATCCTGCTTCCTTCGTTCCAGCACATCAATCAACGCCTTCGCAATCGGCACAACGTGGCCTGAAGACCGACCCTTCATTACCTCCTTCGGAATCCTCCAAGTCCTCCCCTTAAAATCCAAGTCAGCCCACGACATGCTCAGTACAGCACTCTTCCTCTGACCAGTAAGCAACAACGCCATTACCAAGTCTTGATAAATCTGTTTCTCTTTACTTAGTGCATCAAAGAGCGAAGTCATTTCGTCAACTGTTAAGAACCGCTCCCTGATTACATCCTTGTCCACCGTATACCGAGCCAATGGATTACCTAAGTCAACACCAAGTCTCTCTCTGGCTATCTTGTATAAGCTCTTACAGTGTTTGGCAATCTTATTATGAACACTCTCACTACTCTCCCTCAGCCCCATGAACAACTCAGTAAACTCATCAACACCAACCTCGTCCGCTCTCCTTCTGGCCATCTTACTTGGCATGTGCATCTCCCAAAGACGGAGAGTGTTAGCTACATACCGACTGTTAACCTTGCCTACCTTCACCTTGTGTTCAATGTCGAGCGCCCATCGTTGATGCAAGTCTTGAAGAGTGACCGCCTTCTTGCGCCAACTTTTACGCGGGTCTTCCTCAATGAACTCAGACTTTAACTCACGCACTTTGCGCCGAGCCTCGTCCACGGTTAGGTCTTTCGCTTGCCCAATGACACGCTCAACATGGCATCCATCACCCACCGCGTCAGCTCGCCAGAACTTTACATAGTAGGATTTGTTACCGCCCTTTGTTACGGACAGCACAAGGCCATCAACAACCGTGTCATAGAATCGCTCACGCGCCTTCTCGGTTGCTATTTCTAGCACAAAAGCTTTTGTAAATTTGGTATGATTTTTCATAGATAACCCCATCCCTTCCACGTTCCATCCACGTTCACTGCGGTAGATGGAATGATGATAACTAACTTTAAAGTAACTAGTGTGTCATAAGTTAATTTGGATAACAATAATAAGTTACCTATAGGTATGTCAAAGTAGGACACTTTAACTAAACCGTAGCAATATTCAATCCCTTATTGGGATAAAACAATACCCTAAGACGCCCATATAGCTACACCTTACTACAACTACAACTCAATTCCACGTCATTTCCACGCCAATCGAGCGAATAGTACACCCTACTTTTGTATACTTCAACAACTAATAACAACTAAAGAGCATCAACCGCTCTCTCCAATCCAACCCGACTCACCTTTGCATACCGCTCCGTAGTAGTCACACTACTATGCCCCAACAAATCCCTCACCACCCCTAACTCAATACCCTTACCCACTAACACACTAGCAAACGAATGCCTCGCATCATGCACCCTCCAACATCCTTCACCCATCCTCCGACACGCATCCTGCAACCGTCCCCTCAACCAACTCGTGTCCTCAGCCAGACCACTCAAGCATCCACTGCTCACTATATCTCTGGCCCTTTCATTCAACGGCACAATCCGTTCAGCCCTTCGTCCATTCACTCCCTTAAAGTTATAAACCCTAACTCCCTTAGCTAACACATCACCACCATCAATCCTTCTCATCTCCGAATACCTTACCCCTGTTAAAAACAAGAACTCCATCACCTCACTAGCCCTTACATCAACCCCCCTCATATCTTCAATCAATCTGTCCCTTACCCCCTCACTTATAAACTCATTGACCCTGCCATCCCGATAATTTTTTTCAAATACAATCGGCTTTACTAACCCTCGCTTCGCACTGTAATTCCATACGGCACACAACATACCCATGTACTTCTTCTTAGTCCCCTCACTTTTATCCCACAACCCTTCATCCAACATGTCCATCGGTGTCATCAACTTAAACTCTCTCACCCCGACATGCCCAAACAACTCGCTCACCTTACCCAACAAGCTATCTGTCTTACGACTCACCTCACGCCTCGCCCTTTCATTACCCCCTCGATACACACTCACCAAGTCCTTGAACAAAACAGCCCTTCCTTTAGGCAGCACCCCTTCCTTAACCAACCCTTCATTCAACTGCGCCATCTTCTCAAGCGCATCATCCCAGCCCTCACACTTAGTAGAACGCCTAACCCTCACGCCCTTACTCGTTCCGATCACATACCAAATCTTTCCAACCTTCTCTAGTTTCAACATACCCTTCTCCTTAAACGCAAAAGGGATACTTGCGTATCCCCTTTAGTCTTACTCTGATTTACGCGGCTTCTTATATATCTCCGCATACGGGTCTGGCTCACCCTCTACCTTGTCTCGCCACCAGTGCTTCGGTATGCCATCCGACATCCGTAAGTATTCATCCTCACCTACAAATTCCATCAGCCTCCTTGCCCTCTCCATTACATCTCCCCTAAACTTTAATCCCATCTTGGAACTAATGTTCTTCACATACATCTTCGCACTGTTCTCTTGAACACCCACAACCTCTGAAATCTCTAGGTTATTTCGTACATCCATCACCATTTGCATAGCAACATGTTGCTTAGGACTCATCTTAGCTAACTGAATCCTGAACTCACCAAGCTCTTGATCACTCATCGCCTGAGTAATCTCACTCTCCCTCTCGTCTGGCTGTGCTGCACTGATCATATCAATGACCGCAGACATATCCGAACTCATCCTTGACTCCATAAACTTTAACCGCACTTCCAGTGCGTGAACCCTAGCCTCTAACGTGGCTGCCTTATCATCATTCAACATATCCATCTCCTTATTTAACTGGCGGGCCTTGGCCGAGGTCAATTGCTAACTCCCCAGCCAAACTCATATTTACCAACATCGGCGGTGCGCCTATAGCTTCTCTCGGAGAAGTATCATTCATGTGATCTGTATGAACGAGATGCCACACATACTGTGACTCATTCATCCACGACTTAGTTCTTATCCGAAACTTACTAGCAATGTGCATCACCCTAACGCGCCTTACTTGAAGCGCATGTGATTTAGTTAGTGCATTCATAATTACTTACCTTAAATTAATAGAACCTCTTTAGTGTCCTATCTACAACCCATAGTACACTTCTTTATACTAAACACAACACTTTTAATACTTTATTATACTCCTCGCTACTCAAGGTACGACACCATCGCACCGAAGTTAGTGAACTCATTACAAACTTCAATGCCTTCTATCGACACTCCCCCCATCGTTGAGCTACCTCCCTTCCTCACTGTTGCATACTGAGCACCATCAACATGCGCCCACTTCTTTATCCCTATCACATACATGCTGCCATTCTTCCCAACATCAGCAGCCTTACACCAATGCCCAACCAACTGAGCAAAGCCATTCAACTTACGATCAACCTCCGTCACCTCCCTAATCCAGTAAGGCACCTTGCTCTTACGCTTACCACTTGCCTTAGCCACAGGCTCAATCACTAACGAGCCACCAAACTTCTCGAACAACTGTCGAGACACATCCTGCTGTACACCCTTATCCATCACACTCAACATCTTATCCATCGTCTTCAATAATATACTCATACATTTTCTCCTAACTCAATTTTTCTTGGCATCCTCGCACTCACCTCGCGGCAAACCCTAACAACACCAGCCCTATCACTACGCCTAACCTTCTGTTTACTCACTTCTCTGGCTACCTCTGCCCAGAATCCGATGTACCAACCTCGTGTTGGATACCAGCCAATCCACTTGGCATCGATCCTCGCTACCTTACTCATGCTGCACCTCCAAAGATTCCCTTCTCTAACATCTTCAAGCTCACCTTCGGCAAGTCCTTAAAGTTATTGATGACAACACTCTCCTCATACAACCCTGTCACTGCATCACTGCCTATCCCTATCGCACTGATCACGCCGCCCTCCTTAACGACAGTTTGTATCGCAGCCTTAGTCGCTGCATAGATCACCCTTCGTCCATGAATTTCTGGGTCACTTACAGTTGCACCCCAATCCGTTTCAGGCTGTCCATCGCTCATCACAATGATCATCTTCTTCTCTTCATGCCTCCCCTTAATTAACTCCCACTCCCTATGAATACTTGCAGCGTCACAGTTATGTGAGCCAATCGTGTCGTTACTCATCGCACCAATCTGTGACTTACTACGAGAGAACGACTCATCAAAGCCCTTATAGACCATGTGAAATACAGGTGTGTGATCCGTAAAATCTTTTATGAAGGCTTGATAACCATCGTAATCTCCGCAGCCATAGTACCTATCCTTCTTGTTACTCCCTGCGGCATCAAATCCCACTACCCTAAACGGCACACCTACCTTACTCAGTACCTCACTCAAACAAATCGTAGCCAACCGAGACAACTTCATCTTGCTGTCGCTGTGCATACTGCCACTGTGATCTATCATCAACGTCACCACTGTATCCAATGTCTGATCTTCTCTTCGCAGCTCAAACACATTCTCTTGCCCAGCAAACGCAGCAACACATCTCTTCACATCAAAGCGCCCCTTCTTCTGGCCACTCTCCCAACGCAAATCCCTCTTAGCCAATAACTTATTCTCTATCTCCCTCTTAATCTTGCCGATACTCCCCTTAATTTTCTGGTGATCAGTGGTATACACCCTACTGTTATCTGATTTCAAACAGTTCAACCTATCCCTAATACTACTGCCAAAGAATTCCCATCCAGCCTGAGCGTCCTTCGCCTCGGATGGTATCGTCTTCATACCAAACTCGAAGTCCCAATCCTCTCGATACCTTCTCCACTTAGGCTTCACTCCATCTGGTGTACCAAGCATCTCACTCAGTGCCTTACTTGGGTCTCTTCCAAGCTCATGCTTTCCCTCTTTCTTACCGCCACCTTCACCTCTCTCGCCTTCACCCTCGCCCGTTTCTCCTTCCTTATCCTCAGTACCCTCTGCACTCGGCTTACTTTCGCCCTCACCTTCCTCGCTATCTCCTTCACTCTCATCCTGTCCATCACCCTTCTCCTCGCTGTCTTCCTCGTCACCCTCACCGTCACCCTCACCTTCTTCTTCCTTATCTTCAGGCAACTCAACATCGACCTCGACCAAACGCTTAACGATCTCATGCACATCCCTCGTAGACTGGCACTCAAGCAGCTCATCCACATAAGGTTGGGCCTGTTCCACCACCTCCTCTGGCAATGCAGATAGGTACTGCTCACATCCCTTTGTACCAATCCCTAACCTACGGTGATGCTCATTAAAGATGGCAGCATACAAGGCACTCCGACCCAACTCTTCAGGCGGCACACCCTCCATACTCTTAATAGAATCAGCACCAATCACATCATTCAGTACCCCTAGATTCTCTGCGGCCCCTACATATTCCTCAGACACCAGCCTCTCTATACGTGCATCCTCCATGAAGTTAAGACATCCTTTCTCTTCGTCTGACTTACACTCACCCATCACCGCCATCTCGGTGTGCTTGATATGTCCTGCCTCGTGATCAAGATACCCACGAGCAACACTTCTTTCCTCCAAGCTAAACTCTCTGGCCTCATCAACCATTGGCAACTTAATGTCTGTGCCATTGGTCATTGCCACGCTACCCTCAAACGATACCGTGACCCCATCCTTCGCACCGAATACACTCGCCGTCTTCGCTGCTTCCCTCATTAACTGTGAACCTTTCATACCTCACCTCCCATCATGTCCATCTGCTCAACCATCTTCATCGCCACATACTCAGGTCGATCTATACTCACATCTTTAGGTGCATCGAACACAAGCCGTACTGTCTGGCCCTGTATACGATCAATGGTCATAATCACATCATCACCAATCAACACCTGCTCACCTACCTTTCTCGTTAGTCCCAACATAACTAAACTCCTATCACACGTTGACGAATACCATTGATCGCTATCGCATCATCCTCGCTAGCCGCATTCGTTATCGTATTCTCAAACGCTTGAGCCATTGCCTTAGTGTCGTCACCTAGCCACACCTTGTAGTCAATGTACTTCTGACCCAACGCCACCAGATTCCTCAAGCTCATTGCCATCTCGATGTCATCCTTCAAGAACGCAGTGCGATGTTCCTTGGCATAGGTACACAACTGCTCAACCTCCTCGGCACTCAGCTCAGGAACAACACGCTTCAACAAGCCCACCTCATCCTTCTTACTTAGGTAGTCCACCTTCATCCAGCTAGTAAAGCGATTCAACAACGCACTACTCTGTCTCTTCGCATAGTTATAGCGACCACTCTCATCACCACGTCCATTCGTATTGGCTGTCGCACAGATCATCGACCAAGGGTGACGCTGTACCACACGACCACCATCCTCCAATAGATTCAGCGTACCTTCCTTGCTATTCAGTACAGTCTGCAAAGCATAGGCAACATCACCCCTCACGAAATCCATTTCATCCATCAGCAATATACTTGGACGACTCATCGCATTAGGTAGCACACCCTCCACAAACTCAGTGATCGTAACCCCTGCCTTCTCACTCAATTTCGTCTGGCCTATCAAGTCCATACGGGTAATCTCACCATCCATGCTCACCGTCACCAACGGGAACTTCAAACGTGCTGCTATCTGCTCAATCAAACTCGACTTACCTGCCCCTGTATGTCCCCATATCCACAAGAAGTCCTT
>Ga0307985_10001801_pt1 | contig 12096 bp, 12 predicted proteins | sample EllFjometageno80_FD_203155 | JGI IMG/M metagenome (GOLD analysis project Ga0307985, IMG submission 203155) | Marine microbial communities from Ellis Fjord, Antarctic Ocean - #80 | ecosystem: Environmental > Aquatic > Marine > Unclassified | place: Southern Ocean | collected 2014-10-09 | reverse complement strand
GCAGACAGAGTCTTTACTGTAAATGGACTTGTCGCAGAACGATTCAGTGTACGCGCGCGTCGTTTGAAGGGAGCATCGTTGGATGGTTGGGGGGGGGCGCGTGCATAAAGCACGCGAGCATAGTATTCTCGCGGTGTTCATATTGTTTGGGGATGGGAATCAATGAGTATATGGGCTTTATGCAGCCAGTTCTTATTGAAATCTCATCAAAATCCAAACGACGACTTGTTTTTTGTAGGGAAAATCCAAAGACTTTTTACGAACACTACCTTTGAGGCACAATGTATGAGGCCGCAACGCACCAATCTCTCATAATGACCGCCTTCGCGTTGTGCGTGTGAAAATGTGTAAATCCCGTCTCAAAACCGTTTTTTGCGATTGAACTTTATAGAAGGCGACGACGTGAGAGGTCAAGAAGGGAGTGTAAGTGCTGCATGGCACGCCCGACCGCCTCTGCGGCACATCGCTGCAATTGCCGCTCCCTCGCCACATCGCCAGTTTCCCGTTCCTTTCGCGCGGACACCGAAACTTCCAATAATTGAGAATTGTCATATGCTGCTTCAGATTGCTAAGTCGCACACGATTGGCACAGGCGTTGAGGTTGACAAGAGCGACGACCAGTCATCGCCCATCACATGCCCCGCACTACATGTCGCCTTATACAAGTCCATTCCGTCATATTCCCGTCCGTCAGATAACACCCCGGACCCATTTCCCATGTTTCACCCCGGGGTGGCAGTAGGACTGGCGTGGTGCAGCAAGGAACCGCGACTGACGGCAGTGCAAAGGCCGAGGCCACACACAAGCAATTTGCCGATGGAACGTGATCGAGCCCATGACTTGAACATGAACCTCTGCGAAACACCCGATTGATAACACTATGAGGCACTGTCATGGTACTTGCTTTGACCGATCCAAGCCAGAGTAAGCATTAGTTTCATCGGATTAAGGGTTAGACGCTCCATTAGAACTGTCCCGGCCTCTTCATCGGTGCCTTGGGTCTGCCCATGCCCCCTCCTCCAGGCCCGCCCCCGCCCTTCTTCATCCTGCTCAGCTCCGCCCTCAGCGCCTTGAGCTGTCCCTCCGCGCCGCCCGCCCCTCCCGCGTTCTTCACGCTCTTGCACCGCTGCGCGAAGTCCAAGCTGTTCGCGCTCTCGTTCCTGTTGTAGTCCGCCGGACTCGCGCAAACGAACATGAGCGTTTTGGCGTTCCCCCCAATGCTGTCGGACATGAGCATCGTCAGCGGCGAGTTCCTGTACGGGATGTGTTTGTGCCCCGTGGTCAGGGCAGAGATGACGTCCCCCAGCGCGCTCAAGCTCTTGTTGATGCTCTGCGCCTCCTTCAGCTGGGCGCCCTCCGCGCCGCTCTTCCCCACCCGCTCACTTCCTGCCAAGTCCACGAGAGTTAGTTTGCCGCACACGCTGTTCCCGGTCCTCTTGTTGGTGACCTTGGTCACGATGCACGTGATTAGATGGCTCCTACTACTGTCCGCGTTCATCTGGGTGCTGGCGACGGTCCTGCTTTCCGCGCCCCTCTTGAAAAGGTCCAGCAATCCATTCACGTCCGCCACCGTCTCCTCCACGCTCCCCTTCACCTCGACCATGCCCGTGTTGGAGTGCTCCGCCAGCTTGATCTCGAGCTTCTCTGAGTTGGTGCTTTTCGGGGCCAATAGATCCACCAACTTGTCGTTGTACAGCTCGAACATGGTGGCGCTCACGCTGACGTCGCTGCGAGGGGGAGGGTTAGAGGAGCGGGGGAGGAGGGGCGATGCGAGGAGATGGGGTGTTTAACGCGGCGCGCTATCGACAAATCGCGTGCACTTCGCCAGCGCTGCGGCCTGTGTGTGCGGCGAGGAGATGGGTGTTTAGTGCGGCGCGCTGCCGACAAATCGCGTGCTCTTCGCCAGCACTGTGGCCTGTGTGTGCGGCTCACCTGCTCGCCTGCTTCTCCTTCAGGACCCTGAATAGCTCCGCCGCGCTTCTCGGCGCCAACCCCGTCAAAGGATCCACCTTCCCGTCGCTATCGATGCCGCCTCCCACTCCCCCCGCGCCGAACATTGTGAACGTCTTGCCCGACCCCGTCTGTCCATACGCGAACACGCACACGTTGAACCCGTCGATGGTGCTCTGAATCAGCTGTTGCGTGTCCTTGAAGACGTTCTCCTGCGTGTTGCCCGCCTCGGGGGTTCCCGCGAAGACGCTGTCGAAGTCCCAGCTCTTGGCGTCCTTTTCGTTTTCCACGTCGGGCAAAATCACGCACGTCTTCTTGCCCTCGTTCTTGCAAACGTCGGAGCACCCCTTGCTCATCTCGGAGTTGCTCATCGGCCGGATCCTCACGTAGACTCGGATTCTACCCTTCATGTCCTCGATCTTGTTGTGCAGCGCCTTCCTCCTCTCCGTCTCGATCGCCAGCGCCTTGTGCAGCCGCTCGTTGTTCTCGAACAACCCCTGGGCCTCCTTAATCTTTTCCTGGTTTTTGCCCAACTGCGCGACCATATCCTGTTTCTGCGCCAGCGCCCTGCTTTCGCCAGCCTTTGCGAGCTCCAAGTCGGTAATCTGCGACAGCCGGGATAGTTGTTCCTGATGCAGCTCCTTCTTGATCTTGTCCAGCTCCGCGATGTGTTCCTTCTTCTCGTCCTCCAGCTGCTCGTCGAACACGCCCATGCTCTTAATCGCGTCGTCGCGCATCGAGTTGATCTTCTGCTGCGCTTCTAGTAATGATTTCTCCTTCGTCTCCATGCGCTTGCTCAATGAAAGCAAGTCCTGTCCCGCCTTCTCGCTAGCTGTCTTGAGCTGCTCCTCGAGGGTTAAGACCCGCGCCACCGCCTTCTTCTTCTCCTCCTCAACCATGGCCGCAATCTCCGGACTAATCCCCCCCGAGTCGGCGCCGCTCCCCTCCTCCAGCAAAGCCATGGCCTGCTCCTTGCTCTTCTTTTCCCGCTCCACCTGCAAGCGAAAGCACGTGTTAGCAATGAAGATGAGAGTAGTGAGTTCTGAATAGCGCAGCGAGCAGCGAGCAGCGGCGACAGTCAAGCGGGTCACCCACGCACTCACCTGCTCGCTCAACTCCTTGCTCCTGTCCTCCGCCATTTGCAGCTTCTTCTCCGTCACGGCCAATAATCTCTCGGCGGCGCCGATGGCCGTCTGCATCTCGTTGTTCTGGTTCGTGAGCTCAGCCAGCCTAGTCTTCGACACCGCGAGCTCCTCCTCCAGCTTAGCATTCTTCGACTCTCCCTTGTCAGGAACCGGTGTCGCCGCCGGCGTCGCCGCGGGCGCCCCCGACTTGAGCTGCTCCTGCAGATCCAAGATGGTCTTGTTCAGCTTCAAAATCTCCAGCTCCTTCTTCGCCACCTCCCCTCGAAGCAAGTCAATCGTCATGTCGTCGACGAACCCAGAGCTGTTGCCACCGTTACCTTTAACAACCCCGCCCGGCGACCCAATCTTGCCCTCCAGCGCCTTCAGCTGCTCCAAAAGCTGCTCCTCCATCCGAGCCTGCGAGCGAGAGTTAGAGAGGTGGGGGGGTTGGCGAACAAACGGCGCGCGAATAGCGCGTCCCGAGAGGGGCCCGTTCGCGTCCCTCATAGCTCGTCCCGAGCCGGCCACGTCGCGAACGATGCCCCTTTCGCGTCGCTCGCCGGCTCACCTGCATAACCTCCAGCCTATTCTCGAACGTCTCCTTACTAACGCTCATATCCTTACTCTCCATCGTGGTCACGCCAACCGGCGTGAACAAGCCCGGAACAGACGGCGTCGCGCCCTCCTGTGTTGCCTGGAACGCCTTGAACTCGTCTTCCCACATGCTCTCCCCAGTCACGTCATTCATGAAGTAACTGCACCCCGACTCCTCATCCTTGTGCTCCTTCCACGCACTCAAACTCGAGTTCGCAGTCGGCACAGGCGTCGTCATGTTCCTCGGATCGTACTTGTGCTTCGGCGGCGTCGGCGCACTGAGCTCAAACGTCTTCATACTCCGCTTCACTTTCCCCAAGAACTCCACACACTCCCCCCCTTCCGGATGCTGCTGCGCATAGCTCGTCGGGTCACACCCATGATTATCCAGCGTCGCCGGCAACGCGCCCGCATTACAAAGCATCCTACACAAGCCAACATCCGCCGCACTCGCCGCCCAGTGCAGCGGCGTGCACCCGTAGCTCTTCTCCACGACCTCCGGGTGCGCGCCGTTGTCGACGAGAAGAGTCGCCGTGGCGGGTGAGAAGGAGTCCGTGTAGCAGCAGAAGTGCAGCGCACACGCGCCCTCCAAATTCCGAGCGTTCACGTCAGCGCCCTTGTTAATGACGGAAGGAACGAGATCGTAATGCCCGTACTGAACGATGAGTAGCAGTATAGAATTGCCGTACTCATCCGGTAGATCGAGTGCGTCCGGCCCCAGCTTCTCCAGCGTGTCGCGCACGATTTGATCCGTCATCGCCTCGTCGCCAGTGTTGTAGAAGCCGAGGTATTCCTGCAACAGTTCCAACAGTTGGCGGTCTTCCTCATCAATCGGCGGCGGTGACGGTTCCCGCGACCTCCTGTGTTTCTTGTGCGACCTATGCCTCTTCTTCTTCTTCTTCTTCTTCTTCCTCCTCCTCCTCCCATCACTGCTATCACTGGAACTCTCGTCACTTGACTCCTCAGAACTCTCCTCAGAACTCTCCTCATCACTTCCACTATCGATATGCAATACAAACTTCTTACCCTTCTTGCCGCTACTTGACTTCGCGGTTGGCGTCGCTTGCTTTGGTGGCGTTCGGATGTTGGCATCAGCTTCCTGAGCAGAGGGGGAGGAGGGTTCAAGGGGAATTGTGGGGGCGATCGGCGCCGGCTTGGATGCTTTCGTGCCCATACCGGGTTATTGGGGGGGGGGGGGGTCTGGGGGATGGGCAGGTTGTATGTGTCAGTGGTTGGCTGCGTCGCTTCTCAGCCTCGTAGTTGCCCCTCAACGCGATCTCCAAGTTTGTAATGTCTGTAAGTTCCCTCATAACATCCGACGCGCAGCTGCTCACTGCGTAGAGACCACGCCACACGCAGCACACACCTAAGCAAGAGACGAGACGACTGGCCTGACGACGACAAGGGCCACGAGACGCACTGCCCGTTCGGCGCGGACTGCCCGGCAGATGGTTAGTAAGCACATGATTTAAATGGCAGCCCATGGCGAAAAAGCTACAATAGGCTATTGAGCCGGACAGGCGATGCGCGATTGAGAACATATCCATGTACATCATAGAAGTCCCAGGAATGTTTTATTTCAGTACGCTGCACAGCCCGACAATATGTGCGTGTTGTTACGGTATCGTGCATAGACATTAAGGGGCTGCGGGAAGAGAGAGAGTAAGGCGACAGACTGTGACACGCCGGTGGCAGAAAGAGGAGAGACGTAAGTGGCGAGGTGACGTGATATTGTGACAACGGAACAGTGTTGCGCCGGCGTATTGGGATAGTGTTGGTACCACCACCGTTGAGTAGATTCTTGGGAAGTAGTAAGGGAGGATGGGGGCTGGAGTGAGCGTAACTCCGGTTAGTGGTGGAAACTGTACGGACAATGGTACGTTGCACGCATCGCAGGCGAGTTATGATGTTGTACGCCGTATTTCGGTAGTTGTGGAAGGGGTCGGGATGGGGTTGAAGGGGGAGGGGTTGGTTCAGTTTGTTTTGGGGGACCCTTTTGCGATGGCGAAGGCGGGGGATTTGGAGGGGTTGAAGATGTGGAGTGACAAGAACCCGGATTTTGACTTCGTTAACGAGACGGATGGGTTTGATAGCATGTGTTTGTACTATTCATGCCACTCTGGAGCTAGTAGGGGGATTGAGATTGTGAGGTGGTTGTTGGGGAAGGGGGAGTATAGTGAGAGCGTGGTGAGAAGATGCGTTGATAATGCTATTAATGGGGAGGTTAGGAGGCTTTTGAAGGGGGAGGAGGTGGGAGGGAGTACGGCGGAAGGGAGTATTACGGCGGGTGACGGGAACAATCTCGACGAAGGTGCAAATTTAGATGGCGTTGCTGCCATGTTTGGGGATGTTGAAGGAGGTGGGGATTATTAGCCCGCTATTTAATACGATATTAACCGCTGTTGCAGCTTACGAAGGCTTGCCGCGCGACGGGCACCAATATCGGGCGCTTCGCAAGAGAAGGGTTCGGCGTTCAATCAGTTTTCGGTTTATATCTAGCCGGGCAGTAGTACAAACTCGGCGCCTGCCCTCCGTACTTCAAATCGAGCACGCGGACGAGCGGCAACTTGAGTTGCGTAACGAGCGCCGGCGTTCCCGTGAAGACGCCCAAAGCGAAGTTGGGTAGATGTTTCTTCTGAATCTGGCCCAAGGTCGAGTAAAGGTTGCGCAAGTCGGTGTTGGGGGAGACTCGTGCGCCCCAGGGTGGATTCGTGAGGACGAGCCCGCCGCCTTCTATTCCTGCGGCGGCGTCGTTCAACACATCGGGTAAATGGGAGAGGGCAGCACAGCGGAACTCAATCAAGTCGCCGACACCAGCCCTCTCGGCGTTGCGCTTCGCCGCCGAGATCACGCCGGCGTCGCGGTCCAGGCCCAGCAGGAGCCCTTGGGGTGGGAGGGGGGATAGGGGGGGAGGGATGGAGCCGACGAGGGAAGCGAAAGCGCCGTTGGAGAAGGATGGCCAGTTCTTGAACCTAAGATGAGTAGTGGTTGAGTTAGCTACACGCGCGCGCACAAACACGCCGATGGCATACACTGATGGCCCAGACCATATTGTATTGTATCCTGGGCCAATCATTCGCCGTATTCGCTCGCCGGTCGCCGTATTCGCTCGCCGATCGCCGCATTCGCTCGCCAGTCGCGTTGGGCGCTGCTCGAATCCGCCGTTGCTCGTCTTATCGGCTTGTCGCGTCCCGGTCTTGCACTTACGAGAACCCCGTCTCCCTCCCCACCATCAGCCTCGGATGTATATGCGGTCTACTCTGCAACGCCGCCTCAATAAGCAGTGTCCCACTCCCGCAAAACGGGTCAATCAACGCTTTCTCAGGGTCGTAATTCGCCGCGAGTAACAGCGCGCTCGCGATGGACTCACGGAGGGGGGCTTTGCCGAAGTCATCGGCCGAGCGGTACCCGCGGGTGTGTAGGCCTGAGCCGGAACTGTCGAGGGAGAGGTAGAGCGTGTTGCGGATCAGGCGGACGAGGATTAGTTGGGGGGGGGCTGTGGGGAGGGGGGGAGTTGGCTGGAGTAAGGTTAGGAGGCGCTCTTCGATGGCCTTGGTGTGCTTGAGGGTGGAGTGGGAGGAGGTTATGCGGAAGTGGAGGTTTTTGGACGATAGATTGAACTGGGCTTCGAGGTCTGGAATGGCGGATTTGAGGGAGGACAGAATCTGGTCAGGGGTGTGGATCTCTGGAAATGTGCCGAGGCGCAGAAGCACGCGGGAGGCGGTGGGCGTGTAGAGATTCGCGGCGTAGAGTTGGCGCGGGGTGCAGTTGGCAATTGTGACGCCGCCGGAGGAGGAGGCGGTGAGGGACTTTGAGGGGAGAGACAGGGGAGGGGAAGACAAGGACTGGAGCAAGTATGGAGTTATAGAGGGCTGGCACTGGACGAAGGCATCGAGCCGCTTGAGGGCGGAAAGGGAGCGGGAGAACATCGGCCGCGATGGGGGCTGGGTGTGTATTGCCGGTCAGGAGGCAGGTATGGGGGAAGTCTTGGTGATCCGCGATCAACAAGAGCAACATGGTATTGGGTGCTTGTGCATTAACGAAGAGGTCATGTGTGTGTAATCGCCTGCCGTACAGCGCCCATAGGCGCGCCTATCCTACACCCCCCCCTAATGCTCACTCCTATGTCCCGGGATCTTCCCGCCCACCCCGTTGCGGACGTTACGCGCCTTCTTGGGCTTGCGAGTCGCGAAGGGGGCGGGGGTACGAGCGAGGCGACGGTTGCTGGGGGTGGTGAAGAAGGGATCGACGAGGAGGACGTCGACGTCGGCGCGGACGAAGGGGTGGGCGTCGACGGTGTCTTCGGCGGGGGGCTCGGCGAGGGGGGGGGGCGCGGCGTCGAAGAAGGCGGCCATGTTGTCGAAGGAGTCGTCGGGGGGCGTGGCGGCGGTGGTCGCGCGCCTTCCCGGGCCCGGGGTTTCCGCGTTCAGTAGGTCCTTGATCTCCTCGTCAGTAGGCGGGAAGACAGTGTCGCTCGTCTCGTCGACGATGGGAGCCTGAGTGGTGGCGCCTGTGGGATCGAGCAAGACGGCGGCGGGGGCGCCGTCGAAGAAGAGGAGGTCGATGGAGCCAGTGCGAGGCGTGGTGGTGGCGGACTGCGAGTTCCAGGGGACGTAGATCATGGTGTTCTGTGTGGGGGGAGCGGGGGGAGGGCGAGGGGGAGGGTGAGAACGCGATTCTCAAGGAAGAGGGGAGGGTGGGAAAGAGGGGGCATGCATGCGTACATCGCGCGAACCAGCGATCACTTATTACTGCGGCGCAACTAGGGAGTTGACAACTAGTGGGCGAAGGGGGGCTCACACGTTTGTCGCGCGTGTTGAGAGTGTGAAGTCAAAAGCGAGAAGTAGAAGTATTTGTTTTCGTACCTGTTTCACAGTCGCTAATCTCGACTGTTCCTGCGTCTTGCCCTTCGACTGCTCAATCGCCCACCCCTCTGACCGGTCCCCGCCTCCACCGCCTGTTAGGGTTCCTCGCCCTCAATGTTCTCCCCCCCCTCTCCCTCCACTTCTTCATCCCCCCCCCCCCCGCCTAACTTCCTCGACACCCCAATCACCCTCACATCCACCGTCCACACTGAGCCACTCGCCGTAACCATCCTGCTCCCCCGCTCCCAACACGCTCCCCCCACTCTGCACATATTCACCGGCAATCCCTCCCTCCTATACCTCAAAATCCCCCTCTCCCCACAATTACAGGTGCACGTATTCCCATGCTCCTGCGCGCTATCGCCACTCATGTCACCCCTTGGATTCTCGGACTTGACGTCGCTGTCCTCCTTCGAGCAGCACGCTGCTAGCCATAAGTTCTCACTCGTTGACGCTGAGGAGCCGCATTTACGTGAGTGAGCGAAGAGGGATTGGATGGATGGTTCAGTGATGATAGACAAAGGACCGCGTTCCCCTTTCTATAATGCGACTGGCAGGACCGGCGACCAGCGCTATGCGTAAACCCCAGACGTTGAGAGACCAACATCGCCCACCTCTGTTCACGAGTGTTAGTGGCCGCACTAACCAATCCTCGCAGCCCTCACGTTCGCCTTCACATCCCACGAGCTCTTCGACGACTGGATCCGCCAACTCTCGTTGGCCACCAAGCCCCTCGTCATTCCCATGTCACCTGCTCCCACTGGAGGGGGAGCCCCCCCCTCAACACCAACCCGCACCCCTCCCCCAACCTCCTCCAATCTCCCCTCCCAATCCCCCCGCCCCGCCCGCTCCTCCACAATCGCCTCCTTCAACCACCGCAACCTCCTCTCCGCCACCTCCCCCCTCCCCCACTCCCGCACCCCCCCCCCAGATCGGTCCAAGTGGAAGGACACGTCAAGCTGCGAGATCTGCACGGTTCCGTTCGCGCTAATGAACAGAAGACATCATTGCCGGAGCTGCACGAGGTGCATATGCGCGGACTGCTCGATATCCCTGTACGTCCCCGGCGTCCTCGCAACCGTGCGCATCTGTAACCGATGCGAGCACGACTGGACGAACGAAATCCAGTCCTCCTCCCGCGACGCCGCAACCACCAACGCCACTTACCGGAAAACTCATCCCGCCCTCCAACATCTCCAAGTGCATCCCGCAAAGCCCCTCCCGCCCCTGAAAGCGTACCTCACTTCCTCGCCGCGCCCCGCGTGCGGTCGCATAACGGTGAACGTCCTGTCCGCTCTCTCGCTCCCTTCCGCTGATGCGAACGGGAAGGCGGACCCGTACTGCAACATCTGCGTTACAGGCTACAGCAGGAATCCGGGGAAGAGCAAGTTGGTGCAGGAGTGGAGGGAGGAGGAGAGGTTTGAGATGGAGACGCAGTATGTGTCGGCGACGTTGTGCCCGGTCTGGCGCGGCGCGATTTTTACGCTGCCGGTGATTAGGACGTGCGGTGGCACGCTGCGGATAACGGTGCGCGACTGGGACGCGATTGGAAAGCATGTTGTGCTGGGAATGTGCGAGATACCGTTGGAGGACCTGCCCAATGTGTATGACGAGAGAAGTGGAAAGGCGGGGTTTGAAGTTGATAACTGGTATGAGCTGCAGCAGCCGGAGAGGGGGGCGACGCCGTGGCGGGTGGAGCCGGCGGTTCCGATTGTTGATGCCGAGGACGAGATTACGGCGATTGTGGGCAAGAAGGTGAGGTTTGGGGAAAGGGGGGTGGGATGGACGCAAAGAGCGTGTCGAGCGACGAGCGAGCGAGGCGTGAACCGGGCGTTCAGAGCGACGAGCAAGCGCCGGTCTTTCAGAGCGACGAGCAAGCGCTTGCCGCTCACACTCCCCCCTCCTTCGCCGTTCACACACCTCCCTCCCTTTCAGTCCTCCTCTCTGGTCGGCGCTCAGACCGCGCAGGAGCTCTTCGGGTTCATCAAGAACGTAGTGACAGAGCCGCTTGTCGTAGCGTCCAAGTTGGCCAAGCTCAATCTCAAGCACGGGCTGCGCGTGGAGAAGAAAAAGGCCAGAATCCGCGTCAAGATACGGCTGGAGGTGAACCCGTGGGCCGACATCTTGTCCCACACGTGGCTCCCTCCCGTGCCACCCATCCCTCAGGAGCAGTTTGACCCCAACGTCATGATTGGTTACAGCAAGCACTTGCACAAGCTGGCGGATCCGCACATTGCGACGTTGATGAGTTTTCTGAACGCCGTCATGTGGACGAACCCTGCGCAGACTGCGAGGACCTTTGTGATCTACACGTTGGCGTACATGGTTCATGTGGCGCTCGGAATGAAGATCATGCTGATTCTGATGCACATGTACTTTTTTGTGTGGGTGCTGAGGATTCACAGGGGCAAAAAGGGACCGCTGCTGAGGCGAGGGGACAGCTTCGGCAAGGACGAGGGGGAGGGGGGGGAGTTCGACAGGGGGGGGATGAACGGGATGATCAACTGGATCGGAAAGAGGATCGGGAACAAGGGGCTGACGGTGCTGCAGAACACCCTGCGCAACATGATAGACCTTGGCGAGGACGTGCGTGCTATGTTCTCCTCCGGCAGCGACCCGAAGTTGACACGAGGCGTGATGGCGGGCGTTATTTGCTCCCTCCTGGTCGTATCTATACTTGAACTATGGCTGACCGTTCTCCTCTACTCACTGTCGCTCTTGTTCATCTTGTCCCCCGCTTTCCCTCAACTCATGCGGATATGTTTAGGCACGGCGAGGGGCATCGAGTGCTTCTTTGGGCGGAAGAAGCTCTTCTTGATCTACAATCAGGACGACGACGAGAAGAAGGCGCAGGAAATTCTTTGGCCTTCTAAGCAAGAGTAAGAAGCATTAGTTTAACCACAAACAGGTCGGCACTTGCGCACATGCGCAACGCGCACAGGTACACAAGCATGACGATCCAAAATCAGCCAATTAACCCAGATTTCCTCCCTCTTTTAGTACATATTCTGGTCCCTACTCTCCCGCCCACACCTCCCCAACACATTCACCGCTCGCCAACAGCCCCCACCGCGGACCTCGCAAGCGAACGACCGTCCAACCACCCCCCTTCCTTGCCCCCCTCAAACCCCCCCCACCTGCTCCTCATTTGTCCACCCCCTTCTCCTTTGCTCCCCCCCTTCCTTCACAATGCTCGAAACCATCGTCTACTTCGTCCTCCGCTCCGTCCTCGGTCAATTCATCGATCTTGACCGCTCCAAGCTCTCTCTAAACTTCTACTCCGGCGACTTCACCTTCTACAACCTCTTTATCCGCGCGGATCTCCTCGCCCGGCTCGGCCTACCCGTCACATTGTTCGAAGGACGCGTAAAAAAACTTACCCTACACGTCCCCTGGCGTTCCCTCTGGACCACGTCCGTCCAAATAAACCTCGAAGGTGTCTCCATAATCGGTTCATCCACTGAACTCCCACCCTCCCAGGACATCTCACCCTCCCCACCCCCTCATCCCAACGCATCGACCGTATCCACAGACGAAAGCGGCAAAGCCCCCCCCCCCGCACC
>Ga0307985_10001800_pt1 | contig 12097 bp, 16 predicted proteins | sample EllFjometageno80_FD_203155 | JGI IMG/M metagenome (GOLD analysis project Ga0307985, IMG submission 203155) | Marine microbial communities from Ellis Fjord, Antarctic Ocean - #80 | ecosystem: Environmental > Aquatic > Marine > Unclassified | place: Southern Ocean | collected 2014-10-09 | reverse complement strand
CCGCAGACGGACACGCCACAGAGGGCGAGTGTTACCACTCCGGTGAGCACGGGGGGGGATGAGTGGAGGGAGGCGGTTAGTGTTAGTGGGAAGGTGAGAGCGACGCAAGCAAGAGCAAGCAGCGCAAGAGCAAACAGCGCAACAGCAAACAGCGCAACAGCAAGAGCAAGCGGCGCAATGGCAACGCAAGGCGAGAGCGACGCGGCGCAGTGGCAACGCAAGGCAAGAGCGACGCAGCGCAGCGCAATAGCAAACAGCTCGAGAGCAAACAGCTCGAGAGCGACGCAGCGCAAGAGCGACGCAGCGAAATAGCAAACTTCAAGCTCGGCTTGCTCGCAAACATCGTGCTCCCTTCAATTTCCCTAACCCCACCCCCCCCCCTAACCCCCCCTTCTTCAGAAGTACTATTATAACAGGAGGACGAGGGAGAGCAAGTGGACGTTGCCTCGATCGGCGGTGGTGGAAGGGGGTAGGGTTGTTGTAGGGAGTGCCCACAAGGGTACGCCTGCTCGCGCCTCTCCTGCGCGTCCTACGACGTCTACGCCGGCTCATGTGATGACACCGAGTGGGGTGGATCCGCAGGAGAGGCAGATGAAGGCGAAGATTAGGGAGGGCGAGAGAAGCAAGAGGAGGGAGGAGATGAGGGGGAAGGCGAGGAGGGAGATGGGGGAGGAAGCACCGCCGGCGGCGCCTGCTGTTGACAAGAGCACAACGAAGAAGACGACTAGGAGCGAGGCTGCTGCTGCGTCTGCTCGCAGTGCCCTCAAGGATCTCTCCCTCAACGAGACTCGTGACAACCTTGACAGTACGTTTCTGGACGAGGGCGTCTCGCATCTCGGCATCTCGCACATCTCGGCGAAGACCCCTTCCCTTCAAGCCCAGCCCCAAGCAACTACTACCGCCCACACCATCAGCCCACCGCCGGCATTGATCAATAACGTGGAGCGCCGTCGCCTCTTTGACGAGAATAGCGTGGCGGTGGCCAACGTATACTGCGTTTACTGCGGGCACGGGTGCGAGCCCAGCTCGCTTGGGGGGCATTTGAAGGAATGCTTTGTTTTTGAGAGGACTTGGAAGGTGGATGGCGTGCAGAGGGTTGTGGAGGGGGCGATTATGGGGGCGTGGGGACTGAATTTGGTCGGTAGCCCCAACAAGGAGGCTGTTGTGACCAGCCGGAGTGAGGAGGAGTCGTGCCCGCATTGCGCTCGGACGTTTGCGAGCGGTCGAATGGGAGCGCACATGAAGGTGTGCCAGAGCGTTTTCGGGAATACCAACAAGAGACCGAGCAGTACGCCGGGGAGGAGCACGCCAGGGAAGAACGGGAGGACGCCGAATAGGGCGACGCCGAGTCCACCACGCGCACGCGCAGGGGAGGAGCATGGAGAAGAGGGCGTGGGGGGAAGCGCATGTGTTTGCTGCGGCGGGGGCTTTGCGGGCGTCGGTACGACGGAGAGGTTGGCGCATTATAGGACGTGCTTGGAGGGGGTCACGGATGGGAGAGTGCTGGATGCGGCGGCGGCGAGCTGCGGGGGGAGTTGCCCGTGGTGCGCGCATCCGACTATTAAGCTGAGCAATCACTTGGGCAGGTGCAGGCAGTGGAAGAAGAAGGCCATCATGAAGGGTGGAGGCGGAGGGGGAGTCATGGGACTGACCGTGTAAGGTTGGCTCTTTAGGGTACACCGTTTATATTGAAGAGCCTGGCGTGTTCTCAGCGTGTTTTACTGCCCCGCACACATGTGTGGACAAAGGGAGACGTTGTGAACAAGTTCATTTGACATGTTCTAATGAATTTGCGGCGCTGCCTTAACTCTTTACAACTACGTTCAGGATCATTCCGGTAATGAAGATAGTCGCCAAAAACTTGACCAGCACAGCTTTTTGCCTCTCTCCCAGCCGCCTAGCGCTATGCCGACCATTCCTCTGTTAGGGTTAGAGTTACACGGCCTCGTCGCTAGCGAGCTGGAAAGCGCTCGTGTCGGAGAGAAACAGGAGAATAGCGGCCGCTGTGAGCGCCCCCAAGTACTCGATGATGATGTCGTTCCCGCCGTCAACTACTCGCATCATGCCCTGCCTCTTGAACTTCTTCCTCTGCTCCTCTCCCCACTCTCCCTCTGAAATCATTCGCAACCCGGTCCATGTGAAAAGGATAAAGTAGAACACTCGCACTCCAATCTCAGCCACGAGTCCGGCCAGCGCCACGTACCGAGCTGTTTGCTCGTCGGGGATGCTGAGCTGCATGATTCGGCACGACAAGATAGTGATATACTCGTACATGAACATGTTCATATCAGCTACCCGTTGTGTTCGCCACTTCCTACCATCTTAAGAAGCACTATATTCCCGAAGTGCAAAGAGAGCTACCACGCTTTTCCAGAAGTTGGACTCCTTGAGCCGGAACAATCCAAACACTCCAAACACTCCAAGCGTGAATACGAATAAGACAACCGCGATGAATAACGTCGGGAGGACACTCAAGAAGCTCCGCTTCAACGTATCTAGTAGACCTTCCTTCTTGTCCTCGCGGTCTGGATTGGCGAGCTTCTTGCCGGCGAGTGACTTCGCCACATAGAAATCCCAAGCGGTGTCGTTGCGCTGTTCCGCGGTTTGTATTCGGTACGCAAAAATCATCGTCGCAATTGAGAACGCGCTTACCGATATTGCCAGTGTTATCCCCCCTGACACCGCCACATCAATGTACGATAGATACAGAACGATGGCAACCCAAACAAGTAAATCACTCGCAGCAGTGAGAAGTGTGGATAACAAACTCTGATACATAAGGTAACACGCGCCCACCAAAAGTAAGGCATGACCGAGACAGGACCAAGAACAAGTCGATATCGTAGCCTGGTGGTTCCTTGTGATGCTCGTTGCATCATCTCCTGTGCTCAGTGAAGCTTGAACTGTGTACACGGTAAACAACATGCACGCGGTGTACAGCTGTACTTCAGTGAACATGGCGAGCATGATCTTGAAAGTGATCACCGCAGCTTGGCAGAGGCCAATATCCCAACTAAGTACCTTGGAATCATCCTCATCTTCCCCCTCTTTCCCCCATGGCATGTTTGCCAAGTCTGACTTGATCAGTTTTCCATCGGAGCCGCCTTTCTCCTCGCTCCTGATATTCTTGTTTCCTTGTCGTGATCTCCTCCCGTTGCAGCGCCTAGCTGGTCTGTCAGGAAAGCCTCAAGCTTCACATTAAACTCGGATAAGAGGTGAGGGTCTGTGTAAATTGGGGCAGCAAACTCGGAGGCCCAGAGGATGGCGCCCAGATTTTGTACAATGTCGCTTGTCATGGCAGCCAGCGCGTTGTTTTGCTGGGTGAAATCGTCACTGAGGGTTGGAGCGACCTTCATAACCTTGAGTTCACTAGTTTTATCATATTAATCTTGGTTTACATAATTTAATTTTATAAATTATCTAAGATTTGTTGTGTAGAATTCAAAGTCGGCTGTCGGCTGAGATGTTTGCCCCACTTAATAATGGCACACATCTGTCACGCATCTGCCCCCCTTTAGTATTCACTTCGCACTAGCAGCAGCTCAAGTCCCTTCCTCCTCGCAACAATATCTTACGGTGTCGTGATTGCCCCCTCGTCAGGGTAGCGTGTTCCGAATAGCGCTTGCGCGGGGACCACGGGATGCGGCAATGTGGCACCCGACTGATACGCTTGGCGCTCGCTCGAAAGATCCATTGCAACTGAATTGTACTCGATTAATTTGATCTAACTCGTGCAAGAAACAAGTGACAAGATTGGAAAACTTTAAGAGGATTACAGCCAGTCCAAGAGCCCAAGGGCTCAGTTCTTGCAACCCTAACCTGTAATGCCTAGAATCCAAACCTACCTGCGCGTCCGCCCAGACTCGTCTCCCCTTCCGTCCCTCCCCTCCTTTCTCCCCCTCCTTCCTTCCACCACAACCCAAGCCCAGCTCTACTCCCAGCTGTCCCTCCCCCCCCACCTTCTCACAACTCATCCAACCACAACAATAGCGTACGGTGCCACCTCCGCTGGCAAGACATATTCTCTCTTCGGTCCCCTCGGTGGCGCTGGTCCCCAAACTGGTCTCATTGTCCAGCAGTTCACGGACATATATCGATCGATCAAATCTCATCCGCCTCCGCTTGGTACAACAGCAAACCTAACTCTCACGTTCGTCCAGGTATCAAATGTAACCATCACCGACCTTCTAACCCCCGGAACCCTCCCCATACACCCTACCCCAACCAACACGTTCACCTATCCCGCCTCTCACCACCCAATCCCCTCCCTAACCTCCCTCCACACCCTCCTAACCCTCGCAACCTCCTCCCGAACCACTGGCCCCAACTCTACCCACGCAGCCTCCTCCCGAACCCACGCCATCGCGACGCTCCACGTCATCCTCGAGACCGCGACGAAGACCCACACCACGGCCGCCACGACTAGCCACACGTACATCGACCTCGCTGGCTCAGAGGCGTTCACAGGTAAGCGTGCAGATAGCAAGCGAGGAGCCAGGAGCTACAAGCGAGTTGCGTTCGTTTCGCGCGCCGAGACGAGCAAAAAGTGCGCCTGGAGCGAGTCTCAGCGCAGTTCGCGAGCGAATGCACTCTGGGCCGGTCTTCTGTGCAATTGGCGAGCGAATTGCGCGTTCCGGGCAGACATTCAGCGCAGTGAGCTCATGAATGGCGCGTTCTGAGCCGGTCATTCCGCGAAAGTCGCCCGCGAGTAGTGCGTTTCGAGCCGGTCATTCCGCGAAACTCGTTCGTGTGGCGCTCATGGCGCGTTCTGAGCCGGTCGTTCCGCGAAACTCGTTCCTGTGGCGCTCAGCGTGCATCGCTCCCAACGCGCGTCCTGCGCTCGTCGCTTTTTACGCGCGCGCCCCTATGTTCACCCCGCGTGTGGTCCTTGTTCACACCGTTTGTGCCGCACTAGGCGCCGCCGGCGTCACCTCAAACGCCGGCATCAACACGAACATTTTGTCCTTCACGCAGTGTCTCGCCGCCTTGCGCAACAACACCGTGCCGCCGTGGCGCGACTGTATCCTGACGAAAATACTGAAAGGTTTGATCACTACGAACACAACCACCATTCTGGGTTGCGTGAACTTCGACTATCACCATGAGGCGATGAACACCATTCGAGTCGTGGGTGATGCGGCGCGCGGTATGTGCGATGGTGCGCCCACGGCCGCCACGACGTTACCGATAATCGATCCCCTTAATGGTGACCTTCTCGATCCTACGCCGTCGAACAGAAGGATGGTTACGATACCTTGCAAGACTGGAGACATTGTTGCTAGGGTAATGGGGGATGAGAGCGATCCGTTGATCCTTTACGTGCATGGGTAAGTGCGGCAGCGAGCGCGATATCTCATTGACGGGCTCGGCCTGGACGAGCGGCGAGGAATGAGAGGCGAGGAACGAACGGCGAGGTCAAAACGGCCTGCTCAAAAAGAGCAGTGCGCGGTTTGGCGAGCGAACCGAGGGAAATGAGCGGGCTCTGAACGCGCGGTTGCGAATGAACCGCTATAGACGGACGAATCGCTGAAAACGAGCACACAAAACGTGTGAGCGGTTCGGAACGTGCTGTTTATGAGCGATTGGAGCGATGCATGCACCACGACCGGCTGAAAACGCGCTATCGCTCGCTCATGTCGCCCTCGCCGCTTTCACTCCCTCGCCCAACCTGTTCTCACTCTCGCGTCGCTCCAGGAGTGGACCGAGGAACAGCTCATTTCAGTTCAAGGATAATATGGTACAGCTGGCGCAGCAGGCAGAAGCAGGCAACGTCTCTGAAAGCTTTGATAACTCGTGCAGTGTGTTCGCTGAGCGGTTCTGGGATGATCAACGGAGGGGCAGCAGGTGAGAGGGAAGCCTGTCCAAGCTCCCCAAGTTGAACTTTTCGGCGCAACTGGCGAGCGACCCGCGCGAGATGCTCAAAATGCGCTACGAACGGCTCAAAACGGCGCTATTCGCTCGCCTAGCTCGCCGCTAGCGCGTTCTGTGCCGGTTCCTGGCGCCTCCTTTGTTCCTCTCGCCCTCTTTGTTCACACTGTGCGTGTGGCCTTTGTTCACACTGTGTGTGCAGCGCTGCTGACAGCACTCCATGCGATCACCAGCTCGAACTTGCCGCATTCGTGGCATCCGTCTCGGCGCAGCTCGCCACCGTCGCTTGCTCCTGTTGCGACGCGGCGTTTGAGACGACGCCGCAGATTCTCAAGTGCGGGCATTTGCTTTGTGGGGATTGTTGGAGCATGGGGAGACCGTTCGGGCGGTGTCTGTGCGGGGCAAGCGCGAAGAGCGACGGTGGACGGACGAAAGCATACACGGCGATCCACCAACTGAGGCAGATGAAACCCAAACCACTTCCGCCGACGCTGGTGTACGGGAACACTGTCTCCGGAACGACGTACAAGATATACTTCAAGGCGGTCAACGTGAGCGGCATCAAGAGCGTTTCGTTCAATATTAACCCTGCATACGACAAGCCCACCTACCTTACGAAGTGGGACGGGAAGATTGCGACTTTTGAGTACTGCATGAAGAGGGAGTTCCCGTGTTGGATCACGGTAAAGTTGGAGAACGGACGAGCCTTCAGGATCCGATTTACTGTGGACGAGCAGGGAGCTGCTGGGAGGATTGTTGTTGAGAGTGCCGCTCCGGGTCTGACGGAGTTTGACTGCGAGGAAGACCTCGACGGAACGATTTCGGGGACGCGGATCACGTACGGCTGGGGAGGACCGTTCGAGGTGAGGGGGGGCTCGGCAAACGTCAGCGTCGACAACATCGTGTTTGCTCTGATTGGCGAAACCGAGTGGGCACCGACACCTATTGACCGGGGAGTTATCACCGCGTGTGCAGCGGGGAGGGGTGCGGAGCTTGTTCGAAACGCGATAGCTGCTCGGAACACGGAGAGAACGGTGAAGGTGAGGGGAGCAAAGCGCTCAGAGCGAAGCGAGCTGGGTGGTGAAAGAGAACCGGCAAGGAGCAAATGCCGGCGCCGCGAACACACACATGTTTCCTTTGCACGGAAAAGTGGCGAGTGGAAATGCCGGCAAGGAAGACTGGACTGGTGAGGAGCGAATGTCGGCGCCGCGAACACAAGCGATGCTCCTCGTGTGGCCGGTACGGAAGACTGGCGAGTGCAAATGCCGGCTCAGAGCGACCGCGAACACACGCGCTGCGAGCAAACGACCGGCCGGCTTTTGAACGGCCGTGCTCTCGCTTCTCCCCCCCCCTCCCTCCCCCGCATTCCCCTCTTACCCGCTCGCCTCCCACAGCTGCGTCGCTCGCTTGCGACGCCGCCGAAAAAGTTCTACCAGGTGGCGATAGATTGCCCTGGATACGGTCGATCGGCGGGGGATCGGCAGACCATCCGGTCCTACCCGACTGCTTTGGTAAGAGAGGTGCTGGATTGTTTGGGTGTGAGGACGGCTTACTGCGTCGTGGGCAGCAGCCAGGGCAGTCAGGCGCTGATCAACGCGTGCATGGAGGACTCCACCCTTGCCAGAAGCTGCGCCGTGAAGCACCCCATATCAATGAGCAGCAGGGTCGAGGACATGAAGGCGGTGCGGTGCCCGACGCTGCTCGTGTACGATGATAAGGATGGAGGACACCCGGTGAAGGTCGGGCGGATGGTAAGGCGCGTTTTCGAGGGCTCCGGTGTCAAGTTCTGCTACGTGGAGTTCGACGGAGATAGAAATGAAGATTTTGAGGAACTGCACTTTGTGCCGCTGGTGAGGCGGATGTGGGAGAAGGCGGGCGTCTTGGCCGAGAAGGGGGATACGAGGGGCGTTAACTTGACCAAGTGCTGCGGAGGGGTCGGGATGTTCGAGGGCACTTATGGAGTAAATGGGACCTAACATCGTTGCGACCTTTTTAAATTCAAGGAGATTTTGTTGCTGAAAGTCAGATGGCCTCCGTCCGAGTCGCCTCCTTGCGGCTTTGCGAGCGGCCCGGCGTTAGGTTCAGTGCACAGTGCACAAATTGTAATGTACATAACAGCTCTCTATTTACAGAACATCCCCTCCACCCCCCCAACCCTCCCACCCCCCGCAATAGACCACGATAAAGAGCACGCTCAAGCAGCTCGCCGGTCCCCCAATCAAGATGAAGTCCCTGTTGTTCAAATACGGCTTCCCCATGTCATCCACGACCAGCAAGCAATAGACATTCGGGAAGCTGCTGAACGGCAGCGCCATGGCCGCCGATATCGCGAGTGCGGCCCCGAACGAGAACTCCTGCACAGCGCCGTAACTCTTCCCAATGTGCGTGACAATCGGCACAATGACAATGGCAGCGACGCTGTGGCTCACAAACGTCGCCATCATGCAGCTGAAGAAAAACAGCATAGCCGCGGCCATGACCTGATTATCCGGCAGCGCGTGCTTCACCAGCGAGACAATGTGCTCCAACAAGTGACTGCTCTCCACGACCTTCCCGAGCACGTTGCTCCCGCCCAGCAGAAACAGCGTATGCCACGCGAAGCTGTTCAAGTCGACCTCCGTCAAGATCCCGCTGCCGAACATGATGACCATAAAGCAGAGCGAAATTACGCCAAGATCCCCGAACACGCCCTTCGTCCAGGAGGAGAACGCCCACAGTAGTATAGTCGTGAGCGACAGGACAACCACGAACGCGCTCTTCCATACCGGCACCTCGCTCTTCTTCGTAAGAATCTTCGGGATGCGTTCCACGTCGTTCGGCTCCACGACGACCAGGATAATGAGCCAGACGACGACCGTGCTGACGACGCAGAGCGGCGCCGCGTTGCCGATCCACTCGCCGAACGACATGGGAAAGCCCGCGGAATGCATCTGCTGGATTGCCACCACGTTCTGCCACAAACACGGTGTGAGCAAAGGGGAGCACACACGGGCACGCGCGGTGTGAACAGAGGGGGCGCCATTAGAGCTCGGGTGGTGCTTCTGCCTGCCATGTATCCCTCGCCGAGTGCCCCTCGCCGTGTGAGCCGCGCTGCGAATAAACGCGGATCGAAGAGAACGCCCACACACATGTACGAACACGGTGTGTGTCCTGTGTGTCCCTCGCCGAGGGTCTCTCGCAGTGTGTCCCTCGCCTCACCTGCAAGCTCGCAATCGGCGTCATCATGCCCCCAAAGTTACACGCGAAAGCCACCCCCAGCAGCAGACTTTTCCCGAACCTGCTCCCGAGCTGCAGGTCCTGCAGGATGGGGCTGAGCAGACTGATGCACAGCACCGGCGCGGTGTGGTTGCTGATCCACATGCTCAGAAATAAACCGAGCAGCATCATTGCGAGCAAGAACAGCTTCGGCGAGTCGGCGAAGATAGCCTGAAACGGGGGGGTTAGTGAGTCTGACGGTTCGCTCGTCAATCGTGGCAGCGACGCGACCGCTCCTCCCTTCCCCCCCGCACCTCAGCCTACAGCGGTGTTCATCAGAGCCCTCTCTGGCTCAAACCGCGCTACGAGCGGCTAAAATCGCGCTACGAGCGGAAACGCGAAGCAAATCGAGCAGCACTTTTAGCACGCGGGAGGTTCGACCAGCACGTTTCCGCTCGTTTTCGGCGATTAGCTAGCGAACAGCGCGTTGCGGCGCTCTTCGCTCGCAAATAGCGCGTTCGGGTTGGCGCTTTTCGCCCGCAAATAGCTCTCACCTGCAAGTAGCCCGCGATCCGTGTCTCAAACTCTACCCTCGAGAACGCCGCGCTGATCGTATACCCCCCCAGAATCAAAAACGTGTTGTGATTGAAGAACGAGCTCAGCACCAAACTCGCCGCCTTCTCCTTCGCCAGAGCCGTGTCCCCCTCGCCATCCCGCAACACGTCGCAGAAAACTGCTAACGGCGGTATAACCATCGCCGTGACGTGAAACGGAACCGCCTTAAACAGCCACAAGCTGACCACCAGGGTCAGATACCCCGCCGCTCTACTCGCAATCTCGTCATTCCCGAACGGCTCACACCCAGCCGTCACCGCAGCGAGCGCCACGCTCACGCCAATCGCTCTCAAGTCATACGGCTTCTCGCTGTCCCCCTTCCCAGGATCCAACACACTCTGCCGAGCCAACAGCCTGAACTCGAGCAACTTATCCCTACTAACCAGCCTCGTGGTCCTCTCATTAAGCAAAATCAACCGGCTCCCCTCCATGAAGCTCCTTCCCTTCAGCGTCTCCATAAATACCGGCAAACTGTTCCTCTTCATCGCCTTGTCAAACTTCTTAACAATCTTCCTGAACCCCGTCCCATTCAACCTCACGTAGTTCTGAAGCTGCACGAGCGAAGAGAGTGTTAGCCACACACGTGTGAACAAAGGGGGGCACACACGCGGTGTGAACAAAGGGGGCCACACACGCGGTGTGAACATAGGGGGGCACACACGCGGTGTGACCATAGGTGTGCAAGAGGCGGACGGGCGTCTAGTGAACAGCAGGCGGCAAGTTGGGCCTAAAGGCCTGCTCAGGGCGCACTGTTTGCGAGACCAAAGATGCGTCACAGCGAGCCACAGTTGGGGGCAGGGTCGCCACAAACGTGTGTGAGCAAACGCGGTCAGAGATGAGCCACAGCGAGCCACATGTTTGGAGCAGGGTTCATTCGCTTCTGCTTCAGCTTCGTCTTCTTCGTCTTGGAGCCTTCTCTCACTCGCTTTTCTCACTTGCACAATCTCCACGTACAACTTCTTCACATCCTTCAACTTCGGCGTGAGCAAACCCCGCTGGGCGTTGCGGGCGAGCCCGCCAACGTCGTTCATAGACTCGCGACGGTCGACGTAAGTGTCGAGGATGCGCCAGAAGTCGGCAATCTGCCAGGGATTAGCATGGGTGAACAGAGGGGCGTCGGGGTGAACTGAACAAGGAACCTCCCTCCCGCCCAACACCAAGCGACCCACCCTTCGCAGCGGTGCGAACAAAAGACGTCGGCTCGTCGCGAGCGGGTCGCATTGCAGGTCGATTTGGGGCGGTCGTTTGGAGCCGTTCGCTTTTCGTCGGTCGTTTATGTGGACGTCGCATGTGTGTATGTGGCACGCTGGCGCTTAGTCACGGTTGTCTCACCTTGCCCTCGTAAAACGCCTCCACCTTGTCCAAATCGGTCTCAATGACCCGCCAGAACTTCGCAACCTCCTCCTCCAACTCACGGATGCACTTCAGCTCCTCCTCGGTCGCCGTGTCGCGGTGGACGCGGGTGGTTACGTGCCGGAGTAAGGGCGAGCGGGGGGACTCGGGCTGCTTGCGGACGGGGTCGACGGAACGGATGGACTGCTTCTGGTGCGTTGAGTAGGCGGGAGAGATGGCCACCTGAGAGAGAGGGAGGGAGGGTAAGAAGATAGAGAGAGTTTGAGAGAGGCGAGCGAGGGAAGTTGGGAGATGATAGCGTCAGTGAGGATGGTTCGGTACCATCTAGGGCTTCGGAGGCAGTACCATGGACAGCCCCATTCGTGTGCTTAGTGCTGAGTGTGCCCCTCACCTTATTACTCGTCATCCCATGCTCCTTCAAGCTACTACTCAAGCTGCTGCCGAGGAGTGATGTTTTTTCAGTCGCTACTGGACTGTGGGTGGGGATGGGGAGGTTGCTGCGGAGGGTGGAGCAGCGGGTGGGGGTGGGGGGATCGACGAGGGAGGGGAGGGTTAGGAGCGGGATGGCGGATTCGAGGTCGTGGTGGGGGGGGGGAGTGGAGGAGAGGGGGTTGGAGGAGAGGGTCAGGAGGGCGAGGCGGTCAGCGGATTCGGTGGCTGACATGTTGGTAGAGGAGTGGAGCTGTGCGATTGTGGTGAGAGCGGTGGTGTGGGTGGGCGTGAGGGAATCGTCGTCGGAGTCAGGGGGGAGAATGGTGGGGATGGGAGAGGAGGCGGTGTGTTTGTCACCATTGGTGGCCGGGGGGGGGTTGTTGGAGGACTGTACCTTAAGGAGGTGGGAGCGGGAGAAGGAGCAGCGGACTGGAACAATCAGCAAACCAGACACACGGGTTAGCCACACAAATGCTACACGGGCCACACGGGCCACACGGGCCACGAACGTGTGAACGAAGGGGGCGCACACATGCCACACATGCCACACATGCCACACATGCCACACATGCCACACATGCCACACATGCCACACATGCCACACATGCCACACATGCCACACAAATTGCTTCAC
>Ga0307985_10001799_pt1 | contig 12099 bp, 7 predicted proteins | sample EllFjometageno80_FD_203155 | JGI IMG/M metagenome (GOLD analysis project Ga0307985, IMG submission 203155) | Marine microbial communities from Ellis Fjord, Antarctic Ocean - #80 | ecosystem: Environmental > Aquatic > Marine > Unclassified | place: Southern Ocean | collected 2014-10-09 | reverse complement strand
AAATGAAGACATTCCACAGTTTATGCAAAATACATTTACAGACGGTATAGCTGAAAGAACAGGTCTTGGTGTTTACAATATGGATTTTGATAATCCTCTTAATAGACCAGCAGAACAATTAACTCCTCAATATGCAGCTGACGTTGAAAAAGCAAGTATATGGCGTGCCAAAAGAGCTGCTTCTAATGCAGCTAATGCACAAGGTGGCTCTGGAAGTTCTTCTCGTAGAGGTAGTAATCGTGGTGCAAGCGCTGCTGCAAGAGCTGCTGCTAGAGTATCTAGACAAAATAGGTCAGCAATTTCAAGAGCACCTAAAACACAGTCTGCACAATATTCAAATTTTGGGAGGGGTAGATAATGGCAACTCAACAATATGGTTATGGACCTAACGTATGGGCTCCAGCTAAAGGAGTAGGAGTACAGCCGTTTGCTAAGCTCGCTCAACCCGGAGCCGTTACTCCTCAATTTAAAGAAAACAAATACAAGGCATTAGCAGCTAAAGCTATTGGTGAGATGGCTTATGGTGCTATGATGAATAGTGAAGCTAAGAAAAAACAACAACAAGAAAAAGCCAAGAAACAAAAATTAATAAAAGAAACTAATATGATTTATGGAGATTCATTTGAAGCTTTAAGAGGTATGGGTACTCAATTTGATACCAATGATTCAACAGTATTTGGTAATACAATAGCTTCTACACAATCAGATTCACAGCCTGCAGATGCGACAGTATCTTATTCTAATATAACAGATGACAGAACAGATTATAAGTTGGATACAACTAAGTTACCAACTCCTACAGGATTAAATTCTTTAGGTAAACCATTTATAGAAGGTGGAAGTTGGCAGTGGAAACCTTTAGAGCAAGAAGAATTTAATAAACGTTATGCTGCAGGGGAAATAGATGTAAGTAAAAAATATGGTGAGTGGTATTATCGAAATCCTTCTGAAAAGAAAAATAAATTTAGCGAATAGGAGTAAAACATGTCAATTAGTAAAGACTATTATAGAATGAGACGTGGTCAGGCAGGTTTTGACCCTACTGATAATGGAGAACCTCAAAGCATTTTTGATGCTATGGCTATGGACTATGGTGCTCCCTTTGAATCTACAGCTGTTTCAAGAAAAAAAATTATAGAAGAAAATGAAAAAGGCGTTAAAGAAAAATTAATAATTGTTGGACCAGATGGTAGTACAACTGAAAATTCTTTATTTACACCCTCTAGTGTAGCATCTGGAATGGCGGATGGTCTTGGAACTGCTATGGACCTTGGACAATCATTAGAAGCACAATTTGGTTTTAATCCTGACAATGATACTTCTAAATTAGGACAAATATTACCTATTAGTGATGAAGGCATTGCTGCTATACTAGAAAATGAAAGTGCAATAGATAGAGAAAACGATGTAATGAACAGAATGGATGCTATTAATGCTAATATGACACCAGCTGATATAGGTGCTTTTCTTACTCCTCCTGAAGGTTCAGGTAAATTACGTTTCGATGCAGACGGTGCTGTTAGCAGAAGTCATAATCAAGCAAGAGAAGAATTAATTTTTAAAGGTGGTATAGATGGTATGATGGATAACCAATTGTATCAAGGTTCTGGAGTAAGTGGTTCAGGTGACCTTGTAGAAAGAGGTGGACTTCAAGCTGAAAGTATCTTTGAACAAGGTGCAAGTGAAATGTCTCCTTACCAAAGAGAATATGAATCTTCAGGGGCAACACACACAATGCCGGATGGAACAGTAATGCCAGGAGCTACTCATAGAGATAATGCTTTAAGAGGTCAAAACCTGCCTGAAAGTATATTTGAACAAGGTGCTGCTAGTATGAATTATGCTGGAGACGGTGTAGCAACAGGTTCAGGTGACCTTGCCCCTAGAGGTGAGGAAAGAGCTGAAGGACTTAATGCTACAGATGTTCAAGTTATTGCACAAAGTGCATCAGGAACAGAAGCATTAGAAGAATTAGACAAAGATATTAAAGCAGCTAATGGCGATGATAATTTAATAGCAGCTGCTGGTCAAGAGTTTATGGATGGCATAAGTGATTTAGGAGAATACGATCCTCAATTAGTTAAGTCTTTATTTGCAATGGCTGCAGCTATGATGATGGGAGAGTCTTTTGGAGACGCTATGGCTACAGGCTTTGGTGTTATGGAAGAAGCTGCTATGGCAGATGAAGCTGCTGATAAGGCACGAGGTGAGGAAGTAATTGACATGCTTATTAATAACGCAGAACATATTAATGACTCTGCTTTTTGGGCTACATTAGATGAGTTTAATTTAAGTGACAAAGAAAAAGAATCTGTTGCTACTAAATGGAACTTAGCTAAATATATTGCTGATAAGACAAAGCTTGAAGTAGGTGTTGCAGAGGCAGCGCAAAGTTTAAAAGACTTTACAAAGGAAACTATAGATGGTTTTACTAACGTAAAAAACAAATCTCATTTAACTTACAAGATAGATAACTTTTTAACTTACGCTCAAAAACAATTATTTGAACAAGCTAAACCGGGCTTAGTTTATGATGGACTAAACGAAGATATGATTCAAGAAGCGGTAGGTAAGTATGCCGAGCGATATGATTATCTAACAGAGGTAGACCAAGAGTGGTCTAGAGCTGAATTAGATAAGTTAAAGAGAGGTGGTATAGAAGCAGTTTGGGAAGGTCTAAGAGGTTCTTACTCTATGTCTCCTGAAGGTGTATTATCGTCAAGTGTCCTGATTCCTGAACAGCAAGAGCCAGTATTTGTAGCTATAAAAATGATTTTAGGTTTAAATGATTGGAGTGCTGAAGAAACAAATAAATGGCTTGGAGAAAAGCATCGTTTCTGGGAAGATAATTTCAAGGGAACAGTAGATAATCCTAAGAAAAATATACCTTACCACGAAGACTACGATAAGGTAACAGAATTAGGTATGTTGAGTACACAAAAAGCTTCAGAGGTTGGTTACATAGGTTGGCTTTTACAAGAAGCTGAAAAGTCAAGATCGCAATAAAAATAATTAACAGGGGTTAGTATGGAGTATTATTTATTTAATGACGGTAAAAATTACAGTGTCACAGACGGAGATACTATTGCTGACGAAGAAGGCTATGGAAAAAGAGTCAAAGGTTATGATACTTATGAGACCTATCACCCTGAACACCTAGAAAGTGTATTTACTGCTACTAAAGCTGGTGATGCTCAAACAAGCTTTCTAGAAAAATTAATTAAAGAAAAAGGTTTTACTGGTATTAGGTATTCTGGGGAGCAGGATGACAGAGTTGATAATGGAAAGAAAAGAGATATAATAGAGATTTACCACCCAACTACAGGTCAGACGACAGCAGATGTAATGTACTATAATGGCTTAACTGACCTACGAGCTGGTGGTGGTGGCGCAGATATTGGTAGTAGAATTGATCCTAAGCATCGTAAATTATATTTACAAGGTCAGAGAGCTAGAGCTAATGGTGAGACTGATGAGTATTATGATAGTTTAAGAGCACAATTTATTGAGTCAAAAAAGAAAGACAACTACTTCAGAAAAGAACTTGCCCCTTCAGAAAAGTTTTTTAATCCTGATTATAATAATGATGTTGTACTAAGACATAGTGATAGAGACCTTTACAACCATGCTGACAACGTACTAAAAAGCTCTGTTAGTGGCGGTGTTGACTCTCTACAGGCTGGATTCTGGGGTTTTGCAGAAATGCTTGGTAACAGATGGGGTGTTGAAGGTTTAGAAGACGTAGGAAGAACTAGAAAAGAATTTAACTTCAATCAACTTGATGCCTTACCTAAATGGACAAGTGATATACATGATGTAAATAACTTTGATGATTTTAGTGAGTGGTTTGTGGGAGCGTTAGGTGGTTCAGCCCCTTTCTTTGGGTTAATGGCTGCAGGTTTTTTACCTGTTGTTGGACCAATAGCAAGAGGTTCTATGGCTCTTATATACGCTGGTCAAACTGTCAATGATATGAAAGGTCATATCGATGAAAAATCTTTTAAGAAAGCAATTGCTGCTGGTCTAGCTATGACTTGGTTTGAAAGGCTTGGTGGTAAGGGTATCTTCGGCAAGGGCTGGAATGCTAAAAAGATTGGAAGTGCATCAGGTGTACAAGAAATGAAAGCTGCTTATGCTGCTAAAAATAAAATGGAAATGGCACAAGTTGATATAGTATTTAGAGAAGCTAGCAAAGAAGCTATGATTCTAATGATGAAAGATATCAAAAGAAATGATGTTATCTGGAAGATATATGCTAAGTCTGTTGCAGGTAGAACAGCTACTGGTGCTGTTAGTGAAATGGTTACCGAAGCAGCGCAAGAAGGTACACAATACGCAGCTGCTTATTGGGGTTCTGCTCAAGGTGAAGGTGTCTTTGATAAAGAAGAATTTAGAAAGCTATTAGAAAACTCTGCTGCTGCTGGATTCGCTCTCGGTGGAAGTGTTGGTGGTGCGCTAGCTGCAGGAACTGAGTCGTCACCTATATCTACAGATGTAAGACAATTTGTATGGAACAAAACTAAAAACAGTAGGTATGATACAAGCGATCCGTTAGATATGGCTAAGATTATCAATGCGTCTTCTCAAAGAAATATTAATAGAGAGATTTTGAAGAAATCTGAAAGACAAATGACCATAGAAGCCTTAGATATTATAATAGCTTCACCTAAGTCTTCACCAAAAATGGTTGAAGATGCTAAGGCAGCTAAGCTTGAGTTAAGAAATAAAAAAGAACTTTCTGAAATAATAAGGCAAGATTCAGACCCAGAAAATTATAGAGATAATCCAGAGCAATTAGAATTAATACAAAAAGAGATTGCTGAGGCTCAACAACAACTAAAAGAACTTAACCTTGGTGGTTCTAGACCCTCATCTACAGTTAGTCTTGCTGAGGCTTTTAAAAGAGCTAGAGAAGAAGGTATTAATTTAGCAGATGCGATGGAGTTTGATTCTAATGTAGAAGCTAATGACGCTGAAGTTAAAGAGATACTTCAAGAAAGAAAAGATGAACAAGCTAGAAAACCTATTACTACTAAAACAGGTGAGATAATAAAAGACAACGTAGCTTTTTCTTCTGGGTATAATGTATTAAAAAGTAGAATGGGTTCGGCATGGAAGGCTTCTAAAGTTCTTGCAGCAGAGTTTTCTTTCTCAGGCTTTATACATGATAGAATGGCATCAGGTAATTCGCATGTTCAGAACAGAAGAGTTTTTGAAGGACGACAACACACCTTGTTAAGAAGCATAATGCAAGAATTAAGACTTGGGTTAGGTATTAGTGGAGATAGAGAATCTAATCGCTCTAAAGCTTATGACCAACTTAGAGAGTATGTGTTAATGCAGGAGAAATTAAGACAAGCAGGCACTATGAAAACTAGTGATGAGTGGGCTAATTTCCTTGATGAAAATAATTATGATACTCAAAAACAAAGACAGTTTGAGAAGGCAAAATACAGATTAGAGCACGAATATGAACGTGAACAAATGGAAATATATAAATTAGCAAACCCTGAATACAAAGGTAAAAGAGCTCTACATACTCTTACAGAACGTAAGGTCAGTAATGTTAAAGCACTTATAGAGAAAGAAAAATTTCTAGCAGCATTAAAGTCCAGAGGATATAGTGCCAAAGAAGCTGAAATAGAATATGACTTAATAGAAAACACACCGGGTGGATACAACTATAAAGAGTTCGCTAACACTAATTTTCTAACTAAGAAACCAAAAGGTTTAAAAAGGAGAAATGAATATAATCCTAATGATGAGGTATTCCAAGACTTTTGGGAAGAGAATACATTAGAAAGCGCTAACCTGAGAGCAACGGAAATAGCACATTATACTTCTGATACTATAGCAACAGGATTTGGTGGTGATCGTTTAAACTCTAGAATATTAGATATAAGACGACAACTAACTAAAGAAATGGGAAAGGAATATTCAGATAAATGGATGCCAGAAATAGCAGAAACTATTTATAACCACTACAAGGCTCACAGAGGTGAGTACCATAGAATTGAGAATAAAAATCTAAGGGCTGCCTTCGCTAATGCAGGTGCCTTAATGGCTCTGGCTTATATGCCACTTGCTGTGTTTTCTTCTATGCCAGAGATAGGATTAGCCTTCTTAGGTGCAGACAAGGAGATGTTTATTAGGGCTGCTAAGAAAGCTGCTAATATGAGTGGTGGTGCCGTTGCAGCTCAAATGAGAAAGATAGCTGATTCAAATATAAATGAAAGCCAAATGGCATTTGCTTTAGAAGTCATGCGTAGACGAGGTATGTTGACTCACGAGTATGGTGCTGGACACGTTATTGATGCTGAAGTTGGTAATGATAGAAGGAATTGGTTACAAAGAAGAGTCATGCCTGCCTTCTATAAGATAACCGGTCTAACAACCTTTACAACAGCAATAAGAATGTTGAGGGGTAGCATTGCAAATGATTATATTGCTAATGCAATGGGTATTATTGAATTAGCCTTGTTTAAAGAGGGGAGAGACCCAGAAAGTTTTGGTGAAAACGATCCTGGATTATTTACTAATCAAGAAGCTAGAGCTATTGAGCAACTAAAAGAAATGGGTGGCGACCCAAGAAGGATAGTCATAGATAGCCAAAAGCTATATGATGCTTATCTTCAGCATCAGGCTACAAGGGGAAAAGAAATAACAGAACGGAGGCTAGCCGACCCTGATTACGATGCTACAGCTGATGCAAAGGAAATAGAGAAACAATTTCCTGAATGGTTAATGGATACTGAACACAATTACAGAGACCCTTTGGGCTCTCAAGCAATAGCATTATCTAGACAAATAGATATGATGAGAAGTAACTTCGTAGATGCTGCGTTAGTTAACCCTGACCCCGGTAAGAGACCTTTATTTTATAGTAACGGTCATGTTAGATTACTTGTCTTGTTTCAAGGTTATTTATCTGTTTTCTCATCACAAATTATTAAACCTATCTTAAAAAACTTAATAGGAAGGGGAAGTCCACAAGAACAAGTCAATGCAGCAGCAGTTATGATGACTACTATTGCATTAGGTTTTATAGGACAAGCTATTAAAGATGAAATCAAGTATGGAGATAGTCCTGTTTGGCTTAGCGATGCAGAATATTTTCAAAGAGGTGTCATGGCATCTGGATTATTTGGTCAGTATGAGAGACCAATCAGCTTAGTATTCCCTATATACGGTTCTGAAGCAGATACAGCGCTTGACAGGGCTTGGGGAGAGGTAGGAGCACTATCTAGTACTGTTGATTCTGCTTATCAAGCAGCAGAGTTTGGATTAGAAGGCGAAGGAGAGAAAGCCTTAAATAAACTCTTTAAAATAACACCGGGAATAGGTGTATTCACTTCAGCTAGACAAAAACTAGCTGATAAAGCAGCAAATCTAGGAGATTAAATTATGGCAGTACAAGTAAATGTCTTTGGTAAACAGTTAGGTGCAGATGATTTAATCTCACCAGAAGAAAGGATAGCAAGGATCCTTCAAGCACAAGAAAATCAAACCCCTTTTACACAACCCGATGAAGTACTGTCGCAAATAGATAGACAGAACCAATCAAGATGGGCTAATGAGGAGGGTGCTCCTCTTTATTTAAACACTAGTCAAAATATTAGTGGTGGTGTAGCTAATCCGGGACGCATTGAGAATGAGGCATACAATACTGCAAACTCACAGTCATTAGCAAAGGTTAAAAATATAGCTGATGTGTCTACGAGGGAGAAGCAACAATGGGAAAGCATGCAGGCTGCTTCTATACGCAGACAAATACTAGGGCAGAACGAAGAGTTTACTCCTGAAGTTCAAGAATGGATTGATACTCAAACTCAAATTACTGGAATAAACCCTATACTTAACTTGACAGAAGAACAAATACAAGCTGCTAAACAAACAGGGGTAGTCTCTGTTCCCGGTGGTATACAACATTTAACTGCTGAAGAACAATTGGCAGGAAGGTCAAGCGGTATGCCTATAAAAAGAGGTGACTTGGCTAGGTTTTATTCTCCTGACAATGATGTAGAGAATATAGTAGGTCAAGCGGAGAGTAACATTCCTTCTACTATGCCTGTTGGAAGGGGTGGTGTATCAGCAAAGCCATCCACTAATAGAGATGGTAACTTAGGTGCTTGGACTACAATGGATCGTATGGCTGTTATAGACAATGTAACATGGTTAAGGGAAGTTAGAGGTAAGGTAGAGGCAGCTATATCTTCTATGGCTGTAGATAGAAAGGGTAATACAACTGAATTTGGTCGTTTACTTGACAAAGAATTTGGTGTTGGTTCTTCTTTTAATCCTTCAGTAGCAGGGATAGTAACTACTGCTTATTATTCTGCTCTTAATGAGAGTAGATATGCTGAATATTCTAAAGAAGATGAACAAAGACACGGTAAATATAGAGACGACAATGATGGAATGAACGATCCTGATATCTGGGAAACCAGTGAGGATGGAAAGGAAGCTGAAACACCTAAGTTAAGAGTATTAACAGAAGCTATAGGAAAGGCTATGGAAGATGTGGGTACGTTTAAATTTAGCAGTCCTGAAATAAGAGATTTCTTAGGCGATGCTGTAAGAAAAACTTTTACTAATCTAGGAGCTGGTGTTTCATTAACAACTTCTACAGTAGATTGGATGGGTGCAGATACAGGTAAACAGTTTCAACAATTCAGTATAGAGCAAGTTGAAGCAGGTAAAGCTGCTGAATTCTCTCCTATCAATGGTATAAGCTTTGAAGGAACTGTTGGCAAGCAAAGGTTGGGTGAGATAATAGGTATTATTAATGCTCTACAACCGGGTAAAAGAAAGAATGCACGCTTCTCTCCACCACCACTATTAGATTTAAACAGACGAGACCCTAAATCAGCTAGTGCTATTAAGGGTGTTTCTTCTGTTAGAAACTCTTACCTTAATATAATACAAGCAATGCCAAATAAGTTAGACCCTTATGTTACTAACTTATTAGCTAGTTTAATTTATAAAGGACCAGAATGGAATCATATTGTTTCTAAGATTTTAAAGATAGAAGAAACAGGCGTTAACATTATGCTTCAGCAACGTAAAGATGTAGAAAATAATGGTGGCGTTTTCTTTCAGCAATACAAACAACAAAATTCTGCTAGACATGCTGCTGAAGAGTTAGCAGGTATGCAGAACTTAAATGGTCAAAGGATAGCTACGATACCTATTACACCAGAGTTGATTGCATTATCTAGCGAAACAAATCCAGACAAGTATAGCAAAGCAGAAGCTGATTTTGTAGCAGCAGCTATGGCTCAATTAGGTTATAACGAATGGGGAGACAACTTACAAGGTAATGACAATCTAAGGTATAGTGCTATCTTGAGAAGGTTTAAGCAATTGATGGATCCAAAACACCCTATGAGAATCTTCCAAGAAAAAATGCTAGCATACGAGAAGACACTAAGGGTAAAGAAGGACGCTACACCAGAAGACTTTGATATTGATTGGACAGACGGTATAGAGTTTTTAACAGACAAGGATTCCCTGCAGGCAATGTGGAGCTTAAATGAGTTCCTAAAAGCTAAGGAATCTGGCTCGAAAGAATTCTTAGACCCTTATGTTACTGGTCTGGATTCTATGCAGAATGGTTTGTTTGGTATTGGTGTTTTGATGGGGGATATTGCATCCACTCAATCAGGAGGAGCTCGTACCAAAGGCTCTAGTAGTGATTTCTTTAAGGATGAAACAGGTCTTCTAGAAAATGATAAAACCTATATGACAACATTAGGTATGGCTCGATCATTTTTTCTTAGTAAGGTACAAGAAGATCCAGAGCTACTTAAATTTGCAGAGTTATTTTTTATGAATTCAGACCCAAAGAAAGAGTTGGGAAACTTGTTTCAAAAAGAATTTGCTAAGAAGGTAGTAGTAGGTGGTCAATACGGTGAGATGGAAAAATCTAGTGCACGATCTATGACTATTGGTTTCTTAGAGTGGTTAGAAAGAGTAGACAACTCGGTTAATCGAGGTAATGTTCGTGACGATGTCATGTCTGATATAAACGACATGTATGGGGTAGGTGGAGCTGATGTCAATTATTATTTTAGAAAAGCATCTGCAAGGAATCTGGAAGACCCAGTACCTGTAATGTATTTCAAGGTACAAATTCAAGGTAGAAAAAGGACAGCTACCGACAAGATAGTAATTGAGGGTGACGCTAGAAAACAGATGGCAGAAATTGCTAAGATATTTAATATGGCTATGAGGAAAGCCGCACCAGTTATAGCTGATTATACAGGTAAGATGCGGGATATTTATACTGCAATGGTAGAACTAGCAGGATATTCTCAAGACTGGAATTTAGATTTAATCAATGGTATAGAGTTACAAATAAAAGAACCAGACGTAACAGACCCTAATAAACCTATTTATGATAAGAATGGTTATGCAAATGATTGGGGCAACGGTATTAGACTAAACCTACTTGATAGCATAGTGGAAAACAAATGGATATCTGTTCCTCTACAAGGTTGGATAATTAATAATGAGACAGATGCAATAGATGATACTGCTTGGAAAGAAAGGAAAGCGTGGCTTAGAACACCAAGTCGCTCTTATAATGCTGACCTTAAACAAGAAAGAGCAGCATTGGATTATAATAGTCCTATTAGACCTCGTTCAGCTGGATTAACTAGGTTCCCTGTAGTATCACTACATGCCTTAGATGATTTAGCCATGGCAATAACTGTACATGAGTTAAAAAGAAAATACAAGGATGAGTTTGATTGGTTTAATTCTATATGGGATGAAGGAAAGGTTAGAAAACAATTCAGAGAAAGGTTTGCAGATGAGTATAACAAGGCATGGATGGCTGTGCTAATAGAAAATAACTACTTCAAACAGATGTCTGATGCTTTCTCAACTGCAATGAGAAACATACCACCGGGACATTTAGCTAAGATTAATGGTGACCAAAGAGCGCAGGAAACTCTTCAGATAGTAAGAGATTTAGTATCTGATTTAGTTCGGAGTTCTGATGAAATACTAACCGGTAATCACCCACGTGGTAATGTTCATAAAGTACGTGTAAACTATGACGACCATTCTATACAGAATATGCCCGCTAGTACTAGAGATACAGAAGGACATCAGACTACGATAAATGGTAATAGAGTACCACAACCTAGGACTTATGAAAAACAAAATCGTGATGATAAGAATCGGTTTGCTAAGTCTGCTATAGCAGGGTTGCATCCAGGAATGTTTTCTACTGGAACGATAACAGAGAAAATGGAGTGGCAAGCTCTTAATAGTAAGAGAAAAAAGAAGTAAAAAAAAAAAATAACCCCTATAGAGTAATCTATGGGGGCTTTTTTATTTTAAAATTCCATGTAGTTTTTTCCTGTTGCCTTTATTCTAGCATCAAGCCGTTCTATTGTTTCTTGCTTACCTAACTCTGCCTGAGAAATAGCTATCCTATTTGCTTCTTGCACTGATCGTCCTTCACCTAGGGCAGCTTCTCTTTCTGCTTGCATATTTCTTTCGTATACTTTAGCTATAACTACTGCGTTAAGACCTTCTGTATTAGCTAGGGTTTTATCTACACCCATAAGCCTACACACTTCTAAATCAGTTATGCCTTGCTGTGCTGTTACATTATAATGTTTCATACTCTGTCTCCGTCTTCTATATTTTGTGATATTATTGTTGATTGTAAGCTGTGACTATTGAATTTGTAATTAACTCTACCACCAAATATATTATCAATAGTATAGGTGGGGTATGGATTTAACATAACTAAGTGCATATCTTCTAAGTCTTCATAAGAAACTCTTATGTTAGAAGCCGCATCTTCAAGAGGTAATCCTTCTTGCCACATTAAAGCTACTTGTGTGTAATTCTGTTCTAAATTATGTAACAATTTTGGGCTTAGCTTTTGTTCCGTCATCTTCTTCCTCCTTATTTAAGTGTCCTAAAAGACTTTGGATCCAGTTACCGTCTTCCTGTATAGAGAATTCCCATTGGAAAGTTTCTTGGTGTAATCCTTTGTCGTTAGGGTGTGCTATGTTTAAAGTTAAGTGTGCTTGTGCCATTAGTGCTCCTTGTTATCTGTGACTTTATCGTATCCTAAAA
>Ga0307985_10001798_pt1 | contig 12099 bp, 15 predicted proteins | sample EllFjometageno80_FD_203155 | JGI IMG/M metagenome (GOLD analysis project Ga0307985, IMG submission 203155) | Marine microbial communities from Ellis Fjord, Antarctic Ocean - #80 | ecosystem: Environmental > Aquatic > Marine > Unclassified | place: Southern Ocean | collected 2014-10-09 | reverse complement strand
GAATGCTTTGGCATACCCGATTTTTTCAAGATGGCAAATCAACATGACGTGTTCACGGCACAGTACAATGTGTATGGCACATGAAGCGCGCGACTCGCCCGCGAATAGCGCCCCATGGCGACACGAGACTAGCGATATATCGAGCAAACGGCGTACGACACGCATGGCAAACTGCGTACGGCACGCGAGGCAACTGCGTACGGCACGCGAGAAACGGCGCACGAAACGGCGCACGAAACTGCGAGCCCCCTTCGCTCCACACATGCGTTCGAGTGTTCTTCATACAGACGATACAGCGTGCTTTAAACGTTACCCTACGCCCTCACCCCCCCCCCTCCTTAACACTCATTAACCTTCCTCCTCACATACTGCACCAACTCCCTCTCCTGCTCGCTCAGTCCCCACACCGGCTCCCCCTTGAACTCCAGCTTGGACAGCACGTCCATCACCTTCGGTTGCGTGACGAGCTTCTTCAAGGAGGACTTGAGTTCAATCGTCTTCATGTCAACAGTATCGCCGTACCCGTGCAGCATGCTCTCCATCTTCTCAATCTGCGGGATCAGCGAGTGCAGGGCAGAGACGTCCTCGGCGTGCGCGACGGCCTCGGGACGGTGGACGGACGTTTTTGTGAGGGCGGCGCGGGACCCGCCGGAGCCGTAGTAACCGCCTTGGCCGTTGAGAGCATGGCCTCCACTGTGGGACATACATGTGTGAACAAGTGACAAGACAGGCACGCGGTGTTTTAGCGTTCACGGCGATTCGCCGCCCAGTGGTCGAGGAGGGGGGGGGGGCAGTGCTCCCTCCGGTAACCGTAGTTGCTGTCGTTGCTTGATAGTGGTTTGCTTTGCAACAGAAGGGATGGAGGAGAAAGGTATCGATGGAGGTGCTCACCTGTATGTGATGTTACTGTAGGACCGGAGGGGGAGCGCGAGGCGGCGAGCGGGGGCGATGAGGCGGGACAACATTTAGCTGGGTGGTCAAGGTGGGCGATTGAGCGGCGGCGTGGAAGGTGGGATGGCGGTCGAGGAGAACTTGATGGCATGGTGAAGCCTTCTGTGCACGGGAGGTTTTACTCAAGCGCTGGATAGGATTGGCGGAGCTGAGGGCGGGGGCGAGTAGTGGCGCAGGATGTGGTGTCTCGGCACGCGAAAACAATTCCACGCACGCAGCTCTTGAACCATTAGCTACTCCCACTCATCTCGAACTCGTCTCGAACGAGTGCCATGATACAATTATTGTTGCGAGACATGCTTGCGCTTCACTCGGCTCTCGCGGATCGCATTCAAACGTATGGGATGGGGGCTCAGTACTCCGGGCACGGCGTTGCGCGTTGCGTTTTCAGCGTTTTTCAGGACGAGGCTGCCACAATATTGCCGTAGACAAGGTCAGGACGACGACTGCCCCTCGTCGCCCGATATGCAGTTCATTCCTTTCGCCGGCAGCAGCTTCCAGCTCCTACGCCCTGGTACAATAACCTTTGCGCCCCTTCAATCAGGCATCCTCCATTACCAGTGCCTCCCCTGTCCCTCGCTTCCCAAACACGACGCTGGAACGCGACGCTGCAACGCGACGCTGGAACGCGCTTTGATGATGCAATCACTGTGCACGCTCTTCAATCGCGGCGAGATGGGCGCTATTTGCGGGCGGGTCGCTTCCAACACTTCCACTAACCCCCCCTAACAGCCCCCCCCCCTCCCCAATGTCCCTCCTCTCCTCCCTCCTCCGCCCCACCTTCGCCCCCTCCCTCTTCTCCCTCTTCCGACCAACCCAGCTTCGCCTCATGTCCGGCAAGGGGAAGGGTGCTAAGACGAAGTCCGCCGTCATGAAGCGCATGCGCCAAACGTCGTCAGGCTCCCTCAAGCTGTGGAGCGGGGGCACGCAACACAACACTGGACACATGAGCCGCAACAGGAACAATAGGCTGGCGACGAGTGGGGGCATCAAGGAGCCGGCGATTGAGGTCAATATGAAGAAGATGATGAACCTGAAATAAGATAGAGTGACACGATTGAAAGCTAACTACCACGTGCATCGTAAAACCTTATCCACACCTCACTTAAACCTCATCCACACAGCGCACTAGTCCATCACTTCCTTGCCGACCTGGCAGTCGGGGTTGTTCATCACGAACTCGTCGGAGTGGACGCCGGCGTGGCACTCGTCGTCCCTCAGCGCAATGACGCCGATCGCGTCCTTCGTCTGAAGAGCGGCCAGGGCATCCACGTCGTTCTCCCAATCGGCGATGCGTACCCACTCGCTTGCGTTGGCCATCCTAACAGTGGGCGCCTTCGATTTAAATGCATACGCGTCGGGACTGCCCTCCCTAAGGCTTCCGTTCTGCCCCTGGTCGTAGTTGAAGCGAAGCTGAACGCCCGACGCGTCTCGACGCTGCTGGAATTTCAAGTTGACATCGTAGCAAGCACTCAACTTCTCCAAATCGACCATATCTTGGTCGAAGTCGCACATGCCCAACCGCGAGGGCGTCCACAACTACTTCCGAACCTTGAGGTGGTCGAGCGACACGCACGTGAACCAGATGGTGCCGCTCTCAGGGTTGAACGATCAAACAATCAATCTCCAGCAGAACACGAACCGCCTGGCTCCGGCGGACCGAGCCTTTCCACAATTCCTCCTGCATGACCTCCACGAGGCGGGAGATGGCAGTACTCTTCTCGTCGTCTATGAACTTCTCCGCCCTCGCCATGACGTTAGCGCTCGCGGCCTTGGGGCGCGACGCCCTTGGGAGCAAATAGCACAGCTTCTTGTACCGCCCTATCACTGCGCTGGCAAGTGGAGTTGCAGTAGAACGCGCCCAGGCTCCCGGTGCAGCGCTTGAGCTTGAAAGACGCCGTGGACACAGTGCCGTAGTGGTAGCATCTCTCAACCTTGATCGAGTTGCTCATCAGCGCCTAGAGGGGCTTGTTAGCGCCTAGGGGGGCTTGTTAGCGTGACAGCGTGAAGGACGCACTGTGGCGGAATGAAGCTTCGAGAGTGGGGGATGGTGTTCGAGTCGCGTGTGGTTGGTGAGGATTGGCAGCTCTCGCGTACAGTTGTAAATTGTAAAAGCCTCACACTCAATTCTTAACGATGATTGTTGAACTGCCGCCGACTCACTGCACGCGCCACTTACGCCTCGCAGTAGCATCTTCGTGTTAGCTGGCTGTTACTTCGGTTCTCCTGTATCCACCTCTCCGGCTCGCCACCTCCTTTCTATCTGCCATGCCGTCTGAATCATCCTTACCTGCTCCTCCCCCCCGATCAACAGTGTTCGCTATGATCGCCCTCCTCCTCACCCAGTCCTACCTCCTTATTTCTCCATTCGTGTACAGCGGCGCGATGGCTCTCTGGTTCTACCCCGAATTAAGCAAATCAGAGGCTGGCTACACTGCTGGCTTCATTGCCTCCTCTTTCATGGCCGGCCGGACCCTCTCCTCATACCACTGGGGCCTCCTCTCTGACACTTACGGTCGCAAGTCGGTTCTCCTCCTGACCATGTCAACCTCTGCTGTCATCAACATAACGCTCGGCTTCTGCACGAACTTCTACGCCTTTGTGTTTTTCCGCTTCACCATGGGCTTCTTCAACTGTGTGCCGGGGACGCTGAAGACCATCATCAGTGAGGCCGCCCGCGGCGACCGTACGTGGGAGAGCGACACGATGGGCTTGGTCTTCGGGATGTGGGGCGTCGGCTTCCTCATAGGTCCGCTCATATCCGGTGGCCTCGCGGACCCAATCACGCAGTATCCGGACCTGAAACTGGTCCAACAGAACGCCGTGCTGACGCCATTGCTGACGAAATTCCCGTACTTGCTCCCCAATTTGTTCGGCGGCGTCATATCGGCGATATGCGTGTTGTGGCTGCATGTTAGCTTGGAGGAGACGTTGTCGAGGGACGTGCTTAAGCCGCTGCCGTGGTGCTGCCGGCGTGGTACCGACGGTCTGGAATGGATTGAGATGGGGGAGGGAGTGAAGGAGGAGGTGGTGGAGTCAGCAGAGCCAGTGGTGGAGAAGCCGCGCACGACGATATACTCGCTAATGAAGCGACCAACGACTCGTTCGCTCCTAATCATTTACTGGGTGTTCTCGTTCGTGATTACGACAACGGACGAGGTGAGCTGGCGAGTGCGATCAGAACGGCCGGCGCCATTGCGTGCTGAGTGAGGAGCGCCAGGAGCGCCCACGTGTTTCTTGTTCGCACCGTCTTTGTGGGCCGCTCGCCGCTCAATCTGACCGCTTTTGTTCGTTTCGCCCCCACTTGTGTGTGTCCCTTTGTTCACACTTGCGCGTGTCCTCAGATGGTCCCGCTCTATGGCCTCGCCGACAACGCTGGCGGTCTGCACCTGATGCCGAAGTCGATCGGGACCTTCTTGAGCGCTGCTGGCGTTCTCTACGTACTCTGCCAGTATCGAATGTACAAGTTTGCGATTGGGAGGCTTGGTAGAAGGAAGACCATGTTGCTCGGCACTGCCGTGTTCGGCCCACTGTCTCTTCTAGTTCCTTGCGCACTGCTCATTCCTGGCGACGAGGCCGAAAGTAATCACGTGCTGGGTTGGCCTCGCTTCTTCTATCTCGGTTTCGTGATCGGCCTTAATCGCGCCTTCGCTAGGTGAGCCACAGGTTTGTGGACAAGGAGAGAGAGAGAAACCAGAGCAGCACACACACACACCTTGCCCCTTCCTCCGCTCACACTATGTATCGTGCTCGCAGCATGCATTTCTCTAGCGTCTCTTTGCTTATGAACGAGAGTGTAGAGGAGGACGTTCGAGGGACGATGAATGGGCTGAGCACACTAGGGGGGTCGGTAGCTAAGGGCGCCGCGCCCTTGTTTGCCGGAGTATGCTACGCGTACTGCGTAAACAATGAGGAGGTGTGGAGCGCGAGAGCGGGCGCGTTTATAGCGTTCGCGACCACGGCGAGCTTCGCGGTGGTTATTGCTGCCGTTGCAATGCGAGACAAGAGCTTTAAAGGGGAACGCTTTGATAGCTAGTTTAATGTTGCTCACTCGCGCCTTCTTCATGGAAACCGTTCCAAAAACTCCATCAAGTCGTCCTGGTTCTCGAGCGGATCAATGCCCTCCACCACCTCCCCCTCCACCACCACTCTTAGCTCCTCCGCGTGCAGAAACATTCTCCCAAATCCATACTCCTCCTCCAGCCACTTATTGATCCCGCTCTTCCCGTACAACTTGTCTCCCACAATCTGATGCCCAACGCTGTTCAAGTGTCTCCTGATTTGATGCGTCCGGCCGCCTTCGATCAGGGTCGCTCTGACCAGAGCAAACCCTCCCTCCTCGCCTCCAATCGTCCTGATTTTCTCAAACACCGTCACCGCTGACTTCTTCGCGGCATCTGCTCCCTTCACCTTCGCCGCCTTACTCTTATCCTTCAACGGCAAATCAACCGTGAACTTCTCTTCCGGATTCCCTCTAACCATGCACACATACCGCTTCCTCGCAGTGTGCCACGCAGATTGGATGGCTCGTGCGGACGCGCTGGAGGCGGCGACGCACACGAGCCCGGACGTGCCGCGGTCCAAGCGATTCACAAAGTGGACGGGGGAGGCGGTGGTGGCGAAGAGGATTGATTGAAGGGTTGGCTCTGGGGCGATTGTGGGGGGAATGTAGGATTGGTGGGCGGGGTCGAGAGATGTTTTGATGTGGCGCTGCATGCCTTTGTGGACCCACGGGATTTGGGAAGGAGTTTTGGCAGTGAAAAGCCGGGAGCAGACGGGGCAGGTCGCGGTTGGAAGGGGGGGGGGGAGGGAACCAGTGTGATAGTGAGTGTTGAGGGATGTCGGCTTGTGGACTAGCTTGCAGAGACGGTTCTGGAACAAGACTGGGCAGGTCGGAGATAGGACTGAGAAGCGGGACGTGGACTGGAGCGTTATTGGCGAAAGATGGCCAGTCTCCATGGTGCCAATAGAAAGGAGCCGGATAAAGTAATTGGAGTTTTCGGGCACTCGACAGATTAAGCCGTTCAAGCTCCGGCCACAATTGTCGGCGAAGGGTGTGGGGAGGGCTGACGCCTGGATGCAAGACGAAAGCCAGGGCAGTCAGTAGCGTGTTGCGTAGGATACTGGAGGTACACTCTGGAGTTTTTGTTTGTACGCCCGTAATTGTGCCACGGGTGTACAGTGTGCCATGGCCTTCTTCGGATTTTTGAGGGCAACGACAAGTTGCGCGCGTTTCGTGCTGTTCCGGCTGGACAAGCGAGCCGCGAGCGCAGAGACAACAAGCGCAAGGCTGAGACTGCTGCCCTCCGTCCGTCTGAGGCGAAGAGGCTCAAAATCAAGGCGAGCTTCAGGAGGCGCGAGCTCAAGTTGCAGAACCTCTGGCTCAACGCTGCCGTCGGAGTGGAGGGCGACGACGCGCGCAAAACTGAGGTTGAGGCCTGGGAGGCGCTCTACAGGAAGCAGGAGAAGCTCGAGAAAGGCGCCTCCGCGGCGTGGATGAAGGAGAACCACGCGTACGCGCGCCGCGACTGCGTTCAGTTTCACGGGACAAGGAATCACTGGCTCAAGGGCGTGGTGAAGGACGACATGCTCAAGCGGAAGGATACGCACCACACTGGCGCGTGGGTGTGGGCGAACGACGACCCTATCAAGATCTTGTACCATCTGCGGTAAGTGATGATGCTTGCTGTGTGCCAAATACCTCTTCTAACTCCCCTCAGGAAGGACGCATCCCCCTGGAAGAGGCACAAGAAGTGGCTGATGGAGGGCGGCGTCAGCAAGGACGCAATGCACCTCACCAAGATTACAGTCTTCGCGCTGGAGAAGGGCGCCGGCGAGGCCTGGAGCAGGCAGCCGCACGGCTTCAACTTCGAGACGGACATCAGCATCAATGGCGTCTCCTCGACCTCAGTCATTCTGGACAACGCGAGCAGCGAGGAGGACTTCGTCAACTGGGAGATTAACAGTTTGTAGGAACTCAATCTTTGTGGTGGTGCACAGAGCATTCGGTCGAGTGTTGAATAATTGAGGGCAAGTCGAGGAGTCCAAGTCGAGGGCGCGAGGCTGATACATATTTTCTGGAATTTCCCCTCGCTCTAACACTGCAATGCGTCTCTCCTTCTTCTCCATCTTGACCCTCCTGCTCCTGCCGCTCTTCGCTGTTGCAATCTGGCCCGCCCCGACTTCTTCATCCCTCGGTTCTGCCCCCCTAACTTTTTCAGACACCCTAACCTTGACGTCAACATACACGAACTCTGACAGGCTGAACCGTGCTACCGACCGTTACTTGGACGTACTCCAAAACAGCAGTTCTGACGATGGTGTCATCACTGAACTTGTCCTAATCCTGGCTTCCAGTGACGAGTCGCTGTCCCAGGCCACCGATTATGGATATAATGTATCTTCCAATACTGCCTCCATCACAATTACAGCGTCCACCATATACGGTGCCATGTACGCACTGGAATCCCTCGTTCAGCTGTCATCCCACCCCTCCCTCCCCCTTTCCATCTCCGACTCACCTCGCTACAACCACCGCGGCTTCATGGTGGACACTGGACGGCGCTTCGTTACTGTCCCCCTCCTTCTTAACCAGCTCGACGCGATGGCAATCTTCAAGATGAACGTCATGCACCTCCACTTCGCCGACTGGTGCCGGTACGCGATCGAGAGCGCCAGCTTCCCCGAACTTACCGCCGCGCTGACCGGCGAGCAGGCGGGCTTCTACACCACTGTGCAGGTCCGCCAGATCATTGAGTACGCCAACGACCGTGGCATTCGTGTCATCCCCGAGATCGACCTCCCCGGGCACTCCACTTGGGGGACGCCCTTGGCGGGGGAAAAGTTGGAGTACTGCACCGCCTCCTTCCCGCCCTCCCTGCTGGACGACGCTAGCAACACCACGCTGACCACGCTGCAAACTCTGGTGAAGGAAATCGTTGCGGTGTTCGGCGAGCAGTCTGACATGGTCCATATCGGTGCTGACGAGACTGCCACCCTCGACGACGAGGGTTGCACCATCGAGAACATCGCGGGGCTCGAGTCCAAGATTATGGACTACATCGTGAGCCTCGACAAGAAGCCTGTTGTTTGGGAGGAGGGTTACTTCAAGAGCGGCGGTGCAGAGGGTTTCCAGGGGAAGGCGATCATCAACGCGTGGAACGCTGGCCCAAGGCCAGCGGACATCGAGGCTGCTGGTTTTGATGCCATCGAGAGCCTCAGCGACAACTTCTACCTCAACAACCACCCGTCGGCCTCTGATGTCTGGGCCGACATCAGCGCTGGCGACGGCGACTACGATCAGGTGGGGCTGCTCGGGGGCGAGGTCAGCATGTGGACCGATAACTACTGCTACGAGGCTCAGTGCGGGCAGTTCGGGCCTGGCCAACCGCTGCCGGTGGGCAGCGCGCTGTACTCGCCCAGCAAGGACTCCGAGTTCGCCAGGAGCTTCAGCGCCATGGTGTGGCCCAAGGCAGCCATCGGGGGCGGTGCCTTCTGGAGGTACTTCGAGATGACTGAGGAGGAGGTGGGGGCCGTGTCTGATGCGATTGTCGACGTTCTGGAGAGCAGGGGACTGGACGTTTGTCCCAAGGGATGCCAGTGCGACGAAGTGACCAGGTGCGGCGAGAACTACATTCAGTAGATATTGCAGTTCAAGAAGAAGGCGGCAATGCTGGTAATTTATTGTAACTGCTTTGCTTTCTAGTTGAACATCCTATCGAAGCCCTCTCCGGCAATCCCCGTCATGAGCACTCCCGCCCCCCCCTCCTCTTCGTTCCCGTGCATGCCGCTGTTCCTCCCATTCTCTGCGATCGAAGTCCCGCTCTTCTCCATCATCTTCCTCCTCCTCGCGTCCCTCTTCCTCTGCTAATAAAGCGCCTCGTCTCCACCGTCATGACCGCCAACAAGGCCGACCAGTTTGAACAGCAGCAATATTTGGGGGAAGAGGCTCGGGCTCTCTGGGAGCCTGGGGAGGGGTGAACGAGACGGAGCGGAGGAGGGAGAGCTCCTTCTCCAGGGCGCTGACCCGCTGGATAAGCACAGCTTGGCTTGCCTTCTCGTAACCCTAACAGCAAAGAGTGCTGAAATTTTGAAACAGTTGTTGTCGGATTGGGGTGTCGGCGGGGGGGAGAGCGCGTGCAGCGAGGGGGCGAGAGTTGTGAGGTGCTCTTTCAAGGTGTCTGGATGCGATGCAGACGCCGGTTGAGCTGGTAGGATAGCACAACAACTGTCCAGTTCACAAGAAGATCGACGAGCCCCGGCGATTGGGCGAGTGCAGTGAACTCGACACAACTGCGGCTGTACAGTAGCTATGTTTCAGGCGCTGTTCGCTGGCTGCCCTCTCCCACACCTCCATCTGCCCTGCCACTGCGAGCTGCGCCTTCCGGCGTCCTGGCCTAGCTCGTAATTCTGGTTCCAGAATTTTCACGTTCGGCACCGTCGCGCGTCTACAGAAAGAGCTTGGAGCGGTTTGGAAGCAAGCAGGAAGCAAGCTGCGCTTCCTGATCCCCCTCCCCACCCCACACGACTCTAGCCCCCCCCCGCTTGCTGTATGGCACCAGGCACCAGGGCACCACATCCAAACCCCGAGGTCAGTGGATCCATCAAGCAAGTAAAGGCTATCTTTATCCTGTAAGCTGCGATGCTCGCCCGCCTCCCTCCCCGCCTCCTCTCCAGGTCACTCCAGACCCGCGCCCTATCCGCCAACCCCGACTACCTCATCCTCGGCGGCGGCTCCGCCGGTTCCGTCCTCGCCAACAGAATCTCCTCCCAGTCCCCATCCTCCACTCTCCTCCTTGATGCCGGATCAGGCGACACGCACGTCCTATCCGGCATCCACGGTTGGAAAATCGCCATCCCCTCCGCGCTCACCTACAACCTCGCGCCCGGCGCCGCCGCGAACTGGCACTACGAGACGACGCCCCAGAAGGGCATGGATGGGAGGGTAATTGATCAGCCAAGGGGCAAGGTTCTGGGGGGCAGTAGCTGCTTGAACGCGATGGTTTACATTAGGGGACATGCGATGGATTACGAGCGGTGGGGGGATGAGCTCAAGGGCGAGAGTACTAATGACGAGGTTGAGTGGTCGTATGGTGATTGCTTGCCGTACTTTAAGAAGGCCCAAGTGTCGCACACGAGCCGGAAGTCGTCGGAGATAGACTCGTACAAGGGCTTCGACGGACCGCTGCAGGTCACGACTGGATCGGACTTGTCCAACAACCAGTCGTCTCCTCTTTTCGACGCGTTCGTCAAAGCTGGAACTGACGCCGGTGAGGCAGCTGTGGTTAGGGAATGGGCGAGCGAACGAAGCCGGGCATTGCGACGAGCCGGTCATTCCAAGCAAACAAGCGAAACTAATGGCGGTTTGAGCCGGCAGCGATGAGCCGCCCGTCCACACACATCGCTCGCCTCTGTCTTATCTCCTTTCCGCCCTCTCCTCCTCTTCTAACACTCGCTTCGCTTCGCTCGTGCAGGATACCGTGCCACTGACGACCTGAACGGGTTCAGTCAGGAGGGGTTCGGGCCGATGGACCAGACGGTGACGACGGAGGGGGAGCGGTGCTCCACTGTCAAGTGCTACCTGCGCCCCGCGATGGACAACAACAGCAACTTGGAGGTCAGGACGGACTCGATGGTCACCAGGATCTTGTTTGACGAGGTGAACAAAACCAAGGCCATTGGCGCGGAGTACATGAACACGAAGACGAACGAGCTGACCAAGGTTTACGCGAACAAGGAAGTCATCTGCTGCCTGGGCGCCATCGGATCTCCCCAGCTCCTGCAGCTGAGCGGCATCGGCGACGGCGAGCACCTCAAGTCTCTTGGCATCGAAACCGTCGTCGACAACAAGGAGATCGGAGCGAACCTGCAGGACCATTTGGAGTTCTACGTGCAGTACCACTGCACGAAGCCGGTCACGCTGTACCCCGTCGGCAACTGGTTTCCGTACCCGCACAAGCGCATCGCCGTCGGCATCGAGTGGTTCCTCCAGGGCACCGGCCTGGCCTCGTCCAACCAGGTGAGGCAAACGAAGGAAGACCGGCGAGCGCGTGACGGGCGGGCGAGCGCATTTTGAGCCGCTCGTAGCGTTTCGAGCGCTGCTGTTCGCCAACATTGCGTCTTTCTTTCACTCTCCTGGACTCGTTCAGGCTGGTGCACGACTCCGGTGGCGCTTCTCCGCCCTTTGTTCGCACGCCCTCTCCCCTTTGCTCACACCGCATGATGCAGTTCGAGACCGGCGGCTTCATCCGAAGCAAGAAGGGCATGCCGCACCCCGATCTGCAGTACCACTTCGTGCCCGGCGCGGTTGTCGGCCAGTCCGAGTTTTTGCCCCACCACGCTTTCCAAGCGCACTGCGGTACAATGCGTCCTGAGAGCCGCGGCTCCGTGAAAATCACGTCCAATAACGTCCTGGACTACCCTGACATCGACCCGAACTACTTGGGAACGCAGTCGGATATCGAAGACATGCGCGCCGGGTTCAGGCTGACCGAGGAGATCATCGGCCAGCCTGCTTTCGACGAGTACAGAGGCGAGCCTTTGCACGCTGGGGAGGTGGACATCAACGACGACGAGAGCGTGGATAACTGGATCAGGCAGCACTCGCATTCCGCGTACCATCCTAGTTGCACGGTGGCCATGGGGACGTGTGTGGATACGGCGGGGAGGGTCAAGGGGACGACGGGGTTGAGGGTTGTCGACGCGAGTATTATGCCTAGTATGGTCAGCGGGAACTTGAACGCGCCGACCATCATGGTGGCGGAGAAGATCGCGGATCACATCGTGGGGAATAAGCAGCTGCCAAAGGACGTGGGGGAGAAGGGCTGGTTCATGCCCGAGGATGTCGAGGGGACGCAGCGGTGCAGCAAGCCCAAGAAGGATCTCGTGGGGGGGCTGGGGGGCGATAGGTGGTAACTAAGAGTTGCTCTTTGGTATTGAAAGGTCGGGCGTTGAGAAATGCGTGTGTGTTTGTGTGTTTTTTGCGGGAAAGTATTCGAGACTTAACGACGGCGTTTCGATCAACCGCCCCCATTCAACCTTCAGTTTCCTTAGGCCTCCACTCGCAACACTCGAGCCGCTCATTCTGACCTCATCGTCCCTTGAGCATAGCCGAGCATAGCCGAGCATAGCAGCTATCCCTTCAAGTCA
>Ga0307985_10001796_pt1 | contig 12100 bp, 8 predicted proteins | sample EllFjometageno80_FD_203155 | JGI IMG/M metagenome (GOLD analysis project Ga0307985, IMG submission 203155) | Marine microbial communities from Ellis Fjord, Antarctic Ocean - #80 | ecosystem: Environmental > Aquatic > Marine > Unclassified | place: Southern Ocean | collected 2014-10-09 | reverse complement strand
TCGATTAAGCCAAGAGTTGGTGAAATCAGCTCAAGGTGGTGCCGTGTTCCTGCCCTTAAATGGAAAAGGGGATGTCGCGAGATGTTTAGGAAGGTTTCGATGTCAGGGTCGGGTGACCACCAGTGCTGCTGTGTGCACGAACTGTGTGCACGTGTGCACGAACAGCCTCTTCTCCAAGCCGAGCGTCTATTGGGAGTCTAGACCGGGCCTGATGTTTGTTTGCGCGATTTAAAAATTAGAAACCAGAATTAAATCATCCCTTTTTGGCAAAAAAGTGTGACTTCTAATTCCCCTTTTTGTCGCAAGTCCGTGCCGTTGCCGTTTCGGCGAGCACACTTTCGGCAGGTCGATCAGTACTACCTAGGGTCGCAGCATGCGCAACCATCGTATGGGGTATGGGTTGCTGTACTTGTTGGGGCGTACAGTGTACTTGTTGTTGATACAGTGTTTGTTGTAGTCCAAGTCACACTGAAGTTTGGGGGCACGCTGACCCTAACAGGACCAGGGCAAGCAGACCGTACAAGCAGTAGCGAGCAATTAAGCACGACCGGGGCAATAAGTACCTCCTGGGCGAGCAGCTCGATCAGCAATCGACCAGGACAAGCAGCACCAGTATAAGAAGTACCAGGACCAAGGCACTAACCCTAACCCAGTGACAGAAGGCAACACCTAGGCAAGTAGTACCGGGGCAAGAATGCGATCGAGCGAGAAAGCTCGCACTTCCACTACCGCGTTCGCCGATCGCGTCGCCACCGCCGCCATGGCAGCATACCACTCCTCCGAATCCTCCACCTCCTCCACCTCTGGCCAAATATGCCTCTCCTCAATCCTCTCCCACGACAACTTAACTGACGAATTGACAGTCCTTTCCTTTGGCGTCGGCAATAAATTCCTCGACGACGACCCCCCCCCAGACTCTCCCGACTCTACCTCCTCTTCCAACACCGCAGTTCGCGACATGCACGCCGAGATCCTCGCCGTCCGCTCCTTCCGCAAGTTCCTTCTCTCCCAGATGCTCACCCCCGCAACCCCCCCCTTCCTCTCCGTGGGTGGGAGGCTTGGAGGAGTATCTTTCTCCTCGCCCGGTAAATTCGAATTGCCCCCCTCCCTCACGCTACACCTTTACTCCTCTTCAGCTCCCTGCGGCGACAGCGTGGTGCGCCACTGGGCCAAGGGAGGAACGTTGCCGTACTCGCCCCCAACCGCCACGGCCTCGCCGTGGCCTCCCCCCGAGCACCCCAAGACGTTCGCCTCGGCAATCGACAAGGGTCAGTTCGCCCTCCTTCACAAGGGTGGCGCGAGAGCCAATGACCCGCCCGCAGACCCAACAAATCGAGTCCCCCCCCCCCCCCGGCACCGCATACGCCACCCCCGACTCCAATCCCACCCGAATCCACACCTGTTCCGACAAGATTCTGCTCTACAACTACCTCGGCATCCAGGGATCCCTCCTCGCAGAACTGCTCGAAACGCCGCTCTTCCTGACCAGTATCATCGTCGGCCGGAAGCACTCCGACAGACACGTGGAGAGGGCCGTGTGCTGCAGAGGAACGTACAAGCCTAAAAGCCAGCGAGCTCATAACCCGCCGGTCCGGCACATTTCCTGTATGGGCACCAGCGTCATTCTGGACTCGAGCACTCTGCAAACGTCCGCATTGGCAACCGCAACCGCCGCAGCAGCAGGCGCGGTGTTTAGCGCGGCGTGCACGGGCGCGTGGCTTGCGGCGCACGGGGAGTTTGAAATTGATGAGTTGAACGGGTTGACCGGCTACCTAAACGATGGGCAGGCGAGCAGGATCAGTACGTCTCATCTCTTCTCTGATTACTGCACTCTCAAAAGCGTTCCCTGCGACTTAGTGGACCTACCACGACTGAAGAAGCAAGCGCCCACTGCCGCTCTGAAACGGCATCTCATGGAGACGCACGGCTTGTTCAAGCACTGGAGCTGGAAACTCAGAGACGATTCTTCCTGAGCCGCGGCGCACACATGTGTGAACAAGGGGAGTAAAGGTGGGTCGTGCAGGGAGCCTGCGTCCTGAAGTGAAGCGCCATGATGCCCGGCCCAGGTGGTATCCGTTGGAGTAAACAATAGTTGTGCTATTAGAACTAGCGCGTGAGTCTCCCTTTTCTCAGCATCTTGGCCTGCGTCCTGAATCCGCTGTGATGCACGGTCCCGCCGTAGATCTTGGGGTCCGACTGCACAGTGCTGAGGAAGCCGTGCGGGGACGGCTTGGGATTGCCGTATGTGCTGAACCACTGCTGGAAGGACGAGACATTGGGCGTGACCGGCACTCGAGCCTTGGGCTGCTGCACATTTATTTCCGAGTTGACTTGATCTATCTCCTTTTGGAACCGCTTGATCTGCTGAGTGAGCTTCTTCAGGGCGTTATTGCTCTCAATCTTCTTCACCTCGTCCGACACTTTGTAGTACTCGAAGAAGCCGGGCTGCTGGGCGACTGCGATGGCTGCCCCGAGCTGTCATTGCACATGTGTGAGCAGGGGGCGGAGGTGAGAACACAGGGGGGGAACACACTTGTGTGAACAAAGGGGAAAGCGGGGGGAGGAAAGGGGACACTACTGGACTCGTTGCTGTGCCTCAAGACCGGCTCAGCACATTGTACGCGTGGCTCAGATTGTTTCATTCGCGAGCTGTACCAACGCCTGGCTACCGACGCGCCCGTTCCCCGCAACTCGCCTCGCTCACACCGCCTTGCTTGTTAAGTTGGTGACTGTGCAATATTGTGGTCACTTACATTCTTCCTGACCATCTTGGAGTTGTCATTGAGGCCGCCTTCCTTTGTAAGCGTCGAGTTGAACTGGTCGGACACGGTGGCCTGATTGGCCAGCAGCAGGTCGCGCTTCGCCTCCAGAGCCTTGAGCTTGGATGTAGACATGGAGAGGAGGAGGAGGCCGGGATGGAGGGCAGGGGATGGAGGTGGAAGGGGGTGGCGGGGGTTTCAAGCGCTGGAAGAAGGAGGGGAGGGGGGGGGGGAGAGACTGAACTCGAATGCAAGCGGGTGTGGGGGGATGAGGCGAGAGAGAGTGGCTCTGCCGACAACAGCTCCACCGCTCAGAGAGGGGTTAGAGTTAGAGAAGCTGTGGAAAAGGATCGAACCCGCCGATCGACAGAAACACGCTGATCAACACGTTGTGTGGAATCAACAAACAGCTTGTAGCTTATGCGGCCAGCTTGGCCTCCCCCAGTCCAAGGTTCTTCAACCCGTCCAATCCGTCAAGTTTGAGATCCAGCTTCAGGTGGGTCGTCAACACCTCCTCCTTCTCTTCAGCCTCTTCCCCATAATCCTCCTCGTTCACCAGAACCGTGTTGGTGTACTGATCGATGACCCTGTCAGCCCAGTACCTCGAAATCACCAACCTCGCCAGCCTTCTGTCCGCCCTAAAACTCTGCCCCCTAATACCCACAACCTCGTCCTCCTCCCCGTTCTCTCCCCCCTCGTCGCCGCTCTCGTCACCCTCCTTCCGCTCCTCCTTCTGCCTCCTCGGCATGAGCTTCGGGCCACCCAGGAGCGGGAGGAAGTCAATGAACGCCTTCAGCGCCTCGTCCGCCTCCTCCCCATCCTCTCGCAGCGAGAAGCCCATCCTCCGATCAAACGTCAAAAACTGCTCAAACGCCTCCTCTTCCACCCCTCTCCCGTCTTTCTTGTACTCAGTTTTCGGAAAGTTCTGAACCTGCTCTACCACGGCGCAGAACACGACCATGTACGCGCCGCGAATGTCGTACGTGTTCGTCACCATCTCGCTCACCTCAGACCTCGCCAACTGGAACATGCGCTTCTTGAGCGTCGGGCTGAGAGCGAGCAGCCACTCTTTCACACCCGCGAAGTGCTTCTTGAAGAAGACGTCGTACTTGCTCATCTCAGCCTTCATCATCTTGCGGATCTTCACCCTGTCAGCCCACACCTCCTCCTTCATGAAGTTCGGCCAAGGGCTCTAAAAGGGGGGGTTAGGGGGGGCACACACATACGCCTCTGGTCAGTTTGCGGTTATTCGCAGCACGTTCGTTCGTAGATGAAGGTTCTTGTTCACAGTTGCTCTTGCTCACAGTGGCTCTTGTTCACAGTTGCTCTTGCTCACAGTGGCTCTTGTCCACAGTTGCTCTTGCTCACAGTGGCTCTTGTTCACAGTCGCTCTTGTGCCCTTATGATCTTGTGCACACTGATTATGCCTGCGTCTCTCTCATGCCCAGCTTCGTCTCATATCGCTCCACGCCGCTCCCCTTCCGGCTCACCTGCACCTCCTTCTTCCCATCATCCGTCTCCAAATCGCTACAAGCCGCCATAAACTGCATCATATCCATGCCCATGTGACTGATACCGCAGCAGGAACAGCCGCCTGAATTCACGTACTCGAACATCGCGCGGTCCACGACCCAGTCGTCGGTGAATTGAGGCATTGGCGGAGGGGCTGGGAGGGGAGGGTGAGGGAACGTGATCGGGGAAATAGGTGGCAGGGGGAAAGCAGTAAAGCAAGTAAATAGGAGAGTTGTTGTTGTTATTGTGGTTGCAAGCAAGCACAATTGAGCTTGAAATGGGTCTGTAAACAGGTTAGACTCACGTGACGGTGGTTAGAAATTGCAATAAAGAAGTCAACAGTTGGAGCAGTTGCGATTTGCGAAACCGCTGGCCCCAGGCCCCGGGGCCAGGCCGCGCTCGCTCACAACGCGGCTCACTCTCTCTCTCTCTCTCTCTCTCTCTCTCTCTCTCTCTCTCTCTCTCTCTCCTTGTCTACACCCTAACCCCCTAACTTGCGGGCCCATCTCCCCCCTATTTGTCAGGACGTTCCTCGTTTCCCATGCCCCTCACTCACGGCGTCCAGCTAGCCCCCTCCCATCCCTCCTCCCTCCCTAATCAACCCCCTCGCCCTCACACCTCCTCCTCCAACCTCTCCCTCCTCTCTCCCAAGCCACGGGAAGCTGCGAACTGGCCAAGAACGGAGAAGTCGTACACCACCCGCGCCGAGCGGCGCCGCAAAGAAGTACTCGACAAGCTACATTCCCGTGTCCGCAATTCCGGCGCAAATCGGCCTCAACCAGCTCCCCCAACTTCCTTCAGATATGTTAGGCACCTTAATGGCACAAAGAATGACAAAGTTATGGACGTTACCGCAACGGAAATGTGCCTCAGTCCTCCCTCCGTCACCATGTCCATCAACCCCAACGACCGCTCCCACATCGTCCCCTCCCCCACCTCCGACGGCATTTCCTCAAAATTCTTCCAAGACCAAGTCCCCCCCACCCTCACAATCCCCCTCTCTCCCCCACCCTCCTCCCCAACCACCACCACCCACTACTCAAAATACACCGCCATCCCCCAACCTTCCTCCTCTTACGCCTCCCAATACTTCGGCGTCCACCACGGCGACATGGGCGTCCTAACTGCCCGCCGTTCAATCCCCCTCCTCCCCGACCGCCGCGTTAATAGCGCAAGACCGAGGACCACGGGCAAGAAGAGCATATTGAAGGGCGTGGGGAGCTTGACTCCGTTTGGGCAGGAGTTGGTGCATGCTGCGGAGGATTATATTGAGCAGGTAAGGGATGAGAGGAGGGAAGAGGCGGGAAGAGGCAAGGCGACAGTGGGACCATGCGCCCCGAGTGGCCGAGAGCCCTCTTCCCTTGTGAACACCATGTTTGTGCCCCTTTTGTCGTGTGTGTGTGCCTTTTGCTCACATGTGTGTTTGGCGCATTGCAGTCGTACCGCCTCGATCCAGCCTACCTTAACCCCCATTCCCCAACAACATCAAAGTACTACACGCGCAGCACCACCCCCAACGACCGCGCCGTCTCCCCCCTCAACATGGACTGCGACATGGACGGGCTGCATCCCCCGCCATTTGGCGGCGACGACCGGAGCGTGCAGAGCGCCCACACGCACGGGAGTTACGAGTCGCTGAACGAGCAGCACTTCAAGCCGAATCCGATGCTCGGGGCGCAGAGGGGAGATGATGACGTGAGCGTTGGAACTAGGAACACTGTGCTCACGAGAGCGACTGTGGGAGAGGAGAGTCGGGCGATGTTTAGTCAGAGTACGTTGGGGGTGCCGAGGCCGGAGATGTATGATCAGTGGTTGCCGCATGGGAAGATGCCGCCGAGGAGGAGTTTGAGCAGAGCCGGGTTGCAGCAGGGGGAGTCGCGGCAGGAGCAGATGCCGACGTCGCCTACCGGTCATGGGGCGGACGGGGCGCGCGCTAGAATTCATTCTGACCACGGGATGGGTCCGGCAGAAGCGTACAGCGATACGTCGTTTGATCAGGCGTCGCAGGGTGCGTCGACGTTTGCTCACGAGGAGGGGGAGGCTGAGGTTGGTTATATCGTTCACGCAGCGCCGATGGGATGGAAGCTTACAACGCCGGCGAGGAAGAGGTTTGTTGAGGCTACGGCGCTTTTGGCGGGCTACGGGGAGAACGAATGTCTGCCAATGCCGGACAAATTGAGTGACTTGCCGGACGTGCTGGGGATTCCACAGCATCTCACCAACTCGCTGAGGCAGGGGAGTAGCGGGCCGATGCCGGGGTTCCCGCACCAGACTCAGGCGGTCAAGAAGAACCACATGCGGGCCGTCACGAAGCATCTGGACAGGACCAAGTCGGCGCAGGGGGGCGTGACGCTCAAGTGGATGGGAGCGGACTCGCACAAGGCGCAGCTGAGGAAGGTGGACGCGAAGCTCAAGATGACGGTGAGCAGCGCGAACAGGCCGCAGAAGATCGTTGATGACGACACGGGGGAGAAGAAGTTCGGGGATCAGGGTTACCGACTCAAGGTGGGAGGAGCGAGGACTGCGGGGAGGAGGTTCAGGGAAGGGAGAGGAGGCCTCGCAGAGAGCATAAGCTCGGCGGACGTAGGAGGCGGAGGGTTGGAGGTGGAGGTGGGCGGAGGCAACAACCACGAACTGGGCTTGGACGACGTCATAGGAGACTTCGACGCCACGCAGATGTTCGGAAAGAGGCCAGCGTCGGTCAAGTAGCCATAATAGTGCTATTAGTTGATTCCACGCGAGTGGGCGATGGATTTCTATCGCAAGGGCAAGGACGACGAGGCAAAGCAGAACGGTGTTCACGGTCAATCCGAAAATGTTGGTGGGGATCAGGGAGGAGGTGCAGGAGTGGGCGCTGTCAAGCTGGTGGACGTGGGAGGAAGAAAAGTCGACGTGGAGGACCGACGTGTGGATCAGTGGAGTAGCGAGCGACATGATTCCGTCTGACAAAGACAAAAAGGCGTTGAAGGTCGCGCAAGAAAGAGGGAGACTGGGAAGCAGGTTCTTGGGAGGGGAGAAGACGGTGCTTCCGTTGCAAGGGGGGGGGGGGGGGGAGGCACTGAAGATACAAACGCAATACGCCAGACAGAGAAAAGTCGAGACTACTAACGTTTCATTCTTTCATTAATTCCACTCTTTTCGTTATTCGTTAATATGCTATTTCAGGTCGAGGACAAGTCCAGAACGCTTCATCAGCACCCCACACTCTCCCTCCCCTGTCCCCTCCCACCCTCCTCAAACGTAGTTCAAGATGGGCCCGAGCCACCTCTCGACCTGCTCCACCTCCATGCCCTTCCTCCTGCCGTAGTCCTCGACCTGGTCCTTGCCGATCTGGCCCACCGCGAAGTACTCGCTCTCCTTGTGCGCGAACACGAGCGCGCTGACGCTCGCCGCCGGCGTCATGCTCAGACTCTCGGTGAGCTTAATCCCCGCGAGCTCCTCGGCCTTGCACGCGCGCCACATGGTCTCCTTCTCAGTGTGGTCCGGCTGAGACGGGTAGCCCGGCGCGGGGCGGATGCCCTGGTACTTGATCTTCAGCAAATCAGAGTTGTCCAGGTTCTCATCACTAGCGTAGCCCCAGATCTCCGTGCGGATCTTCCTGTGCAGGTACTCCGCGAAGGCCTCGACGATTCTGTCCGCCAGGGCCTGCGCCATGATCTTGCTGTAGTCGTCGTTATCCGCTTCGTACTTCGCGACGAGCTCCTCGCAGCCGAAAGTGGATACGGCGAACATGCCCATGTAGTCCGTGTGCCCTGCCGGCGCGACGAAGTCTGCCTGGGAGAAGTACGGGTCGTCGCTCTCCTTCTGCGCCTGCTGGCGGAGCATGCAGAACTTCTCCATGACCTTGCCCGCGGCCCGGTCCTCCTCCGTCGCGTAAATGTTGACGTCCTCACCGTCCTCACTACTGTTCGCGGGGAAAATTGCCACGACGCCCTTGACCTTCATCAACTTGTTCTCCATGATGTCGCGCAGCATGGTCTGAGCGTCGTCGAACAGTTTCTTAGCCTCGACGCCCACCGCCTCGTCGTTGAAGATCTTAGGATACCCGCGGTTCGGGTAGCGCCCGCGGAGCTCCCACGTCTGGAAGAAGGGGTTCCAGTCGAAGAACGGAATCAGGTCCTCCAGAAGGATGTTGTCAATAACGGTGATGCCCTGCTTCGCGGGAGCCGGGGCAGGCGGCACGGCGTTGAAGTCGATCACCTTCTTCTCGGCCTTGGCTTCGGCAAAGTCGTAGAAGTTGCGGTCCTCGAGGCCCGCATAGTAGTCTTCGCGCATCTCTTCATAGTCCTCCTCAATGTCGGTGACGTAGGCCTCCTTGACGTCTTCGTTAAGCAGGGAGGAGACGACGGTGACGGAGCGAGATGCGTCGAGAACGTGGATGACGGGGTGGTTAATGGTGAAGAAGTTGGGCGAAATCTTGACGGCGGTGTGCATCTTGGACGTGGTGGCGCCGCCAATCAGCAGCGGCTGGGTCATGCCGCGCTTGGTCATCTGCTTCGCGACGTACACCATCTCGTCCAGACTAGGAGTGATCAACCCCGAGAGTCCAATGACGTCCACGTTCAGCTCCTGCGCCTTGTCGAGGATCTTCTCGCACGTGCACATGACTCCGATGTCGTAGACCTTGTAGTTGTTGCATCCGAGCACCACGGCCACGATGTTCTTGCCGATGTCATGCACGTCGCCCTTGACTGTCGCCATGAGGACCTTGCCCGCGTACTGCGAGTCGTCGCTAGGGTCGATGGCGTCCGGGTCCTCGCCCTTCGCGATGGCGATGTCGCGCTTCTCCTGCTCCATGAACGGAAGCAAGTACGCGACCGCCTTCTTCATCACGCGGGCGGACTTGATCACCTGCGGCAGGAACATCTTCCCGGCACCGAATAAGTCGCCCACGATGTTCATGCCGTCCATGAGCGGGCCCTCGATCACCTCCAGAGGCCGGTTGACGGACTGGCGCGCCTCCTCCACGTCGGGGACCACGTGCTCCGAGATGCCGTTGACGAGCGCGTGCTCGAGGCGCTCGATAGCGTTTCCGTCGCGCCAGGACTTCTCCTTGACGACGGGAGCGGCGAGGCCTCCCCTCTTGCGAGCCTCGATCGCGGCCTTCTCCTTCTGAGTGAAGTCGAGCATGACGTCCGTCGCGTCCGGCGAGAGGTTATACACGAGATTGTGGCACGCCTCGCGCAGGTCGGGCGGAACCTCGGACTTGAGAATCATTTCGTTGGAGTTGACAATGCCGACGTCCATACCGGAGTTCAGGATGGCGTCGGTCAAGAACACCGCGTGGATGGACTCGCGGATCTTCGTCACGCCGCGGAAGCCGAACGACAAGTTCGAGATGCCGCCCGAAATCTTCACGAACGGGCACGTCTCCTTGATGATCTTCGTCGCGTTGATGAAGTCCACGCCGTAGTTCGCGTGCTCCTCCATGCCCGTGCCGATCGTGAGCACGTTCGGGTCGAAGATGATGTCTTCCGGCGGGAACCTCACTTTGTTCACCAAGATGTCGTACGAACGCTGACAGATGCGCACCTTCTCGGGGGCGGTCGCGGCCTGTCCGTTCTCATCGAAGGCCATGACGACCGCAGCGGCGCCGTGCTTCTTCAAGAGAGTGGCTTGCTCGATGAAGAGCTCCTCGCCGACCTTGAGACTGATCGAGTTCACAATCGGCTTGCCCTGGCACCACTTGAGGCCCGCGATGACAATCTTGAAGTTGCTCGCGTCCAGCATGAACGGCACCTTCGAGACCTCAGGCTCGGTGACGGCAATCTTCACGAACTTCTGCATGGCCGCCACGCCGTCCAGCATGCCGTCGTCCACGTTGATGTCGATCACGTGCGCACCGTCCTCGACCTGCTTCTTGGCAATGTCCATAGCCGCGCCGTAGTCGCCGGCCATCATGAGCTTCTTGAACTTGAGCGACCCGGCGATGTTGCACCTCTCTCCGACGTTCAGGAACGGCAGACCGAGGTGGTTGTGTACGTCGTCCACGACCAGGTCCTCGAGCCCGGACAGCCACATCTTTGGGCGGGTGGTGGGGGGCAGCGGGCGCGGCAGGTAGTTGGCGGACAGCTCGCGCAGCGCCTTGATGTGAGGGGGCGTGGAGCCGCAGCACCCGCCGACCATGTTCAGCCACCTGTTCTCGAAGAACACTTTGTTGTAGTTAGCCATGTCCGCGGGCGTGTCGTCGTAGCCGCCCATGGCGTTCGGGAGACCCGCGTTCGAGTACACGTGCATGAAGCACTCAACCACCTTGGACAGGCGCTCCACGAACGGCACCATGTGCTGGGCGCCGAGCGCACAGTTGAGGCCGACGCACATGGGCTTGGCGTGACGCACAGACGCGTAGAACGCCTCGCCGGTCTGGCCGGACAGCGTGCGCCCGGACTGGTCCACGAGCGTGCCAGAGATGAACACCGGAATGTCCAGACCGGAGAAATCCAAGTACCTGCGAGCGAAGCAAGGGTGAGCGAAGCAAGGGTGAGCGAAGCAAGGGTGAGCGAAGCAAGGGTGAGCGAAGCGAAGCGAGCTAAAGTTAATTGGCGCGAACGAAGGTTGGTGGGGGTGGGAAGGCGAGCGCGAGTAAATGAGATGTGCTCGCTTCGCTAGCGCCAACGTACTCGCCGATGGCGAACAGCGCCGCCTTGGCGTTGAGCGTGTCGAAGATCGTCTCGACGATCAGAATGTCGGCGCCGCCGTCCATGAGAGCGGTGACCTGCTCGAAGTACGTCTCCACGAGCTCGTCGAACGTCACGTTGCGGCACGCGGCGTCCTCGACGTCGGGCGAGATGGAGCCGGTGCGGTTGGTGGGTCCCACGGCGCCGCACACGAAGCGGGGCTTGGTGGGGTCGGCGGCGGTCACCTCGTCGCACGCCTCGCGGGCCAAGCGAGCGCCCTCGTAGTTGAGCTCGTACGCGTACGCGGACATGTTGTAGTCGGCCATCGCAATGGTGGTCGAGGAGAACGTGTTCGTGCCGATCATGTTCGACCCGCCCTCGTTCAAGTACGCCAAGTAGATGTCCTTGATGATCTGCGGCTGCGTGATGGAGAGCATGTCGTTGTTGCCCTTGACGAGGCAGTCCCAGTCCTTGAACTTCTCGCCGCGGTACTGCTCCTCCTCGAGCTTCTTCTTCTTGCCGTAGTTCTGAATCATCGTGCCCATGGCCCCGTCATACAGAGCGATTTGGGAGTTGAACAGGCCCGTGAGGTACGTGCGGACCGAGTCGCGGCCGCGAACGAAGGAGGAATTGGGGGCGGAGGAGGTGGAGTGGTCGAGGTTGGGGGATGTGAGAGTGGCCTTGGCGCGGATCTCGAGAATCTTGGGGTGCGTGAGGGTGGCGTACTGATAGTGGTTGGGGACGTGGTTGCGGGCGACGTCGGATGTGGGCGTGGGCGGCTCGAGGGTGGGCCTGGGGGGGAAGTTGTCGCAGTCGAACTGCATGCGCGGCTTCTTGGTAATAGCGGCGGCGGGGCGCGGCTTCTTCGGAGGAAGAGTTTTGTTCTTCTTCGCGGTGATGCAAGCGCGCTCGTACTGCGTTCTGTCGAGCATGTCGTCGGTGGCCTCGGGAATCTTGTTGAAGACGAGGTTCTCGCAGAGGATGCGCATGTCCTCTTCGATGTCGTTGACGTCGAGGAGCTCGATGGAGTTGACGATGCCGACGTCCATACCGGAGTCGAGAATCGCGTGGTTGAGGAACACGGAGTGGATGGACTCGCGGATCTTCGTCACGCCGCGGAAGCCGAACGACAAGTTCGAGATGCCGCCCGAAATCTTCACGAACGGGCACGTCTCCTTGATGATCTTCGTCGCGTTGATGAAGTCCACGCCG
>Ga0307985_10001795_pt1 | contig 12106 bp, 11 predicted proteins | sample EllFjometageno80_FD_203155 | JGI IMG/M metagenome (GOLD analysis project Ga0307985, IMG submission 203155) | Marine microbial communities from Ellis Fjord, Antarctic Ocean - #80 | ecosystem: Environmental > Aquatic > Marine > Unclassified | place: Southern Ocean | collected 2014-10-09 | reverse complement strand
GGTCAGTATCATCGCAATTGCTTGCTTTATGCTGGACTACGGCCAGATCACCGAGTTTTATGTTTTGTTTGCCTTAAAGGGCTTTTGTTTCGGCGCGTTTGCCTACCTACCCCGCGCCATGCTGGCAGACGTTGTGGATTTCGATACTGTGCGATCGGGTACGGCACAACCCGCCAGTTATTTTGCCATTTTGGGCTTCATGACCAAGTGCGCGGCATCCTTTGGCGGCTTGTCACTGCCCATTCTTGGCCTCGTGGGCTACTCGGTCGCAAAAAACGTGACCAACGGGCCAACAGAACTCATGTGGCTGGGCATCCTGTACGCGATTGTGCCAACCCTTATGTTTGTGGTGGCCTTTTACCTGTGCGTCACCTGGCCCTTAAACGCCCAGCTTCATCAACGTTTGCAGCGCCTTGTTGCCCGCAAACAGGCCCGCTACGCCAAGGATTGATGCCGGACCTAGTGAACCGGTGTGCCGCTCAACAAGCCGCCCACCAAATGCAACCGGGCTTCGATCGAATTACATTCCAGTAACTGCTGCATAATATCAGCGTCAAATTTCAAATATTGAAAAATTCGGTAGGAGAACACCGACGATGATTGTTCTTGCCAGCTCGAAGCGGCCAGAATCTTTCGCAACTGCTGATGCTCTTCGCCAATGAGGGCTAGCAGGCTGTCGTTAATCTCTCTTTGAAGGGCAGGGTATTCCTGCTCAGCATCCTCATCGATCAAACGCTCCGCGCGGACAATTTTGTACGGCAGCGTTTGCACTTCCGAGACCACGCGATAGCGCGCTTGCATCTCGATGGTGGCATGAATGCGCCCATCATCGAGGGTCTCTAGAATCCGGCAAGGGCCTGCTGAGAAAACCTCGAAAGGTAAATAAGTCGCCTGGTTCGTGCTCAGCGCCTCTTCAGTGGTTTTCAACTGCGGCGCCGCACGGATCTGTTTGCGAGTATGGCAAACGCCAATTGGACGCTCGGCGGCCACGCTATCGGCCACCATCTTGCGATAACGCGGCTCAAACACATGGAGCGGGACTTCGTGGCCAGGGAAGGCCACCAACTCTGGAATCGGAAATAACGCGATCTCTTGCACCGTTGAACAGCTCCTTGCCTTGTTCGTTGTGGGTCCCGGCGTAACGCTTCCGCTTAAACCAAACCCACAACAGAATTACCCGACCTGTAACCCAGTCTACACACCGAGCGGCCACCAGCAACCTTTGCCATGAAAACGGCCTCTCATTGATGCTTGGCTTGTTATCGACCAGCCCGCACGAACCCCGAGTCGATGAGTGATACGGATCAATGCGCCACTGGGATTGAAAATCCCTGTGTCGGTGCAGGTGTCATGGCCGTGATATTCCACCTCGGGCCACCAACTTCAACTTTTTCGCAAGGCGGCAAAGATGAAGAAGGCCTAGAATCCACCAAAAGCGGCAGGCTTTTCACGAAGTGACATGCTGAGCGCGTCAACCCCAACACAAATCTCGATAGGTGACAGTGAATTTGGTGACGATCCACTGTATTAGGCGGAAGTCATGAGCGCCCAGAAAAAAATCAAACACCCGCACTCTGTGTTCCACACAACGCAGCGAATGTTAAGTACTTGCAAACCTCGTAACGCAAAGGTCGGTTGATCATTCACATCTTCGTCCAGGCGTTCCAGACGAAAAAACCCTTAGCTTAGGACTTTACCGGCATGCTCTAAAACAAAGACAGCCGTTTGGTGTGTAAATTTCAGCACCCCCTGGTCTTCGCGAGCCTCGAGCCCTGTTTCGTCACTCACCACACTTTGCCCAAACCTTGATCGAATCGCTTGTTTCTGCGCCTTGCTTGGCCCCCCATGCAGGAGCCACTGCTCTACTTCATAGTCCATCGTCCCGAATCGACAACTCGCGACATCGAGTCCCATTGCATCAAATAGTCCTTGGAAGGCTGTTTTGGATAAGCAGCGCACATGAGTTGGGTCGCAGAGTTGCTCTAGCGCATCGTGCTGCGCGGCCTTGGCGGCCTCTTCGTTGCCAAGGATATCTGCAATGACAATTTCGCCTTCGGGTTTAAGAACCCTGGCCATTTCTTTAAGTACCTGTTCTGGCGCGGCAAAGTGATGAAAGGCCGCGCGGCAACTCACCGTGTCAAAGGTCCCGTTATCAAATGGGATAGCCAATGCAGAACCATGAACAAATTCAACATTATTGATTGCCAGTTTCGCAGCCTCTGCGCGAGCGATATTCAGCAGATTTTCGGTGACATCCAGGCCGGTTGCTTGTTTTGCATGATTGGCGAAAGCCATCGTTAATCGACCGGGTCCGCAAGCAACATCCAAAGTCAGGCTCGAGGCGTTTGTTTTCGTTAAACGAACCAAGCCCGCCATTGCGTGCACATCTTTTGCCTGCTTAGTCTGGGCGTATTCTTCGGCCTGGCGATTAAACTGTTTTTGAATGTTCTCGGTGTGTGAGTCAAACGAACTCATAAGGATTCCTTCCTGTTGGGCTCTACCCGTTGGATCGCCTTGCGGGTTAAGCCGCTGCACAGGATTCATTATGCCCGTAAATTCAACTTCTGGCGCGCGCGGATGACCAACCTCCTGCTGCCAGATCCTAAGCTTTGTTTCCACAGCAGCGCACTATTGATCAACACGCCGTCGGAACGACTTACTTGACGATCCTGACAGCGTAATGCTTTCCGAGCTTGCCTGCCCGTTTATGACTGCCGCGACTTCTTTGGCCGGTTATTTCGACTTCGCTAACTCGGCCGAAATTTTTACCCTCGGGTCAGATGAATGAAAGCATCCTTACCGCAGCAGGCAAGGCAGGTGTTCGCACGCCTGCCGCGATGGAGCCTGTGGCGGCATCACGCTTTTGATTCTCAACACGGCCCAGAGATCAACCGCGATACTCGAGCGAGCGCTTTGGATAAAGGCAGAATAGGGAAGAAACCCAGTTACCCTTGATCGCTGGCCAAAGGTCATTGCAACCGCAATCGACTAAAAGGCAAGCCTCGTGCGTCACAAACGAGGCTCGCACCGGATTCGCAAGAAGTGCTATAACGGAATCTCCGTATTTTCGGTCACGGCAAGGATTAATGCTTCAAGGCACAAAAGCCCATGACATGACGCCGCTATTTTATAACCGTCAATTCGGTGGCAGCTTACCCGGCAGGTTTGACCGCAAAATGTGGCAATGAACGCATCAAAGGATCAATTCAATGGCGCCAAAATACAAGTTACCCGCTGCAGCCTACTTCGAAGAATCTTGGTTACGGCAAGAGAAGCTCAAACTGTTCGGCGCCAGTTGGCTCTACGCAGGACAAGCGGCCGAACTTGGCCCAACCGGCAGCTATAAAACCATCACAGCCGGGCTAGATGAACTGGTTGTTGTTCGTAATCAGGAAGGCGAGCTAAAGGCATTCCATAATGTTTGCCGCCATCGGGGGGCGCAATTGGTTCAGGGCACAGGTCAGTGCAGCACCTTGGTTTGCCCCTACCACAAGTGGACTTATGGTCTCGAGGGTAATTTGCGCGGCATTCCAAAAGACCCGCAATTTACAAATATCGATAAGGATCTGCTTGGCCTGCATCGAGCGAGTGTCGAAACCTGGATGGGTCTGGTTTTCGTCAACTCAAACGAGTATCCGAACGAAACGCTGCTCGAATGGCTCGGTGATATTGCTCAAGAACTTGCGCCTTTCGGCGCGGGCAACCTCGAGCTTTTGAAGCGCGACACAATTAGTTTCAACGCAAACTGGAAACTCTATATTGAAAACCATATCGATTGGTTGCACCTGTGGTTTGTGCACCCTGAGACCCTAGCGGCACTGGACCATGACCAAGGTCAGCGCAGACAACTTGGGCCGCACTGGGTTTCTTACGAACCCGCCAAGGCCGAACACGCGGAGGCTTATAAGGTGAGCAGCCCACTGCCAGACATTCCACATATCCAAGACAATCCTGGCCGTTATTCGGAGAATGGCGCGCACTTTATTTTCCCAAACCTGCCGATCTTTACCGGCACCAGCTTTTTCGCGATCGCCGAATTGATTCCCCTAACGCCAGAGAAAACAGAAATGCGGGTTACCCTACTCGGTCTTCGGGGTGGCGATGCCGATGCGTTCTTCGAGATATTTAACGACATCACGAAAGGCGAAGATGCCGGTATTATCGAAAATATTCAGCAAAACGTTCGCAGCAAACACTTTAGCGTAGGGCCTTTAGCGCACACCTATGAACGCGCCATCTCTGATTTTCATGACAACTATCTAAGACTGATGGATGGGTAGAAGAATGGCTAACAATCTCGCGGACCTGACCGGCATTTGGCGCCGCGAATCGCTGACGATAGAACAGGGTCAACCGTTCGAAGATTCAGAGGTTTATTGGTTGCAGGTCGATGATTATTTCGCAGACATGCGGTGGCCACGACAACCGCTCGCAGCAACCTCATCCTTGCAGAGTGCCTATGCGGGGCGGACCCAATGGTCACCGCCAACCATGACGTTCACGCATCACATCGATTTAACCCAAGAAAACCCAGAAGATGCGGGCAACCTGATGATGGTCAACGGGCAGTTGTGGGAGCAAGGCCAAGTGACCATTGACGGGAAAATCATCCGTTATAAGGAGGTCTGGTCACCGCAGCACCGGATCAATCAAGCGTCAAAGACCACAGTCGCCGTTGTCGATACCCTTGATGAGGTCGGTTACTTTGTCCAAGTGGCTGATTTTGCCATTGCAATGAACAATCGTCATGGCGCTATAAGCGCCGCCTGCCTCCGGCAAAACCGCCCCGGGCACTGGCGCATACTGCACCGCATCGGCCGCATTGAATCTCTGAATGCGCTCATGCCTGAGCACCTCGTTGGATTAATACAGGAAACTGACTGATGAATTACGAGTGGTACGACGTCTTTGGGAACGTGGGTGTTTGCTTGATCCTGGGCTGCTATCTTTTGTTACAAATGAATCGATTGGCTGCTAGCGAACTAAAGTTTTCGGTTTTTAATGGTCTTGGTGCCGCACTGATTCTGATCTCACTGAGCTACGAATTTAATTTATCGGCATTTTTTATAGAGCTGTTCTGGCTTTTGATCAGCTTGTTCGGAATCGTGAATTACTGGCGAAAAAAAGGATCCGAAGGATCATGAACCCCCAGCAGAAACAATTGACCGCAACGTTACTGGCGACAGCCTCCGCCGCACTGCTTTTTCTACTACTGCCCCTCATCGCCGGATGGATTTCTGATCGATTTCAGTTAGATGAGCAAACCGCAGGCCTCATCCTCAGTATTTATTTTGGCGGCTTTCTTCTGACATCGGTTTTGGCTTATGCCACTTATGGAAAAGTACGCAATTTATCGACGATACAACTCGGCTACTTATTATTGGCACCCGGATTTGTTCTGTGCGGCCTTGCCACCACCACTTGGCTTTTGTCAGCTGGACTTGCGCTTTGCGGCATAGGCAGCGGCTTTTTATACGGCACTGGCGTTTCAATCGTCGCAGAACAAACGCAAAGTGAACGCGCTTTTGGCGGGATGGTCGCCACCCAACAGATCATTGCTTTAGTGCTGATCTACAGCTTGCCGGTTTGGGTTTATCCCAACTATGGCTACGCAGCATGCTGGTTCGTGCTGGCGGCGATCGTCATCCTCACAGGGTTTTCTTCAGGCTGGATTGCTCAGGATAACGATCACCGTGATCCGCAGCCGCCCGTTGGCGCAGCAAAACCCGCAACACTGGGGCTCGTCAGCCTTTTGTTTCATTTCTGTTTGGTTTCGGCGGTGTGGACGTTTGTGGAAAGGTTAGGAATAGCGCGCGGCTTCAGCATCGAGGATATTGCCTTATCATTAGCACTATCGCTCGCAGGCGGCCTGGGCGGGGCGCTCATTGCGGCCGCGGTCGGAGACCGTTTTGGCACGGCCTACCCGCACTTAGTCTCGGCAGGCGCTTTTCTCGTTGCCTTTTACTTCTTAGCGCAGAGCGCTGAATGGCTCAATTTTCTGGCCGCGGTAATTTTAATTTCAGCCGCCTGGACCTATTGCCTTTCTTATCAAATGGCGAGCGTTGGCAACCTAAGCCATCAAATGGCGGTATTAATACCCGGCGTGCAAGGCGTTGCTGCGATGCTGGGGCCACCCCTTGGCGGCTGGATGATCAGTCAAAGCGGTTACACCGGCTTAATGATGGGCTCAGGGCTTGTGATCACGCTCTCAAGCCTTGCCTTTTGTTATCAATCGATGGTCATTGCGCGACCAGCGATTAATCTCAGCGAACAGTAAAGTAACCTGAAAACGCCATCGCAGCCCCTATTTCCCGTTCAGAAAATCAGCCCGAAGGGTGTCCATTTCAAAACCAACACTCTCAACAATGGCAGTCAACGATTGCCAATGAGCCGGCAGAATATTGACGTCGCTGCCGTCTTTCATGCTTTGCCAACCTCGCTCACCCGGCAGAAAAATTTCATCAACGCCCGGTCTTCGCTTCGCGCTTTTTACAGCTTTGACCAGTCGGTCAGAGCGTCGCCCAGCCTCACCTGCCGGCATCCAATGCGTTGGATCGATCACAATAATACAAGCCCCACCCGTTAAAGCGTCGGTTTGAGGTTCAAGCCAGTGTGATGGCGGGCCATCGATTTCTGGCGTCATTCGGGCACCTGGGTTGATGATGCCGCTGAGCATTTCGGTAAAGAGATTAAACGCATACATCCGCGGGGTATCAAAGACCGTCGGTGCCGTGCAGTCGGAAATACGCCCGAAGTCATCCATGCGCTTAAAATAGGGTGCCGGGTCATCGGTTAATGCCCCCGTTTCCGGGTCAACGAGATAATCCCCTTTTAGTTTTTTACCCTGAAAATAGGCTTCACTAATATCGCCATCATGGACTTCCACGGCCTGAATATCTGAAACGATGGGCGGACTTTCACCGCCGGGTGTCGCCGCGGCGAACGGCGCGCCGGAGAGGACGTTCTGCATTGCGCCCCAGGGCGATACGAGCGGCAGACTGTTATTGGTTGCCATCGCAAACATGCCCTCGCGAGCCGCCATGCGAACATATGTACCAAAGGCGCCAGCATCGTTGAAATCGCGCACGAAGCCGATTGCAATCGCACTCTCGCGGGCTTTGGCGATTGCAGCCTCCATCGCTAGGGTGACAGCCCATTGCCCGGATGCCCGCTTGGCGTCAATAACAAGCCAGGTTGGGCCCTCATCGACAATTTCTGGCACCGCCGTAACATCCATTGTTCCCGTTCGCGCCAGCAATACCGGGATTTCAAACACACCAATACCCTGAGTCGATTTACCGTTTCGATCACCATCGGACACGCAGTGCGCAATAATTTCAGCCTGTTCATCTGAAAACGCAAGCGCCCGCAAAACACGGCGATAACAGTGTTCAAGAAAATCCGGGTCTTCCGTTATGAAAACCGTGTTGCCGTCGTTTTGCATTCGTGGCTCCCTAAGAAGTGGCGCGTGTCGCTCTGCCAGGATGGGTTAGAAATGTTACATTGTTCAGCCTACCCGAACTTTGGAGAATTCTGAATGACCGCTCCGGTCCTGCACCGCCTGCCCGCAGACTGTACTGTGGCCGATATTGTTGAAGCCAATGAGCGAGATGGCGGTGTTATCGTTGACGGTTGGTTAAGCCCAAGTTTACTCGAGCAATTCAACCAGGAACTGACTCCTTGGCTGGATCAACATGCTGGCACGAACTCTGGGTCTGGCGCCTCAGACAGCTTTCTTGGGTTACACACGAAGCGCCTCCAAGGGCTTTGCACCAAAGCGCCGAGCTTTGTCGACATTATGATCGAGGCGCGAATTGTCGGTTTTGCTGAAGCCGTTCTTCGGCCAATCGGCCCCACCATTATTTTAAACAATGGCGAGGTGATCGATATTGGACCAGGAGAGTCCGCGCAACCAATGCACCGCGATGATGATGGTTGGAACTTTGCAAACACCTCGAGTCCAATGATGGTGAACACGATTGCCGCACTGGTTGATGTTACGCCGGCAATGGGTGCGACCCTTGTCGTGCCCGGCAGTCATCGCTGGCCGCGAGCGCGCCTGCCAAAAGAGGATGAAATTGTAGCCTGCGACCTGCCGGCGGGGTCTGCGCTCTTTTTTAGAGGTGATACCCTGCATGCAGGCGGCACGAACACCACGAACAAACGTCGACGAGCACTCTCAGTGGGGCTGTGCTGCGGCTGGTTAAGGCCCGTTGAAAATAGCTATACCAATATACCCTTTGAAACGGTTAAAGCGCTTCCGCGCCAGGCGCAGGCGCTTTTGGGTTACGCACTTTACGATGCCTCAGCGGCAGGCGGCGGCTACCTTGGCTACCATGATATGGGCGATCCCATGAAACTTTTTCAGTAACCTCATCTGGGCTGGATGCGCTAATAAGGTCACAAACCTGACAGAAGATGGGTTCGCCGCGCATCCGGGTGACCCCGCTAGCGCCGCAATACGGGCACAGCCTAACAACGCCTTGCAAAGGCGCAATCGGCATTCGACCGGGTCGCAACCCAAGCACCCACGCTGATTGATTGCGCGGCGTCAGCGCGCGAGATCACCGCAGCCCCAATGCCTACCGACGCAATTATCTGGCATACTCTTAAGCACCTAATCAAAAGCTCTAAATTATGGCGCAGCACAGTATTCTTGACCTAGTTCCCATCACCCTGGGCAGTGACGCAGCCTGCGCCCTTGAGCGCAGTAAACAGCTTGCCATTAAGGCAGAATCTTGGGGCTATCATCGGTACTGGGTCGCCGAGCATCACAACATGCCCGGCATTGCGAGTTCTGCTACAGCGGTGGTAATTGGCCATCTTGCATCCGCCACTCAAACCATTCGGGTGGGCTCCGGCGGCATCATGTTGCCGAACCATGCGCCGCTGATGGTCGCGGAACAATTTGGCACGCTGGCCACCTTGTATCCCAATCGAATTGATCTCGGCATTGGCCGCGCACCCGGCACCGATGGCTTAACGATGCAGGCCTTGCGCCGAAACCTTGCTGCCAGCGTCGAAGATTTCCCCAGAGACGTGGTGGAACTTCAGCATTACTTAAAGCCCGTCCAGCCTGGCCAACGGGTGAGCGCAACGCCTGGGGCCGGCACCGAAGTGCCAATTTGGATATTAGGCTCAAGTTTGTATGGCGCCCAACTAGCCGCCATGCTCGGCATGCCCTTCGCCTTTGCCTCACATTTTGCGCCCACCTACCTGATGGCAGCGATTCAAACCTATCGCGAGCAATTTAAACCCTCAGAAACCTTGAAGGCGCCCTACGTCATGCTGGGCTTTAATCTGTGCGCTGCGGATACCAACGCGCAGGCGCACTTTTTACGCTCGTCCTCGCTGCAATCCTTTGTGAACCTTAGGCGCGGCGCGCCCGGACCCCTGCCAGAACCCATCGAGGGATTTGAAGCGAGTCTGGCACCTGCTGAGCAACAGATGGTTGAAGCCATCGGTCAATGCTCGGCGGTTGGCGATCTGGCAACGGTTCAGGCCCAGATCGGCGCCTTTCTTGCGCAAACCGGGGCGGATGAACTGATGCTGGTGTCATCCATTTTCGATCCAGAACAGCGTTTGAAAAGCTATGAGCTTGGCGCAATCGCCATGCAGAACCTCGCGCAGGCCGATGAACCACAGCGGGCGGCGCGCTAAGCTAAATCCGGACCTTCAATTAAGGCATCTTTATGGACCCTTCCCTTGCCGGCAGCCTCATCGTTGTCTTCATTGTTATTCTGATTGCCGTTCTGAGCGCCAAGAAAACGCCTTCTCGAGACAAAGACCCGAACGAAAACCCTTTCCAATAGTCGGCGCACCATTACAAGCCCGCCAAACCAATCTTGTAGAGCCGTTTCGCGTTGGGCAACCCCTGGCCATCAAGGGCCGTCAACAGCGCACAAGCAAAATGCTCGGTAACTGAACCCGCCTTAAAACTCCATCGCTCGAAGAATGTCTTCATCCAGGGTATTGATTTTGGGCTGGGTTAAAAAGGAGACCCCAACAAACAAAACAATCGAAGTCACAAACGCCAAGAACCCAGCACTAATCCCGTAAGGCAGACCAATGGATGCCACATTGAACACCACATTAATTGAAAGGCTCGACACAATCGCCACAATCGCGCCTTGATGGGTGGCGCCTTTCCAATTCAGCCCAATCGCCAAAACCGGAAAAATCGCCGCCGCAAAGGTCGCCCAGCCAATCGTGCCTAACAGGGCCACCAAGGTGTCGCTCACCAGGGCAATGGTCGCGGCCACAACCGCCAGCACCACGGTTACGATCCGCGCTTTCAACAGCTCGTTTTTGATTTCGGTCGCACCAAAGGCTTTGGGCATGTCATGAATCAAGGCTGCGGTGCCAACATTTAAAAACGCATCGGCCGTTGACATGATTGCCGCGAACAAGCCCGCAAACACGACGCCCGCAAGCAAGGGGCTTGCAAAAACCGATAAGAAAAAGGGCGCGGCCTGATCCGGCCCCGTTAACGGTACTGCCTGACCGTCAATCACCAGCGCTCTCATCACCGTGCCAATCGAGATCCAAAGTAGGGCGGCGAACGCATAGCCCAGGACCGAAACCGGTAGGACAATTCGATTATCCGCAATCTTTCGGTTCATCATCATTTTGGTCACGAGGTGGGGCTGGCCTGCCACCCCAACGCCAAAGATAAATGCCCAGCCCAGACACGCAATAACCCCCGCGGTGCCAAAGGGCATCACCGCTTCGGCATCATCTTGCATAATGATCTGGGTGGCCTCGGTGAAACCACCATCGAAGACCTGGGTTGCGGTATAGAGGATCAAAACCCCTGCCACCATCATGATCGCGCCTTGAACGACATCGGTGTAAACCGACGCGATGATGCCGCCGGTTACGCAGTAAAAAATCAAAACTGCCGAGGACACCACGACACAACTGATCAGGCTGATATCGGCAAACATCACCGTGCCGCCCAGCAAGGATTTCATAACCACCGCCATGGCCAATATCTGAGTCGCAAGGTAGCCCATCACGCCCAGAACGATGGTTAAGGCCATCAAAAACCGAACCGCCTCGCTTTTATAACGGGCCGCCACGACATCCGGCAGGGAAATCGCATCCCGGAGTTCAGCAATCATCCGAATCCGCTTGGCAACCAAGAAGAAACCCAAGGCATAGCCCGTTGTTGAGAGGATGATCATCCAAAATGAACTGACGCCTTGGGAATAGACGAGCCCGGGGCCGCCAACGAAACCAAACCCGCTCAACGTGCTGGAAAAAATCGCCAGCGCGACCACGAGCGGCCCGAGACTTCTGCCAGCAATAAAAAAATCACTGGGCGAATGGGTTCGACGCATCGCCCAAAGGCCAACCCCAACACAAAACACCATATAGATGACCACTGACGAAAGAATGATCTCTTGCCGAAAGGCTTCCATGAAAAATCCTTTTTCCTTTTAACTTAGTGAATCGAGCATTTTGTTCGGAGCGCTATCACAGCGCCTAATCCTGCGGGGTAACGTGCTAGCGAGCGGGGTACTGCTTAACCAACGCCTGAAATTTCGACTCGTCGTCATCGGACCAGACATAGGCTTTAAAGCCAAAAACGTAGAGCCCTACCAAGCCAAACCCCGATAACCAGATTGCATAGACTTGCCAGGCCGTTGGGTAAGGCCAGCCGGCAACCATCTCGGATTGACCCGTGACCAAGAAGGCCTCATAGGCCTGATACATCAGGGTCCAGGCCGCCGCGAGCAGCCCAAAAGACGCGGTTAAAAGCACCCAGAAAAGGTTCGAACGCCGATCGGGGCGAACCCCCAAAGCGATCATGCAACAAATCTGAGCCAACACTAACATTTGAAACCAGTAGGCCAAATTCGCAACCGGCATAAAACGGGCCGCGCCGTCGCCGCCAATGCGCATACTGCTAAACAGGGGATGCGCCAGGCCGCTGGCATTTTCTAATGCTGGCATCATCGCGATCAGCGCCAACAGCAAGCACTGAAGCAGGCCAAAAATTAAGATAACGAGACACAAACGAGATTGATTCAACGCGCTTTCCGAGGTTTTACGGGATTGTACAGATGTTACTGTGTTCAGGGTGCTTAGAACAGTGACCTCA
>Ga0307985_10001794_pt1 | contig 12107 bp, 5 predicted proteins | sample EllFjometageno80_FD_203155 | JGI IMG/M metagenome (GOLD analysis project Ga0307985, IMG submission 203155) | Marine microbial communities from Ellis Fjord, Antarctic Ocean - #80 | ecosystem: Environmental > Aquatic > Marine > Unclassified | place: Southern Ocean | collected 2014-10-09 | reverse complement strand
CCGGGTACACGCAGAACTATTATCCGACGACGCCGATGATAAACGATATCAAGGCGATCCAGCATATCTATGGCGCCAACACGACCCATGACACCGGCGACACCACCTATAGTTGGACGACCGGCGGGCGCGTTCTGGAAACCATCTGGGATGCCGGCGGCACCGACACCATCGACTGGTCCAATCAGTCCTCGGCGGCGGAGATAAACCTGACCAGCGGTGTCTGGAGCAAGCTGGGCCCGACCTATTATTCGAAATATCCGGCGACGGAAGATCGCACCCTGATGATCGCGGAAAACGCCGTAATCGAAAATGCCATAGGCGGCTCGGCGGCCGATACGATCGTCGGCAACACCGCAGCGAACGTGCTGACCGGCGGCGGCGGCAGCGATGCGTTGACAGGTGGATCGGGCGACGATCGTTTCGTTTTTGCTTCGGGTTTCGGCGCGGACACGATCTCGGATTTCACCGCAGGCAGCGGATCAGACGATACGCTCGACTTTACGTCATACGGTTACACGACCTATTCAGAAGTGCTGTCCAATATCTCGATCGCCGACGTAAGCGGCAATGCAGTTTTGACAATCGGCAGCGACAGCCTGACGCTGACCGGCGTTACATCATCCAGCCTGGATGTTGATGATTTCTTCGGTGTTCTTGCCGGGGCCACATCGGGTAACGATACACTCGCCGGCACGTCCGGAAATGACGTTATCGACGGCCTGGCCGGCAACGACGCCATCAGTGGCAATGGCGGCAACGATTTCCTGCGGGGAGGCACTGGCGATGACACGGTATCCGGCAATACAGGCGACGACAGTCTATATGGAGATGCTGGGTCAGATATCCTGAATGGCGGCACCGGCAACGACAGCCTTAACGGCGGTGCGGGACGCGATACGTTCATGTTTTCTGCCAGCTTCGGCGACGATACGATCAACGACTTCGCGGTTGGATTCGACAGCATCAACCTGTCAGCGCTGAGCATCGCAGATTATACCGCCCTGCTGACGGCCACCGCCGATGTCAGCGGCAACGCAGTTATTACTCTCAGCGGCAACACCATAACCCTGACGGGTGTCACAAAATCACAGTTGTTGCAGAGCGATTTCGTGGGCGTGAACCCGGTCGGCACATCAGGCAATGACGTCATCACCGGGTTCGACACCGACGATACAATCGATGGGCTCGCCGGCAACGACGTTATCAATGGCGGGGCAGGTGCAGACACACTGGTCGGCGGCACGGGCGACGATCGCCTTATCGGCGGCACCGGCGCGGATGCCATGACCGGCGGTGCCGGAAATGACACATATCTGGTCGACAATGTGGGCGACACAGTGACCGAAGGCAGCGTCGCCAGCACCGATACGGTGATTTCGTCGATCTCGTTCACTCTTGGCGATAACATCGAGAACCTCGAACTCAGCCTGTCATCCAACACCGACGGTACCGGCAACAGCCTCGCAAACCGGATCACCGGTAATAACAGCGACAACGTGCTAACCGGCAATGGCGGCACCGATTCCCTGTTCGGTCTGGCCGGCGACGACACGTTGAATGGCGGTGACGACTTCGATTCGCTGATCGGTGGTGACGGCGTTGATACGGTCAATGCCGGCGCGGGCGACGACTGGGTGCGCGGCGAAGCGGGCAACGACATCCTCAACGGCGATGCCGGCAACGACAAGATTTACGGCGAAGCCGGCAACGACACCCTCGATGGCGGTACCGGCAACGACATTCTAACCGGCGGTACCGGAGACGATACCTATATCGTGGATTCCAATGCCGACAGGGTGATTGAGAACAGCAGCGAAGGTACCGACAATGTCCAAAGCTCGGTGAGCCAGTTCGCCCTGGTCGCCAATGTCGAGAACCTTACCCTGACCGGCACGTCCGATATCAATGGCACCGGTAACGATCTGGACAATATCGTTACCGGGAACTCCGGCGCCAACACACTGATCGGCGGCAGCGGAAACGATACCCTTATCGGCGGGGCAGGCAGCGACACCTACATTATATCCGACAGTTCCGACACGATTCAGGAAGACGTCGGCGCCGCGGGAACCGATACCGTCGTCTCATCGGTCACGCATACACTGGCAAGCAATATCGAAAACCTCACCCTCAGCCAGACATCTAACATCAATGGCTCGGGCAATGCCGACGACAACACGCTCATCGGCAATTCCGGTGACAACACTCTGACAGGCAGTGCAGGGAACGACCAGCTTGAAGGCCGCGCCGGGACCGACACGCTCGTTGGCGGAACGGGCAACGATACCTATGTCATCACGGATGCGCTGGATTCAATCACGGAGAACGCCAGCCAAGGGACCGATACGGTTGAAAGCCACATCACATATACCCTTGGCAGCAATCTCGAGAACCTTACCCTTATCGGCTCCGGGCATATCAACGCGACCGGGAATAGCGGCGACAATACGATCACCGGCGGAGCGGGCCGCAACCGGATCGACGGCGGCACCGGCGCCGATGCAATGGCGGGTGCCGGGGGCGACGATACCTACTTTGTCGACAATGTATCCGACACCGTCACAGAAAGCGGCGGTGGCGGCACGGACACAGTGCAGAGTTCGATCACATTCACCATTGGCGCAAATGTCGAGAACCTGACCCTTACAGGCAGCGCCGATCTCGACGCATACGGTAATACCGGAAACAACGTTTTGCGCGGTACCAGCGGTGTCAACTACATCAACGGCAATAGCGGCGACGACACGCTGTTCGGTTACGGCGGAAATGATACGGTGAACGGCGGGAACGGTGCCGACTCTCTGTATGGCGATGCCGGGTCGGACACGCTGAACGGCGGCGCCGGCGATGACAGCCTCCGCGGAGGAGCGGGGCGCGACACGTTCGTCTTTTCGTCAGGTTTCGGCAACGACACGCTGTACGATTTTACCGTCGGGTTCGACAGCATCGACCTGAGCGATCTGAACTTCGGCACCTATGCCTCGCTGTTGTCGAATACTGCCGATGTTTCAGGCGATGCGGTGATCACATTGTCGGGCAATACGATCACGCTCGACGGCGTGACAAAATCACAGCTCCAGCAAGGCGATTTTATCGGCCTGACCCCGGGCGCGACATCGGGCAATGATACGATGATCGGGCTGGCGACCGCAGATAATCTTGATGGCGGCGACGGTAATGACACCATCTACGGTAATGGCGGTGCGGACACCCTGGCCGGTGGGGCAGGCAACGATTTCATCGACGGCGGTGAATCGGCCGACGCGATGACCGGGGGCACCGGGGATGACACATACGTCGTCAACCACAACAGCGACACCATTACAGAAAATGCGTCTGAAGGCACCGACACCGTCCAGTCCGATACCCACTGGACGTTGGGTGCGAACCTCGAAAACCTCACCCTGACCGGATCCTCGAACCTCAACGGCAACGGCAACGGCAACTCGGCAAACAACGTTCTTCAGGGGAATTCCGGTAACAACGTTCTGACCGGCAATGGCGGCAACGATTCACTTTTCGGAAACGGGGGCGATGACACCCTCAATGGCGGGTCGACATGGGATTCACTGATCGGCGGAACCGGCGCAGACACCGTCTATGGCGGTGGCGGCAACGACTGGATCCGTGGCGAAGACGGCAATGACACGCTGTACGGCCAGGACGACAAAGACCGGATGTTCGGCGAGGCCGGCAACGACAGACTCGTCGGCGGTAACGGCCAGGACACGATGACGGGCGGTACCGGAGACGATATCTTCGAATATAATGCGCTGTCCGAACTTGGAGACACGATTACCGATTTCGAAACCGGCGCCGCCGGCGATGATCTCGACCTCATCACCCTGCTTTCGGCTGTCGGGTATAGTGGCTCGGACGCGCTCGGCGATGGGCGTATACGGGCTCTGCAAAGCGGGGCCGACACAGTCGTCGAGATCGATACATCCGGCAGCAGTGATTACGTGCGGGTCGCTACTCTCGAGAACATCACGGTGGGCGATATCACCGTCGACAACTGGATATTCAGCTAACGTCTCGGTAGCCAAAACCAGGAAAATTTTCCCCGGCCGATCTATCAGGTCGGCCGGCGTGCTTGAGATTCTCTTGCCGAATGAACTCTGATCGCCTGTATCAGGCACTCCAATATTTACCATATTTGCAAACATCTTCTTAGCGATCTGCATACTATTGTATTCATATCGCTGGTCCTCCGAACTTGATTTCTACTTGCCAGCCATACCCAAAAAAGGGCCGGACAATGAGCATTGATCAAACATCAATTCATACGGCTAGCTTGGCTGGGAACGCGCTATGACAGCGACACCTGATGACGACATCATCGTCGGAACGTTGAACGACGACGTCATAGATGGCCTCGCGGGCAATGATCTCATCTCCGGCGATAGCGGTAACGACCACCTGCGCGGCGGCCTGGGCAACGATACAATTAACGGTGGCGCGGATAACGATACATTGTACGGCGATGCGGGTGCCGACATTCTGGATGGCGGGACCGGCAACGACGCTCTTCACGGCGGCGCCGGGCGCGATACTTTTCTATTCTCGGTCGGCATGGGAAATGACGTCATCCACGACTTCACCGTCGGGTTCGACAGCATTGACGTGGCGGCACTGGGTTTAAGCTCCTACGATTCGTTGTTGTCCAACACGGCCGATGTAAACGGAGATGCCGTCATTACCCTTGGCGCCAGCTCAATTACGCTCACAGGCATCTCAAAATCGGCATTGCTGGAAAACGACTTTATCGGGTTCACGCCTGTCGCAACGTCTGGCGATGACGTTCTGTCCGGCTTCTATACCGATGACACGATCGACGGCCTTGCCGGTAATGACACGCTCATCGGCAATGACGGTAACGATACGCTGATCGGGAGTGCCGGCAACGATACGCTTGACGGCGGCACTGGGGCTGACGATCTGTCCGGCGGCACCGAAGACGATACCTATATCATCGACAATATCGGCGACACGGTCACGGAGAATAGTGCGGAAGGTACCGATACGGTCGAATCTTCGATCGCCTATACGCTCGGCGCGAATCTCGAAAACCTGACGCTGACGGGCGCCGACAATATTGACGGTACCGGGAACACGGTCAGTAACGTCATCCACGGCAATGCGGGCAATAATGTCCTGACCGGAAATGGCGGCAACAATTCCCTATACGGAAATAGCGGTGACGATACGCTTGTCGGCGGCGATAGTTGGGATTCATTAATCGGCGGTGCCGGCGCCGACACGGTGAATGGCGGCGGTGGGAACGACTGGATCCGCGGCGAAACGGGCAACGATATTCTCAATGGCGATGGCGGCAATGACCGGCTGTTCGGCGAGGCCGGAAACGACACGCTGGATGGCGGCACCGGGAACGACATCCTCACCGGTGGTACCGGCGACGACACCTATATGGTCGACAGCACCGGTGATCAAACCATCGAAAACGCGAGCCAAGGCACCGATACGGTCCAGGCGTCCATCAACCATGCGCTCGCGGCCAATATCGAAAACCTTACCCTTACGGGCACCAGCGATATCGACGGCACCGGCAATACCCTCGACAATACGATCACCGGGAACGACGGCAATAATGCCCTGAGCGGCGGGGGCGGAATCGACATACTGACCGGCGGCGCCGGCCAGGACCGGTTCGTTTTTTCCGCGGGGTTCGGCAACGACACCGTCACCGACTTCACCAACGGCGCCGACACGCTTGATTTCAGTTCCTACGGCTATTCAACATATGACGATATCCTCGCAAATATCTCATTTGCCGATGTGAGCGGCAATGCGGTCCTGACAATCGGCGGCGACAGCGTCACTCTGACCGGGGTGGCAGCGTCCAGCATCAGCTTTGGAAGTTACGCCGGAATTGTCGCATCGGGTGGCAACGACGACCTATCCGGTGCGGCGGGCGCCGACACGATACACGGGTTGGGCGGAGACGATACGATCCACGGCAATGCAGGGGACGACGCTCTTTTCGGCAATGCGGGCAAAGATTTGTTGGATGGCGGCACGGGTAACGATGCGCTTCATGGCGGCGCCGGAAGGGACACGTTCGTATTCCAGACTGGGTTCGGGAATGACATAATTTTCGATTATTCGCGGGGTTTCGACCTGATCGATCTGAACGCCCTGAACGTGACCGACTTCACGACGCTGATGTCGAACACCGCAGACGTGAATGGCAATGCCGTCATCACAATCGACGGAAATACGCTCACCCTGAATGGCGTGACAAAATCGCAACTGACACAGCTTGATTTTGCCGGGCTCAGCGTGATGGGCACCGCCGGTAACGATACCATTGCCGGCTTCGCAACCAACGACACGATCAATGGCCTGGCGGGAAACGACGTTATCAACGGAAATGCCGGTGATGACACCCTGATCGGCGGTGCCGGAAATGACCGCCTCATCGGCCATACCGGCGCCGATGCGATGACAGGTGGCACCGGGGATGACGCTTACGTGGTCGACAATATCGGGGACACGACCACAGAAGACGTTGGCGAAGGCACCGACAACGTAGAATCCTCGATCAGTTGGACGCTCGGCGCAAACATCGAAAACCTTAAACTCACCGGGTTCGACAATACGAACGGCAATGGCACGAGCGGCGCCAATGAACTCCGCGGCAATGCCGCCAATAACGTGCTGACCGGAAATGGCGGAACGGACACTTTGTTCGGTTTTCGCGGCGACGATATTCTGTGGGGCGGGTCCTCCGTCGATGCGTTGCTCGGCGGCCACGATCAGGACATCCTGCACGGTGCCGACGGTAACGATGATCTCCAGGGCGAGGAAGGAAACGATACGCTTTACGGCGAAGCCGGGGACGACGTCCTGAGCGGCGGGGACGGCAATGACATCGTGGACGGCGGCACCGGCAACGACACGATGTCGGGCGGGCTTGGTGACGACACCTATGTTGTCGACAGCCTTAGCGACACGGTTACCGAGAACGCCAGCGAAGGCACCGACACCATCCAGTCATCAATCACATATACGGTGGGCGGCAATGTCGAAAATTTGACGCTGACCGGGACCGGAAATATCGACGGCAACGGCGATGGAAACAACAACGTCATTTACGGCAATGCCGGCGACAACATCCTGACCGGCAATGGCGGCGTCGACGCCCTCTACGGTCAGGGTGGAGACGATACGCTGACCGGCGACAGTTCGGCCGACACCCTGATTGGCGGCGATGGAACGGACACCATTAACGGCGGGGGCGGAAATGACTGGATTCGCGGTGAAAATGGCAATGACATTCTCAACGGCGAGGGTGGAAACGACCAGATATTCGGCGAGGCGGGGAACGATACGATTGACGGCGGTGCGGGTACCGATACCCTGACCGGGGGCGACGGAAACGATTCTTATGTTGTCGATGCCTCTGGCGACACCATTGTGGAAAACGCGAATGAAGGCGCCGACAGCGTCGTGGCGTCCGTCGATTACACGCTGAGCGCCAACGTTGAGAATCTGACCCTGAACGGCAACGGGACTCTGGATGGCACAGGGAACACGGAAGACAACACGATCATCGGTTCAAGCGGGAACAACACCCTGACAGGTGGCGCAGGCAATGACACGCTGGACGGTAACGGCGGAAAGGACACCCTTGTCGGTGGAACCGGAAACGACACTTACGTCGTTGATAGCAAAAACGATTCGGTAACGGAAAACGCAAGCGAAGGCACCGATACGGTGCAGGCATCACTCAAATACACGCTTGGAAACAACGTCGAAAATCTGACGCTCACCGGCACCGGCAACATCGACGGGACCGGTAATGCCCTGGACAATGAACTCACAGGCAATTCCGGCGTCAATGACCTCGACGGCGGAGATGGCGCAGATTCGATCTTCGGCGGCGAAGGTGCGGACACGTTGACTGGCGGGGCCGGCAGCGATTTCTTTGATTACGACAGTCTGTCGGAATCCGGGGACTTGATCACCGACTTCGAAACCGGCGCAAGCGGCGACAAACTCGACCTAATCGATATCCTCGTCGCCGTCGGCTACAGTGGCAGCGATGCCCTTGGCGATGCCCGCGTGAGGGCCGTAGACACCGGCCAGGACACCGATATTGAAATAGACACAACCGGTACCGGAACCTACTCCGTGTTGACAACACTCGTCCGAATCAACGCAGTAGATATAACCACCAGCAACTGGATATTCAGCTAGCCGCCCAGCGCCGCTGTCAGGTTCGCGACCATTTCGGCTGTATCGGCCATGTTGTGCGCGCGCTGGGCCACGGCAACATGCGGGCTCAGGACGACGTTGGAATAGTTCTTCAACGGCTCCTCAGGGTCACCCGGTTCGGCATAGTGAACATCAAGCCCGGCGCCGCCCAGCCGGCCGCTGTCGAGGGCGGCAATCAGGGCGTCACGGTCGATAATCTGCGCCCGCGAAATATTGGCGATGATCGCGCCCGGTTTCATCCGGGCAAACGATGCCGCATCTATCATGCCTTCGGTCGACGCATTCAACGGCAGGTGCACGCTGATAAAATCAGATGCCTCGAGCAATTCCTCATATGACACATATCGCGCCCCTGATTCCGCCTCGATCTTCGCCGGCAGACGCGTCCGCTGATAATACAGAATTTCCATCCCCATCGCTTTTGCGCGCGTCGCCACTTCGCGGCCGACCTCGCCGAGGCCCAGTGCCCCAAGCGTTGCCCCCTGCAGGCTTTTAAGACCATTCACCCGGGCCCAGTTGGCACCGGCCACATGATCGGGGTGGAATTTCGCCGGCTTGTATCCGAGCGCCTGAAGCGACGCGAAATCCAGTGCACCATCAGTCTCAACCAGTTTTCGCCCGACCGCCATCATCAGCAGGATGGCATGCTCCGCGACCGTCCCGTTGACCCGGCGGCGCAGCGTCCGCACCGGCACCCCGGCCGCCAAACAGGCATCAAGATCAACATTCCGGGCATCGATTCCGAACTTCTGCACCAGCTTCAGGTTTTGTGCGATCGCCAGGTCATCGGCGCCGATTGTGAAACTCTCACTGACAACGGCATCCGCCTCCGGCAGCGCCGCGCGCAGGCTGGCCTCGTCTTCGACCAATATCACCGTTGACGGATAGATCGCCGCGGCGAGCCGGCGCTGTTCGTCGAACCAGGCATCGGGATCGGGCACATCGAAGGAAAGATAGTCCCGAAACGCCTCTACCCGCTCCACCGCGACACCAGGATCGAGAATAACCTCCAGAAACCGGAGGATTTTGTCATCCTGAACGACGATAGTGGCCATGGTGGGGTGCTCCTGTTGATGCTGTGGTATTTATTCCACGCCTATCCGCACATAACAGCAAGAGGGCCACAAATCCATGGCGCGCGTTCCCTTACTCGACCCAGAAGACGTCCCCGAACAGGCGACATTTGTCGACCGCGTCCTGAGCGGACGCCGGGGCAGGCTGATAAACGTATACCGCACGCTGCTGCACAGCCCGCCACTGGCCGAAAGCTGGTTCGAGCACATCAACAAAATCCGCTGGGGCACCGAGATCGACGGCCGCTTGCGGGAAATCGTCATCATCCGGCTGGGTCATCTGGTATCGTCCGCCTACGTGCTGCGCCAGCACGTGCCCAAACTTGCCCTCGCAGAAGGCATGACCGAGGCGGAATGCGATGCGCTGGCCGATTGGACGGCCTCAGATATGTTCAGCGACGCGGAACGCGCCACGCTTGGTTATGTCGACGCGATGACACGCGATATCGTCGTCCCAGATGACGCGTTCGAGCCGCTGCGCACCCATTTTACTCACCGCCAGATTGTCGAACTGACATTGATGGTCGGCGCTTATATTTCACATTCCCGGGTTTTGCAGGCGCTCGAAGTCGATCTGGAACCGGATGGTCTCGGGGGCTGAGAGATTGCGGGGCTGGGAGACGGGAGGCTAACGGGGTGGCAAACCGGGCGGCGTTCCCTCCGGAAGCTGTGCGTCGAACGCGATCAGGGACGCCGCAGTCATCGCATACATGCCCATCAGATTGACCAGATCGACCAGCATGCGCCGGTCGAACAGCACCGCCACCCGGGCATAGGTTTCGGGCGTTACCCGGTGATCGCCGAACAGTTCACGGCCGAAGGTTATCAATGCTGCGTCCGGTTCGGGCAGGCCGGTGGTCGCGCTACGATGGCGAACAATGTTTACCACCTGATCGGAAACACCCTCGCCTTTCGCTTCGGCTTCATGCGCCGCCCATTCGAACTGGCAGTCATGTTCCCGTGCCGTGATCAGAATGGCGAGTTCACGGGTCCGGGCACCGATGACGTCCGGGTCGCGCAGGCGGATATTGGCCGGCCGCAGGCCACGTGAAAGGTCCGGGCTGTGCAGACGGATACCGCCGGGACCGCGCAGACCCGCAAGGGAGCCCCCTGCCGGATTGGCGAGTGAATCATAGGTTTTCCGCGCCTCGTCATCGAGCCCGGCGCGATCGGGCAGTGGCAGCCTGCACCGTGAATCCGGGTCTATATCGTTCGGTAATACATCATCGGACATATCGCTTTCTCCCGGCTTTTATGACGTCAGCCTAGCGGGACGGAGACTTCAGGCAAGAGGCGATGCCGTTCGCGAGGTTTCGCATCAGCTGGAAATACTGGCCGGGACCGTTCACCAGACCCGCGCCCAGCGGGTCGAGAACGGCGAGCCGCGCCGCCGTCCCCCGGATCACGGTTTTTACCAGAGCAGGCGGGAACTGCGGTTCGGCGAAGACACATCTTGCGCCGGTGGCCCGGATACGGTCGCGCGTTTCCACCAGACGGCGCGCGCCCGGTTTGCGTTCGGGACTGATCGCAATAGCACCGCCGCCGTGCAAACCGAATTCGCGGTCGAAATACTGCCAGGCATCGTGAAATACGAAGTAAGGGCGTTCCCGCACAGGGCCGACAATACGGTCGATCTCCATCTTCAACGCACGCAACCGGATTACCCCGCGGGCGGCGTTCCCCTGATAGACCGGGGTATTTTCCGGGTCGGCCTTCGACAATGCGGCAGAGATAGCCCGCAATATCCGGATAGCATTCCCGGTATGAAGCCACAGATGAGGATCGGTGCCCTGCCCGTGGTTTTGGTGATCATCGTGATGACCGTCACTGTCATGACCATCTGGGCGGCGGTTCGGATAGGTGACAAGGCCGGTAAGCGACTCCAGTTCCAGAACCGTTGCGCGCCGGGCGAGCGACCGGAGCGGTTTTTTGAGAAATCCCTCAAACCCGTCACCAATGCGGATAATGATATCGGCCGAGGCCAGCATCCGGGAATGGGACGGGCGCAGGGCATAACTGTGCGGCGTTTCCCCGCCACTGAGCAACAGGTCGGGAAAACCGACCCCTTCCATCGCCATGGCCGCGAGCGAATGCAGCGGCGGGATTGTCGCCACTACCTTTGGCGAAGCCGCCGACGCAGGCCCTGCCGCGACATGGCCGGCGGCAAGGACGGCGAGGGAAAATATCAAAAATCTGCGGAGCACGGGTTTGCCGATATATGTTATAATATTACATTATCGATATGCCATGAGCAGTGCTGTCCGTCAAACAATATATGTTATGTTATTACATATTCAGACGATAACAATGCAGACAGGCTGACAACCAGTCCTGCGGAGAACCTCAGATGACAAAAGATATTTCTGTAACGGCCTTTCCAGCGCACGAGCATAATCACGCGGCGTGTATCGCCGATGCGCTGGACGCGGCCGAGCAGCATTGTGGTCAGCACGGGCTGCGCTTCACGCCACTGCGCCGCCAGGTGCTGGAAATCGTCTGGAGCCGCCACGCCCCGATCGGGGCCTATGAAATTCTGGACGAACTCCGGAGCGAATCCCGTGCCGCCACGCCGCCGACAGTGTATCGGGCGCTGGAATTCCTGGTAGAGCACGGATTTGTTCACAAGATCGAATCGCTCAACGCCTTTGTCGGCTGTGACCGGCCGGGCGGCGACCATGTGGGTCAGTTTCTCATTTGCGGGTCATGTCAGCAGGTTGGCGAACTTGACGACCCCGACATTGCAAAACTGATCGCCAAGAAAGCAAAAACGATCGGTTTCGACGTATCGCATCA
>Ga0307985_10001793_pt1 | contig 12108 bp, 19 predicted proteins | sample EllFjometageno80_FD_203155 | JGI IMG/M metagenome (GOLD analysis project Ga0307985, IMG submission 203155) | Marine microbial communities from Ellis Fjord, Antarctic Ocean - #80 | ecosystem: Environmental > Aquatic > Marine > Unclassified | place: Southern Ocean | collected 2014-10-09 | reverse complement strand
TTTCCGAACAAACAAGCTGCTAAAGATTGGGGCGCACAGAAAGAAGCATGGGCAAGAGCTAACCGTCCATGGGATCTAACCCCAACGGATGGCGTTTTATACGGAGATGCCACAGAGCGTTACATTGATGACATGGCAAAGTCACCCAGGTCATTTGGCGACACCGCGATCTACAGCTTGCGGCGCATAGCCAGACACCCCATCTTTGAGCACCTAGCTATTGATAAGCTAGACAGCTCCCATATTATGAGCTTCTTACTGGAGCGATCAGGAGAAGTTGTACCTGCCAGTGCGGCAGGAGATCTATCCGCCATTAAAGGTTTGATATTCCATGCCCGTATCATGTGGTCTATGGACCTAACCACTGGGTATTTTGAAGAGGTGGCTATAAAAGCCAAGCACTTAAACCTAGTTGGGAAGTCGAAAGAGCGGGACGTTAGGCCGACATTAGCACAACTGGATGAGATACTGTCCTACTATGACAAACCCAAGAAGGGCAAAGGTAATAGTTGTAAGAACCCCATACCGATGCAGATAATAATACCGTTTCAAATCTTCAGCACACGGCGCAGCGCAGAAACGTGCCGTATTAGGTGGGATGATTTGGACCTTGTGAACAAACGCGTTTTAGTGCGAGACATGAAAGACCCAAGAGGTGCGAAGGGTAATCATAAGTGGTGTAATCTAACAGATGAAGCGATGGCGATCATCTTAGCTCAGCCAAGAAAAGATGAGCGGATATTCCCCTACAACCCACGCTCTGTTGAGAGTTCATGGGCTACGGCTAGAGACTGGGCTAGATGCTATGACATTAGGTTTCACGATCTACGCCACGAAGGTACAAGCCGGTTGTTTGAGATGGGACTATCAATAGATCGAGTGCAGATGGTTACTCAACATGGTAGTTGGAAGATACTACAGCGCTATACCCACTTAGACTCACTAGATACATTTGATAAATACGAAGGCTGGGCGGCGCTTAAAAAGGCTACCGCCAGTTATATATCGCTAGTTGCTTAACGCCTGGCGTTAAAACTCAGCCACGTTTTCTGGGCAGCTTCGTGCTGCTTATCAATGTAATCTGATAGATCTTTAATATGAATTAAGCGTGGTGACTTCTGGGATTCGCGCAGCCTAAAGGTAGGCACAGGTAGTGTGTTCTCAGACGCCTGTCTGTTTGCATCCGCCTTCTGAAGACCTAGTTCGCCTAAGCAATCGTTGAGTCTTATTACTGGTGAATCGTACTTCATCAATAACATAAGTTCCGTTTTATTAGTCATCTTGTTAAGTCTCGATATGTTTTATTGGTAGAAAATGTGACGCCCAATCTGGGCGACTTGAGTTTGTGCTTTTGCCCACGAAGGGTAGACATAATCTGCATGGTAGTGAGTAGCCCCATCCACTAGATCAGGGAAGTCTGGGGATAACACTAGGCTTGCTACTTGGTTAGCTCGTAACCATGATTCTGCATCGCGTGGTGTGTCGTTTAAACCGTCGCAGTACCAGCTAAATTGGCATTTGTTTAGCCGACCAGGGTACTTACTGTGGTACACGACACCGCATACAGTGTCAGGGTATCGGTCTGAGTTAACGCGGTTCAACACCACTTGTGCGACCGCAACTTGTTCGATCAACGGTTGAGACCGAGCTTCGTGGTAGACGTTTAGCGCCAAACAAAATAGAGCTTCAGCAAGCATCATCCACCCCTCGCTACAGTATGATTCTTCTCTGCCCACAGCACAGCGCGATGTGTGTAACCTATTAAGCGTCCAATCTTACGGGCGCTGTAACCTCTAGCCCTGAAGTTGATAATCGTGTTCAACGGGATCTCAACCTTATGGTAGAGCTTCGACTTCAATCCCATCTTCTTCGCCTTGTGCATGATCGCGTTGGGTGACTTACCCAGTAGTGATGCAATGGCAACAGCCGGCATCTTGCCGTACTGCTCACGCAGTAAAGTAGTCTGGTCATAGGTCCAAGTTGCGTTCATTCAGCACCTCTATGCTCTAGCTCAGCTTTCATCAGATCTCTCATTTGAGGGGCCATATACTTCTGTGTATCCAGTGCAGCCTCAAGGTGTTCAGCCTCCATCGCAGCAATAGCTATGTAAGACAGAGGTTGATCTCCTGTCTTACCATAGGTTCCCCATGTAACGAACTTACGTAGATCATCATGAGAATCATCTTCCGTCAGGCTTAGATCGGTTTCAGGTGCGTTCCTGTTAATCATGCGCCTTGAATAGTCCAAGCCACCGTCAACCATGTACACCCAGCCATTAGCATCCTCATATTCTTTGTAGTCGTGTCGTGTTTTTGACTCTAATATGGTTCCGTCAGGTGTCTGTATAGCATTGCGTAGTATTCTATTCATCTTGGGTTTCTCCTTATATCTCCCTTTAATTACTGTCTTCTAAGCTGAACCATTCAGCTATCTCATCAACCACGTAGTTGGTCAACGTAACGATTAATTCGTCTTCATTAAGGTTTTCAATGTCAGTACCTTTCAATGAATACAAACCCTTCTGTACACCATCCTCAACGGCCATTGTCAGTACCCGTCTATAGTTAGGCTTCACAATAAGGCTTCCGCTTCTTTTAACTCTTGGTGAGCTTCAATGGCTCGCATTCGTTCACGCTTTGCAGCTTTCTGCCGAGCGGTTATTTCATCGCTACGTCGTCTGGCTTCAATGGCCAGCTCTGACGATAGGTATGGGATTTCATAGTTAGTCATTTCCATTAGTGTTCATCCTCAGAAACCATAAATGCTTTAATTACTTCTGCCGCGACTTGCGGGACGATAGCGTTACCCGCTCCGCGCAAGATGCCCATTCGATTGGAAATCCCATCAGCCAAAGGGAAAAGCGCGGGTTCAGTTGGGACGGTTCGCGTTTTGGAATCAAGGCAGTCGAGCTGTGAAGATCCTGCCCAGTTGGCTCTGGATAAGGCGCTACAACTCCGACCATCATTGACAGTTCTATTGACTTCCCTATCTTTACTCGCCGCTGTACAACTGGGTCTTTCCATTTGCCCCGATCTCGGTTGTCGTTGGCGCACGGTGTCGGCCACCCTTTGTGCTGCAAACCACAGTCGGTCTCTTTTATGCGGGGAACCGACGCTACAAGCTGGGAGTACGACCATTGCGCTGGCGTAGTCTTCTGCCTCCAAGTCTTTTTGTAGATCGTCGAACCAACCACTTTTAATTGCGGCTGCAACCTGTTCACCAAAGACTGTTGCAGGTGCTTGCTCTTTAATGAGATTGAAGAACACTGGCCAAAGATGTCGCTCGTCTGAGCTTCCCTTTTTGCTTCCGGCTGTACTAAAAGGCTGGCAAGGTGGCGATCCTGTCCAAACAGATCTATCGTCTGGCCAACTGGCAAGTCTAAGGGCCATTGACCATCCACCAATTCCAGCGAAAAAGTGGCATTGCTTGAATCCTTTAAGGTCACTTGATGCGACTTCTGTAATGCTGCGGTCATCGACTTCTCCGTCGGCTATCAATCCATCTTTAATTAATTCCCTAAGCCATGCAGCGGCGAAGGGGTCAAACTCGTTGTAGTAAGCGGCCATTAGGTCACTTCCACGGGCGCGTTAGAACGTTTCTAGGCGTGATATTCCCTGCGGTAATCGGGCCTTTCTTACGTGCTTCTTTACGTTTGAGGTTTCTTTCCATGCGGCATGCGTTGCACTCCTTCGGGCCTACACGCTGGCGTATTAAGTTAACTTGGAACCACTGGGCTTCGTCGCCGCACTCACATTCAATCTCGTACAAATGCTGTAAGCCAGGTGAGCCAGTCGGGTTGTGTTCACGTCCTGCATACCCAACAACAGTAAGACGATCAATGGTGTCACCCTCTTTGAACTTCGGGTACGCAGGGGTAGGCTTGTTCTTTTTAATCATGGTCAAGTTCATAGCTTATGTCCTTGCGCTTCGTTCTCGATCATCCAGTCGATGTAGACCTTTGCTTTATTCAGATCTTGAATGCCATCCTTGCGGGTCCAGCGGCTTGTGTACTTGATAACGTTCGCCCAGCAGTAACCACGCATCTCTTCTTTCGATAAGCAATCACGTATATAGTCGATCGTTTCAATCTCACCAGAGGCGTAGTGTGCCGGTGACTTAACCATGTCGGGGCCATTTAACGTTGGTTCCATCTTTGTCATAAGTTCCATCTTAATTATCCTTCTGGTGGGTTAGTCTATTGTTTCGCCAATGACGCCTGACTTACGACGACGTGCATTCTTGGTCAGCTTTCGGTACTGCCTACGAAACCATTCGGTGATTGCTTTCATCATTGCTCCTGTATTTAAGGGCGTCTTTAAGTGCGTCTTGAACTGTCTTCTTATTGATTAAACGGTCAATCACGATCTCATCAACGCTGTTAGGCACGACAAGGTGGTGAACGGTTACGGGTTTGGTTTGTCCTTGGCGATACAGGCGAGCATTGAATTGCTCATAGAGTTCTAGTGACCAGTTAAGACCGAACCAAACGATGCGACTTCCACCAGCTTGCAAGTTCAGGCCATGCCCTGCGGATGCAGGATGGGCCAGTAGAATATCGATCTCACCGTTGTTCCAGCGCTCAACAGCTTCGCCTTTACTATCCACTTGAACGGCGCTAGGGAAGCGCTCCTTCAATCGGGCAAGGTCACTCTGAAAGTTATAAGCAACCAGCACTGGCTCGCAGGCCAGCTCGATGATCTCTTCCAATGCGTCCAGCTTGGCGTCATGGATCTGTTCCCATGTACCGTCTTGTTCGTCTAGGTACAGCGCACCATTAGTAAGCTGCATACATTTACTGGATAAGACGGCAGCATTAACTGCGGTGACGTCACCACTGTCGAGCTGAATGAACATATCTTCGTGCAGCGTTTCGTATCTAGAACGAACAGCCTTTGGTAGTTGCACTGGCTCTGTTACTGATAGATATTCAGGTAATGTCAGGTAATCTTCTGAACTCATGCTAATAACAATGTCGTTAATAGCCTTGTGGATCTGAGCGTCAGCAGTATCTTTAGGGGTCCATTTATGGCCGAAGTAATCCACGTTAAACCAGCGGTCCTTAAAGGAAGAGAAGGTCTTACCCAGACGTAAGCCTTCGTCGAGCAAATAGGTCTGACTCCACAGATCAATTAACCCGTTGCTGGCTGGTGTACCTGTAAGGCCAATGACTTGCGTAATCCGTGGGCGTAAGCGTTTGAGTGCTTTGAATCGCTTCGAGCCTGGTGCTTTAAGTTTAGACAGCTCATCAAATACGACAGTCTCATAGGGCCACTTCTTACCATAGGCGGTAATCAGCCATACAAGGTTCTCGTAGTTAATGATGTGGATGTCCTCAGTACCTTGTGCAGCACTGGCTCTCTTCGCGGCTGGCCCAGTCAGCAATGCACTGGTCAGGTTGAGATGGTCCCACTTGTCGATCTCTTGTTGCCATACCATGTTGGCGACGCGCAGTGGTGCGACAATCAGAATGCGGTTAGCTTCGTAATCATAGTAAAGGTCTTGAAGCGCAGTCAGCGTTGTTACGGTCTTGCCTAAACCCATTTCTAAAAAGAGTGCGCAACTGCGCTTCTCTTTAATGAAGTCTATGGCTGCGTTCTGGTAGTCGTGCGCGATGAATTTCATAAGCTATCCACGATGTCGTTGATCGATTCTTTAGAGTCAACCACGAACACTTGCTGACCAAGGTTTCGTAGTCGTTCAATCTCATGAGCCTGAAGCACGGTTGGCTTCTTCTTAGGCGCCTTGCATTCAATGAATACAGAGACGCCATCAGGGAATACACAAAGCCGGTCAGGTACGCCACGACGTGAGGGCGAAGTAAACTTATACGCAACACCTCCCACATCCTTAACGCGCTTAACTAGATACCTTTCGATGTCTCGTTCTAAGATCATTTTGAATACCTCATTCCTTCAAGCGCATCTAGCTTCACTTGAAAATCGACTGCTTTGGTTCCGTAAAAACCTGTGAACTCGTTCGTCTTTTCAGCGGCTCGTAGATAGAAGTCACGCTCGATTGTGTATTTATTGACCAGTTTGGCCTTGGCTAACTTCTCTTTTAATGTCATTGATCTAACCTCGGCCTACTGTTCGTTCACCTTCCCATGTTAAGGTTGCTTGTTTTGCACACCGGCTTTTAGGCATTATGTTTCTGTAAACTAATAGGTTTAACGGCTCCGATTTACGTTTGCCGTAGGGTATATCTGACAACTCATAAAGGATCTTATAGACTTGAGCTATTGGTAATTCCAAAGCGTTATGAATCTCTTTAGGTGAAGCTACTCCACGGTGGAATACACACTTTAGAACCCTCATCTGCACTGATGTTAATGTCATTTTGAATACCTCATTCCTTCAAAGCCTTTGGCGTCTAGGGGTAGGCCATCGGCCCAGCTAGGCGACGTGGAAAGTAGTGCGGATAGTGCAGGGGCGCTGTACTGTTCTTCATCTGGGCAAAGCGTCACCACTTCGTCGTGTACAGTAGCGACGATCTCGTAGCCAGCGGCTTCGATAACGCTAAGGTTCGCAGCCAGTACGTCACGGGCAACCGCTTGGGTGGCGTTCTCTACGATCTTTCCACCGTAAGTATCGATGCGCATAAACTTGCGAGTGAATCCGATACCCATAAAGGTAGTCTTCATACGTCCACTATTCTCATGGTCCTCGTTCAACGGCTTGTAGTAAGCCAGCTTGCGACCAGAGGGTAGACGCACTGTTAGCCAGTCGCCTTCAATGTTAATCAGAAGTTTGCCTACGGTTTTGCGCATTTGTGTACGATCAACAACATCCATCACGCCGTCGTTCATCTCACGCCACAGGCCAACGATCCGCTTGTTAGCTCTACGGTAGCTGCGTACTGTCTCAGTCGCTAAGGTCTCGTCAATGTCTACGCCATAATTCTTGCCCATGGACATAAACGCATTCACGCCGCCTTGGAACCCAAGGGCAAGCGTTGCTACCTTACCGACGAAGCGCATATCACCAGTGATCTCTGAATACTCTTTGTTGTAGATACCAGAAGCCGTGTGCTTGTAGATGTCTTTACCAGAGCGGAACACGTCTAAGGTTTTCTCATCACCAGCTAACCAGGGTAGGACGCGAGCCTCAATAGATGCAAGGTCAGTTACCACCAGCTTCATGCCTTTAGGTGCGCAGATCATTGCGCGAACACAACTGGATAAGACTTCCATAGGGTAGTCGTATGCCAGGTCAATCGTGTTGTTGCGGATATGCTCCACGCCAATATCAAGATCTGAGATAGTAGGACGTGCTAAGTTCTGAGGTTGGAATAGACGGCCAGCCCAGCGGCCAGTGCGGTTGGCGCCATAGAACTGTAAGGTTCCACGGAGGCGTCCATCAACGCATGTACCCAGTGCAAGGGTGCTGTACTTCTTAACGCTGGTCTTGTCGGCTTGCTGTCGGATTTGCAGTACACGTCGAGCGCGATCTGTAATGTCGTCCCTAAGCAACACGGCAGAAACATCAGCCTTGGCCAGTGAAGGCATTTTCAAACCTTCATGTTCTTCTAAGTAGTTCACTAGCTTGGTAACGGCTGCGCTGTTAGCCAGTAGGCCGTTAGTCAGTGTTACCAGTTCAGCAGTGAGGTGCTTCTTTTCTTCTGCTACACGTTCAATCGCAATGGCGACTGTGTCTAAATCGATTGGCATTCCACGATCATTAATCTCTTGGTCCAAATGCCAAAGATCTATCTCATGGTCCAGATCGTTGATGTCAGGCATGAGCTTCCAGATGGTGCGCATCGCCTCAACGTCTTGACCACAGTATTCAATGAAGCGTTCCCACTCTGCTGGGTGCGTTGTCTTGTCGTACTTAAACGCTTTGTGGTTCGATGGTGCAGGCTTACAGAACTTCATGACCAGTTTGTGGCCATCGCTCATCTTAGCTTGGTCGTCGGATAAGCCCAGTGCTTCGCCCAGTTGGGCAAGGGAACCAGGTAGGCCCAGCGTATAGGCTTTGACCATGCTGTCGCGCCAGCGGTGCATAGGCAATTTAATATCTAGTGCATGTTGCATGACAGGTCTGTCAAACATACTGTTGTGGGCCAGAACAAGACGGTCGTCATCGTCTAGCGCTTCACGTAAATCGGTGGGCATCGGTGTGCCGGTGGTAACGTCCCATACTTTAGCGGGAGCGTCGTCTATCGCGTATCCAAACAAAGTTACACAGGTGGTGGGGTCTTGGGCGTAGCGGTAGCCGCCACACTTCTTCAATTCACACTCGCTGTACGTTTCCGTATCGATGTATAGCATTAGCTAATCTCTGTTTAGTAATAGGGTGGGGCGCTCACCCAAGGAGAGAAATGAGCGCCCCGTGTTGAGCGCGGGAAAGGAAGAAACCCGCGCTCGAACTCGGTCTTAACTAAACATACTGTCATCGTCTTCGATGGCATCAAAGTCATTAGCGTCTGCTACACCAGCAGCGCCACCAAAGGCATCGCCGTCACGAACAAACTGAACACCTTCCAACGAGAAGTTAATTCGTTTGCCGTACTGGTTGTCCATCGCCCAAGGCTTTACGATCGCATTCACGTAGCAGCCAGCGTATGGCTTGCCGTCATCTTCGATGAGCGGTGCGCGGTCGCGGTCTACTAGGGTAGGGCGTTTGGTGTTACTAGCGTTGAAGAAGAACGTACCTTCTCCAAATCCATCCATATCCTTCTCGTCACCATTTCGTAGTGGTAACTTTAGAGATGAAGGAATCTTCTTATCCCACTTAGCTTTTGCGGTCTTCTGGATGGCTTCCTTCAGCTCAGCCATTTGTGGATGATCGTCATCCATAATGAACGTTGCTGAAAACTTCTTGGCTTGCCCTTCGGCAAATGCTGAAGCTTGAAAGATATTTGGAAAGCTGATTCTTACGTTTTGTACTTGCATGTTGATGCTCCTGATTCTATTTAAGAACGGTGGGTTAACTACTTAATTGCATCGAACTCTAGAGCTGGGCTAAGCGCTTCGCGCTTGTCCGAACTCGGTGCGATGGTGGGTTTACCTGTTGGCCTGCTTACGTCATCCGCAAACAACTCAACAAATTCCTTCTTGCCAATCAACTTCTCGGCTTGCGCCACGGTGATTAGCTTGCGCTGCCAGACATCGTCCTCGTCCAAGGATGTCTCCAGCTTCTTCGATACGTCTTTCTCGTTACTCCAGCGGCGTAGTGATCTACCTTCAACCAGCTTGTAACCTGGCACGTCATGTCCCAGTTCAAGCGCTTCATACGCACGGTGTTGAACAGCCTTAGTCCACTGTTCAAGTAACTTCAGGTTAGGCAGGATCTTCTCGCCGATCTCAGCCAAGGTTAATGTGTCAACCTTCTCAATAAGATCCAGCGTGTCGAACTGACTGCCTATAACTTGGTGCTGGTAGTCTGCCAAGGCGCGACAGTTACCTTTATTCAAGCACCAGCTACATTGCTTCTCACCGGCGTTAAACTTAGCGCCAGGTTTTAATGCAGCAGCGGATGCTAGCTTTACGGTCTCGCCGAATGCCAGTAGCTCTTCACGGGTAATGGTCCACTCTGGGAAGTGATTCAACCGTGGCTGGTAGATACCAACCACAATCTCATCAATCTCTGTGTAGATCGCATACTCCGCAAGAGCGCCAAGGGCGTAGAGCATTGCCTGCTCATTGCCTTCAGCTTCTACCTTCACACCTTTGCCGTACTTCAAGTCACCTACATACAGGCGCTTGTTCTCGGCGTCGAGGGTGACTGCGTCAGCAGTACCGAAGCTATCTTTCGCATACTCACGAAGGTCCAGACGTACTTCAATATCGAGATTGCCTTCCAGTGAATGGATGCGATCAACGTATTGCTGTACAAACCCAGCCATATCATCATCGACTGTAAAGCCGTTGAAGACATTGCCGATGTAATCGGACGCAGTAGTCTTTGGATTGCGTAACACAGTCTCAGCCAGTTCGTGGGCAGCAGTGCCTTCTTCTGCATGAATGCTTGAGGTGTCTTTAATGTCACGACAAGCTTCAATCGAAGCGGGGCAGCGCAGCCAGCGATGAGCTGATGAAGGTGATAACCTGGCATGAGCGCGTTGCTCATGGGTTTCAACTAACTTGAGCTGGTTCATGCTGCCCCCTGAAGTTCCATATGGATTGCTTCAATAAAGGCGGTACGCTTATCTTCAGGGATGCCACTAGCTGTGGCACTACCAAACTTAGTTAGTAGTCCTTGCAGTATGGATCGGTCAGATATAGCTCGCATCTCATCAATGAGATCCTCTAACGTAGGGGTGTCAGAAGACGCTTCAGCAGGGGCGACTGGGGTGGTTGGTTTAGCTTCTTTAACAGGCGCAGGTTTAACTGCTTTAACTGCTTTAGGCTTAGTGATAGGGGCGTCTAAGGCGCTAATTAGTTTAATCAGTGTCTGTACGGACGCATTCAGTTCGGTTATACTCGATTCCAGTGTCATGATCTTGTTATCCTTTGGTGGGTTAGCTACGTGTTGTCACTACTGCTCCAGCTCACCTTGTCCGTGATGCTGGGGCAACCATTCTTCTTACTCCAATTGCCCACACTCAGCAGCGGTTAATAACAACCCAGTGCTTTCGTCCATGTGGTCTTGGAAATATCCCTTCAGCTTCGTTACAGATTTCATCAAGTCAACCATCTTGTCGCTTGCGAATAATTCGTATAGTTCTGAAAGGACGCATTCGTCTTTAAGTGTTGCCGCGATTACAGTATCAATATCAATCGATACGCCGCGAGCAAAAAAGCCCTCACCATTAATCAACTTGTACTGAAACGCTTCGGCCATCGCTTCGCAGGCAGAATCATCGTCGATTGCGCTTTGAGTTAATCCGATGATGGGATTATTCACAGTGTGGGGGGTTGGTGGGTTAGCTAGTTGCATAATATTCTCCAGTTATCCTATTTAATATAAGCCCTTGTCCGGCTAATAATTCAGCGCTTGTCCCGCCGATAAAGCCTAATATAGTCTACTTGACATTGCTAGTCAACAACATAGTTTACTATTTGTGAATTAAATGTTGACCAATAAAAAACCCGCTCAGTGGCGGGTTCTTTAAAAGGCAACGTACAGTTGCAGCAGTGGTGTCTCTTAACGTGTATTAACGGTTCGTAAAGCCTGCTTGATAGTCTAGTAACTCTTTGGGCCAGCGCTTGGCTCCGTCTTCAAATTGCGGATCGATGATTAGATTAGCAATGCTTTTCACACTTTCCCCTTCACGGAGAGCAACCTCTATACCTAACATCCTAGCCTGGTGAGCAAATGATTTACAACATGCTCTTTCTTTGGCCCCCGCTGTTGGGTTAATCAATACCAATTGGTAGCGGCGCTTCTCGTTACCATTCATTTCGTCCACTCGCTTCACCATAAGTAGTGGCCAGAGTAGTGAAGGCAGCATGTCGCAGTTCCGTGGTGTTTTATTACGGTAGATGTCAACGCATAGCGCAATCTTAGCTCCAAGAAAGTCACAGTCAAACCTTATAGGTTCATAGTCATAGCCTAGCGTGGTGATGAATGGGAAATCAAACCCTTCTTCAAGATCAGGTCGCTCTTCAAGGGTGACTTCTCTAACGCTACTCATAAAGGTAAAGGTGCTGGGGACTTGCGGGGCTGTTAGAATTTCAGCAAAGGCGCCCACTATGGGTATCCCGCCCTCTGGGCTGTCACCCATGATCCATTCTGGTGTTACGTTTAATATATCAGACATTTTATAGAGTGAAGATTTCCCTATTGACGATCTTCGCTCGGCATCTCGGTTCAGCCAAGCGGAGACAGCAGCACGAGTCACCCCCATCTCTTCTGCGAACTGGGACTGGTTCAAGCCTTTGGTTTTCATTACATACTTAATCCTTTGGTAAGGCTCAAGTGCTAGTGTTTCAGGTGTTTGCATTATGTCGCTGTCCTATTGGTGGACCATTGGGCCTATGAGCTGGATCTTTACCAAAGAGGGGCATACTCACTTCGTATGGCATCTTTGACTTCTTGGGGCTGCAATCTGCGTCGTTATCGGTGAAGGCGAGCGTAGTGCGATAGTTCTCTTCTAGCATCCAAGCTTTCTTCTTGATCCGTAACCCTGATAGGTTCGCGTATTTAATTAACTGCATAATAATGT
>Ga0307985_10001792_pt1 | contig 12115 bp, 10 predicted proteins | sample EllFjometageno80_FD_203155 | JGI IMG/M metagenome (GOLD analysis project Ga0307985, IMG submission 203155) | Marine microbial communities from Ellis Fjord, Antarctic Ocean - #80 | ecosystem: Environmental > Aquatic > Marine > Unclassified | place: Southern Ocean | collected 2014-10-09 | reverse complement strand
ATCAAGAAGCTGCTCTGCCGCATCGAAATGCTCTTCCTGAATAAGGAGGGAAGACTCGATCGTTGTAAAGAGCACCTCGAGCCTTGGCTGTCCGCGAGAGAGCTGGCTTAGCCAGTCATGGGCATCATCGAGGCGCCCGCTTTGAATCGAGAGTCGCGTTGCCTGTTGTTGTGCCGAGAGAAAATTATTCGTGCCGATACGCACTTGTCGAAAATGCTCAATCGACTTTTCTACATTATCCTGTTCCTGATAGATGATTCCCAAGTTGTATTGACTCTCATCGGCGCGCTGATCAGCGTCAATCAACTTTATATAGGCAGCTATTGCACTATCGAAATTTTCTAGTTGTGTATCTAGTAGCGCAATCGAGTAGAGCGTCTCCCAATCTTGTGGGTTTTGTTCTACTAGAATCTGAAACTGCTCCTGAGCCTGTTCGTACTCTTCATTTTGAATGAGCAGGCGCGCGTAGTTGAGACGAAGCGTTTTGTCCGTTTTGAATCTTGCGACGCCGCTGCGCATGACGCGCATTGATTGCGCAGGCCTTTCCATGTTCTGTAGGATCTGCGACTGGAGCATGACTATGTTTGGTGTGAGGTCCGTGTTGTCCTTTAACTGTTCCACCTCAGTGAGAGCCTCTTCGAAATCTCCATTTTGTGCTAGCAGCTGCACCAGCGTTAGATGGATGGAGGTCTGATTGTTGAATTCACCTTTTAGGCGGCGCAGGTTTTCTATCAGCACTGCTCTAAGCTGGGGATTGAGGCGGCCGGTACGAGAGGATAGGACTGCGAAATCCATATCGCCACCCAGTTCCAGCACCCTTGACATATGGGAGATAGCTTGCTCGAAGGCGCCGCTCTCTAGAAACTGAATGCTAAGTAGTAGTTGTGGTTGTGGGTTTGTCGGCTCGAGCTGAGCCCACAGCATGCCGAGCTGCAATAAGGCATTGATGTCGCTATTGACCGAGGCGAACTGAATGGCACGCTGGATTATGGTGATATCTCGAGTGGACATAGCTAGATCGAAATAGCTATCACCAGCCTCGGCGACTTGGCCGCGTTGGGCGCTTAGTTCGCTGACGATGGCCTCATACAGCTGATCTTCTGTAAAGCTGCCGTACTCAATTTCGGGTGTGGGTTCCTCGAGAACCAGTGTGGGCATGGCTCTAGCAGGGGTTACGGTGGTCTGGATTGCTGGCACTGAGGCGGTACATCCGGCAAGGCTGACACAGGCTAGAGCGATAACTAAGCTATTGATATTTTTCATATTTTACAGTTTGGGCCCGCAAAGGCGGCGTGTTTGGTTGGGACCGCATTATAACAGCTACTCTCGCTAGCTTGGGAGCAGAATTGCTTAGAGGCATCCTATTTTTATCCAGATCGAGTAATCAGTCTCTAATGGGAACTGGAGTGGATATTTAGTAACATAGCGACCCTTTTACAGTGGCAAATTAATATGCGGCGATTGTCGCGATTTTACCACGATCCGCTTGAACGGTTAATTCATGGCATTGGTACTAGTAGGTATAAACCACAGCACGGCGAATATCGAAATGCGCGAGAAGGTGGCTTTCCCGCCAGAGATCGTGGAGTCAGCTCTTGCCGAAATTTATGCCTTGCCGCCGATTCGAGAAGTAGTGATCGTCTCTACCTGCAATCGTACAGAGATCTATTTGGATTTTGTCGAATCAGACTCTGCGGTGCCGGCCGGCGATGAGCTTGCTAAGAAGAGTCAATTAGTAGATCGACAAGAAGAAGTCGTGGCTTGGTTGTCGACGTTTCATGATCTACAGGCGGGTGAGCTAGAACAGTGCAGCTACTCCTATGCGGGTGAAGATGTAGTTCGGCACCTAATGAAGGTCTCCTGTGGGTTAGATTCCATGGTGTTGGGTGAGCCGCAGATATTAGGTCAAATCAAATCCGCTTATGCTGTGTCAAAAGATCAGGAAGTTGTTGCGCAGTCCCTGGGTCGCGCATTTGAGGAAGCATTCTCGATTGCCAAGCAGGTGCGCACCGATACAGCCATCGGTGAAAACCCGGTTTCTGTTGCCTATGCGGCGGTGACACTGGCGGAACGCATCTTCTCAGATTTGCCTAGCCTCAATGTTCTTCTTATCGGTGCCGGTCGCACTATCGAGTTAGTTGTTAAGCATCTCGTGGACAAGGGGGTGAGTGAGATAGTGGTTGCGAACAGAACGCTAGACAATGCCTTGGAGATTGCTAATCGCTTCGATGCGCACGGCGTATTACTCTCCGACATACCCGAGCAGTTGATCAAGGCAGATATTGTTGTCTCATCGACGAACAGCCAATTACCTTTGTTAGGTAAGGGTGCAGTCGAGCGCGCACTGAAACAGCGCAAGCATAAACCGATGTTATTGGTAGATCTCGCCGTCCCGCGCGATATCGAAGCGCAGGTGTCAGAAATCGCCGATGCCTATCTATATAGTATCGATGACATCAGTGCAGTAATCGATGATGGCGTGAAGAGTCGGGCGGATGCCGCGAAGCAGGCCGAATTCATTATCGAGCGCGGCGTGGAAGATTATCGCAAGGCGTTACGATCATTAAATGCGGTAAGCACGCTGCGCGCATTGCGCGATAAGGCCGACGCAATTCGCGAGAAGGAATTAGAGCGCGCGTTGAAGATGCTAGACAAGGGTGAGTCAGCAGAAGCTGTTCTTAGCAGCCTGGCTAGATCGCTTACGCAGAAACTTGTGCATTCGCCTAGCGTGCAGATGAAAAAGGCGAGTGCGGCAGGTCGCGATGAGCTATTGGAATTAACGGCGGAGCTCTTTGAGCTAAGCTTAGAATCAGAACCGAAGGCCGGTGAAGAAACGGATAAAAAGAAGTAGCTATGAAAGACTCTATACGGAATAAATTAGACAACCTAAAGGATCGCTTCGATGAGCTAGAGGCCTTGCTAAGCGATGCGGAGATAATCTGCGATCAGAATCGTTTTCGCGACTTGTCTAAAGAGTATGCTGAGATCGAAGAGGTGGTGAAAAACTATGATCGCTTCGCTCAGGTAGCAGAAGAACTTGAACAGACGAAAGAGATGCAAAAGGATGCAGACCCAGATATTCGCGAGATGGCGGACGAAGAATTTCACAGCAACACGCAAGAGTTGCAGAAGTTAGAGCTGAACCTACAGACCCTGCTGCTGCCGAAGGATAGCAAAGACAGACTCAACGTATTCATAGAGATCCGTGCGGGTACCGGTGGTGACGAGGCGGCAATATTCTCAGGCGATTTGCTGCGCATGTATTCCCGCTACGCGGAACAGCAAGGCTGGAAGCTGGAAATCATCAGCGAGCGGCACGGTGAGCATGGCGGTTACAAAGAAGTCGTGACCCGTATTGAGGGTAAGAATGTCTTCGAGAGGCTTAAGTTTGAATCTGGGGCGCATCGCGTGCAGCGTGTTCCCGAGACCGAGACGCAGGGCCGCATTCATACCTCGGCCTGTACTGTCGCCATCATGCCGGAGATGGATGAGATAGACGAGATCGAAGTCAACAAGGGCGATCTGCGTGTAGATACTTTTCGCGCCAGTGGTGCAGGTGGACAGCATGTGAATAAGACTGACTCTGCAATTCGATTGACTCACCTACCGTCAGGCATAGTCGTCGAGTGTCAGGACGAGCGCTCGCAGCATAAGAACAAGGCGCGCGCGATGTCGCTGTTACAGGCAAAACTGATGGACGAGGCAACGCAGGCACAGCATCAGGAAGAGTCTGATAACAGGCGCAAGCTAGTGGGTAGCGGCGATCGCTCCGAAAAAATACGAACCTACAATTATCCTCAGGGCCGTGTTACCGACCATCGCATCAAGTTGACGCTCTACAATTTGGCCGAGGTGATGTCCGGAGAGCTCGGCTGCGTGATTCAGCCGCTGATCAATGAGTATCAGGCAGACTTACTGGCGGGCTTGGCTGATGACGAATAGGCGCAGATCTTACGATGGCAACTATTAAGCAAGCGCTAATGCAGGCCAACACACTTCAACAGGTTAGCGAAAGCTGGAAACTCGATGCCGAACTGCTTCTGGCTGAAGCTATCGGGCAATCCAGGGAATATTTATTTACTTGGCCAAACAAAGAGTTAACGCAGTCTCAGTTCGAAAAATTTGACACCTATTGTGGCAGGCGTCTGACTGGCGAACCCATCGCTTATATTCTCGGCAGGCAGGCGTTTTGGGATTTCGAGCTACTAGTAAACCCTGCGGTTCTTATTCCGCGTCCGGAGACCGAGCTGTTGGTGGAAACAGCGCTAGAGCTACTCGATAAATCTGCTACTGCTGTTGTTCTCGATCTCGGTACCGGCAGTGGCGCTATTGCCTTAGCATTGGCTGCCAACAATAGACACTGGACGGTCACCGCTGTTGATAGCAGTGAGTCCGCTCTAGGGGTTGCCGCGGATAACGCAAAGTTGCTGCAGCTTTCGAATATTGAGTTTATACAGACATCGTGGTGTGATGGTCTACCGATTGATCATTTCGATCTCATTGCGGCGAATCCTCCCTATGTGGAGGCGGGAGATAAGCACCTAAGTGAAGGCAGTCTGCCTTTCGAGCCGATCGCTGCTTTGGTTGCTAAAGCGAATGGCTTGGCGGATATTCGCGCGATCGCCGAGCAGAGTCGGCACTGTTTGAAGAAAAATTCATGGTTACTGATCGAACACGGGTTTCAGCAGAAGCAGGCAGTTGAAAAAACATTGGTCGATACCGGCTATGCGAATATCGAATGTGTAAAAGACCTAGCCAAGTTAGATAGATTGACGAAGGCGCAGTGGCTGCATTGATTTTTTTCAAGGCATAGTTTTCTGAACAAATAAAAGCAGGCAGTAATGAAAGACGAACAGCTACTTAGATACTCTCGCCAGATTATGTTGCCCCAGATGGATGTTGCTGGACAGCAAAAACTAATCGATGCGACCGTGCTCATCGTCGGCATGGGCGGATTGGGCTGTCCCGCAGCTATGTATCTCGCCGCCGCAGGCGTCGGTCATCTTATCATCGCCGATGATGATATGGTTGAGCTGACGAATCTGCAACGGCAGGTCGCTCACAGTCAATCTATGATCGGTGAGCCTAAGGTGGTATCGGCTCAACAAACCTTATTGGGTCTTAATCCGGATTTAAAAATCACGGCGCTGCAGAAGCGTCTCGACGGAGCGAATTTAAGCGAAGCGGTCAGCCAAGCCGACCTCGTCGTCGATGCCTGCGACAATTACACCACCCGATTCGCTATCAATTCCGCGTGCATCGAGCACGGCAAGCCCCTAGTCTCCGGTGCAGCCATTCGTATGGAGGGGCAGGTGGCTGTGTTCGACAGCAGGAGTCCAATTAGCCCCTGTTATCAATGCCTGTATTCGCAAGGAGGTGACGAGGATACAAGCTGTTCCGAGAACGGTGTGATGGCGCCACTGGTAGGCATAATCGGCGCTGTACAGGCGATGGAGGCTATAAAGCTGCTCACCGGCATCGGCGAATCGCTTACTGGCCGGCTACTCTTGCTCGACGCCAGCAGCCTGCAATGGCGTGAGATGCGACTCCCGCGCGATAGTAACTGCGCGGCCTGTGGCTCTTAGCGGCGCAGTTACGCTCCCAAGTCCTAAGGACGGTAAATCCTTGGTCGCTACTAAATTAGCTGGTACAAAGTTTGAAGTGTCTAGCGCATAGGGCTATGATGCTCGCGCTTCAGTCGTGAGGTTCCCTAAGCCTTTCCTTTTTTTCGTAAGCTGTAAACTCTATATACCTTAACTAGCAATAATTCTTATGGATTCAGAAATAGAACAGCCAAAGCTCGCCTTCGACCACTTCGATCTACAGAAGCCGCTCGCTGACGCCATCAGGAAGATAGGTTTTGAGTACTGCACGCCGATTCAGGCGCAATCGCTGGTACATACGCTGCAGGGCCATGATGTGACTGGCAAGGCGCAGACCGGCACCGGTAAGACAGCCGCCTTTCTTATTACTATTATTAACGACCTTCTGTTGAATCCGATTGAACAGGCGCGTTATATCGCCGAGCCACGTGCACTGATTGTAGCGCCCACGCGGGAATTAGCACAGCAGATTGCCAGTGATGCGCAACTCCTAACCGATGGTTGCGACATGAGTGTCGTCACTTTGGTTGGTGGCGAAGACTACGCGAAACAGAATCGGGCACTGGATGCCAGGCCTGTAGATATCGTCGTAGCGACGCCCGGTCGTTTGCTGGATTTCGTACAGAACGGTAATCTGCATCTGGGTGCAGTCGAAGTTCTTGTATTGGACGAGGCCGATCGCATGTTGGACATGGGTTTCATTCCGCAGGTGCGCTCCGTTGTTTCGCGCACCCCAAAGAAGGAATGCCGACAGACCCTGTTGTTTAGTGCGACGTTTACGCCTGCCATCATAGAACTCGCACAGCGCTGGGCAGTCGACCCCATCATGGTTGAGATCGAGCCAGAGAAAGTGGCGGCGGATGCGGTCGATCAGATCGTCTACCTGGTAACTACAGCTGATAAATACAGTTTACTGTTCAATCTCATTGCCGAGCCACAGGCTGAGAAAATCATGGTGTTTAGCAATCGCCGCGATCAGGTAAGAAAACTTGCGGACAATCTGTTTAGAAACGGAATTGAATGCGGCATGCTTTCCGGTGAGGTTGCGCAAAACCAAAGAGTGCGTACATTGGATGCCTTTAAAAGTGGCAAGTTAAAGGTATTAGTCGCAACTGATGTGGCGGGCCGTGGATTGCACATCGATGACGTTACACACGTGATAAATTACACGTTACCTGACGAACCGGAAGACTATGTGCATCGCATAGGGCGAACGGGTAGGGCTGGAGCGATTGGTACTTCGATCAGCTTTGCTTGCGAAGATGATTCGTTTCTACTGCCGGATATCGAAGAGAAGCTAGGTGCGAAACTGGATTGTATTCATCCAGAGGAGGTGATGCTAGCGAAGGCACCGGCTTTCGAGAGAGCTTCTAAGTTTAAAGCAAAACCCACTAGCCGGACTTCTGGGAAACCAAGTTCCGGCAAGCGTCCACCGCGCTCCCGCTAGCTCCGGCCTGCTTTAGTATTTCCCCGTATTTGCTAGATTTTCTGTGGCGTGACACCAAGTCTAGAAAGGTGCTGCCATCTTTCAGGCTGACGTTGATATCGTGACCTGCATCGGCATAGAACACAATGAAACGAGCGAACAGTTCGGCAGTCATGCCGCGATAGGCGCGTAGCAGGATATTGTAGTCGTGAGGCAGGTCTTCCGGTGGAAGGACATCGAGGCCGGCCTTCAATCGCTCGTCAGACCACTCTTCATCGCGAGTTGCCTGCTGCGTTCTCTGTGTACCGGTCTTCTTTCCTTGCTTCATTGCATTTTCTCTCTAAGTAACTCGTTAACCTGTGCTGGGTTGGCTTTGCCTTTCGATAGCTGCATACACTGACCCACCAGAAAGCCGATTACCTGCTCCTTGCCGTCCTTATATTGTTGCACCTGCGCAGGATTTTTTTCGATAACCTCAAGCACCAATTTTTCGATCTCACCGGAGTCGGTAACTTGCTTTAAGCCCTTCGACTCGATGATTGCATCGACATCAGATTCATCACTGATCATGGATTCGAACACGGTCTTGGCGATCTTGCCTGAGATTGTGTTGTCCTTGATGCGCGCGATCAGAGTCGCTAGGCGCTCAGCCTGAATGGGTGAATCTGCAATCTCCCAGTTGTTCTTATTGAGCAAGCCTAAGAGGTCTTGGCTGACCCAGTTTGCGGCGAGTTTCGAATCACCGCTGGATGTGGCCACAATTTCATAGTACTCCGCCAACTCTCGGCTGCTCACTAGGACGCCGGCATCGTAATTGCTCAATGAATAATCTTCGATAAAGCGTGCCTTTCTTGCATCAGGCAGTTCTGGGAGCTGCGCTGTTACGGCTGCGATGTATTCATCATCGATAACAACGGGAAGTAAGTCCGGTTCGGGAAAGTAGCGATAGTCATTTGCTACTTCCTTGCTGCGCATAGAACTTGTCTCGTCTTTATCAGCGTTGTAGCGTCGAGTTTCCTGAATGATCCTGCCGCCGTCTTCAAGAATTTCCTGCTGACGCGCTACCTCGGAGTGGATTGCTTTCTCTACGAAGCGGAACGAGTTGATGTTTTTGATCTCCGCGCGCGTCCCAAGCTCAGTGGCTCCCTTAGGCCGTATCGAGACGTTAACATCACAGCGCATTGATCCTTGTGCCATGATCGCGTCAGAGATATCCAGATAACGAATGATTGTGTGTAGCTTCTTCAAGTAGGCGACCGCTTCTTCTGCGCAGGTGATCTCTGGTTCAGAAACAATTTCCAACAGAGGTTCTCCGGCGCGGTTCAGATCGATTCCAGACATGCCGCTGAATTCTTCATGCAGCGATTTGCCTGCGTTCTCCTCAATGTGTGCGCGTGTAACACCGATAACCTTCTCTCTACCGTCGGCGAGAGTGACGGTTAAAGCGCCCTTGCCCACAGTTGGAAAATCCAATTGGGTTACTTGGTACCCTTTGGGCAAATCGGGATAGAAGTAGTTCTTGCGATCAAAGACCGATCGCTTGCCGATCTCGGCGCCTATCGCAACGCCAAAACGAACGGCCATTCTAAGCGCTTCTTCGTTGAATACGGGTAGTGTGCCGGGTAAGGCACAGTCGAAAATACTTGCCTGAGTGTTAGGCTGCGCACCGAATTTGGTAGAACTTCCCGAGAATAACTTCGACTTCGTGGACAAAGAGACGTGAACTTCTAAGCCTATGACTGTTTCCCATTCCATGATTAGGACTCTCCGTTAGCAGCTGTTATCGCTGGAGATTTCTGTTTGTGCCAATCGGTATGCTGTTGAAACTGATGAGCCACATTAAGGATCTTCGCCTCATCAAAGTATTTGCCGATTATCTGCATTCCCATAGGCAGGCCATTGGCTATGCCCACTGGAATAGACGCGGCAGGTAGTCCGGCGAGATTAACAGCGATGGTATAGATGTCCTCGAGGTACATCGAAACCGGGTCGCTTTTGGATCCTAGTTTGAATGCGGTATGTGGCGAAGTTGGCCCAATAATTACGTCGACCTCTGTAAAGGCTCTATCGAAATCGTCCTTGATCAGGCGACGAATCTTTTGTGCCTTACGGTAATAGGCTTCATAAAAACCAGCCGATAGGGCATAGGTGCCGATCATGATGCGACGCTTCACTTCTTCACCGAAGCCTTCGCTGCGTGTTCTCTTGTACATGTCTTCAAGATTGACGGGATCTTCGCAGCGATAACCGTAACGCACGCCGTCGTAGCGTGAGAGGTTGGCCGATGCTTCTGCTGGGGCAACAACATAATAGGCAGAAACAGAGAGATGGCTATTGGTTAGATCCACCTCTTTAATTATTGCACCAAGCTTCTCGTATTCGGTGAGTGCAGCGCTAACAGCTTGTTCGACTTCGCGGCTCAAGCCTTCTGCAAAATGCTGCTTTGGAACGCCGATGCGTATTCCCTTTAAGGGCTGATTGAGAGAAGCGGTGAAATCTTCGACGGGTCTATCTATGCTAGTGGAGTCTTTTTTGTCCAAGCCCGACATAACATTCAGCATGAGAGCGGCATCTTCGGCGCTCTTCGCTAGCGGGCCGGCCTGATCAAGACTAGAGGCGAAAGCGATCATTCCCCAGCGAGACACACGGCCGTAACTCGGCTTCATCCCGGTTACACCGCAGAATGCAGCGGGCTGTCGGATAGATCCACCGGTGTCGGTGCCTGTCGCCATGGCGCAAAGGTCGGCTGCGACTGCTGCCGCCGATCCACCGGAGGAGCCACCTGGCACATATTCGGTATTCCAAGGATTCTTTACGTCACCAAAGAAGCTAGTCTCATTGGAGGAGCCCATCGCGAACTCATCCATGTTGGTTTTGCCTAACAGTACGGTACCGGCATCATTGAAGCGTTCCACGACGGTTGCATTGTAGGGTGAGACAAAGTCGTGAAGCATGCGCGAGCCGCAGGTGGTCAGAATATCCTTGGTACAAAATATATCCTTATGGGCTAACGGGATTCCGAGTAACGGGCTATCGAGGCCATTTGCGCGCGCTTCGTCTGCAGCTTTTGCCGCTAGCAAAGCAGAATCTTCACAAACAGTAATGAAGGCATTGAGCTCACCGTTGAGAGTGGCGATGCGGTCCAAATAAGCCTGCGTAATTTCAACACTGGAGATGTCGCCCGCAGCGAGAGCGGCGGAAATTTCGGCGACAGTACTATTAATCATTTGCGAATTCCATTTGTCGTGATTGCGTTATTAATTTGCTTGTTGTGAGAGTCAGAAAGCAGGCTTAATCGAGTACTTTTGGTACCAGATATAAACCGTCTTCGCTCGCGGGGGCGAGCTGCTGGAGTTTGTCGCGCTGATTCTCTTCGGTGATCTTGTCGGCACGTAGACGCTGCACTAAATCTAGAGGGTGGGCCAGTGGTTCGACCGCGTCTGTATCTACCGATTGCATCTGATCGATAAGCGCCAGAATATCAGTAATTCGAGTCGTCACCTCGTGGGTTTCAGATTCGCTAATATGTAATCGTGCCAAATGGGCAATTTTTTCTACTTCTGTCTTGTCCAAAGCCATCAATATTCTCCGAATTTTTCGTGTCGGGAGTGAATTACTTGCAGTATTAGCGGAGGCTTAAGTATTTGCCGCCTGCCGCTTGCTCAAAGCCCTAGCCGTTGCTAGAGTGCCTGCTATTCGCGTAAGAGGCGAGATTATACTTGAATTTTACCGATGTTCCCAAAAAGAGAAGCCGGTAAATTACTCGAGGAGATTCCCGCCAGTGTCACATCTCAGTCCTGAATGGGACGAGAAAGATTGCCGGTACACACTAATTCGTTCCAAGCATGAAATAAAAGCGAGCAATCGCTAAATCATTGGGCAGAATTGCCGCTTAAATAAGAATGCATGCCAGAAATGGAATCTTTAAATTGAGGTCTTAGTAAAACCATGTTCAAAAAAATAAGGGGAATGTTCTCCAATGACCTGTCTATTGATTTAGGCACGGCCAATACACTGATTTATGTGCGCGAAGAGGGCATTGTTTTGAACGAGCCTTCAGTGGTCGCTATCCGCACGCACAATGGTCAAAAGACTGTTACGGCGGTGGGTTCCGATGCGAAGCGCATGCTGGGACGAACGCCCGGTAATATCACTGCAATTCGCCCCTTGAAGGACGGTGTTATTGCAGATTTTCAGGTAACTGAGAAGATGCTGCAGCACTTCATTAATAAGGTGCATGAGAATAGCTTCTTTCCGCCCAGCCCTAGAGTTTTGGTCTGTGTTCCTTGTAAATCAACACAAGTAGAGCGCCGTGCCATCCGTGAATCGGTTTCCAGTGCTGGCGCGCGTGATGTGCGTCTGATCGAGGAGCCCATGGCGGCTGCTATCGGTGCCGGTCTGCCAGTAGAGCAGGCGAGTGGCTCCATGGTTGTAGACATCGGTGGTGGCACTACCGAGATTGCGATTATTTCTTTGAATGGTGTGGTTTACTCGGAATCGGTTCGCGTTGGTGGCGATCGCTTCGACGAGGCAATCACTGCGCATGTGCGCCGCAACTATGGCAGTCTTATCGGTGAAGCCACAGCTGAGCGCATCAAAAAAGAGATAGGTTGTGCCTATGCTGGAGCCTCGACAGAGTTTCGTGAGATCGATGTTCGCGGTCGTAATCTGGCCGAAGGTGTGCCGCGCAGTTTTACTCTAAATAGCGATGAGATACTCGAATCCTTGCAGGAGCCACTATCGGCGATTGTGCAGGCTGTGAAAAGTGCGCTGGAACAATCTCCACCAGAATTAGCCTCGGACATTGCTGAAAGCGGCCTCGTCCTAACAGGCGGTGGTGCCCTGCTTAGGGAGCTAGACAAATTGCTTTCCGATGAGACCGGCCTGCCGGTTATCGTCGCAGATGATCCGCTAACTTGCGTGGCGCGCGGCGGTGGTAAGGCAATGGAATTGATGGATACCTACGATATCGACCTGCTAACCCTGGAATAGGCGCTAGTTGTTGCCTCGTGCGGTCCTTAAGGGGCTGATATACTCTGGGTTTTCCCTTTGGGTCTGAATTGAGAGGGGCTGAGTAGAGCCCTTG
>Ga0307985_10001791_pt1 | contig 12127 bp, 12 predicted proteins | sample EllFjometageno80_FD_203155 | JGI IMG/M metagenome (GOLD analysis project Ga0307985, IMG submission 203155) | Marine microbial communities from Ellis Fjord, Antarctic Ocean - #80 | ecosystem: Environmental > Aquatic > Marine > Unclassified | place: Southern Ocean | collected 2014-10-09 | reverse complement strand
CAATGGGGTCAGGGGGGGGCCGGATGATACAAGAAATAAAAGGACAAGGAAAGGGGGGGAGGGTGACGCGGTTCCGCGCAGGTCGTGTGTGCCGCGCGTCCGCTCTCGGGGGGGGGCGACGCTGCTGCACACGATTTGAGAAGCGACAAGGTTCCGGGGGCGCGACGGCACGCACCGTTCAGCGAGGCAGATGGGGGAAGAGAGACCAAGCGAAAGAGTTTGTGAGAGAAGGGGAAGTGGGGGGCAGGACGCCCACTCTAACAAGCGATGTATGCACACGTTGTGTGGGGAAGCGGTGGCGGGCGCTTGCAAGGTATTCAGTGCCGCTTACGACAGCCTTGATAGAGCTTATTTATTCGCAGCGTCTGGCATTGGACGAGCTCGTTTGGCGTTGGACGAGCTCGTCTGTCGCTGATTCGTGGACACTTTGTTGAAAAGCTTCGAGCACTCTGGTGCTCGGCATCGTGTGTCGGCTACAAGACCCCGATCTGCACTATAAGAGCCCCATCTGCGCAACCAAAACCAAAAGCCACTCTCATGAACTCGATTTAGGCCCTCATATTCTCAACCCTCGACAGATCACCATGTCAGGATTCGCACCCAAATCTGAAGAGGTACTAGCCAGCGTGACGCGTGCTTCAAACGTATGTCAAGAGCGAACGTGATGAGAGACCTGCAAGCACATCACAACGGTGGTGATCAATCATCGAGAGCGGGTGCATTTACCGGTACAGCGGAAACTGAGCAAAGGCACGACTGACTGAACCAAACACGTCCACAAGTTACCATCTTCACTGTTATTGTGCGTTTAATATGTCGTACGACGAGCTTGTTTGTCTGAGTTAGACATCATGTGTGATAACCCTAACAGTGATGCCTATTCCACACTATACTATGCATATCTACCTGCCCGTCACGGAACCTAACATACCCTGCCCACACGCTGTGGAACCCTGCCGAACCCTGCAAACATCTCGTCCTAACCCATAGTATCCCCAGCGCAAGAAGGACTTTAAGGCGGCCCCAACCCTCGACGCTTCCCGCGTCCGTCGCGAGGAGACCACGGTCCAAATCCGCAAAACCAAGAAAGACGACCGCCTCAACAAACGCCGTCAAATGAACAATACCCCCACCCCCGCCGCTCCCGCCGCCACCGCAGTCGGCCTCCCCGTCGCCACCGACGCCCAACGCCTCTCCAACCTCCCCCAAATGATCGCCGGCGTTATGTCCCACGACGTCGCCGCCCAAACCGAGTACACCACCCAATTCCGTCGCCTCCTTAGCATCGAGAAGAATCCACCGATTCAGGAGGTTATTCAGGCCGGGGTCGTGCCGAGGTTTGTGGAGTTTTTGGGTGTTGACGCGAACCCGGCGCTGCAGGTTAGTAGTGGGTGACAAGGGCAAAGTGCGACAGCGCGCAGAGCGATCACACTGAGCACACCCGGAGAGCACCCTTTGTGCACCCTTTGCTCACCCCACACAATCGCAGTTCGAGGCCGCCTGGGCCCTCACCAACATCGCCTCCGGCACCTCCCAGCACACTGAGGTCGTAATGAACCACGGCGCCGTCCCCATCTTCTGCCGCCTCCTCGCCTCCCCCAACGACGACGTGCGCGAGCAAGCCGTCTGGGCGCTCGGTAACATCGCCGGAGACAGTCCGAACTGCCGCAACGCGGTCCTCGCCGGCGGCGCTATGGCGCCGCTGCTGCAGCTGCTGCAGCAGAATAGCAAGTTGAGCATGTTGAGGAATGCGACGTGGACGTTGAGCAACTTCTGCAGGTGAGGAGATGATGAGAGCGAGGGTGTGGGCAAGCAAGAACGAAGGCGCAACTGAGGTTGTCCCTTTTGTTCACACGGCCGTGGGTGGGTGGCATTGTTAGTACCTTTTGTTCACACTTCGCTCGCTCGTGCAGGGGGAAGCCGCAGCCGGACTTCAACTTGGTGAAGGGTTGCTTGCCGACGTTGGCCCAGCTTATTTACAGCCCTGACGAGGAGGTGTTGACGGATGCGTGCTGGGCGTTGAGCTACTTGAGCGACGGGCCGAACGAGAAGATTCAGGCGGTGATTGATACGGGCGTGCCGAGGAGGTTGGTGGACTTGCTCATGCACGCGCAGCCGAGTGTGCAGACGCCGGCGTTGAGGACGGTGGGGAATATTGTTACGGGAGATGACATGCAGGTGAGCCCACGCGCAAGCACACACACACACATACACCCTCTTGAAGAGCATTGAAAGTCGCACGAGCTAACACGTTCGAACCTCGATCTCTCTCCCAACAGACGCAGCACATAATAAATTACCAGGCGCTGACGTGCCTGCACGCGCTGCTGAGTAGCCACAAGAAGGGCATTAGGAAGGAGGTACGCACACACGAGCGAGCGAGCGTACGCGGCGCTAACGTGGAAGCGCCATAATGAAGTGAGCATATCTCTGGTGGAGTATATCTCATTGACTCGCTCTCTCGCGCTCGCGTTTCCCGCTTGTGTTCACCCTCGCCTTGTTCCCCTCCGTTGAACATGCACTCCCGCGCCACTCACGCTCGCTTCGCTCTTAGGCTTGCTGGACGATTAGCAACATCACGGCGGGGAACCCCGAGCAGATCCAGAGCGTCATCGAGGCCAATATTATCCCGCAGCTGATTCAGCTGCTGAGGAACGCGGAGTTCGATATCAAGAAGGAGAGCGCGTGGGCGATCAGCAACGCGACCAGCGGCGGGAGTCCCGAGCAGATCAAGTACTTGGTGCATCAGGGGTGCATCGGACCGCTCTGCGATCTGCTCAAGGTGCAGGACGCGAAGATTATCACGGTTGCGTTGGAGGGTCTCGAGAACATTCTTAAGGTGGGGGATGTGGAGATGAAGCAGAAAGGGTTGCCGAGGAACCAGATGGCGACGTGGATTGAGGAGGCGGAGGGGTTGGACAAGATCGAGGAGCTGCAGCAGCACGACAACGATGACATCTACAACAAGGTCGTCAAGATCCTGAGCGAGTACTTCGAGGTCGAGGAGGAGGGAGACGCTGACATTGCGCCGGCAGTGCAGGGGGGGCAGTTCGCGTTCGGCGCCGCGCCGCAGGGCGGGGCTGCGGGGGGGTTCAACTTCAGTTAGGGTGTGCGAAGCGCGTAGGGAGAGATAAAGAGAGCAAAGAAATGCTCATGGTTCAAGGGGGCGATATCTCAGGCGAGGCAGCACAGTGCGTGTTGGTTCACGTGACATATCGTTAGTTGTTCAACAAGACGACCACTCTTTTTACTCAAAGAAATGTTGGTTTGGCCAGGGAGGAGAGTACGAGGAGCTACGGACAGCTGGTCCTGTGGATGCTGTTGAATGGCTTTGCATATTTCAATTTTAGAAGGGTAGGTTGGACAATAACAATATCGCTACCCACCGTACGGTTCCCGCCTCCTTTCTCCTTCCCGCCCCTCCGCTGTCCACTCCTCCACTGCCTCCCCCCTCCCAATTGTCCACCACGCTTGCTAATGCCCCCCCCGGCTTGCTTCTGCCCCCCCTAACCCTCCTCCCCCAGCCCAACTTGTAAAGATGTCCTCCGGCGCCATGCTTACCCGCGAACAAGAGGTGGACACTGAAGTGACTCCCCGCGATCAGAACAACATCAACGAATTCGGCCGTCTGAACGCGCGCCTCCACGAGGTCCGCGGCGAGCACGAAGGTTACAAATCTCGTCTCGAGAAATTGGATGATGCTTGCACAGAGCTCATGATGGGGAGTGGGGATGACGTGCATCTGTTGTTGGGAGACGCGTTCATCGTCGCGACCGAGGACGACGCGACTGCGTTCTGCGAGAAGCAGGTGGAGAAGTTGCAGGTGAGGAGCGCCTTTGTGGCACGTGGTGTGAGAGTTTGAGTGTTATGAGTGTTATGAGTGTTATGCAGTGTCAGTTTTGCGGCGCCGTCGCCAACCTCTTGCCAAGCGCGTGTGTGTGTCCCGCGCGCTCAATAACACGTTATACTTGTGACGTGTTATACATGCTCCAACACACGCAGTCATCCTTCACTAACCCATCTCCACTCCCCTCTGTCCCGTTCTACCCTCAGGGAACCGTCGACGACTTGGAGGAGGAGAGCAAGGACATCGCTGACAGACAGAAGGAGCTCAAGGTGGAGCTGTATGGGCGGTTCGGGAGCAGCATCAATCTGGAGGAGGACGGCCCGCCCGCGAACTAAGGGAACAAAAAGGCGAGGAAGGGAGCTTAGTTACCTAATTGGAGGACTGCTTGTTGGTTCTTTCCTTTCAGGGCTTCTCATACGTCGTCATTAACCTCGCCTACTAATTACACCCCCTAGCTACCTACAATACACCAACCCCCCGCTCATACCACTCATTCCTCGCTCCTTTCTCACACTTACGCCTCCCCCCCACCAAGGTACAAGTTAACACGCTGCATGATATAGTCCTGCTCAGGATCGTACGGGTGGTCCTTCGCAGGAATCTCAAGAACCGTGGGAATCGTCGCCGTATAATCGCGTAGGAGTCCCCGGATCTTCTGAGCGATATGCTGATTAATAAGAATGATGCCAACCTCGCTACTCCCCGTCATCGTCTTAAACGTCTCCTCAATAATCCCAACGGCTGTCTCGTCATCCACAACAAGGAAGTTACAGAAGTCCGCACGGCGCTCCCCGCAGCCTGCTAGTAAGAAGCCGGTACACGTATCATCGTCCCCGATGATTGCGACTAGTTTGCCTTCGTTTTCCTGAAGGAGTGGGGTGAGTAACGTGACGGAATGGATGTGGTAACATCACGGCTTTACTTTGCGGTATAGTGGTGCAGCGCCGCTTGCTGACAACAGTTGGTGTTGATGCAATGCTGGGATTGGCCAATTCTATATAATGACGTAGGACTATGAAATGGAAGGGGAGATGTTTGGACGGTACGTGAGGCGATGGCGAGGCGATAGCATTCAGTGCGATATACGAGCAAGTGAGCCCACGAAGAGGTGGCGATGACCGACCATAGCGTGAGTAAAGCAAGTAAAATGAGGAGCAGCAGATCGATCTCGAGGTGTGTGAGCTATCTCAACCATCGTGCCCGCTACTAGCCGTGCAGTGAGACTTAGCTGTCTGTGTCTCGCTTTCTAGGAACCTCATCAGATATCTCTCTAGTCAATTTATTATTCTGTCGCTCCAGTAATTACGAATCACTGGAACAAAAACATCGTCAACAAGAAAAGAGCTGCAGTACAGCAATACACAAAGCGTAACTTCTCGCCACGCTTTCCCGATCAGCTACGGACCCTTCTTCTTCCGAGTATGCAGCCACACGTCTGCAGCAGCCGCACATCTGCAGCAGCCGCACGTCTGCCGCATGCCGCACGTCTAGTCCCACGGGACGCGCTGATCGATCATCGCCGCCGCCCATATTATTGCACGAATAATAACATTTCTCCTATTAACCCTCGCTCAATCCGCGGGATCTACCCCCCTACCGCATCATGAGCCAGTTCGCTTGGCTGGGCCTCCTCAAATGGTCATTAGCTTACCAGGACGGAACCGAGAACGTGCAGGCCAAGGAGATGAGCGAGTCTGACAAGTCCTTCCTGAAATCTGTCATGGAGGATGGAATCATCGACGAAGGAGTCAGGATGCGCGTCATCCTGCTGGCGCTCATCAAGCACCTACACTCTACCCTCATCTTGAACAATCCCGCAGCCGCTCCCGACCCAAGAGTGGACATGATGCTGGTCCAAGTGTCCAAGCTCGAGAGTGAAATGCGCCCCAAGGACAAAGCCGACCTCGAAACCGCTCCCTCCACCGCCCACCTTCTCACCCTCCTCGAAGAGCTCCGCGACATCGTCGAGCAGATCGACTTCGCCCACAGCTTTGTTACCATGAACGGCCTCCCCTTCCTCCTTGGAGCGTCCGCCGAGCCCCTCGTTCCTCTCCCCGTGCGCATACAGTGCGTGAAACTCATCGCAACCCTCGCCCAGAACAACCCCAACGTGCAGAAGATCTCCCTCGAGAACGACACGCCGAGAATCCTCGCGGACCTGTTCCAAACCGCCACCGACCCCGCGCTCAAGTGCGCCGTTCTGCAAGCGTTATCCGCGACGGTCCGCGGGCACGCCGCCAGCGAGGCGACGTACCTGCTCATTGAAGAGAAGGAGGGCCTGATTAGCAACGCTATCGTTAATGACGATACGGATGACAAGGTGAGTGGAGCACGCACGAACGCCGCTTTGTGAACACTCCCCTTTGTTTGTATGGCTCACACTGTTTATGTTTGCGTTGCAGGTGCTCATGCGCGCCATCTTCTTTCTGCGTGCTTTGATATCCGACTCCGACTCGGGCAAGAACAGGATCAGTCTCTTCGCGTCCACGTACCCTCGCGTCGTCGCACTAGCTCGGTCTCACACATCGCTGGACGTTCGGGAGACTAGCTTGAGCATTCTCGTGGCGCTGATGGACATGGGCGACGAGGGGGGGACTTTTGTCTACGGGCATGCCGAGGCGATTCAGGAGGGAGCGAAGGGAGCGATGGAGAAGCTGCAGGCGGCGGTTGATCAGGAGGAGAAGGATATGGTTAGGCCGGAGTGTGACTTGTGGATGGAGTGCGTCAAGAGGATTCCTGCACGAACGGACGGCAATAATTAAGCGACCACATATCCACTCGTAGCGATTAAGCGAAAAACAACGAATCCAGTTCCTCTTCCAGCTGAGCCGTCTCCGTGATCTCCTCTGTGTCCTCCTGCTTGCCCTTCTTCCCCCCCTTCGTCTTCTTCTTCTTCTTCGTCGGCGATGGCGGCGGCGGCGGCGGCGGCAATACCTCCCCCTCCCCTACCCCCTCTCCCTCTCCCTCTCCCTCTCCCCCGCCCCCCCCCTCCTCCTCCCCCTCCTCCTCCACCCTCTCGGCCTTCATCTCCTCCAACCTCGCTAGCCCCCTCCTCCCCATCTCCCCCTCCGCCCACCCCAGCATGCGCCCTAAATTCTCTCCAGCCGCCCTTACAACACTCGCCCCCTCCACTCCCTCCTTCCCCCTCATCTTCGCCACCGCGTCCCCCACGAACGGAACGTACGCTGAATGCCCGAACGCCGTCTTGCCGTACGCCTCCGCGACCTCCTTCGGTACCGCGTTCGGTCCATCCGTCTCCAGCAGAACTCTGTCCAACGGGCAGTCAAATGCGCAGTCCTTCAACTCCGTCCCCGCCTTCTCGTACCCTACCGCCGCTGTGAATCCCACATAAACCACGCAGGCTGCATTCGCGTTCAACAGCGCAATCATGTCATCGCACGCCCCCGCCCACGCCGTCAAGTGCACCGCCGGCGGCGGCAACTCAAACACGTCCGTGCTCTTGATCGCCGCCAGCAGATCCGCCACAGCGAGCTTGTACGCGGCCGCGCTCTCGCCGTTGGGATAGCCGCCGACGCGCACGCACACCGGGACCTTGTTGTCCGACCCAGCCTCGAACGTTGCCCGGAACCTTCGCAGCTGACTCGCCCTGTCGAGCCCGCGTCCCTCCATAGTGTAATCGAGCGTCGTGAACAGACTAACGACGCTCTCACTCGCCACGCACATACCCAACAGCTCAGCGATCTTCTCCTCCTCCTCCTCGTAGTCGAACGCCGCGTCTGCAGTCGTCACGAGGAAGCCGGGCCCGATGCCCACGCTGAACCACGTCGAACTGCCGCCCAGAGCCGTACACATCCGCGTGTTCTTGTCCCCGTCCTCCTCCCACCCCTTCTTAAAGTTGACACTCTGCCGCACAATACCCCCCCCAAAGTTCCACGCCTCGTCCGCGCCAACTCTCTCTGCGTGCTCATCCTCGCTGCTCTTCTTCTTCGACGACAGCACGACGTGCTCCAGCACCGCCGCCACGTCGCAGCCCGCATCCACGAACAGGAACGGCGCTCCCTCGTCCAACGGCGCGGTATCACGCCGGTAAAAGCCAGAGGGCAGCTCCAATTTCGGCCCGTCCGCAGCGGCCTTCTTCTTCCCTTCCACCTTCTTGCTGCTCTTGTGTGCTCTTCCGCCGCCCAACCCACCCCCCTTCTTACTCCCAAACTCTATGCCCCCTTCCGGGATTCCCCCTGCTGGTCGCTTCGGGCACTCTGGGCCTTCGTGCCCGGCCTTATGGCAGATCGGACACTTGGGCTTGGACTTGCGGTCCTTCGCGACGTTGGACTTTTTCTCTCTACCGGCGCGACCTCCAAAGGTTGAGGAGTAAGTGGGCATTGTATCCGGTCTGGGGGTGTTTAGTCACTGTTTGAGGGCATACGGGATGGCGTAAGCGGCGCGGGGATATGCTGCTTGAATGAGACGGGGAGCAGGTGATGGCGGGCTCTGTGAGGACCAACGCGCTACTCCAGTACGCACCGTAGCAGCAAGGCGCCGTCAAAATGAGGATATACCAGGGTACAGTTGTATTGTATGTCGATTGGTTGAACGAGGTGCTTGCAGAACTGGGTGCAAGGCGCCGGGGTGCATTGGCCGCCGCTGTCCTTGCTATCATCTAACCTAACAATACATCCTCCTAACTCCTTTACACCCCCCCCCCCTCCTTGAGCCTCATGACCTCGAACCTGACGTTCACCCTCACTCTGACGAAGTGCCCACCCGCCCCGCCTCCCTCCCTCGCAAGCGGCAGCCAGTCTTCGCCCTCCCCGTTCGCCCCCACTAGCGTCTTCAGCGGCGTGTCTCCGAACCCGATCAAGCTGTCCCCAAGAAAGCTCCTCTTCTCGTACACTCCGATCTTCACGAGCGTCGGCGGTCCCTTGAACAGGCGCTCCCGATGCTCGTCAAATCCCGCCAGATCGCTCCCAATGCCCTCCGGCAGCGGAAACCTGAACTGCGCGCAGCAGTTCATCCCCCCCTTCCCCCCCTTCCCCCCTTCGCTCAGACACGAGTCCTTCGTTCGGTTCTTGTTCGTGCACGGCGCGTTGCTCCCCTCCCGCTTCAGCCGCACGACGGCGAACATGCCGCTCCCCGAGATGCCGCCCGGACTCAGATTCTTCACGTCCAGCAGCGTGACCTGCACCAAGCACACGAACCTGCGAGGACTGGGTTAGTACAGTAGGGTTAATACTCAGTACATTGTTGTTGTGTTGCTCACCTGGTGTTCATGCTCAGTAGCTTGTACATCCCGTTCCGGTACGCGTGCGACTCTAAGCTTTCTCTGTACCAGTCCCTCTCCTCCTCCCCTGCCTCCTCCCCGCCCGCCTTGCCCCCCTCCAGGCACCCGACCACTCTGCCAATGAGATCGTCCTTGCTGAGCATGTTGTGCCACAAGCACAGGCCCTCGATGCCGTCGTTCCGCATGACCCACCCGTCCAGCGCGTCGCTTCCCACCCCCCCGTCCCCTCCGCCCTCGAACCAGTGCCTGCCCAAGTACCCCGACGCGAGGGCGCCGATCCCGCTGTTGAAGCAGTCGACCTCCCACGGGTCCACGAACCTGAGCAGGGCCTCTTCCACGTTCTCCACAGACTCCACCCCGTCTGTGCCGGCATTTCCCGTCCACGTCACGAACTGCGCCGCGATGTCTTTGTCGGGTTGCGAGCCGTGAGTGACGACAAAGCGGCCTCCTGCGAGAGCGAGGCGAGTGTTAAAGAGGTGTGTGTGCCTTTTGTTCGCGCCGACTTGTAAGTTACGGGCCAGAGGCGGTGTGTGGCGCTAGCTTACCTGCGTCGTTGGCGCCGATGCGCTCCACGACCCGCCCACGCTCGAACTCGTCCAGAATGTCCGACGCCAGCAACACCCTTTGCAGCGGCGTGGCCACGCGGTCCGCGACGCCCGTGCCGAGCGCCTGCGCGCACTTGCGCAGCAAGGCATCGTTCTCCTCGCGAGCGAACCAGAGGCACGCCTGCTTCTTGCTAAACATGACCGCCACGATGCCGTCGTCCTTCTCGCCCTCGGCGGGAGTGATGCGATACGGCTTGAACTCCACGTTGCCGCCGTCCTTCGCGGGCGCGCGAATCATCATCCGGACGACCTCGTCGCCGAGCGCGAGCAGGGAACCCCGCCCCGCGCCCGCGTCCGCCTCCGCAATCGAGTTCATGATCTCCCGGTCCACGTTCACCAGCGCGTGGAAGCGTTGCTCGTGCCAGACGAGCAGCTCTTTGAGCGGGTCCAGGAAGTGATAGGCGAGGGAGCCCTTGGAGTCGCACTTCTCGATCTCAGGGATGAGCGTGTCGACGTCGTTCCAGCGCCCGATGGCGAAGAGTTGCTGCACGAGCTTGGTCACGACGCTGAGCTCCATGAAGATGCCAGCGATGACGCGCACTAGGTCCTCCTTGACGGAAAGCGCCACACCCTTCACGTCTCTGACTAAACTCGTGTCCACTCGCCCCATCTCCACCGAGCTGTCGCTGATGTACTCCTTCGTCTTGGTGCGGTTGCGGAGGGATCGAAAGAAGAGGCAGTTCGCGCTGCTCGACTTGTGGATCACGGCGCCAGTCAGGCCGGAGATGCTGCCTTCGCTTCCCCTGAGGCTGTCGCGCTCCATTCGTATTCTGCTCTCGCCCCCGACTGAGTCCATTGCGAACAGCAGCGGCGTGGGCAGCAGCGCGCTCACGGCCTCCAGCACCTGGTAAAGCTTCGGGAATGGGCCGTAAGAGCCGCACCGGAAGCCGGTCTCTTCGAGCCGTACCACTGCGTGCTGCACGGCGGAAGCGCCGGCGTTGCTCTGGAACGACAGCGAAAACACGTCGGGTTGATTCTGAGCCGGCCTGATGAGGAACGCGCCGACTGGCTCCTCCGCGAGTAGCTGATTCGCCTCCTCCCTGGAGCAATCAACGAGAAACTGCCAGCCGCCTCCCTTGCCCAAAATCTTCTTGACGCTATTATCGGGCTCCGCGGGCCCTTCGGCGGGGGTGATCTCGATCCCGTCACCGCCCACGGTAAAGTCGGGAACGATTTCAGGAAGGATGCTGGGCGGGTCGCGTTCGAAGTCCAGGAAGCAGTCCGGCTCGTGGTCAAGCAGCATGCGCACGACGTCCATCCCATGAAACTGGCCGCTGTTCTGCCGGGTGCACTTGTGCACGGCCGTGAACATTTGGTAGCGCACACTGACGGTGATGAGGTCGGCCGCCGACTCGGACAGGTCGAGGTTGCGGCCGCGGTGGAGCCAAGACAGCAGCTCCAAGTGCCACGCCGTAGTCACACGCTCCTGAACGTCCGGCAGGTGAATGGGGAGATTGTTGCTGGAGTTGATGCTATTCGAGATGATCGCCGCCGAGTTGGTCTTCAGGAGCAAGAGGCAGGAGGAGGCGACCAGCGAGTTGAGCGTGCTCGTGTCGTTGATGGCCTGAAGCAGAAGTGCTCGGACAGGAAGGGCGAGCTCGAGCTTGAGCGCGGCGGCAACGATGTCCTCGGAGGTAGTGGCGAGGGACTCTTCGAAGTTGGAGAAGAAGTCGAGGAGAAGTTTGGCGAGCGAGGAGCGCAAAGACTTCATGACGCCATCGGTCGAGAACTCCAAAAGAACGCCCATGATGCGCTCGTTGTGGTTGTTGGCGGTGGGGTCGATGGAATAACCAGGGACGTGGCGCGACAGCTCAGACGCGAGTTGCTGCGCGGCGAGGCTGAGTAGGATCTCCTTCTTGAAGCGCTTGGAGAACTTCAGTTGGGCGGAGGTGTCTGGCGGCGGAGGGGAAGGGGGAGGGGTGGCAGAGGGGGGCGGGGAGGGTTGGGAGGCGGCGGCGGTGGCGGCCCGCGGGGGGGGGTCGAAAGAATCAAAGATGGAAGCCGGGGCGGAAGCGGGCGGGGGCTTGGGCGGGCCGTCGAATGAATCGAAGATTGAAGAGCCGTTCGCCATTGCGTCGACGGCGGGGGCGGGCTTGGGTTTGGGAAGCGGCGCGTCGAACGAATCGAAGATGGACGAGCCGTTCGCCATCGCGTCGACAGCGGGGACCAGCTTGGGTTTGGAGGGTGGAGCGTCGTAAGAATCGAAAATTGAGGAGCTGCCAGCCATCGCGTCGACAGCGGGAACCAGCTTCGGTTTGGGAGGCGGCGCGTCGAACGAATCGAAGATGGAAGAGCCGCTCGCCATCGCGTCGACGGCGGGGGGGGGCTTCCGTTTGGGTGGCGGCGCGTCGAACGAATCGAAGATCGAGGCGCCGCCAGCCATCGGGTTTGCGGCAGCTGTGCCAACGCCCCCCCCGTCCCGCCGCCGCGCGGCCC
>Ga0307985_10001788_pt1 | contig 12139 bp, 3 predicted proteins | sample EllFjometageno80_FD_203155 | JGI IMG/M metagenome (GOLD analysis project Ga0307985, IMG submission 203155) | Marine microbial communities from Ellis Fjord, Antarctic Ocean - #80 | ecosystem: Environmental > Aquatic > Marine > Unclassified | place: Southern Ocean | collected 2014-10-09 | reverse complement strand
CTATGTTGTGTGTGGCTGTGAGCCGTCGCCCAGGCGGGCTGCCTGCCAGGCGTGATATGAGGTGGAACATGGCCTTCGACACACAGGCGCTACCCCCACACGTGCGAGTTTGACCCCGCCCCCCGGCACACTACTTCATACACCCCTCAGGCGCGCCCATCTCGCCCTCCTACGCGAGATATTGGGGTGTAGGACATCTTGGTGAGAAGGAGTGAAGGTGAGTCGTCTTTTCCACCCTGTGTTGTGATAAATTGGAGTGGGGTGTACGGTGGGTGAGTGGGCGGGTGTGAGGGTGTAAAACTCGGGAGACATGTGGTCTTGACCCACCCATAGGCCAGCCGCCGACCAGCCTGGTCTTTAGGGGTGGGTCAAGAGTAGCTAGGTGGGCTCACTTTGCTGTGCTTCTAACCAACACGCCATGACCCATCAGGTACACCAGGACTACCCCAGGGAGGGCCCTGATCAATCTCGTCTACCAGGACTACCCCAGAGAGGGCCCTGGATCAGGTACACGCACCATGACTACCCCAGAGAGGGCCCTGGGCGTCCCCCACCACCTTTGTGTGTCTATCGACACATCCCATATGTCTATTGCTTTTATCCTAACTAACACACCCTCACCCATCAGATACGAGACCACCCTTGGAAGGGCCTCACTTCTTCGTGTGAGACCACCCTTGGAAGGGCCTCACTTCTTCGTGTGAGACCACCCTTGGAAGGGCCTCACTTCTTCGTGTGAGACCACCCTTGGAAGGGCCTTACTGTTAACTGTTTCGTCGTCGTCGTCGTTGATAGGCATCTACCCGATGAGCACCAGTGAGCAGCACCATTCGGTGTTCAAGGAGCCACACTCGGACCGCGCGCATGAGCGATACCTGGCCTGGTTCCCGGAACGCACGACGACACGCAATGGGCAGTTGTATCCGTTTTGGGGCTCCGAAGTTCATCTGCTAGCAGTGCCAGAGCTGATCATCGCACAAGAAGCCTTTCAAGCGTGGAAAAACTACACGTCGATCTTTACGAATCTTTACGGACCAATGGTTCCGAGGAAGCGTCAAAAAAAATCTTAAATCCTAGCGTTAGAGTAGGCCTGGGCAGGTGGATCGCACCGCATCCCCATGAGCACCAGTGAATAAACCACGTCAATATGTATTCTGGCAGGGAAGGCTTGGAGCCATCTAAGTTTTTGAGGGGGCGTGGTTTGCGACCACGCCCACGCAATGGTGAGGACGAGAAGAAGATGCAGAGAATGAAAGAAGACATTGAGGCAGACCTCGACTCTCTTGCAAAGAAGTTGAGGAACTTTTGCGAGTTTGCATCGTGGGGTGGCCAAGGGCAAATTGTCGAAATTGAAGTGGACATTAGCGAGAAACTTGCAGCCACCCGGAGTGGCATCAAGGCAAGTGGCCATGCAATCAAGGAGAGTCAAAGGAGACCAGGTGCAGGTAACCTTTTGACTGTGTGGTGCACTGACATTGGGCCGGGTTCTGGTGCGGATGCCATGGTCTCAGTTGAAGTTGCAAAAAGGGCTGACCACGTCCATGTCCAAGACGAAGAGGATAGAGACATCGTTGTAATGTACGCCCAACTTCCCCCAGTTTCGTATCCCAAGCACGAAGCTTTGATTGGAAAGGTGTTGAAGAAGGTGAAGGAAATCATCCCTCCACATTTGTTGAGCGAGTTGTTAATCCCATCGGGGAAGATCCTTGCAAGACGCGATGGGGTGACCAACTTCGTGGGTCGAAGATACGAAACACCGTCATCTTCGGCCCACGACTACAACATGAAGAATGGCCAACATGGAGAATGGGGCACACATTCGCATCGAGCGATGGTTGGGGAAGTGCTGTCAATTGTGCACAGGATCGCTTCCCCAAGTGACGCACCTGGCAGCAAACCCGAGGTCTTGGCCTATGGCATGGGCCAAGACATAGATCGCACACAGAGAGATTTTGCAGCCCCGAAAAAAAGGGACCTGAAGGCCTCACGTGCAAAAGCAACACCTCAAAGCAAAGACGTAATAGAAGACGATTCAAGTAGTGAAGGTGGTTGGAGTGAAGATGAGGCACGTCTTGAGGTGTGGTGTGCGCCACCGAGTGACCCTTGTGGGCCTCGACTGGCTGAGCACCCCCCTGGTGACCCTCGTGGGCCCAAGGGAACGCCACCTACGACTGCTCCACCTCTTGCTCCAACTTCGCCACGTGATCCCCCTCCACCACCCTCTTCACCACCTCCACCGCCTGCACCGGCTGCACGCAATTGGGAGTGGGGAGAATCTGCAATTCCGGGTGCAGGTCGTGCCTTAATTTTTAAGTGCGATCTTGCGCCCGGAGCCAAATTGGTGCCAGAATGTGTTTACCAAGGATGGCCAATCTTGGACAGTCAAAGTATCATAAACCAACAAGATGGAGGGGCGACGCACGAAATTCGCTTTACCGGAGATTGTGTGATTCGATGTGGCAGAGACGAAGAGACACCAGGTGCACAATGGATCAACACAATGTTGAAGGAAAATGGCAAGGCCGATGACCGTAAAATCAATGTTAGCTGGACGAATCGCAAAGGGCGACAGGTGGCAACCCATGTCACAAAGCCAGTCAAAAAAAATGATGAAGGATATGTTCGGTACTCTCGCGATCCATCGTGCAACGCCCATGCCATGGGTTGGAGTCCAAGAAAATTGTGGTGTGAACTAACACCACGGGTGAAGCGAGTTGTCGTGATTGGGCCATTGGGCCTTGAGCAAACGCTCACCTACCGCATGGAGCGCACATTGACACATGAAATTGTGCCATTGCATCGTGTCGACGAGTATTTGGCAACACAAACGACTCAAGGCTACACATTGTCGTTCACACCCTATGTGGATTGGCTTCCACGCCCATTTGACTATGACGATGTCAAAGGTGGCCACATTGTGATTTGGTCTCCATGTGATCGTGATTGGCGTTTTCGAAAATCAATAAAAAAAAGGGCGATGCAAGGGGCCCTTGAGGTGACAAATGTTGAGTCTCGCAAAGTCAATTTTGATGAGGAAGAGCTTTTTAGTCCTGCATACCACCATCTCTATTGTCTTGACCCCGCCCAAGAGAATGTTGATGAAGTGGTGCCAATTGTTGTTGAAGCGATGGCGACGAATGAAGCGACGATAGTTGATCGCGACGAGGACATGGACATTGTTCATGAAAGTGGCGAAGCGACGATAGTTGATTGCGACGAGGGCATGGCCATTGTTCATGAAAGTGGCCTCGAGTTCACTACCATTGGTACCCAAACGGAACCAACACAAGGGGGGCAATTTGAACATGGCGGTGTGGACACTTGGGATGGTGGTGTGGACACTTGGGACGGTGGTGTGGACACTTGGGATGTTCCCAATGCGGCGCTAGTGTGGTGCAAGTCCCATACGATGGCCAAGTGCCATTTGATTGCACACCATCCCACTCCAATCTTGCACTCCAATGAAGTCATCAACGTGCTCGAAGCGTGCATTCACGCCCAAAGTCGGCGACACAATTGTGAGAACAGACGCAAATCGAACTTCGAAGACAAGCTGGCCAAGGTCAAAAAGTTCTGGACTGCGTTTTTCGCCACGATGATCTTGGCAAGCAAGCTCTCGAGGACGCAATTGCGGCGCAACTTGAAGACACTGCGCTACTTGAACACCATTTGTGGACACCGATTTGTCCCGACCGAACCCAAGGTGATGGATATCGTTGGCAAGGCAAGGGCTATTGCCAAGGCGTGTGGTGTGCAATCCGTTGCCTCGCCCGTTGGGGAAGTTGGGTACTGGCCAATCAAGGCCATGTTGAGATATGCACTCTCACACCCACAATTGTTCAACATGTACACATTCAAAACCACTACGCAGCCAGTCATTGCCATTCATTTTGAAGAACGCCCACCCGAAAACTATGCTGAGTTATTGTTGGGTCAAGGTGCATCAATAGAACTCGACAAACGAAATGCTGTCCACGAGATGCTCGAAGGCAAGGGATGGGTTGTGTTGTTGTATAACGTAAACCAAGTGTTGGATGTTGTTGGCACCAAAGTGTTGGATGTTGTCGACCTGCGCTTGCGCTTCTTGACGGATGGGGGTGAGCGCCATCGAAGCGGTGATGATAGGAAGGGCAACCAAATTGTCGAGTGTGCATCCATCATGGAAGCCAAGTATATGGACCAGAACATAACCACGAATAGCTTCTTCCACCTTGCTTGGAATGGTTCGGAAGACCAAAAAACATATAGGGCGGTGTGCGACGCCACTGGTGCTCGTGTGGAGAAGATCAAGTTACATCGATCTGTGCAATTTGCCATAACACCACAAGGGAGTGTCTTGTGCTATGTGCTTCTCATATGTCATGGTGGCGATGGCAAGTGGCGAAGGATGGTGATGGGTGGATACGCGGTCATGTCGTTTTGGTGCAATGAGAAGTGCAATTGCCTCAAGTCCAACATGTTCCACTTTCAATGTCATTGTCAAGATCGCCATGTCCAAGATTGTTGTATAGGCGAATTTTTTCGATTGGGCCAATGCAGCAACGGGGTATTGGTGGATTACTTTCAAGTTTTGCGAGACTTTGCAAAGTTGTTGCATCGAGAGCTAGAGCATCAACGCGTCATTCCTTTTCTGATGTCACACAAGCCAGACGTTGACATGGTTGTGTCCACGAATTGGGGGGATGGCGAGGGTGACACCGAAACCATTTTCCCAGCATTTCGCCCAGGCGAGCAAATGATAGCCATCACCAAGTGGGTCGCGAACAAGGTGGAGCGTGCACCACACATAACCAAGGTAAAAGCAACATTGCGCAAGTTGGTCACCATTGGCGAATTGCCACAATCCGAATTCCTCGAAACTGCGATAAGCCTCATTACTATGTCCTACACAACAAATAACAAGGCAAGCATCAAGAAAAGCAAACACATCGTGCCATCACTTGTGGACAGCAAGCGTGAGACCAATCAAGATCTTGGCACACGAAAGCTCGTGGATTTGCTCAGTGAACTTGCCAACGCACTTGAAGCCAATCTTGTGGAGTACAACAGACAACGTGCGAAGTTTGATGACCCTTCGAACTTTGACATGGCTGTTGAGAATGTGTTGAACATCCAGGGGATGGATACCAACGCTTATCAAACCCTGTGTGGCATTGAATCTCTAATTCAAACCACCAAGAGCTTGTTGCACGACATGCAAGAGCTTGTTGCAAAACAGCAGCAGCCCTTCCCAGTCTTGGACGCACAAATGATGCAGAAGTTGCATGAGTTCACACACCCACGTGAGCGCGGGTCTCTTTACTCAATTTGTGGTGGCCAAAAGTTGCACGATCACCTGCGAGATTCCAGCGAAGGGATGACTGGCATGTGCCTTCACGAAGACAACATGCTCTATGGCCTGTTGCACCTCTATTTTATACGTGGTTGGGCAACGATCGTGTCTCACATAGGCTTGCTAGCATTCACTCTTGGAGTTCATCTTAAGTTCTTGCAAGTGTTGAAAGACAACAACATTGAAGCAGAAATGAAGGAGGAGAAGGTAAAGAAGCAAGCATCTGTGTCAATTGGCTTGGTTCAATTCAAAGGCAAAGATTGTTACAAAATCTTTTTGGAGCCTGCGAAATTCTTCGATATGTTCCCCAACACACATCGCCCACATGTGGTGATGCTCGTACAATCATGGGCAAACATGGCCTTCATTGCATCAAACCCTGTCTTGTGTGAGACATTCTTCGTGAATGATGCATGTGACATTCGTCGCCACAAGAGCGAAGTTTTGATGACACGGTCGAGCGAGGTGTTCAAACTCGTCGCACATGGGCTCATAGGTCCAATGCCCTCTTTCTTCACACCAAGTGTGCACTCGGCTTCCATAGATGTGCCCCGCGATTTCAGTGACAAGCATGTGGAGACCTACCATGGCCGGGAGGACTCTGTTGAGTCACAACAAAGCGAATGCCGGGACCTGCTTGTTCCATTGGAAGCTTCGTCGACAGCGGTAAATCTAAACGGTGATATGATTGCCCATTCGATTGCGAAAGATGAGGCCAGCATGACACTGGAGGGAGCTTGTCAACGCCAAGCACGAGCCAAACGCACACAAACACGAACATGGGGAGAGAGATGGGCATGTGTGGAACGCACCATACCAATCATCGAAGAATTCTTGTCAACATATAGGGAAGGTTGTTTTATCAATATGAATGGTGGTGATGATGACGATGTCTCGATTTTGGTTGATGAGTCGATAGAGGGACTTGTGCACAACTTGCAGTTGGAGCCCCTCAACTTGGACGATGGAGCAGATTTCCTCACCCCTGATGAGAAGAAACGAAGGTGTGGTGTCGACGATGGTGTGGTGTCGACCATGGGTCCAACACATGTGGAGGAACTTGAACTTGAAGACATCAAGCCCATGGTCGATTGTGATGTGCCAGGTGCCATCTCAGATTATCTGGTCGGGAAGAAGTTGCAGCATGTGGTAGACAGCGTGATGAATGAAGTGATGAATGAAGTGATGAATGAAGTGATGAATGAAGTGGAAGAGCGGTCAAATGGTGACACTATGGCAACACCATCACCACCATCAACACCACACTACACACCATCAACACCAAGTGACAAGATACAAAATCTCTTAGAACTCGTGTGGGCCTCTCGTTCACCACACAAAGTTTGTGTTTGTGCAAAAACGTTTTGTGACTGTGCCACCAACTCAAGGACCAATGATGTGGCCAACGTTCTCTCACCAACCCACAACGGCCATTGGGCACCAGAAGAAACAACTGGAGTGCTTCGAGAACATCACCCCCCCACACCATTGCCGTGGGTGGTACCAAGTGCTGATGCCTCGCATGAGGTGGAGCTGTTGCCATCACCTTCACAACAACCTATCGTTCTGCGTGCAGTTTCCACCGTCTGCGATGACTACGAAGCCATTCCCAATCGGGGAGCTCATGAGCCACTTGAAGTTCATGAGCCACCAATCGAACCACCATTGCCACCATTGCCACCACCATCTGACAAGGAGTGGTTGTGTGGTCTTGACAGAGCTCCCCACCACACAACCACTCCTTTCGCGTCGTCGTCATCATACGAGGTATGTGCATACGATCCCAAAGATTCACTATTGGCTGCATGCACGATGGCCATAGAGTTCTTCCAAAGTGGGTCCCAAGAAACACCAGCAACTGAACCACAAAGTGGTAAGGGCACCACCACAAGAAAAAGGGAACATCTTGGGCAGACGCAGGTGTGGAGCGAAGCACATAATTTCCCACGGCTCTTTGGGGTACCATCGTTGCAAGACAGCCTTGCGTCGCTGCATAGAGTTGGCAAGCGCCTACATGTGGTGGATCAAACAACTAAACAACCATTGAGCTTGGAACACCAAATTAGTGAATGCAAGGCAATAGGTGTGCACCTTACTGGGGTGCCAAAAGTATTGAATGACTTAGACATAAAGGAGTTGCAAGAAGCGGCAAAGGTTCAACGCACACTAGAAATTATGACACAGCCATTGACACCGGAGCGACAAGAAGAGTTTCTCGAAGCCATGAGGTGCGCCCAAGATGATGGTAGTGTTGATGGCAGTGTGTGGAACACACAAATGGTGGCACTGCAAGAAATTGGCAAACGCATTGAAATGGCACCAGCACACATGAGGTTGTGCTTGCGCCATTGGCGCGAGAAAGGGAAAATCTCCAAAACCGGTGTCAAATTTGTTAAAGAGACAGTGCCAACAGCACCAGCTGATAATGAAGCAATCGATGATGGGGCTGGCATCGGAGGAGATTTTGTAGCCACACAATCTGTGACACCAGAGCGACAAGAAGAGTTTCTCCAAGCCATGAGGTCGGCCCAAGCCATTGGTAATGTTGGTGACATTGTGTGGAACACACAAACGTCGGCACTGCAAGAAATTGGCAAACATCTTGGCATGACACTATCACACATGAAGTTGTGCTTGCGCCATTGGCGCGAGAAAGGGAAAATCTCGAAAAATGGCGTCAAATTTGTTAATGATGAGGGAGCAAACGATGAGGGAGCAAACGAAGCAAACGAAGCAAACGATGAGGAAGCAAACGATGATGGCCACACCATGTGCAATGACTTTGTGAATGCCTTGCAACGAGCCACCAAAGAGCATGATGTGACAACGTTCTCATCAGCAAAGAAAGTATTCAAATTGCTGACACAAGGATATACAACATTGGCCCAACGTGAGATGCAAAAATGTGTGGACGAGTTGCGCACACAAGGGATCTTGTCAAAAGTTGGTGTGTATTTTGTTAGTCACAATGAAGATGTCGAAGTCCCCACAGCGAATGAAGCGAATGAAGCGAATGAAGCGAATGAAGCGAATGAAGCGAATGAAGCGAATGAAGCGAATGAAGCGAATGAAGCGAATGAAGCGAATGAAGATGCTGACTTTCGCTCCTTGTTGGACAAGGCATTTGGTGATGATGTAAGTGGTGATGGAGGCACAGATGATGAAGACATGGACCACAACGATCTCAATGCATTAGCACACTCCAACAGCATTTCGGGTGTTGAGGATGCCGTGGATGATGAGTCCAGTGATGATGATGCCAACGATAGTACAATGGACACCACGGAAATTGAATCTTTCCAGGCCAAAATGCGTGCACAACCATTGCCACAATTCAATCATGAGCAGCACAACATAGTTGTGTACTCACGTAGTGGTGCGCAACCATTAGTGGAGCATGGATACATCACTCTCGAGTCGGGGTGGGTCGCACTGTTAAAAACGTGTGCCAGCGATATGACTTACGTTCAAATAGACAAGTATTGTGACGACAAATGCATTGCCCTGCAACAAACGGTGCTGGGCCATGAACTAGTGGATAGGATCGTTGGTGGCATGAGGCAACACAATTTTGTCGAGCACGCACCGGACCTCGTGGATGCAATGACTCAACAAGTTTGTACATCACAGTGTTATACAAAGCCCAAAAAACAAGTGGATGCAAACATGAAGGCTGCCCTCAACTGTGTGCGGGCCCGCCTGCAAGCCTTTTGCACCTATGATATCCCTTTGTATAAGCAGCACATGCAAGAGCTGTCTAATTGTGCACCCCAGCTGGGGGTGCACATGAGCAAGCATGTGCTTGGTACCATGCATGTTGTGCCATTGGTGCGAGGACGTGATGATGAGAACAACACGTTCACCGAAGTGGTTCTTGAGAGATGCACTGTCCCATCGGCCAACATTATTGGTGGTGTGAGTGGCACATCCAACACGACTCCACGAAATGATCCACGTCACCAGTACATCATCGATCTGGACACGCAATTCTCCATCGAAACCAGCTTTAATGCTTTGCCACCACCACCACCACCACCACCACCACCACCACCACCACCACCACCACCACCGCTCTTGGCCGAGAAGCCGAAGCCGAGGGACGTCGAGAGTTCAAGCAACGGCGAAGACGGCTGGTCATCAGACAGCTCTGTATAGTTGAATAGTATATATTCTGAAGCGACCCTACATGGCCACTACACATGCCTGTACTTCACCATTCACTAAGACAGATAGGGGATCGTATGCACTATTGCCTACCGGTAGCAATATTCATGTGCCTGTACTTCACCATTCAATAAGACTTCGTCGACCCTAGATGGGCACAATGCTTCCAAGGCCGTGCAACACTCCGCGTGGTTGTGCACCACACATTTTCGACTGTCGTCAATATACCACGCATGACTTTCGCGCTCCTTGGTCTCCTTCGGTATATACACACATGGGTGTACAGGCTCTACTTCACCTATCGGATTAGTGAGGCAAACCCAATGAAAGTTTTCAAGATAAAACACAATGCCCCCACCATGCTTTACGCAATTCCAAATTGCCCTGTCGCCACACCTATGCACACCACATATGTCGTCCGGATAGCGGTAGCCCAAAGAGACCGAGCTGCCAATCCAGCCGTGCCCAATTAATCGTTCGAAGGCACGCTGAGCCACCCCTAGTGCGTGGGTTGCCCGTTGCTCCAGATCTCTTGCTTCGCTCACACTCAATCGTGAACGTGTAGAACGACGAAATTGTGATGGATCCCACTGCAACATAACATAGGGAAGGTCGTGCTCGTCAACCTGTGCAGGTTGACCTGGTGGAGGATGCATAGTGGAGAACCCCACAGCGTGGTAGAAATTAATAGCACTTTGGTCCGGCTCTGTCTTGACAACAAGTCTCTTCCACCTTCGCTGCAGCGTTGACATGAGATGGCGCCCACACCCAAGCCGACGCAATCGTTCAGCGACAGCAAAGCAAGTTATCTCAGGATCAGCGTGACAAACGATAGCCACGGCCACGACTTGTTGACCATCGTGCGTTACGATGGTGGTACCAGTGCCTGAAGTACCACGGCATCCTACGATGTGAGCGATGACATTGTCCAACTTGTTCTCCGGCATAGCTTCTATCACCAGCGCTGCCACCTTTTTATGGTGGCAGCAGGAGGGTATTGATCTACCATCGTTGAACAATCGTGCGTCATCACCGGCAGATAGGTCAACTGTGACAAGCTTGTTCAAAAAAGCAGCAATCGACACTGCACATCCCGTAACATTGGGAAGGTCCTCATCATCATCCTCATCCTCTTCTTCTCCACTCTGCGCAGTGTCCCCTTCCTCTCCGCTCTCCCCCCATGACTGTTTGTTCAAAAAAGCCCCCTCCTCATCATCCTCCTCATCATCCTTCTCATCCTCATCCTCTTCTTCTCCACTCTGCGCATGCGCCAGCATCGCAGCTTCAGCAAGTGTGCGCCTGGAGGTGGTCGCATTCGGATACTCGAATCGCCAACTAAGTGCAAAGTTGCCCTGCGTCAAATCACTATCACTGCCCTCCTTTCGCAGGTCCGCCAACGTTCTTCCACCTTGCCAGCTACCTTGCGATTTATTCGACTCAAAATTGTACTTTCGAAGTTGAATGTACGCATCGGGCCGCACACCAACGAGTGGGTCATACGATGCACGCCATTGAATCACCTCATTATCTGTCATTTGACGACGTGTTCCGAGGTCGTTTTTCGCTGTCGTTGGGAACTTGGGAGCTATAATGTTGTACCCACGCTTGCTGAACGTCACGACATATTCAGTTTGGGGTTGCAGACGACGTCTTTTTGCGAAAGTGCTAACGGCGTGCCTTGGCGCACTGCCAAGCTTGTTCACGAACACCACCTGCCTGTGGCTGGTGTCCAAACCAAGTGCCTGGCTTGCGTAGCTCGTCAAATCGAAGATCCAGTTGATGTCCTTTTTTGTTTTCGGACAATGGATCTTCGCTGGCATGTGCAACATTATTATGCCACCAGGGTTGAGACAAGACGCAACGTTCAGCAACATTTTTTTGGTGGCCACCAAGAAGTCCGGATACGTCGCGCATCTCTCGAGCGCCTGTTGCATGTATGGTTCGTCCTTGTCGATGCCACCATTACTTGACTCAGCCTTCCAAAACTCCCAACTCCCGATAACCATCCACACCTTGCCCAATACCTTGCCCAACTCCTTTCGACAACTATGTAACAACTGTCTGGCGTCACACTGCACGAAGGTCCCCTCGCCTATGAGCTGATTATTGTGCTGTAACTCGTTATACAATTGAGTTACGCCGTCGACGACGCCACGTCTGATGTCACAGCCAAAGAAATCGAAGCCTAACCAAAGTGCCATCAAAGCACGCCCACCACCACCCATGCAAACGTCCATCACGGTAGCTCCGGGAGGTACATGTGCTATGATCTTCGTGGCCAAGAAATACATGACCGCAGACATGGTCCAATTCCACGCAGTGTGAGTGCGTGCCGGGAGCTTTTCACTGGCCTTCTCATATCCATTGCAAACGCCAGTGGTGGCATAGCGCCACAAATGGTCTGGCCGGCCATCGTTGAACAATCGTGCGTTCCACGCAGCAACAATCTCGTCCGAAATGCCATCGCGCAGGGTAAAGAAATCTTTTGCCTCGAAGCCATTCAACTGGTTGGCAATGCTGGCCTCGTGCACCCCGTCTTGCTTCAAGAACAAACGCACCATGCCAGGTGTGTGAACAGTGCGCATGATTCGAGCTGGCAAGTTTTGGTGGTCAACAACCCAAGCTTTGGCTCCTGCAGGTAGC
>Ga0307985_10001787_pt1 | contig 12141 bp, 10 predicted proteins | sample EllFjometageno80_FD_203155 | JGI IMG/M metagenome (GOLD analysis project Ga0307985, IMG submission 203155) | Marine microbial communities from Ellis Fjord, Antarctic Ocean - #80 | ecosystem: Environmental > Aquatic > Marine > Unclassified | place: Southern Ocean | collected 2014-10-09 | reverse complement strand
CAAGCCAGTTGATCCTGTTCTTATTAAGGAACTTAAAATTATTAGAGTAGGTAATGTAGCGTTATTATCTTTTAACGAAGCAATGGCTGCTGCCGAAGATAAAGTAAAAGAAGAACAAGCTACTACCTTAGCTGTTGCTGCTGCAACTGCTGAAGTTTTAGCTAGTGATCTTGAAAAAGGAAAAAAAATGCCTTCTGGAATAAAAGTATATTTTAATAAAAAAGGATCTGGTGTAAAACCAGCTCAAGGTTCTAAAATTAAAATGAACTATGCTGGATATTTAACAAATGGTACTTTATTCGATTCAAACATAGCAGAAATTGCTAAAAAATATAATGTCTGGGATCACAGAAGAGCTGATGCTGGTGGATATGCTCCAACTGAAACTGATTACAGTAAAGATGCTCAATTAATTCCTGGCTTTAGGGAAGGATTATTAATGATGGGTGTAGGTGATAAAATTACCTTATTTATTCCTGCTCATTTAGCATATGGCGAAAGAGGAATTCCTAATTTAATTCCTCCAGGAAGCGATTTAATTTTCAACTTAGAAATTGTAGAGATTGTAAAATAACTAATCCTAATTTATATAAAAAAGAGGCTTGCACGAAGCCTCTTTTTTGTGGTTTATATTTAAAATTAGATTGACCTATCATAACTAAAGCGAATCTATCATCAAATTTCAGGGCTTTACTAAGTTCTTTTACTAATTCTATTGCCTGATATAGCATTTTGTCGTGAACATTTAAAACGTGAAATTTCTGGATTACGTTTTTTTAAATGCTTTTTGCTAACACCACTATTAACTCGTTTACGCCAACGCTTAAAACTAGATTCTTTAAGATTTCCTCGCATCAATTTAATGACATCTTTTTCTGTAAAACCAAACTGAAAGAGAATTGCTTCAAATGGTGTACGATCTTCCCAAGCCATTTCTATAATACGATCTAATTCTATTTCTGTTAATTGTTTCTTGTTAACCATCCTAAAATTAAATTTTTTCCCAAATTTGGCCTGCATTCAAATAAAAACTTCCGATTGATTTAAAGTTACATTGTTCTGGAGATATAAGGGAAAGAAAAGATTCATTATTTTCTCTTTGGTACAAATGATAAACTTCACCAATAATAGGCTCAAAGGAAAATTTTGCATTAAATATAAGTTTATTGTACTCAAATTCTTGTATCATATTTTCATATTCAGCTTTTAATTCTAAATATTTCGCTGTTACTTTATGATTAATTTTATTAATGCTTCTATTCTTCCAAGCAACAGTATCTGTTGGAATTATTATTGGTGCTCCTACGGAAGTTCCGTAGGGTTTAAGTGAAGCATCATATTTTTGAGTTTCAGTATTAAAAACTACATTATCTGGTTTTTTATTTTCTGTCATTATTAAATAAATCCCTTTAGTTCAACTTTTCGAGTTGTTTCATTACCTCATCAGCTTCAAAAGCTTTTTGATCACTCAATTTTCTGTTAGTGGTAGATAAAGTATAAGATTCTTTTAAAAGCTTTTCATATAGAACCCTTAATTTTTCTTTCTCTGATTTTTTTTTAAATAATCCGAACATTTTTAATTTTGTTTTTTAAATCTCCAGCAATAAATTACTACAAATTATTTTGTAAAGATATAAAATGTTTAACAATTTATATATTTTGTTATACTTTTTAAAACAAATAATACCTGGCCAGCTAGAGGGTAATTTGTAAAAATTCTTTTAAGGCTATTTTTTAGAATTGAACATTTTAGATATTGTTAGCGAGTGTGCAAATGTAATTGCTCCCAAAAAAGCAAATAACAAGGGCAATAAAATAGCTTCATCTTTTAACCATATAAATAATATTAGCATTGAACTTATAGAGATTAGCCAGATAAGGAAAGATGACTTGACATATTTAATAAACGTTTTAAAAGATACTTCGCCATATAAAAAGGACTGCTGTTCAAAAATTGAAGGTATACTATGCCAAAAAATAAAGTAAATGGCAAATGCCCAAATAAGTGTAGCAGTTTTAAAAACAATAGCAAAGACGATGATTAAAAACAACTCAAACAATAACTCTTGCCATGTAATGTAGGTTTTATAGGTCATTATTATAACTTGTATTATAAATAATGTAATGTTTAAAAAAAATATCCAGCTAAACCAAATTTCATTGATTAATAAACCTGTAAGTGCAAATATTATTTCTATTGTGGCATTACTATTCAAAGCAAAAAGTAAAAATAAAACAGACAAGCCATAGTTAAGGAATAACAAACTGTTAAAATTTAGATTTTTTGTCTTGGCTTCATTCCAATGTTGTTCACCAAAATGAAATGCACTAAAAATTATAAATCCAGTTAGTGCAATAATGGGAATGTAATAAAAAAGTAAACTGGCCACTAAAACGGTTAAAATATATGAGCTTAAAAAAAAAACAAGTTTTAAGGGTTTGGAAGTTGTTTTAAATTTAGAAATTAAAGACAAGTCATTACTTCCATGCATAATACCTAAAGAAAAAATAAGAAAAAGAGCGAATACTTCTTGTGTCGGTCCTTGAAAATAGACCGAAAGCCAAAGACTAAAAAATGTTATTAAAATTGCAAAAGAAGCAGGTGGTTCAATACAACGTGCTCACAAAGTACTGTGTTGGTTTGTACTAGTAGGTTGGGCAATTTACCCAATAGGTTACATGGCTGGTACTTCTGGATGGTATGACATGCTTGGTCTAAGTGTATTAGACATGGATGTTTGGTATAACATTGCCGATGCAATCAATAAAATTGGTTTTGGTTTAGTTATATATAATTTAGCACTTGAGCAGTCAAAAGCTGAATAATATTTTTATAAATTAATTATTTAAGTATAAAAAGGAAGGTATATTTTAAAATATACCTTCCTTTATTTTTTTATATAATATTATTAATTAAAGTAGTATTTCGAAGTTATTTAAATCTATCATAAAAAAAGTGACACATTATTTATTAATTAAAACTACTAATGATTAAATAATAATTTTCAAAGCTTATGTCTTTAAATTACTTAACAGGGATTTCCTTTAAAATTTCTTTTATAAATTTCCAGAACTTTTGAGTAGAAGAGATACTAGCTCTTTCATCTGGAGAGTGGGCTCCTTTTATCGTAGGACCAAAAGAAATCATATCCATCTCGGGATAATTTGTTCCTAAGATACCACATTCTAATCCTGCGTGACAAGCAGCAATGTTTGCTTTTTCTCCATTTATTTTTTCATATAAAGTGGCTAAGACTTTTAAAATAGCAGAATCCATATTAGGAGCCCAACCCGGATAATCTCCGGAAAAACTAACAGCAAACCCAGCTAGTTCAAATACTGCCGTTAAAGTATTTACCATATTCTCTTTAGATGAATCTACCGACGAACGGGTAAGACATTTTATAGTAATGGAACCATTATTCACTGTTATTTTCGCAATATTATTAGAAGTTTCTACCAAGTCTTTTATGTCAGGACTCATTCTAAAAACACCATTATGAGTAGCATAGACAGCTTTAAAAAACTGATTTTGATCTTCGATACTCAATACCGTTTCTGGAACTGCTACCTTTTTAACGCTAATATTAATAGTAGACTCTAAGTGATGAAATTCATTTTTAATTTCATTTTTCATTTTTTCAAAACCAGCTAGAAAATCGGTCTCGTTATTAATAGCTACTACTACAATAGCATTACTTTCTCTCGGAATCGCATTACGTAAACTTCCTCCCAATAAAGAAGACAAAGAACAATTATCATTCACTTCAGATAATATACGGTTCATCATTTTATTAGCATTCCCCAATCCTAATTGAATTTCCATACCACTATGCCCTCCTTGCAGTCCTTTAATTGTTATTTTATATGCATTGGCATCGTTAGAACTTGGGATTGGAAGGTAATTTTTAGATGCAGTAACATCGACTCCACCAGCACAACCCACTCCTATTTCATCATCTTCTTCGGTATCTAAATTTAATAAAATTTCTCCTTGTAATATTCCACCTTTTAATCCTAAAGCACCCGTCATTCCGGTTTCTTCATCGATAGTAAATAATGCATCGATTGCTGGATGCGCAATAGTATCGCTTTCTAAAATCGCCATTATTGTTGCTACTCCCAAACCATTATCGGCTCCTAGAGTGGTCCCGTTTGCACCTACCCAATCACCTTCTACATACATCTCAATTCCTTGAGTAGCAAAATCAAAATCGGTATCATTGTTTTTTTGATGTACCATATCTATATGTGACTGCAATACAATTCCCTTTCTATTTTCCATTCCGCTTGTTGCTGGTTTGCGAATAATGATATTCCGCACGTCATCTTCAAAAGTTTCTAAACTTAAATTCTTTCCGAAATTCTTTATAAACTCAATTACTTGTTCTTCCTTTTTGGAAGCACGAGGTACTGCATTTAAATCTGCAAAATTATTCCAAAGTCTATTTGGTTCTAAATTTCTAATGGCTTCATTCATGGTATAAGGTTTGTTTAAAAAATTCACACAAAATTACAATTTACTTCCACGAGTAAAAATTATAAAAAGAATTATTTGTAAGTTTGATTTATGCAAAAAAAGACAAAACTAATTTTAGTAGTCCTACTCCCTATTCAAATTTTAGTTTTACAACTTTTAAAACACATCCCTGAATTTATAGAAACTTTTTATAGTACCGGTATATTTCCTTTTATTTCAAAAACTTCAAGGTATGTTTTTGGATGGATTCCTTTTTCAATAGGTGATGTTTTTTATTTCTTTTTGATCTTATTATTAATTAGATGGATTTCTAAAAATATAAAACGAATAAAAACAGATACTAAAAATTTTATTTTAGATGTGTTTTCAACGTTATCAATTGTGTATTTATTATTTAATCTTCTTTGGGGATTAAATTATTATCGCGTTCCATTGCATCAAAGCCTTTCTATAGACACTGAATACAATACAGAAGAACTAATTACTACTACTAAACGATTGATTAAAAAATCGAATGAGATGCATCGAAAATTAGGGTTTCACGATACGGTAAAAATCGCATCCCCATACGATCATAAACAACTATTTAAAAAGACCTTAAATGGCTATCAAAATCTTTCTCAAAAATATCCCAATCTTAATTATAATCCTTTAAGCTTAAAAATAAGCATCTGGAGTTTGGGTTTAACATATATGGGCTATAGTGGTTACTACAATCCATTTACGGGTGAAGCACAAGTAAATAGTCTTATTAAATTAAATAAATTTCCAGTAGTAAGTTGTCACGAACAAGCACATCAATTAGGCTATGCCGCAGAGAATGAAGCAAATTTTATAGCAGTGCTTGCGACTATAAATAATGACGATGATTTTATTCAATATACAGGTTACATTTTTGCACTGCGTTATTGTGTAAATGAAATTGCCAGTCGTGATTTAGATACCTATCGCGAATTATTAACTACTATTAATCCAGGAATATTAAAAAGCTATAAAGAGATGCGCGATTTCTGGAGAAGCTATGAAAACCCTTTTGAAGTAATTTCAAAATTATTTTGGGATCAATTTTTAAAAGCAAACAATCAATCTAAGGGAATTAAAAGTTATAATTATATGGTAGCTTTAATTATTAATTATTACGAAAACCAACAATTTTAGCTATTAATTGTGTTAAAACACTAAATATTATTTTTTAATCCTAGAGTATTTGTATTTTTAAGACTTATTGTTAATAAATAAGCCCATGAAAAAAATAGCCCTCCTATGCTTAATCTTAGTAAGTATAACAAATTTAATTGCTCAAGATTATTTTCCTGCAAATACTGAATTAAAACAAGAAAACAAGAACTATACGGCTTTTACCAATGCTGTACTATATATTACTCCAAAGGAAATAATAAAAAACGGTACCTTATTAATACAAGATGGAAAAGTAATTGCAAGTGGTAAATCAGTAACCATTCCCGAAAATGCTATTATTATCAATTTAAATGGAAACTATATTTACCCTTCATTTATCGATCTGTATTCTGGTTTTGGAGTATTGCAACCTGAAAAGGCAAAAAGAGAACGATCTCCTCAATATGAAACCAAAAGAGAGGGTTTCTATTGGAACGATCATATCATGCCCGAAAATAAAGCTATCGATAAATTTAAGTATGCTAGAAAAAAAGCAAGTGAACTAAGAAAAGCTGGATTTGGTGTAGTAAACTCTCATATTATGGATGGAATTGCTAGGGGTACTGGTCTTTTAGTAACATTAAATGATAAAGGGACTAATTCAGAAAGAATCATCAATGACATTTCCGGTCAATACTTTTCTTTTAAAAAATCGCAAGCAAGTAGACAATCCTACCCTTCTTCACATATGGGATCTATAGCTTTATTAAAACAATTTCAACATGATGCTAAATGGTATGCAGAAGGAAATACAAGCAATAAAGATTTATCATTGGAGGCTTTCAACGCAAGTAAAAACTTACCATCATTTATTGAAAGTGGAGACAAAAGAAAAGACATTAATGCAGATGATATTAGCGATGAATTCAATCTTAATTATACCATTGTTGGTGGAGGTAATGAGTATGAAATTATCGAAAGTATTAAAGCTACTCAAGCAAAATATATTATTCCCATCAATTTCCCGGAAGCTTATGATGTTAGTGATCCTTATTCATTAAAGCACCTGACTATTGAAGAAATGCGTGATTGGAATCAAGCACCTACTAATTTAAAAGTATTGGCGGAGAATAATATTGAATTTGCGCTAACTACTTTTAAATTAAATAAAGTCTCCGAGTTCGATACCAATCTAAAAAAAGCTATTAAATATGGTTATGATAAAACCAAAGCTTTGGAATCTTTAACTACGGTACCAGCAGCAATGCTTGGACAAAGTGATAAAGTAGGGTCTTTAAAAAATGGACGGTACGCTAACTTTTTAATTACCTCTGGGGAGTTGTTTGAAGAAGAAACAATCCTTTATGAAAACTGGGTTCAAGGAAATAAAAACGTGATTAATTCTTTAAATCAAAAAGATATACGTGGAGATTATGCGATTTCAACAGCTGGAAAAAAATTCGAGATTTCGATAGCTGGAAAAATGGAAAAATTAAAATCTGAAGTAAAAATTGACACTATAGGATATGCTTCAACGTTAAATTATAAAGATGATTGGCTTACACTTACGATTACAAATAAAGAGACTAAAGATGTTTATAATTCTACCGCTCTTATTGAAAAAAGTAATGATAACTTCTCAGGTCTACTAATTTTACCTAGTGGAGAAGAAACCGTTTTTATTGCTATAAAGCAAAAAAAACCTAAAGAAAAGAAAGGCAAAAAAGAAGATGAACAAGAAGATCAACAAGAAATTGAAATAGTACCGCTCACCTATCCAAATGTGGGTTATGGTTTTTATGAGCTTCCAAAACAACAAAACATTCTTTTTAAAAATGCAACAGTTTGGACAAATGAAGAAGATGGAATTTTAACGGAAACAGATGTTTTAGTTAAAAATGGTAAAATTGAAAAAATAGGAACTAATTTATCTGCTGGAAATACTTTAACTATTGATGCAACAGGTAAACATTTAACTGCTGGAGTAATCGATGAGCATTCTCATATTGCAGCATCTAGCATCAATGAAGGAGGTCAAAACTCTTCTGCAGAAGTAACTATAGAAGATGTATTGGATCCTGAAGATATTAATATTTACCGAAATTTAGCAGGGGGTGTTACTACCATACAAATACTACATGGTTCTGCCAATCCAATTGGAGGACGTTCTGCTATTATCAAACCTAGATGGGGGTCTGATGCAGATGGGCTTCTTTATAAAGACGCTCCAAAATTTATAAAATTTGCATTGGGTGAAAATGTAAAACAATCCAATTGGCAAAGCTACAGTCGATTTCCACAAACTAGAATGGGTGTAGAACAATTGTATGTAAATTACTTTACAAGAGCTCAGGAATATGAGGTTAAAAAGAAAAGTGGTAATGCATATCGTTATGATGAAGAAATGGAAGTTTTGGTAGAGATTTTAAACAGGGAACGTTTTATTTCCTGCCATTCTTATGTGCAAAGTGAAATTAACATGTTAATGAAAGTGGCAGAACGTTTCAATTTTAGAGTCAACACTTTTACTCATATATTGGAAGGCTATAAAGTGGCTGACAAAATGAAAGAGCACGGTGTGGGCGCTTCTACCTTTAGTGACTGGTGGGCTTATAAATATGAAGTAATGGATGCGATACCTTATAACGCTTCAATTATGACCAATGCAGGAATTACAGTAGCAATTAATAGTGATGATGCTGAAATGTCTAGAAGATTAAATCAAGAAGCAGCAAAATCTGTAAAATACGGGGGAATGTCTGAAGAGGATGCTTGGAAAATGGTCACTTTAAATCCTGCAATACTATTACACTTAGATGATAAAGTAGGAAGCATAAAAGTGGGTAAAGATGCAGATTTAGTATTGTGGAGTGATCATCCATTATCGGTTTATGCTAAAGCTGAAAAAACATTAATTGAAGGTGCAGTTTATTTTGATATTAAAAAAGACAAACAACAACGTAAAGCGATTCAGGAAGAAAAAAATAAACTTGTTAACTTAATGCGGAATGAGAAAGACAGTGGAGGAAAAAAGAAAACTCCTATGAAGAAAAAGAAGAGATATTTAACATGTGAAAGTTTATAATTTAAATTAAAGAAATAATTCTATTATGAAAACATTTAAAAATATAATAATTCTAGTAATTATGAGCTTTAGTTTAGTTGTTTTAGCACAACAAACACCTGCTCCTATTCAAAATGAAATTATTACTATATCAGGAGCAACTGCTCATATTGGTAATGGCACTGTTATAGAAAACAGTATCATCACCTTTGAAAATGGGATATTAATAGCTGTTGCAGATGCTACTACCTCAAAAATAGCTTTGAGAGGAACTATTATCGATGCTACTGGAAAACATGTATATCCAGGTTTTATAGCTCCAAACACAACATTAGGTTTGGTGGAAATAGATGCCGTTAGACCAACTAGAGATCAAGATGAGCTAGGAGAATTTATACCCAACGTAAGGTCTTTAATTGCTTACAATGCAGAAAGTAAAGTAGCTGAATCATTGCGCCCAAATGGTGTATTGATAGCACAAATTACTCCTAGAGGTGGAACTATTTCTGGCACTTCTTCTATTGTGCAATTAGATGCTTGGAACTGGGAAGATGCAGTAGTTAAAGAAGATGATGGAGTTCATATAAATTGGCCAGATAGTTATACTCAAGGTAGATGGTGGTTAGACGAATCTAGTGCATATAAGGCAAACAAAAATTACCAAGGAGAAATTGAAAGTATTAAGAGCTTTGTTTTAAATAGTAAAGCATATGGAAAGTCAACTCCTAAAAAGATTAACGAAGCTTTTAAAGCAATGCAAGGTCTATTTAATGGTAAGCAAAAAATGTTTGTTCATGTACAAGGAGAAAAAGAAATGATTGATGCGGTGACAATACTTAAAAATAATGGAATAAACAATGTTGTTTTAGTAGGAGCTTATGAAGCTTATAAAATTAGTGATTTCCTAATAAAGAATAATGTTTCCGTTTTAATTCAAAGAGTACATACCACTCCAAAAAATGATGATGACGATTATGATTTACCTTATAAATTAGCTAAATTATTAGTTGACGATGGGGTTTTAGTTGCTTTACAAACTAGTGGACAAATGGAAGGAATGAGTACCAGAAACCTACCTTTTTATGCTGGTCAAGTTGCTGCACAAGGTTTAAGTAAAGAAAAAGCATTGCAATTAATTACAGAAAACCCAGCTAAAATTTTAGGTATTGATGCAAATTACGGTACACTTGAAACAGGTAAAAGTGCCACTTTATTTATTTGTGAAGGAGACGCTTTAGATATGCGTACTAACATTTTAAGCCAGGCTTTTATTGATGGTAGAAGAATATCTTTAGAAACTCATCAAACTAAACTTTGGAAACGATATTCTAAAAAATATAGTGAGCAGTAAATCACTATATTTTTAAATCCATAGTTTTAATAAAAAATAATATTCTTTTTGAATTGAACTAATAATAATTTTTCATTTCATTAATTTTACCGGAATTTAATAAGGTTTACTAATTCTTCAAAATAGCTATATTTGTGCTATGTTAAAAAACATTTCAAGCTTTCAAAATCCGCTGATTAAAAAAATATTATTACTTCAAGAAAAATCGAAGGAGCGAAAAAAAAGCAGCTTATTTATTATCGAAGGAAAACGTGAAATAAAATTAGCCATCAAAGGTGGTTATAAAATAAATACTATTCTTTTTTGTTCCGATATCATTTCAGAAATTGAAGTATCAAACTTATTAAATATTGACTTTAATAATCGTATTGAAATCTCTTTTGAGGTGTATAAAAAAATTGCATATAGAACTTCTACAGAAGGTATTATTGCAATTTCTGAATCTAAAAATTTAACCATTAGCAATTTAAAATTAAAAGATCACAATCAATTAATTTTAGTTGCTGAAGCTCCAGAAAAACCAGGTAATATTGGTGCTATATTAAGAACAGCTGATGCAGCAAATGTTGATGCCGTTATTATTGCAAATCCAAAAACAGATTTATACAATCCCAATATAATTAGAAGTAGTATTGGATGCGTTTTTACCAATACAATAGCCATAGGAAATACTCCAGAGATCATCACCTTTTTAAAGAATAATAACATTTCTATTTACAGTGCGATTTTACAAGAATCGGAACCTTATTATACCTGTAATTTTAAAGAAAGCATAGCGATAGTAGTTGGAACAGAATCTACTGGATTATCGCAACAATGGAGAGATGATAGTAAAAAAAACATTCATATTCCTATGCAAGGTGAAATTGATTCTATGAACGTTTCCGTGGCAGTTGGAATCCTTTTATTTGAAGTGAAAAAACAACGAAATTTTAATTAACAAACCTATTAAACTCAATTTGGATTTTTAAAAATTAGAACAATTTAAATGACAGCCACTACCCTATTTTATATTATCATAGCTATATTAATAATAAGTTTCATTATTGATAAAATTTTAGACACTTTAAATGCCAAACATTACAACGATCCCATTCCAAGTGAATTAAGTGATGTCTATGACCAAAAAGAATATCAAAAATCACAGAATTATAAAAAAGTTAATGATAGGTTTAGTTCGATCACTTCATTAATATCCCTGATTGCTACTTTGGCTTTTTTCTTTTTAGATGGATTTGCTTTTGTAGATCGATGGGCACGTACTTTTTCAGATAATAATATCATTATTGCACTTATCTTTTTTGGGAGCATTATGTTTGCAAGTGATATCTTAAGTACACCATTTAGTTATTTTCACACTTTTATAATCGAAGAAAAATTTGGTTTTAATAAAACTACTGTAAAAACATTTTTTCTAGATAAAATAAAAGGATTGGCTATTTCTGCCTTATTAGGAGGTTTAATACTTTCAACTATCATTTGGTTTTACGAATCTGCAGGAAATAATTTCTGGTTATATGCTTGGGCAATAGTTGCTGCATTTGCTTTTTTCATGAATATGTTTTATGCACGGTTAATCGTGCCACTTTTCAACAAACAAACACCACTTGAGGAAGGAACATTAAAATCAAAGATTGAAAATTATGCCCAAAAGGTTGGTTTTACATTGGATAAAATATTTGTAATAGATGGCTCTAAAAGAAGCACAAAAGCCAATGCTTATTTTTCAGGTTTTGGAAGTGAAAAAAGAGTAACACTTTATGATACCTTAATCAATGATTTGGAAGAAGATGAAATTGTAGCAGTACTAGCTCATGAAGTAGGACATTATAAAAGAAAACATATTGTTTTTAATTTAATTGCGAGTATTTTAACAATGGGATTCACTTTTTGGTTGTTATCTTTATTTGTAGGAAGTCCTATATTATCTGAAGCATTAAATGTAACTATTCCATCATTTCATATTGGATTAATAGCATTTGGAATTTTGTACAGTCCAATTTCTGAGCTTACCGGATTGCTTATGAATTTCATTTCTAGAAAATTTGAATATCAAGCAGATGATTATGCTAAAAATACTTTTAAAGCTGCTCCATTAATTTCTGGATTAAAAAAATTATCTAAAAA
>Ga0307985_10001786_pt1 | contig 12143 bp, 14 predicted proteins | sample EllFjometageno80_FD_203155 | JGI IMG/M metagenome (GOLD analysis project Ga0307985, IMG submission 203155) | Marine microbial communities from Ellis Fjord, Antarctic Ocean - #80 | ecosystem: Environmental > Aquatic > Marine > Unclassified | place: Southern Ocean | collected 2014-10-09 | reverse complement strand
TGTCTCTTCTTCATACTTTTTGCTCGTTTCTTGTTCGCTTGGCCAGATTTTGACTTCCTTTTTATAGCACTCTTCTTCGCCGCCTTTTTTCTATTCATTTTTTCTTTGGCATCCATTTTCACCTCTTTACCACCAACAGTTTTATATCCAGCTTTATCGGTAGATTTCTTAATAATTTTTTTACCACCTCTAAATACTATCTTTTTCTTAAGAGCTTCGACTGTTGCATCTAGATATTCTTGAAATGTTTGCATGTTATTCCTTAAAAAAGTAACTTATTGCTGATGCGACTATCGTTCCGACAACACCGCCCACTACGATAATCATTCCCATTAATTTAGACTTATATTGATCCAATCGATCAAGCCTTGCTTCGATTTCTTTATACATATCCAATTGTTTATCATGAAGATCACCAATTCTAGTATGGAGAATTTTAAATTCTTCACCCATAGTAGTATAGTGTCTGAGATAACCTTCTTGGCGCGTATTTAATTTTATTATTTGTACTGTAAGTTCTTGAAGTTTGTCTGCGGTGAGATCAAGTTTAGAGAGAAGGTTATCAATCTGTCTCCCTCTTACTTCGACCTTATTTTTTAACAGACCGACTTCGAGCTTAACAGATTGGAGCTCTTCTGCTGCCATATTTATTTCTACCCTTTGCCTTTGCCATATTTAAGATACAACATAGCCCCATTACCCGAATTCTTTAGAATGATAGATTCTTTGGGATTTGTCCGTCCATAGGTCCTAATAGCCTCACCTAATTTATCATTTCCTACATATTTTTCATATCTAGAGTATCTAGATTTTCCCAATCTAGAATCATAAAATCTTTGAGGTGAAACAACAAATACCTTACTTCCACCAAAACTTTCAGTTTCTATCTTTGCATTTTTTCTTTTTTTCTTAAAGGGGTCTAAATTAACATTCCCCCCTGCTACACTATTTGCGGGAGCATCTTCCCCTAATTGAAAGTTTTCTCCAATTAATTCAAATGCGGATTCCAAACCAGTTACTTGTACCTTTCCTCCGCTACCCTTCATATCTCGTATAGTTTCGTGTTCGTTTCCATATTTGGCCAAATGTATTCCAGCTCTTTTCTTATCAAATTTCCAACCTTTGATAAACGTAGAATTTAAACCATATCGATAAGATAAACTTATTCCTTTACCAGCAACAATTTCCCAATCCCAATCCCAAGTTTTACCTCCAACTGGTTCTTCAGGAAGTTTTATTTTATATTTCCTTGCAATACTTTGGATATCTTGTGATGAATAATGTTTCTTTTGTGCGTCAACCAGCGCCCTTAAGCCTGTTCTATTTTTGTCTTTATCTGTAGCCGGAGGTACATAATTAGGATCTTGTTTTGGACGACCTTCTGATATGTATTCAGAAAAATCATTTAGAGTTGCTCTTTCTTCTATTTTTTCTTCTATTTTTTCTTCCTCGATCCCGGGCAAAGGGTTTTCAACCGGGGGGTTAACCATAGTTTTAAAAGATTTAACTGTTTTTGCTACATGTTCAAAAGATTCATTCATTTCCCTAATATTATCACGCCATTTAGCTTGTTCCATCATCTTCATTGCAAATGCTTGGGATTTCATAAACCCCGCTTTGTCTTTAATCATATCTTCAAACTTCTTTTTCGTTTTTGGTTTCAAAGCATCATATACTTGAACCATTGCAGAAGCCGTAAAGAGATCAACTATTGCTTGACCTGACTTGAACATGACAGTTTGATTCTGTTTGTTTTTAACAATCATCTTCAGAGTGTCTATGGTTGCTGGGTATGCAGTTCCTTTTGCTTCACCAAGTTCAACTTCTTCTTTGATCAAATCAAGTTTGACGAAAACATTGGTAACACTCTTACCACCTTTGTTTAATTTTACTGTGGCCTTTTGAGAAATTCCATTTCCACTCAGAGAAGTAATTTTACCAATTTCTCCCAAATGTCTACTGTCATCATTGACAAATTTTACTTTGTCTCCCATTTTAAAATCCCGAATACCTTCACTAACTTCAACTTCTTCTTTTTGTTTTAATGAATCAAGTTTCAACGTGGCGAGTAATTTAATTATATGTATTTCTTTTTGCCCTTTATATTTCCTAGCTCTAAGTTGGTCAGCAAATACTTTAATCATTTTGTCTCTTTGGCCATCACTTAAATTTGAAGAGAATGCTTCCATATCTTTTACATTACCATTGAGTATACTTTTAATCATTAATGCCACATTCTTTGGCATGATTAAAATACTTTTGAATTTATCAACGATAGCATCAATAAAACCCTCATCAACCTGAACTTCTTCTTTCTGTTGTTTTTTCTCTTTTTTGTATTGAGCAATGGTTTCTGCTCGTTTTCTATCTGCTGGTGATAATTGTCCCCACCACTTCTCTATATTCTCTGGTTGTTTATCTACTTTTCCACCAGCCTTCTTCCACTTTGATACTGCTAATGCACGTTTAAGAGCTTCCTTGTCAGCTTCCACAATCTCAAATCCCTCAATGTACATATTCAATTCATATGATTTGTTGTCTAGATTAGCAACTTGAATTTCAACTGTTTTTCTTCCTGCTTTCAACGAATACCGATTGGTCTTTCCACTTGAAGGTTTCTTTGGTCCTGTTGCAACTTTGTCATCAATCTCTTTTTTGTCTACAACAGCACCTTTTTTCTTTGCAAAATCATATGCGTGTTGCATTGCATCCGAAAACGTCTTATGATAGAGTTCGTAACCAGTAGAAGATTTCTTTTCCTTAACAACTTCTCTCTCGCCAGGAGTAACGTCTTTACAATGATCAAGATACGCCTGAGTCCCTATTTCGAAACTTTCTTTCTTATCTCCTGGCTCAGGCTTTTCATTATCAGCTTTCCAACCCTTGTCGATAGCATCAAAGAATTCTTTTTTCTTATCACCTTGTAGTTGATCAGGCTCATCTACACCAAACTTCTTTAGAGTCGCTTTGAAGAATTTTTGATATGCTTCTTTGTCTCCCTTAGTATCTTTATCTGCGCCCTCTGGAAGAGTAATGTCTTTTAGACCTTCTTTCAAAGTTTTGAATGTTTTTTTGTCCATATCTCCCTCGTAATTTTCTTTAAGAATAAGTGCCTCGGTTTCCCAATCGGTTTCTAAGAAAGACAAAAACGATTCTTGTAATTCTTTATCTGATCCCTTAAAATTCGTTTCTTCTTTAATCAACCAAAGAGCCGCGGCATAAGATGCTAGGCGTGATTTTCCAAATGGAATTTTTTCCATCAATCTTTTCAATTTCCACACCAAACGGTGCATCATGGTATATGATTCTTTTTCTTCGGTGGTTTTTAATGTACCATGTTTCCTAAGAATCTTCCCCGTTTCATCTACAATTCCCAATTTAAATGCATCTGTGCTTTCAAACGGTGTCGTAAGTATTCGTATGAATTTATAGATAAAAAATAAATTTAATGCTCCGCCTACCATTCCCATTTTTATGCCTTTATTGATCGTAATCGAGTAACTATACCTTCATCTAATTGAATATCGGATGTTCGTATCATCTCACCTCTAATTGAATCTATCAGTTCTGGCATTCGATCCAAGAAGATTAAGAAAGTCTTTAACATTGGCCAAAAAGATGTTTCAATTTTATAAAATAATATACGTGTTCCAGATTGTACCGGAAAAACATTATAAAATACAATAAGGTGGTTCAGTATCAATCTTTCTTTTAACTGACCAGTATTTAAGTAAATATTGAAGAGTCTTTTAATGTACTTAATCTTTTTTAAGTCACCATAAAATTCTTCAATATCGGTACATTGTATATAATTATATTCCTTCATGGCGTACAGAAGGAAATTATCATCAGTTATATCATCAAATATCATTTTATTTATCAGATAGAGTTTCGGTATCTATTACAACTTCTTCTGGTGAAGTCATGTCTATAAAATGATTAAGTGTCTGTAATGCTCCGGCCGTCATTACTAACTGTTGTTGTGTTTTTTCACGTTCTACATTGAGAGCTTGTAATCTTTCACCTAACATTGACCGATCACCCTCAAGTTTTGTTTTTTCTTTAGTTAATTCTACCAATCCAATTGTTTTTTCTTTCATAGTATACCTATATCAAATATTATCAAAATATGAGGGGAGGACGCCAAAGGACTAACCTCCCCCATATAAAATACTAATTACGCAACAGCGTAACCATTACCAGCAATAATGCACCATGCAGAATCATTCCAAATGAATACAACAGTATCACCTACTGAATCCAACGTCACATAAGCTCCACCATCTAAAGTAACTGGTGTAACTCTCACATCTCCACCATCAACAGTATGTACGACAATTTTAATTTGTCCAATTTGTGTTGAGTCGGCAAGGGACACTACTTGACTTGCACCAGTAGAGGTACAGTTAGTAATGGATGTGGTTAGATTTGCAGCTCCTGCACCAGAAAGTGCTTGAGGTGTTCCAGCAAGAGCAATCCATGTAGGAATCTTGTTGAAAATGTTTGCGGAGGTGATCTTCTTGTTAGTTGGAGATCCGCCTGGATCATCGACAACGTGAAAAAAATCATCGGTGCTCAATGCAGCTAATGCATCTAGAGCGGTTATTTTCTTATCAGCCATGTTATTTCCTTTTAGGCAATGTGACGGGACTCGTCACCGTTAAAGGATTATACGCTAGGACTCCATATATTACGGAAGGATATGTCCTAGACGTACTCCTGTAAATCTATTAGAGAATTTCCCCTAATAGTGTTTCAAAATTATGTGAACTGACAATTTCTCTAATTTCATCATCAGTTTGTTTACCATCTTTAATTATTCCCCAAATAGTTGAAGAATCTCTTCGTACTACTGACGTTTCCTCAATGTGCTTTCGAATATCTAATTCAGTGATACCCATTATGAGATCTGCAGTTTTTTGATCATCAAGCAAGCCCTTCACTCTAGCAAGTAGTTGATCTTTATTGTGTCGTCTATCCAATTCTATACCCAAATCTTTACGGGCATAGGCTTCAAGTTGCTTCTTAGACATTGATTCTATGTCGTTTCTCATATTATCCCCAAATTATTCTGAAATTTCACCCAATAGAGTATCAAACAATGGACCCTTAGATCTGATGATTTCTTTGATCTCGCCATCAGAATGAGGTTTATATTTAATCATTCCCCATACAACAGCAGCATCTCTACGTTTCTTTGAAAGGGATCTTATATGTTGAACAGCATAAGTCTCTGATTCCTCGACTTTCTTTTCAATCACAGTAGATTTAATACGTTTTTTAACTGTTTTAGCTTCAACTTTCACTCGTTTTTTTGCCATCTCATCTCCAAATTTAAATATATTTTTAAACATTTATATTAACCGATCCTAAAAATAGACACCTTCGGCAATACAACCAAAGGCGTCCAAATTAATTATCCATTAACTATCTGGTGTTGCGAGATCTTCGGCATCACCTGTAATACTTGATGCGGCAACAAGAGTTTCATATTGAACTCTTCCTGCTCGTCCACCAGTACCTATGGTTTTCTTAACCCAACCAATATGACCAACTTCTGATGCTCCGACTGTTGTGCCAGGAGTACCTAAACCAAGTGTTGCAACAGCGGTTGGTGTTGTTCCAATAAGTGTGTGTGCAGTACCCACTCCAACAACTGTTAAACCAATTGCGGTTCCGGCTATTGCACGTGCACGTGTAGTTGCAAGACTAATTTTGTTTGTTGCGCCCTTGATTATAAAATAACCAGTTGCATCAGTTAGTCCAACAATTGCAGTACCACCACCATCTGCATAAGTTACAGCATCACCAGATTCTATAACTGCATAAAATGCTGAAGCAACAACAATAACGTTATCGGCAAGGATACATACTGCGGCATCTGATGCGTCAACGGTTTCAGTTGCGGGTGCTGCTAAAGTAGTTGCAGGAGCAGATACGTATGCCGAACCCACACTAGCAATTGCAATACTGGTTACTTTACCGGTAGTTACTGTTGCAGTAGCAGTTGCAGTATCACCGATCAAGGTTTGTGCTGCATGACCTGTTCCACTAAGAGCAATGGCTGTACCAGCCTGTGCATTTGAAAGGCTTGAAGCCAATGCAAATGTACTATTACTCAAAGCTGCAACTTGTCCAAAAGTTGTTCCACTATCTGTGGTTTCTTTTGAAATGACAAAATATGCTGTTGCATTTGTCAATCCGGTTATCACTGAACCCGAAGAAGACAAGTAATTTAGTTTAGTACCTGTTCTAAAACCGTGATTTGTGATTCCAACGGTATTATCTGCAAGTACAACCTTTGCAACTGCAATAGTATTAGTTGGAGGTGCTACACATGTGACTGCCGGAACAGTACGATGACAAGTTCCCGCGACTACTACACCAACGGCGCCTAGATTATCTACACCGGCACTACGTTCTTGGTCTGTTATTCCAAAAATACCGAGTGATTGCAATGTATGACCAGTACCATCATCTTTTGTGATCTTGATGTGTCTTGGTAATTTGGTTCTAATAACCGTTTTATTATCGGCTGTAGCGCCTTCATAATTTCGATCTAATGTCGCTGCTGTTTGACTTGCAACTGCGGTTATCCTATACAGGAGTCCGTCAAAACCAACAATAGTATCGCCAGCTTCTAATCCATTAGTTGTGAAAGTTGTATGTGTTCCAGATGCTCCGTCAATAAACGTTGCAGCTCCTTGTGTAAATTTGGCTTCCCCTGTAAGGGCCGCGCCATCATTCATTCCCCATGAAGACATTGTTTACTCCTATTTTTAAAATTGGTGTTGTTGGGCGGTAAAATCAGGCCGCCGCCGTAATGTTTTGGGGAACTGATCTTCCCCCCCTTTATAGTATATTTATGGTTTATTATACTTCTCTAAACTCGTAAGATCATAATATGTCATAATTTCTTCTTCACTTTCTACTAGAGAATTTCTTGCATCTAGTAGTTTTTTTTGAACATCTGGAAAACCCGCAAATTTCGCTGTAATCGCGTCAATTTGTTTTAATCGTTCATTGACAAGGTTCAATGAAGAATCATAATTTGGGATTGTCATTTGTCTGTACTCCTTGCATGAACATACCCTTTGGTTTATGTGCGGATATTGCTTTACCAACTAAATCAACCAGCGGATTTGTCTGAGGTAATTCTTCTTTAGGTTCGGTATCATCGGATTCCTGTACTTCTAAAGAGTCTACTGGTTTGGCGTTTACGATATCATTAACCATAGATGAGACATTTCTCAATACCTCTGCGTCCGATTTATCATTAAAATATTCTATATTTGCGTTTTTTTCCATTTCACTCTTGTTCCCATGTAGGTTTATTTGATGCCGCATTAGCGCGAGCTTTAGAAACTATTTCATAAGCGGTTCGTGGTCTAACTTCATCAACCTCAACTTCTTCTTTGAATGATAATTTCGTTCCAATCATTTTCTCACCCTTTTTGTAACTCCCAGCGACTTTAACAATCTTCAAAGTTCTCGGATCTTTACCAAAATGATAATCATGTTTTGAAAAGTTAGACATTTTAACAGAAGATTTTGCACCCTTCTCATCACTTGATATGGCCATTACTTCACCACCTTTTGCTTTATCTATAACTGCCCAAAATTCTGCTGCTTCATCAATCTCAACTTCTTCTTTAACAGGACCTTCACCCTCTTTCCATCCTTTTTCGATAGCATCGTAAAATTCTTTCTTTTTGGCATCATCTAATTCACCAGGACTCTTAACTCCAAATTTTGCTAACATTTTTGCGTAGAAAGCTTTATATTCCTTTTGAAGTTCGGACTCTTCATTGGTTAATTCCATATCTTCTCCTACAAGTTTAGGTTGTCCACCCTTCTTGAAAGACTTTTTGAGTGCTGCTTCAGCCTTTTTCAAGTCTTTTTTCTTAACAGACACTTCACCCTTACGATTGATTTCAGCTGATATTCCTTCATCATCTAGTGCCATGATTGCTTGTAGTTCATTACTTTCTGTAACTGTCATACTTTCCTTTTTAATTACTTTACCATCATTATCGGTTTCCCATCCTGAAGGTGCTTTACCAGATATCTTTTTGTATTTTTCAGCGTCAGACGGTGCCTTTATAATACCATCATCATCTTTGTCATATTTTAAAGCCGCGGCATCAGCTTCTGTTTCTTTACCTTTTTGATCGTCTGTTGCTTTATCTATTTTCTTTTGGGCTCTTGCTACTTTTGATTTTTTTGTGGGACCGAATTTACTCCACGCCTTTTTTAATCCAACGGCGCCAAGACCCAAAGCTAAACCGGCGAGAGCATCCCCCGCAGTAGCCTCTTCAATAGATTCGTTTTTTATTTTTTTTTTGACCGATTCCCCTTTGAGTGGAATATCTACTTTAATTGTAACTGGATATTCTTTTTCAGGATCACCAAATTTAAACTTCTTTTTACCTGCTTTTTTAGCGGCTGAAGCTGCGGCCATAAACTCGGCTGCTCCTTCTTTTTTCAATTGTTGTATCTTTTCATAAGTTAATCGTCTAAGTGCTTCTTTAAATCCCCTTCTTCGACCATCAGTATCAACTTGTTCAGTTGTCGCTAATTCGTAATGGACTCTTTCTAGATCTTCCAGATCTTCAAATTGTTGAAATTCTAGTGTTTCCCCTACAATTTTTGGAACTTTATTAATATCTTTAGACTGTTTAAGTACCTTTGCAGCCTTCTTTTCTGATCCTTTTTCTACAAACAATTTCCCTTTTTCAAAGAATGGTTCATATCCCAATGGACCGTCTATCTTTTCATTTTCTAAAATACCAAGAACAGCTTCTTCATACCCTTCTACTAGGTGTGTACCAGTAACAGACAATCTCATTGCTTCTCTAAAATTCAATATAGGGTGTCTATCCGTTTTGATTTCTTGTTGTTCTAATTTTGGTGTGGTATCAATTTTTTCTTTTTTACCAGAAAGTTTGACATCATCTTTTGTTTTATCTTCTTCCCCAGCTTCAGCGGCGGCTGTTATTTTTGCTATGACAATATCAGCGACTTGTTGAACCAGTACTGGATCGGGACCATTCGGTTTGGTATCACCTGCCCCATCATCTTCAGGCTCTTCTTCTGATTCTGGTTCTTCTTCTGATTCTGGTTCTCCTTCAGGTTCTGTCTCTGGCTCGTCTTGATCACCTACAGGAGCCTCATCTTCATCCTCTTCATCATCTTCTTCTTCTGACGCGAGGCCTTTAAGTGCTTCTTTAGCCTTCTTTGCGTCTTCTTTCGCAATACGACCTTCTCTTTTTACTAGTTGGCCGATTACTTTTAATAGGCTGTCAGATGCCATACATTTCTCCTGAAAATTGTGTAAATGATTTTTTAGGTTGTATATCTTCTACAACACATACTTGAAGATCATTCAAAAACGAATAACTAAAAGGTATTCCAGTTCGTTTTTTAATAGTCTCTAATAATTTTATTGCTTTGCCTGAATATTGCATATAATTTTGTACATCTAAGTCTTCTATTAATTCTTTTGGCGAATCTGCAATAGTAAGACATTTATCAACTAATATTAATGACTCTTTAAGATATGCTAATTCTGGTCTAGTAAAAGAACTTGGATGAATTCCATTGACAATCTCATCATATAATTCGAATGCTTCATTATTTGTAGATATACTTGTAGTATCATAACCTTGCCATGATAACTCTGTCACCTCTTTGTAGTCATCATTTTCAACAACTTCAACCGGTACTTGTACTCCCCTTCGGCGCTTCATTCCTTCACGAATTACATCTAATTTTAATCCTTTTCGTACATCATTCATCATGTTCTTTTTATCTTTTATCGTTAATTCAGTTGATACACCGAGTTGAAACTCCTTGAAATCCCCCTGAGTCGCAGCTTTCCTCATTTTAGATGCGGACATACCAGCCGCTCCCTCATCATCCGGATCTCTTTCTCCGGCACTAATTACTTCTATTTCTTTAAACTGATAAGTTCCATGTTGAGATTTTACCCCATTGTAACTATTTAGTAATGAGGTAAACTCATCAACTCTATCAATACCAGCTATCATTATCAATCTATCAAATTTCCCACTCAACTTAGTGGCAATGTTCATTACACCTTTCTCTTTTGCTGTGCTTTGTAGAGAGGTCTTCAAAGATGGAAACATTTTTACTAGATACTTAAATTTTTGCTTATGAGATAGGGGATTCTTTCTTGAATCTTGTGAATGACTCCCATAAATAAAGGCAGTTCCACCCTCACGTTGATTAACTGCAATTACAGCATTTATCAATTTTTCATGTCCGATTGTGGGAGGATTAAATCTCCCAAATACAAATACTGCTGTTTTCATGTTCGTAATTCCGCTTGAGAAACTTGTCTAATATAGGTTTCTAACTCAATAGAACTATCCCATATTTTTGATGGCCAACTCTTTGACTTTGCAAAAGCTAACAGTTTTTTTTCTTCCTTGGCCATTTTAATTTGTTGAGGTGTTCTAGCAATTTCAAGTGGTAGTTTAAAAAGATGAACTTTCGTAATCTCAATGTTATTGACCACTTGCTCATCCCATGTCTCGTCAGTTCTTCTTCGCTCTGCGTAACCCAATAGAGCGTCACTGAAATTATCAATATTTTTCTTGATAAGCTTTTCCATTTCATCCATGTAATCTTTTATCATCAAACTCAATGTTTTATTGTCAACTATTTTCTTCATGTCAGACCAGACTGCATATTCATCTGCCATGGTTTTCACCTTATCTAATCCAAATATCGGAGTAAGATATTTTTTAAGAAGTTTGGTTATCAATGCTTCAAGATCACGTTCTATTGATTTAAAATCGGTATATGTAATTTGCCTGAGATCAAATACAGATGTCCACCTTCTACCAGTTTTATCAACTACACTCATTATATCACCTTTAGCAGATATGAGTACATCAGCCTCCATCTCTAATACTGTATGAATACCACCCTGAGTTGCAACACCAGTTTCCATAAAACGAGATTGCATTTCAAAAAATGCTGAGATAGACTTTTTCTTTCCTTCAAGTTTTACTAACGACTTAACACCTTCTGAATCAGTTGTATGAAATACTGTTGTGCGAATTGTATTCGGCCAAATTCGTTTGAACATAGATGGAGATATAGGAATATTTAAAAACCTCGCAGATATCGAACTAGCTGACATGTGTGGTTTAAATACAAGATCTGACGTGCTGACTGCCGACCTAACTTCGTTCAAATATCCTTTAAATGTTATCATTAGTTCCTTTTATGCATCACTTATTTCTCCACGAGCAACAATGTCCACCTTGTCTTGACTCTTTGCCCACTTCTGAGCCTGTGCTTTGTTCTTAAATCCACTGGAAACTGGCATCCATTTGTTGTTCCCCACATGACCCATTGCATACCATTTCTTGTCGCTCGGGTTCTTGGAAACAATATACTTGGAATTTACTTCATTCAAGTATCCTTTGAATGTTTTCATTTACCCAATTCTTTCTTTGCAATTTCTCCAGTATATATTTCTAACTCTGAAGCATCTTTCCATGTTTTTGTTGACCACTTTTTAGACTTTGCAAAATCTAACAATTGTTGTTGTTCTGCTCCTAAGTCAGTCATCCATCCGTTCTCGTCTGGCAGTTCAAAAAGATGCATCGTCTTAACCTTAATGTTATTGACTACTTGTTCATCCCATGTATAATCAGTTGTTCTTTTCTTTGCATACGACATCATAGCTTCACTAAAGGTATCGGAATGTTTCTTGATAACCTTTTCCATTCCATCCATGTAATCTTTTATTATCACACTCAATGTTTTACGGTCAACTTTTCTCTTCATGTTAGACCACATCTCCCATTCATCCGCTTTTCGGGTATCATCTAATCCCATTATCGGAGTAAGATATTTTAGAACAAGTTCTCTTATCATCATTCTAAGATCACGTTCTACTGCACTAAAATTTGTAAGTCTTGCTGCCTCTTGGAGATCACTTATAGTTGTCCATCTTCTACCAGCCTTATCAATATTAGTCATCACATCACCCGCTGCAGACAGAAGAACATCTGCATCCATCTCTAATACTACATGTTCACCACCTGGAGTTGCTATACCTTGGAGCATATAGCGGGCCCCCATGTCAAAAAATGCTGAGATCGATT
>Ga0307985_10001784_pt1 | contig 12154 bp, 8 predicted proteins | sample EllFjometageno80_FD_203155 | JGI IMG/M metagenome (GOLD analysis project Ga0307985, IMG submission 203155) | Marine microbial communities from Ellis Fjord, Antarctic Ocean - #80 | ecosystem: Environmental > Aquatic > Marine > Unclassified | place: Southern Ocean | collected 2014-10-09 | reverse complement strand
GAATCCGAATTATCTCTGTACCACCAGGTCCAAACCAAATTCCTGATTTAGCCACTATATCGGGAGGTAAACGTACTACTTGGAAAGAATAAATTTTGACCACGTGACATTGAGATTTTGGTGACTTTGATGCCATTTCTGACCTCATCAGGAAGGCCAAGATCCTGAAGGTTTTCCGCGCCGTGCTTGAAGAAGGCAAAATGAGCGCGAGTGAGAGCTAGTGCAAGAACGAAAACGTTTTGAGAACCAGTTGCTAAAACGACCTCTCGCCCCCCACACACAGGGAGACTGCAGCGAGAGCAACGTGGGCGTCATTATGGCCGAGATGGAGGAGGCGATCGATGCTCTCGCGAGGGACGAGGACGTGGAGGTCTACGTGGGCGCCATGTCCCTGAACTCCATTGTGCAGATCATCAACGGCACGGAAGCGAAGAAGTGCTCGGAGGTGGCGCAGGGGACCGGCGCCGCATGGTCGAGATGTACCGTGACCTGCTCGAGGGGCGCGAGTGGAGCGCGACGGCTTAGGTCGTGGAGGGGCACGAAGACGACTCCGTCTCCGTCGCCCGCGACATCGAGCGCACGACCGTCAACGCGAGGACGATGCTCAATTCGATTGGCGGGGGGGGGCGGCACTAACCCTAGCAGTACTCCTTCCTGGGCGGAGTGTTCATCCTGGTCGCGCGCAGGTTGATATGATTATATGATCTTATATCAAATAATGTTTAAAGGCAAACCCTAACCACAAACCGTGCCGTACCCGCAAGCACTGGAGGAGACGACAGGGATCGGTTGATTATTGTTAGATTTCTTGAATTCGAAGCGTCCCTCTAAACCCCTCGCCGCCTCTCGTGTCCACTCGCACGTCCCCCCTTACCCCTTCTGACCTCCCTAACCCTGGCAATCCCCATGGCGCCCGCCTTCCTCCTCCTTCTCCTCAAGCGCCTCTCTCTGCACCTCTGCCCCTCATCCCCTCCCCCAGCCAGCCTTTCCTCCTACCGAGCCTTCCTCTCCTCGCCGGCCTACAGTGACGCCGCCTACTCTCTGCTCTGCCAATGCTTGTCGGTCTCCACCACGTCCACCTGCCTCTTCCCCGCTGTGACCAGCTCCACTCTCTGGACGTCAAATCCCACATCATTGGCTGACCCCATTAGAAACATTGGAAGCTTTAAGGCCATCAGAGACGATCATCTGCTGCAGATATTGACATGCCTGTGGGTTCTTTTTGGCACCGACGATGGCACTAGCGACGGAGTGCCTCCCCTTAGCATCCCACATCCCCACCTTACTTCCCTCCTCACTTCTTTGACCACTCTCCTCAACCTCCTACACGCCAATGCGCACGACGACGCCGATGCGCACGACGATGCCAATGTACACAAACTTCTGCCTCGCCACCTTTTGCCACACCACCTCCTCTCTTCCTACGTGTTTTCGGCCGTTCACTCCCTCCTCCCCTCCATAAACAGCATTGACAACCCTAACAGCGACTTGCTGCCCCTCCTTCTGCCCCTCCTTACCGCAGCCTTCACTCTCGCTTCCCACCTCACCTCCCACAACCCCACTTCTCCCACCTCCCTCACCACCCTCATATCCCTTACAACCCTCCTGACCTCGAGCCCGGCCGCCCTAACGGCCGCTTTAACGTCGAGCTCCCCCCCTCCCACATCCCTGACCTCTCTAGCGTCGTCCTCTCCAACGTCTGGGGAAGCCTCTTCCTACGTCGTGATCCTACCCGCCGGTGCCGTCGTCCGTTCCTCCATCTCCATCGACTCCTCCCCCCGCCTCCACGTCCTCCCGCCCACAACGCCGATTACTATCCTCGAGCGCCGCCTCCACTCAGGCGTGACCCGCCTCCGCATAGCCGGCGGCGCCGGTTACACTGGCGGCTGGATCAGCGAGCGTCTCCGCGGCGGTCGCGAGGAGCTCGTCGTCGAGGAAGTCGTCTACGAGATGGCGCACCACATTCCCTCCCCTCTCCCGCACGTCCCGCCCCTCAACCCTGACACGACGGCGCCGAGCAGACACTCGATGCACCAGCACCCTTTGACGTTGGCGAGGCCGAGCGCGCTGTACCCGAATAGTCCGGGCTGGGCATGTGATCATTGTGGTGCGAGCAATGGGGCGGGGGTTTTGGCTTGGGTTTGCAGGGGGGGCGGGTGTAACTGGTGCATTTGCGAAGGGTGTTTTGGGTGTGATGGGGACTCGAACGCTGCTGTAGGGGACTCGAACGCGGCGGTAGTGGACTCGAACGCGGCGGTGGGAGATGGGATGGAGGAGCGGGAGGGTGCGGCGAGGGAGAGGGAGAGGGGGGAGGCGGCCGCAAATGAGGCGGAGCGGGTTTTGAGGGCGGGGGTTATTAGTAGTTTGTCAGAAATGGGATTCCCGGAGGACGTTGTGGAGAGGATGGTTGCGGTTGCTCAGGAGATATTGGGGGTCGAGAGGCTGACGCCCGTGAGGAGGAGGGTCATGAGCATGGCGGTGGAGTTTTTGACGAATGGAGAGAGGGCGGTGGAGGAGGCGAGGAGGTGAGGTGGGGAGGTAGAGCACGAATGTCGCCCCTCGTGCACGCGGCAGGCTGCTTCCTGTTTCCCTTCTATGTATGTCCTTGCTCACACCGCTCACACTGTTGGTCGCGCAGAGAAAGAACCCTGGAGGTTAGGAGGGAGCGGAATCGGGAGAGGGTTCGCGAGATCTCTCGGATTGAGAGGGAAGAGAATGAAAGAAGAAGGGCGACCGCGGAAGAGGAGGACGACGGGGGCGACATCGCGGAGGACATGTTTAGCGATGACGAGGGGGAGGCGGAGAGGCATATCGCTAATGTGATGGCGCTGAGGGCGAGCGCGAGGAGGCAGGGGGCTATGACGAGCGCGGTGAGGGCGGTGGTCAGTCCGACGCGATCGGGCCCGGGGGGAGGGAGCGATCCGCTCTCGCCGCTGAGCGCGAGAGCGAGGGCTATGGAGGTGAGGGCGACGAGGGAGGTTGCGACGGAACTTGAGAGGGAGTTGGAGAGAGAGAGGGAGGGGGTGAGGATGCAGAGAAAGGTGGACAAGGTTTTTAGTGTCGGGGAGGCGGACCCGCCAAGTTTGCTCAGGTTGGAGCCGAGTGAGCGGCGCGCGGCAGCGTGGAGGCTGGCGGGGAGGAACCATATGGACGTGACGTTGTGCGAGCACGCGCTCGTGAGTTGCGGGGATAACTTGGAGGCGGCGGCGGCGTGGCTGGTTGAGGCAAAGGGGGACGAGAAGTTTGAAAACTATAGAAGGGGAGGAGGGGGGATTTATGAGGAGGTCATGGAGGGATTGCTGTTCAACCCCGGAGTAGAAAGGCAAAAGCCCTTGGTGGAAGATGAGGGCGAGGAGGAGGCGTTTTTGGTGGACTCTTTTCAAGGCGGAGAGGAGGCGGTGGTGTCTGACGACGAGAGCGAGAGCGAGAGCCTCTCGAGGGGTTCGAGATCGCCGCCCCGATCGTCCTCGTCCCTCGTCGCGTCCCTGCTCTCCCTCAGCCCGCCCGCCGACGCCGGCGACGGCGACGACGCTGACTTGCCCGCGTCTCCCGCCGCCGCCGCGTCCACAGTCTCCGCTTCCTCCGGCGGCTACCCGCCCCCGTCCGAGATCCTGCTGTCTTCCATCTCGTCGTCGAAAGTGTCCCCCCTGCACCGCACGGTCGCCGCAGTGATTTGCACCAAGTGCCAGTACCTGGAGTTCCCCGGCTGCGGCACGCACAAGATGCTGCTGAGCGAGGAGAAGCGCAAGGGAGCGGCGAAGTGCAAGCGATGCAACTGCGCGACGGACACACACGGGCCGTGGAACTCTGGGTGCCGCATGTGCCGGGCGCCGACGACGGTCGATTTTTGGAACCTCTCGAATCGAGAAGCGCAGTTTCTGCTGAGGGGCTTTCCGAGCGAGTTCAGATCCGCGGCTAACAAGGAGCTGCCGGTCAAAATCAAGGCATGCAAGTGCCGCGTGTGTTGCGGCGTGGGCTTTCCCGGCGTCGGCGGGGAGCATCCGAGGCTCGCAGTGTGCTCGTCCACCGGGGACTTCTGCTTGTCGGAGAGCGACGCAGTGCACCTTTGCATGGAGGACTTGCAGAAGCACATGCGCCATTTGGACGGGTGCTCCAACGTCGGTGGCGTCCTCGAGCTAGTCGAGTGCTGCGCGACCATGGAGGAAGCGAAGTACCTGTACTCGTCGTTTCCGCTGGGCGAGACGCAGGCCAAGTTCGAGACGCGATCGGGCGACTTGCAGCAGGGCATGATCATCGCCAAGAGCAACAAGGTGGGCGTCGCGGCCCTCGACGCCATTTCCCTGGCGACCTTCGAGCGTTGCGAGGACGAGAAGGGGGGCGGGCGAGAAGAGGGGGTCAAGGGGGGGAGCGAAGCGCGGCTCTGCGTGCTCCGCGAGGACCGCGAGAGGGGCTTCGTGCTGCCCGAGTTCCTCAAGAACGACGAGGCTAAGTTCGTCTCACACGTCGCCGGCGTGCGCATGCGAGAGAGCGGCGCCGCGGACAAGATCGAGCGATACGTCGTCGAGGTCTTGAAGAGCAGCAGCATTCTCACCGCGCGCGAGATCGTGCTTGACTACATGCTGTCGCAGATCGAGTCGGAGGAACGGCTCCGCGACGTCTTCTGCAACCATGCAGGCGACGGGGAGGGGTGGGGCAAGATGGTCGAGTTCATCGAGCTCATGCACAGCATCGGCGGCGAGGGCGAGCGCAAGATCAAGAGCTGCTTGAAGAAGTGGTGGGGAGCGGCAGGAAGGGGGGGGGGGGGTCGGGGGGAGCGAGAGGCACATGGGGTGCAGGCGAAGGTGCTGTTCGCCCAGCAGCATTAAAACAAAGCACACTAGTTCACTCGAGACTTGCCGGAGTGCAGCGTGTTTTCCCAACACCCAGCGGCCCGGCCTTGTCTCCGTGCAATGCCCTGCCCGTACAGGGGCCTCCTGTCGCTCGCGTTTATTCCTCTGCGTGTGGCCATCTCCACCACGCTGCACTTCCCAGCAAAACCTCGTGATAACGGTACTGGCAACGTAAGTAGGTTGCCAGCCGTCGCCTCCGTCGCTACCCTCGTCACGTTTTGTGTCGCACCCGGTCGCTTGCCGCGACAATGACGTACCCTGCTAGAAAAAATCCAAGGCGTTCACTGGCATTCCCCATTGCCAACATAAATACATGAACTGGGCCTGTGTCCGCGCAATGTACCATTACCTGTCTCCGCGCCGTCGTCGCTCCTGACCTGCTCCTCCCTGCCAACTCCCTCCTCTGTTACCCACCTTGCGCAATGTGTGGGCCCTCACTCCTCATTCCCCCAGGCCTCCATGTCCTCCTTCGCGGCTCCCCGAACAAACGCAGCCGTCCTCGCCGCCGTCGCCGCGGGTCACCTCCGCCCTGCCACCTCCCTCACCTCCCAGCCCTACGGCTATTTCTACGACCTCGACGCCTTCCACGCCAACATGTCCGCCCTCCGTGCAGCCTTTCCTCCTAACTGGCACCACGCCATGGCCGTGAAAACATCGCCCCTCAAAGGACTCCTCAACCTAGCGAGGGCGGCGGGACACGGCGCGGAGTGCGCCAGCATTGGGGAGGTCATTCACAGTTTGCAGTTGGGGTTCAAGGGGGAGGATGTAGTGTTTGATAGTCCTTGTAAGACGGTGCACGAGATTAGGTAAGCCAGCTTCACGCAAGCTCTACACGTGTGCCATCTTTAACTAACCGTCCTTGTGCCCCCAGATACGCCCTCGAGAACAAGGTAATGCTGAACATTGACAACATGCAGGAGCTCTCCCGTGTGACCTCGATCTGGTCAACCTTGACCCCCTCCCAGCGCGACGGGTGCGTGATCGGGCTGCGCATCAACCCCCTTGTCGGCTTTGGCGCCGTCGCGAACCTCTCCGTCTCCACCCGTAAGAGCAAGTTCGGGATCATTTGCCCCACGGAGCCTTGCTCCGAGCGCGCCGAGGTGGTGAAGGCGCTCGTCGAGTGCCACTTTGTCAACGCTGTGCACGTGCACACGGGGAGTGGGGGGATGACTCTGAAGCAAATGGCTCGGGGGGCTACCGCGGCCGTGAATTTGGCTATGGAGGTCAACGGATTGAGGACGGAGGGGAAGGGGAAGATTGACGTTATTGACATTGGGGGAGGGTTGCCGGTGAAGTGGGGCGGAGAGCAGGTGAGGCACACCTTATTTGTTCGGCATTCGGCACACCTTATTTGTTCGGCATTCAGCACACCTTATTTATTCGGCACACCTTAATGATTTGAGGCTCACACTGTGTGTTTGTGTGCCTACTCCGTACCCCAGGATCCGACGTTCCAGGAGTATTCCGATGTGCTGCACGTCGAGGCGCCCTCGCTGTTCGACGGCGTGACGTTCCGTCGCGTGGTGACCGAGATGGGCGCCATGATGAACTGCAGGTTCGCTTTCTACGCTTCCGTATGCGAGGTTACGAAGCCGACGGATGGGGGGACGATTGCGATGGTTCACAATGGGAGCGATCAGTTCATGAGGGCTTGTTATGCGCCGCATATGAGGAAGCCGCATCCGGTGAGGGTGTTCGACAAAAACGGCGCCGCGAAGAAGGACAATTTGGCGCTGCACGATATCGCAGGACCGCTTTGCTTCGCTGGGGACATTGTCGTGAGCGGCGTGGAGGCGCCGCAGATTGAGGTGGGGGACATTGTTGTGTTGGAGGAGGCGGGGGGGAACACGCACTCCATCAGGACGACGCATTGCAGCAGAAGGAGCCCGCCCGTGTACGGCTACGAGGGAGAGGAAGAGGGCTTGAAGTTCACGGTTTTGAGCAAAGGATCGTCGTACGAGGAGGTATTGAAGGTTTGGGACTAGATAGAGCAAACAGCGCACTTGCTTTTACGTCACCACTTACTGAACTCTCCCGAGTCTTTGTTCCGCTTCGTCGCCACATTCTTCAGCGCCATTATGCTCGTCTTCGGCCAGCTCTTCTGATGTAGATTCACCAAGATGGGGCTCAAGCTGCCCTTCGGATCCAGCACAGCCTGCAGATCGACCTTCGTTCGCCCTCCCTCCATCTTCGTGAAGACCCACTGCGTCAGATCGCTCCAGCTCCTCACGCAGCCGTCGCATACCGGGAACCTCTTATCGTCCTCGTAGCTCTCGTAACTCACTGTGATTGTGCCCTTCCTCTTGTTCCGTTTGATCTTGCGCCTCAGGAGAAACTCCCTGTCCTTCACAACCAGCCCTCCCGCGACGCGGTACCTCTGCAACAGCGTGCCGTCGTGCGTCTTCTTGTTGTAGTCGTGCTCCTCCACCGAGTGGAGATCCGCTACCCACTTCTTGGATTGCGATATGTCGAAAAAAGTTGTCATGAGAATTGAGAAGGGGCAGTCGACTATGCCTACTCCACGGACGCTCAACGCTGGGCCGCCCATGTCCTTGTTGTACAGAGTGATGTCGGATGACGACGATGCAAGCTGCCAGCCCTCTTTGACTATCCGTGTTTGGTCGCTGTTATTGTCCAGGGTACTTTTATCTACTGAAGGGACTCGGAGGAATGGTATCATAGATTGCATTGATTGAAGGGGGGGGAGGAAGGAAGGGAGGGGGGGGAGCAGCTCGTTGAAGTGAAGAAGGCAGACAATTGACGCGACGAGGACGACGACATCAGTGACCAGCGATCGCGATGCGGTCATCTAAGACAAAATAGGGGAAGATCTGGCGCCCATCTACGTGATCAAACCTGCCTCCAACGCAAGCGGCGCCGCTATGAGTGCCCCCGAAGTACCAAAAAAACGTCATGTGTGCTTCGAGCTATCATTCAGTACCTTGGTAGCATCTGGTAGCGTCCGTCGACCCAGTGCAGTGCAAACAAATGCAAAAGGAGAGCCAACGACCGAATATACGAAGGACTTCGTGTATAACTCCACCAACGAAAGGTTCTTACTTTATTTCGAGAAAAGCTGAGGAAGGGAAGCGTCGCTGTAATCATGTATGATTGAGTTCATATATAATTGAGCACGATCGATGATCGATCGATCGTGTCAGGAGGTTCATGCCTTGATACCATGGACGAAAAGACTCGTCAAACTTACTTAGAGCATGCACCAAGTTTGACAATCTGATCGGCCAAGCCAACGTCGTAACATTAAAACACTCTGCCAAAAACAAAGCGAGCGTCCACTAGTACTCCCCCCTCAGCTGCCAACAAGAATTCTCCATCCTTACCCCCGCCCAAGGCCCCTGATTTCCTCGTCGATGAATAGTATTTGAGGTGCCCAACTCATTCATCTTTGACTGCCTCTATACCCGCTGTGTGCTTTCGAATCACCAGACTCCCTGCTAACGGGGGGGGGGTCATCGTTTGATCTCCCCTCTAGGGTCCGTTGCACTCCTTAAACTAGGCGGTGTCATTGTCAAACACTGACTTCCCCCAGCTGCATCTCATCTGCAACGTCTTCTTCTTTGACTGCCTCTCTACCCGCTGTATGCCGTCGATTCACCTCCTTCCCAGGCTAACGGGTGGGGCAGAGGCGTCTGCTCTGCTCTCCATTCGTTTTTTGTTGTTCATAAGCCGCCCGTAACATTGTGCCCCCGAGCAGCAGGTGCATCTCAGCTGCATCAATGAATAGAACCCTGTTGTGCTTGTGCTGGTGAACTCTGCGCCTAGTTACAAGTCGTGCCAGCAACCCACAAGTCACGCTAGCAACCCTAACCGAGCCCTGGCCAGCTCCAACTGCTTCTCGATAACGTCCAGGACCTTCTCAGCAGTCATGTAACTGTGTTTCAGTAGCATGCCGTTGACGATCTGGTTCACGTGTTCTGCAACCTCGCCATCCGCCCCTCCCCCAGCCACCGCTCCAGCCCCCTCCGCCGCCCCCCCCGGTTGCCACGGCAGGCTCATCACACTCAGCTCGCCCTCCCCAATGTCGACATCGACGTCCCCTCCCATTTGCCAAACCTCGCTCGCCTCCTCCTCCTCCACCATCATCTCCTGCTCAGCTTGGAAGCCGGCCTCCATCAGCACCCCGCCGATGTCCAGAATGTTGTCCTCCTCCGCCTGCTCTCGCCGCCGCTCGGCCTCCTCCCGAGCTTTAACCGCCGCCTTCTCCAGCTCGATCCTCCTCAACTCCTCCTCAAACTGCTCCAGCTTCTCCCTCTCCCTCTCCTCCCTCTCCGCCCTCTCCGCGTCCTCCTTCTCTTTTTCTCGCAACACAGCCGCCTCAATCTCGTTCACGGCGACCTCGTTCTCCCACGCAATTCTCGCAGCCTCCTGCTTCTCCTTCTCTTCCCTCATGATCATGGCGAGAATGTCGAGATCATACTCCGTCACCTTCTCCCCCTTCCCCTTCTCCGCCCCCTCCCCCCGCGCCTCGAACATCAAGTTGTCCGGCAGTCCCACCGCCGCCAGCTCGGCGTCCAAAGCCGCCATTTCGCTCTCCATGTCTCCCAAGCTCCTCTTCTTCTCGTACTTCTCCTTCGCAACCTCCTCCTTCACCTTCTTGACCATCTTCTTCTCTTTCTTCTTGGTCTTCTTCTTCGCCTTGCTGCTCTTCTTCTTCTCCTTCTCCTGCGCTTCCTCCTCCAGCTCCCTCAAAAACTGCTCCCCCGCCGCGTCCGCAGCCGCCGCGATCGTCTTATTCACGCACCCGACCAAGTCTGCGTACTGCGCCCCATAAAGCCCCTTCGCCGTCGTCTTGATACACTTGACGTCCTCCCTCAAATGATCGTAAGTCCTCGGGGCCCACTTCTTCGCGCCCTTCGCTCCCATGCTGTCCAGCGAGAGGAGAATGACGGCGGACGTCAAGTACGACAACTTCGCGACGTTGTGCTGGTCGTTGTCAGGAGCGAGCGGCAGCTTCCTCGCGAGTGGCAGCAGTAGCGCCACCAAGCCCCACTTGGGGTCGAGAAGCTTGTCGGCGTACTCTTTGTCAGTGGAGGCGTAGAGCAGCAGGATTCGCAGGGCCTGGTTGGCGCTGTAGCAAGTCGGCGCGGCCTCCACGGGCTTAACGGTGTTGTGCTTCTTGTACGGATCGTCGTCGATGTCGGCGTTCTGGATAATGTGGACCATGACCTCGATCATGTGCCAGTCCAGATCTTCCTGCGGCTTGACCTTGCTGGGCAGGTACGTTTCGACCATGAAGAGGGCGAAGCAGTTGAGCGCCGTCGCCTGAATTCTCGGCGATTTCTTCAAGTGCAGCACCAGGTTCCTGTACGAGTTCGCCACAACCGCCGCGTTGGCGGACTGGAGCTCCGTTCTCAGCTCCTTGCTCAAACACGCAGCGTGCCCTGTCTTGATGCACACATTGAGGCTCGCCAACGTCGTGTTCGGCGTAACCCTGTTGTAGAGCTGATCCCTGATCCAGTTGTCCTGCAGCAGCTTCACCAGACACTCGCAAGCGTACGTCCTCCCGTGGTCAAGCGAGTAGTTGATCGCGTCCAAAAGCCCCTGGATCATACCCGGCCGCTTGTACAGCCACTTCTTGTCGCCGTACAACGCCAGCGTCGTGAGCAGCGACGTGCCTCGCACTCTGCAATTCCCGCTGGCGTGAATCGCCCCGTGCCCTTCAAAGTTCCCCACATCACCCTTGATGACGGCAATGATAGCGTCGACGATGCGCTCGTCGCTCCTCGTCTCCTCGAGATTCTCCTTGTTCACCGACATCTGAATGAGCAGATCGACGAGGTGAGTTCTCGTTCTTGGCGAGTCGCGAGTTATCGACACGAGAACGGCCGCGAGGAGGTCGGGGTACTGGTACGCCGCTCGAACACAAACAGTGCTCGCCGTGACTATCTGCCGAAGCAGCGCAGCAGCCTGAGTGCGCGTGTGCGGCGCCCTGTCCCTCGCGATCGAGTTGACTATCATGTCCATGTCGTCCTGCCGATCGAAAAGCATCTTGGCGTTGTCCTCTGTCTTGGAGAGATGCTTGAGAACGATGTACGCGCTCGTCTTGTCCTCCTCGTCGTCGGCCGTGCGGACTATGTCCATGAACGTCTGGCAACCCTCCTGCGTCGCAGGGGTCCCGAACATCCTGCGCTGGTTCTCCGGGCAGCTCGCCAAGCTGATAAGAATCCTCCACGCGACGCTTGCTGTCCGACGATCCTGCTGCTGCTTCACTGCCCCAACAATCGCCATGTACAAGGGCTCGTTCTTCGAAATGTCCTTCTGGTTGGACGGGTTTTCAAACGCCAAGTGATCCAAGACCCTCAACGCCAAATAGCACCCATCCCCCCTCTCGTCCGCAATGATCCTCTTCAGTACCGTCTGGAAGTTGCTCTCTCCAGTGAGCGCCAACTCAAACAGGTCCCTCTTCGTCTTCGGCTCCCAAGCCACGTTCGTAAAGATCGCCAGCGCCTGCACCATCGTCTGCCCCGTCGGATAGTCCCTGAGGGTCTTGAATATCAAGCCAATGATTTTCCGATTCTCCATCATCTCCTTCCTGTTCAAAGGGTCGAGAGAGAGCGTGTGCATCATCCTGCACGCCGCCGCCCTAGTGGACACGTCAGTACTCTGGGGGGGGGGAGTGGGTGAGTGAGCACACAACCCTAACCCTTACAGATACACACATACGCAGGTGTGGACAAAGGGAAGGCGGCGTTCACAACGGGACAGCGGCGTTCACGAAGGCGAGGCGGCGTTCACGAAGGGTCGTCGGCGTGCTCAGTGTGCAAGTGTCCATCCCTATTCATCCCTCACCTTGTTCTTCAAAACGAACAAGCACGCCATCCTCAAGTGTTCATGCTGGTACGCCTCTCGACGGATGTGAGGGGGTTCGAGGATAGCGTTGATTAACTCCATTGCGAGGCCGCGCCGGGTTGGGGGGGGGGGGGGGGGTCCGGGGGGGTCGGTACACTCTGTGCAAATCGAACCTTTGGGGACAACCGTGGGTGCCGTCTCGTCCGTCAAACACCGTACAATAGCATCAATCATTCCATCGTGCCGGAACAGCCTCGAGGGGACATCCTTACCCACACACAGCGCTGTCAGTACTTCTAGGGCGTGCGTGCTGACGCTGCCTTGAGAGGCGTCAACGCTACCCACGTCGTGGCATGTCGCCGCGTCAGTCAACGTAGTAACGAGGTCTTTACTTGCCTTAGAGGGGGAGGAGGAGAGGAGAGTGGTATCGTCGTCGTATTTCCCGGAGAGCATGTGGCCGCGACACACGTCGTCGTGCGCGAAGACTCTGATTG
>Ga0307985_10001780_pt1 | contig 12167 bp, 11 predicted proteins | sample EllFjometageno80_FD_203155 | JGI IMG/M metagenome (GOLD analysis project Ga0307985, IMG submission 203155) | Marine microbial communities from Ellis Fjord, Antarctic Ocean - #80 | ecosystem: Environmental > Aquatic > Marine > Unclassified | place: Southern Ocean | collected 2014-10-09 | reverse complement strand
GCGCACTTGGACAGGAAGGATGAGGGTTTACGTGCCACGTACAAGAATGTAATCTCCGAGCTAACCAAAAAGCTAGTGGAGCTGGGCATGGGCGAGGACGATGAGGTGATGAAGTTGAGCACGGCCGTGCTGAGGGAAGAGGAGTATAACGTAGAGACGGTGGCTTTGAAGGAGGGGGGCGGAGACGATAAAAAGGTGGAGGAGGAATTGCTGGGGGTGATGGGAATGCTGGGGGGCTCTTTTATGGGGAGCTCGGGAATGTGATAGTAAGTCAAACTTTGTTCCAATAATCACGAATGCTTGCCGAGGCCTGGCGACTGCTTCTTAATGAAATTGTTGTATTTGTCCGCAGCAGCGTCAAAGAGGTACTTGAAAACGTTCGTTTTCGGCTGTCCCGACGAGCCAACCCGTTGCCCCTGCGATCCAACCGGGAGCGCGTCGTCTCCCATTGAGAGTGAGACGAAGAAACCGAGCGGGACTGCCCAGATCATGACGAGGAAGAAGCCGGTAACTTGAAAGATGGGCGTGAAGTTGGCGTAGAAGTACTGGAACCAGACGTAGTGCGCCACGCCGACGGCGATAATTGAGGCAATTGCGGGGACTGAGAGAGGGTCCACAAAGGGGAAGGAGGTCAAGAGACAGGAGTAGACGAGGTGGCAGGCTGTGGACACTGCGATTGTGAAGAAGTTGACGCCGGCGAGAAGGAACAGTAGGTGGAAAGAGAGAACGAGGAGGAGGAGGTATTTGAGTAACTTTTTAGACAGGGCAGAGTACTCCTCGGCTACCTCCGCAGCGCAATAGAGACCACAGGCGATGCAGAGGGCGGAACAGAACAGGGCCAGGTAGCCGAACACCGTCGTGATCACGACGAAGAGCGTGTACATGAAGGAGATTCGAGATTCGTGTGTGCGGGGGAGGAGGACAGACTGCTGAGATTGAAATGGACCTTTGCCGGCTGTTTCGTTTCTACGTTGCTCGAGCGGCTTTTGGAGTGCCCGTAGCACATCTTTCTCGCTCTGTAGGTGCGCAGTGTTGGATTCCCCGCACTAATAGCCAGATCCGTCAGGCTCTACTTACGTCATGAAAAATAGTCTAACGTCAAATATAATGCTCATTTAAAGTCATTGGTTACGGCACACGCTGCACACGCAACAACGCCGGTGCGAACGCGACTAAAAAAACAAAAAAGATACATTACTCGTGCAGTACCGTACGACGCGACGCATGGTCCCTCATCGGGCGGCGCTGCGCGCGCTGAGCGCTCTGCGTTCAATGCGGAAATTGGATTGGACTGGATAGAATTTGTGGAACATTAGATTAGAAGAGAACGTTAGTCTCTTTTCCGTCTGCCTGCCCACGTTACCGGCCCCTCTCCCATCATCCCGCATCCCGCCGCCCGCCTCAACCGCGCACCCCTCTCAACCATCGGCCTCTCGAGCTCCAAAGGGTTGTCCCCCCTCTCCCCCCTCCCGGTCAATAATATTTGTAACAATATACTTCCTTCTGCCAGTGCAATGACAACGCCGAGCAAGCACTCTTTCAAGGTCAACGAAACGGTGCTGGTCGCAAGCGGCGGGACCGGGAGCAATCTCGTGCAGGCGCGTGTGCTCGCGTTCAACTGGGACGGAACGTGTGTTGTTAGATGGGAGATCAGGGGAGATCTAGGTGAGAACATGCAGATATATATGATATGTAAGACAAAAACACACACTAACACACACTCACACATGCTCAGAAACGGTCGAGCTGTCAAGCGTGAAGCCGCTCTCTAGCTGCGGGCGAACTCGGCGAACACGGGAAAGCACCCAGCGCTTTGATCAGAGTGAGCACAGCAGTCCCAAGCCCAAGGCTGGGCAAGGTGGAAATGGGAAGGGAAGCAACGGAAAGGAGAACGCGAGGAGCTTTAAGCGGGAGAAGAACAGCCCTCCACCATGCTTCTCGGTCTCGAAGGAAAGGCAGAAGAAGGTGAAGATTGAGCCCTATGTCACGACGAGGAAGCACCCGTTCAACCCCAAGGCGAAGAGCCCCAAGGCGAAGAGCCCCAAGGCGAAGAGCCCCAAGGCGAAGAGCCCCAGGACGACGAAGACGGCCGTCAGCTACTCGAACAGCTCGATGACAACCCGGCCTCCGAGTCAACAGGCCAAACTGAGCCCTTTCCGTTCGAGCGCCCCCCCCCCAGTCCGCGACTCTGGCGATTCTGGCAGCGACACCACTGTGACGTACAAGACGCCGCATGGACAGGCGACGAAGCCGCAAGAGCCCGGGGGGTGCTTGAGTAGTGACAGTGACTACGAGAGCGACGTGGAGGAGTACGACTGGAAGGACAACACGTGGCCGAGATTGCAGTTGGCGGGGTGGTCTTACAAATACTTTAACAAAAAGGAGGACAAGCGTGCACGAAGCGATTGCTGGTGGTACATTCGGCCCGAGAGGAACGTCAAGACGGGAAAGGTGGGAGAGGACATCTTCAAGGACGAGAAGAGCGTCGTTAAGTTCCTTAAGAAGAAGGAGGAGCGAGGGGATCGCAAGAGGAGCTTCACCGGGGGCGTGAACAACGTCCTGTTTCAGGAGCCGGCCGAGGAGAAGGAAGGAGCTAAAGGGGGGAAGGAGAGGCGAAATGTCAGCGAGGATTCGGCGGGGGAAGCTCGCCGGGGAAGGGGCCACCAACCAACATCGAGAAGCTCGAGCGAGGACTCGTCCGTAGTCGAGATCAAGCCGGTCGCGAAGAAGCAGGTCGTGGTCAGCTTGTGCGACGACAGCAGCAGCGAGGGCAGCGTTATTGACCTCACGGCTGACACCCCGTGACTGACACCCCGTGAGGAAAACCTTTTATCGTGCAATGGAACCACATTTTTCTTTCAAGAAGCAGAACCAACCCTACCCTTGCTGTTTTTCCCTCGCGTCACTGTCTCCCACGTCTCTCCCTCCGTTTCTATTGCTGGCTCAATTGTAATTTGCTCCTCCACCACCACCTCGCCTCCAACGACCTCGCCTCCACCCCCTTCCAGCTCTGCTACTCTGCTGCGCAACCTCTCGTTCTCGCCCTCCAGCTCCTCCAGCCTCGTCCGCATAGTCTCCCGCTCCCCCCCCCCCCCCTCAAACCCCACAATCATCCCTCCCACGCTCACGGTCTTGAGGCCGAGCTCCCCCTCCAACCTACTCACGCTCTCCTTCAGAACGCTCTCCAGCGCCACCATGTTCCCAATCAGCTGCAGATACGGCCACGCGGCGCTCTGCCCGTTCTGCAGGTAGTGCTCCATGTCCTCCACAGTCGGGTTGAGCAAGGCCTTGGCGCCAACGACCTGCGCCACGTTCATTCGAGGCACGATGGTCACGTCGCCGGTGTACTTCTGGCTGAACACCTTGCTCACGTCCTGCCCGAAGAACCTCGGAAAGAGCCCCAACCGAGACAAATTCAGCACCCTGCTCCTCACGTCCCACTCGCACGCCTGCAGCATCCTCCAGAACAGACTCTTCTCTCCCGGATGATACGCCTTATTGATCAACGGCACCACATGAAAATTGACCTGCGCGACCACGAAGTTCGTCACGTTGAACAGCGTGCTGATCCTCTTGAACGGCAAGTCGGCCTGCAAGCGAGCGAACGATTTGTTAGTCGGATGAACGCGCGGGGGGGAAAGGGCTCGCTCCTCACCTGCACGCTCCCGTCAATCCACTCCACCCCATCGACCTCAAACTTGCTGACAACGCCTCCAATCTTGACATCCAAGCTAGTCGGCGCCATAACGCCGGGCAGCGCGCAGCTCGCCGCGACCGCGCTCGCGACCGTGACATGCGGCGTGCTGACGTGGTTCAGCAACAGCCGCTGCACGCCACTCCCGCTCACAGCTCTGCTCGCGCTGACCGTGATGCACACCGTCTTGTTGGTTTTCTTGAACGCTTCCTCAAACGTCAAGTCCCCGTAATGCCAGTAACAGCACCTCCGGAACTCCTTGCTGGGCACCAGCAGCTTGCTCTTCAGCCAATAGAGCCCCATCGATTCCAGCCTCGGGAACCACCTAATGTCCTTCCGCCCCTGCTCCCCGTCCTCCCTCCCCCTCCCTCTGTAATTAGTGCTAACCTCCTTCACACACACGTACTTGATCAGCTCTTCCTGCGTACATACCGCGCACATGGCCGCCGCGATGCTCCCTCCACTAGTCCCACTGACCACCCCAATCTTCTCATACAACCCCCCCTCAATCAGCGCCTTGACAGTCCCCAAATGGTACATTGTAATACTCCCCCCCCCGCTCAACATGAGCGCCGTCCTACCCACATTGTGACTCACTCCCCTCAACGCCGCCAACACGCCTTGCTTCTCACTCTTCGTCCCAGCAATCGCCGTGACCTTCCTCACTCCCTCAGTCGTCCTGTCGAGGAGCTGCGTGGCGGCGTTTGCTGTCGCTGTCATGGTTACGTCGAGCGCGGCGCCGCCGTCGGTGGCGATGTGCCGGGAGTGGGACAAGAGGATATCAATGGCGGAGAGGTGGTTGCGTTGGCAGTAGTGGGGGAGGGTTTGGAGGAGGGTGGGGAGGGGGGAGGAGTGGAGAGAGGAGGTCAGGGTGGTGATTGCGGTCTGGAGGGTGGTGAGGGGGGAGGGAGTGGAGTTGTTACTGGCAGCGGTGAGGTCGGAGAGGGAGAGGGTGCGGGAGATTGGTCGGGGTTGGCGGCCGGTGCGGCCGCGGGTGTTGCTTTTGTTGCTGAGAGGGGCGTTCGCTTGGGCCTGCGAGCGAAGCGAGAGTGAGTCTCGGGTTAATGGGAGGGGAAGAAGTAAATGTGTGGGCGAACGTTGAAGGGAGGGAAACAGGGCAAGAGCGAGCAAATGATATGTGCGAGTGAGGGCTCAAGCCGTTTTGAGCCGGATGTGTCTCGCTTCGCTCTTGCACGTACGTTCGCTTGGAAACTCAACAGTTTTGCCATGCCCTTCTTGAACTGTTCGTAGTCAATGAACGTGTCGAGCTTGCTGCGCCACTGCGACCTTTGCGTGCGCAACGACCGGCCTATGGTGTGGCGGTGCACGACGTTGAGGCCCTTGAGGAAGGAGAGGATGGAGATGGAGAGGACAATCATGAGGAAGTTGAAGGCGACGTAGGTTACTTGGACGGCCATGGTGAGGGTGGAGAGGGAGATCCAGAAGAGCCAGGTGGAGGCGAAGAAGAGCATGGCGAGGAGGGAGGAGAGGAACGTAAGGATGAGAGGGGAGAGGATGACCATGATGGGGAGGAGGTAGAAGGGAAGGGTGTCAGGAGTGACGAACGCTGTGAGGTGGACGTTGGGGAAGAATAATACACAGAGATCGTCAGCTTTGTGAAGGTGAGGGAGGAACAAGTCATAAACGGTGTTGGAGTAGTCGGTGACATTACTGGTGAGGCCAGTGCTGGTGAGGTAGGGAGTGGAGGAGGCTGCTAGGCGGGTCGTGGCAAACGTGGCTGCCATAGTGGCTGCGACGGCCGCGCGCGCTGCTGTGGCTGCCTCTGTGGCAAACGTGGCTGCCTCTGCGACGGCCGCCGCGACGGCATCTGTGACTGCTGCGATTTTATCCATGAAGGAGAGAAGTGAGAGACTTCAGAACCGTCTGACGAGTCTACTTGTAATGTCAACGAGCCGCGAAGCGCAGCCTAGCTCGAACACGATGTTCAGGGATGTTCAGGTACTCGAACACGACGAAGCAAGGCCCAAAGAATGCATTCGCTTCGATACAACGCATAACTATTACTTCTTGCCGCCGCGCGTCTTGACGACGAGTTCGACGCTTGCGCCGGTTTTGATGTCGCACATGGCGAGTGTGTGGGCCGGCTTGGTGAACGCGCCGTTGAACTTGAGCTGGAGCTTGTTGACGGGCACTGAGATCTGGGCTGACACGAGTTCGAGAAGTTTCTTGATGGTGAGGCCAACGTCGATGGTCACGTTGACGATCTGCCCGGTCAACCCGTACGAGTCTTCGACCGGCGTCCGCACCGAAACATCAACCGAGCCGGTCGCTAGTACTACCACCGGCGCTACTACCTGCACCTCCTCCATCGGCGCCGCCGCAACCGGCGCTGCCGGCGCCAAAAGCGACGGCGGCTTGGCCGCTCCCCCTCCTCCCACTCCCGTGTTTTGCCCCAGAATGGGCACGTCGGTCCTAGCGCGCTTCGCTGCGGGCTCGCCCGTGGCCATCCAGGCGGGAGCGTTGGAGACTCCGCGTCCGCGGCCCATGGGAGCGGCGGGAGGCGCCGCCGTGGGTTGCGCAGCGGGCGCCTGTTGCGGCGACTGCTGCTGTTCCTTCCCTTGCATCCACGCCGGCGCGTTGGAGATGCCGCGGCCGCGGCCCATGGGAGCGGCGGGAGGCGCCTGCAGCTGGGGTTGCGGCTGGACCTGCTGCTGCTGGACCTGCTGCTGCTGGGGCTGCTGCTGCCGAGCCTGCTGCGGCTGAGCCTGCTGCTGCTCCTGTCCCTTGTCGGCATACTTGGCCAGCATCTTGCTCGCGTCCGTGGACCGCTGCAGGTCGTTCGCCTTCTGCTGCAGCCGGTCCTGCTCCGTCGTGCCGAAGATATCCCCCCTGCTCTTGGCGAAGCTCTGCAGGTTGTTGACGATGCTCTCTCCCGCCGCGATGTTGCTGTCTTTCTGCTTGTCGCTCGCCCTCGCCTGCTGCTCGCGCCACTTCGGATCGAGAAGCTGAATGCGCATGTGCTCCGCCATCTGGCTAATGGGCACGAGCTGGTTCGTGATGGGGTCGAGCATGTGCGTCTTGCTCGTGTCGTTGGGGTTCGCGGACTGGATCCTCGGGTTGTAGTCCTGCACCACCTTGATCGTCTCGTCGCCCTCGCCGTCGCCGCCCTCCAGCCCCTCCACCTCCTCGTCGGACTCGGCCATGTCCATGTCAGCGTCGTCCTCGGCGGGGTTCGCCTGGTCCATGTCGGCGTCGGTGAACTCGACAGTCTCCACCACAACGAAGTCGCCCCAGTCCACCTGCAGCGACGAGTGTTAGAAGCGGCGGGGCGAACAACGGGATGTCTCGGCAGTGTAATGTTCTCCGCGATCCCTCGCAAACCTCGCGCCTTGCTTAGCCACGTCGCTCCCTTGTCCCTCTCCCCCTCCCTCACCTGCATCGCCGCCTCCATCCCCTCACTCCCCTCGTTCTCCATGTTCTTCCTAATCTCCATCTCCTGCCTGTACGCCGCCATCCCAGCCGCCGCGGCGAGGAAGCCGTCGACGGTTGTGAGGGACGATATGCGTGCGACGTCGGCCTCCGACGGCGCCATGATCTTCAGGTACGAGTCGACGAGGGCGGTGAAGTACGCGAAGTTGGGGGAGGTGGGCTTGAGGAAGTCGAAGAGGGGGTTGAGGGTCTCCTTGCGGATGAGGGAGGTGAGGAAGTCGCGGCCGCAGCACGCGGTGAAGCGAGCGGAGAGCTTCATGGTGGAGATCTCCATCTCCGTGGCTTGAATGGGATCGATGACGGTAGCGAAGATGATGGCGGGGGGGACAATGGTGTCGTCGAGGGCATCAGGGTAATCAGGATCATTGTTGAGAGCGGCGACAGGGTCCTTGTTCCTGTCCGCGACCATGCGACTCCTCGCCGCCAAGATAGCTTTCGCGACCGGATCCACAACGCTCGCCTGCGCCTCCTGCTTCTCCTCCGTGACAGTGACAAGCCCCTGTTCCCTAGCCGCCTTCTCAGCCTCCTCAGCAGCACTTGCTGCCTCCTCGGCGGCCTTGCGGGCGGACTCTTCGGCCTCTAACGTTCCGCCCGTCTCGAAAAACGATATGCGCTCCTCGTAGTATCCGTAGAAAGGGCTCGTGGTCTGCATGAAGCTGAACTTGGCTGTCTTGCCTTCGGCAGAGTTGAGGATTCTGCCCTCAAAGGCCTTGCCGTTCTTGGCGACGAACTGGGCCGTCTTGTTCACGACGGCGCGAATGTCCGGGGGGGGGATGATGACACCCTGCATTGTGGGGGGGGAGGAGGGGACGAGGGGAGGGGGGAGGTTGGAAGGGAGGGAGGGGTGCTGGGGGAGAAGAACGAGAAAAGGTGTTAGCCGAGAGTAGTTTTCTTCGTGAATAATGGGAGATGGCGATTGCCGTTGCGCTATTTCTATAGATTGGGACTGCTGCAATGGGCGAATATAACGGCGTGTCCAGTAGTCGTACAACTCACGACTGTAGCTGGGCAGAGGCGTATGGTATTGTTGGGGAGTGGGGGAGGAGAGGACAATAAGGCGTCCTCTATTTCCACAAAACTCGTGGTCGAGCTGGAACATAGTCTCGCACTGCCTTGGGGCCTTCCTTCTCTCACAAGGTTAGCGCATAATTAAAGGAACCAATACCTCTTGCCCCCCAACAACGATCTCCAACTTGCCCCTCCTCAGATCGACAATCGCCTGCAGTGCACTCAAACAGTCCGTGCCAATGATCATTCCTTCGAGCGACGTGTCGACCACTTGTGCCGCGATAGCAACCTTCGCCCCTCCTACCGCCAACTCCAGTCTGTGTACCTTCCCGATGACGTTGGCGCACGCCGCACCGATTCCGTCGCTGGGGAGGTGTATGGTGTGAGGAAGGGACACAAGTGCGCCACATGCGCTGCTAGCTCGCCATTTGCGAGTGCGCTATTCATCGGCCGGATCCCCCCCACCCCCCCACTCACCAGCTCCCTTTGACACGCGTGTCTAAATGGTCTAGCAACCGTGGTGCTGCCTCCGTCAAATATTCAATGGACAGAATTGTGCAGTTGCAGCCGGTATCTACCTGGGCCGTGAGCAACTCCCCGCCGTCCAACACGAGTTGTATGTAACTCTTGGGCCCGTACGAGTTGACATTGATGACGCCCCCCCCCAAATCATTTGCGACTGTCAAATCATTTGTGACATTTGCCAAAATGTCGCGCTCCAAAGTCTCGGGACACTTCAGTAACGCCAACAGCGCGTCGGGCTTGCCGTCCTGGTGTGCCTGCATTGCTTCCCGAAGTTCAGAGTTGAGATTGCTGGAAAGAGCGGGGCTAGTCAGACAGTGAGAGACCAGGAGGGAGGGGTTGGAGAGGAGGGATGGGGGGATGAATAAGTTGCCAGTGCCAGCATCAATTTTTACTTGGTCGAGGTCGGATGATGGCGGCAGGGGGGGGAGCATCGCAAGGAGGGGCGTTGTATAGCCATGCATGTAGCGCTCCGCGGCGTCCACGAGCTGGGGATAATGGCTTGTGATCTCGGCTTTGAGGGCTGGATCTGAGGTTAGCGTGGTGGCCAGGAGATGGGGCTGAGTCTTGAGGTGGCTAGCGATGACGAGATTGTTGCTGCCGTCGAGGTGGATCTCGCCGGACATGGATCCTCCGGGAAGTCTGGCCAAGCTATCCCACAAGACAGAACACACAATAAAGCAGCAATAAAGTGAATATCTTTATTGGACGTGTTAATAAGTTGTGTACAGTGTACCTACAACCGAAACTCGGCCTTGATATTGATAGTTCTTCTGAATCCATTAGCTGATTTACTCACTCCTTCAGGAAATAATCGTAGCGCAGACTTCTGAGCGCGCTCGCGCGCTCGTCGGCCGACGTGTTGGACACGTCCATCTTGCTGCGCTGCATGCAGTACTCGTCGATCTCGGCGCGCTTCTCGGCCCCCAGCTGCTCGTAAGTGTGGACCTTGAGGAGCTCCTTGAGCTCGTTGTGCTGCGGGAACTTGCCCTCGACCTCGACCTTCTTCTTCCTCGCCTCATCCCTCGCCTTCCTGTAGTCCTCGCGAGCCGCGCTCTGCATGGCCTCCATGGCCGTGTTCACGAACTCCCCGTCGGCGTTGAACTCGCCGATGTCCTCCCCAAGCAGGGTGGCCTCGTCGAACGCGGAGCCGTCCCAGTCGCCCCTCTTCGCGAGCCTGTCGAGGTTGGCCGCCTCGAGCTCGTCCGGGTTCTCGGTCGTTTTCCCCTCGAGCACCTGCGAGAGCTGCCACTCGAACACCTTGTCGTCCTCGGTTTCGACGTAATCGTCGTCGCCGTCAAACTTGGTGTCCTGGGGGGAGGGGTTAGAGAACTTTGTGACTTCAGAGAGCTCAGCTGGCTTTGCAGGGGGTCTGGGCAGCGCGAACGTGGGCTTACCTGGCGCTTGGTCGTGCCGCGGCTCTTCTTCGCCTGCGCCGCCCTCTCGAGGAAGTCGACGTTCGGGCTGCCGTCGGGCAGCAAGTCGCCCTGCATATACCGCAGCCTTTCGGCGTCCACCAAGGCGGCTTGAGCGCTCCTGGCGCCCTGCGCGACGGACTCGGTCGCGACGATCTCCTTCCTCCTCTCCTCCTCCGCCTCCTCGCACCGGTTGTGGAACGTGATCCACCTCTTGAAGTTCTCCTTCTCCTCGGCAGTCGCGGTCACAGGCGTGGCCTCGTCGGCGGCCTCGGCTGCCTCCAGCGTCTCAGCAATACTGGCCAGCGTCGCCTCCTCGACCTCCTCGCTCTCGACGTAGCTGACGAGCATTTTCGTGTTGTCCGCAAACCACTTCGCCTCGTAGTCCACAATCTCCTCGTTCCTGATGAACTCGAAACGGATGTCTTCCTCCGTGATGTTGTCCCACCTGACGCGCTTCATGCGCCAGTGTAAGTGGTCCAGGTACTCGCGCAGCGAGTCGGGCGGGGCTTCGCCGGTCAGGCGGAAGTAGCCGGGATCCGTGGACTCGTAAGCGCCCTCGGTGTAGTCCTGGGGCGCGCGCATATGAGTGTGAGCAGAGGCGCAGAGGAACAGAGGAGGCGCTCGATACGAGCGAATGAGCAGAGGCGCAGACGAACCGAGGAGGCGCTCTGCACAGCCGGTTCAGAGCTTGTTCAGAGCTTGTTATGAGCTCGCTCGCTCGTCGCGCCACACATGTGTGTGGGCTCACCTGCATCGTCGGGAAGTGCTTGTCGCCGCCTCTATAGCCCTTGAACGCCCCCCCCTTCTCGTTCACCGGCTGCTTGAACCCCGTCGCCTGGTGAATGGGAATCCGGCGGTACGGCAGGCCGCCGTTGACGGTCGGGAACAGCTGGTAGTCGGTGATGATCGAGCCGTCGGCGAAGTACCGCTCCCCGTAGCTGTCCAGCAGCTCGTCCACGCTACCCTCATACATCCCCTCGTCGAGAATCCTCGCCTTGATGTACTCCCTCCCCCCCAGGATATTCGTCGCCACGAACTCCCTCACCTTCTCCCTCGTCGGATCGTCACACAACTTCTCATACTTCCGCTTCACCACATCCACGCTCACAACCTGCTCCACCCCCGCCTCCGCGGCCACGACCTTCGTGAGCGCAGCCTTGAGCCACTTGTATTTGAACTTGAACACGGCCCAGTCGACCTTAGCGTGCAGCCCGCGCCCGTGCGCGAAGTCGTGGTAGAAGCGGACAGGGAGGCCGAGGAACTCTGGGGGGGGGGGGTGAGCGGGGGAACCACACACACTCACCGATGGCATGCACCTCTGGCCCAGAACTTATAAGTAGGTGTGAACAAGGGGGCAGCGTGTTTTGAAGGCGAATAAGCGCGGTTTGAGCGGCTCGTAGCGCGTTTTGGGCGGCGCGTGCGCGTGAGGGTTACCTGTGATGATTGCGTGGTTGAGGTACGCGTCGAAACCAGCCGTCGTGTTGAGTGCGGGGCCTCCTTTGGCGAGCTCTCCTACGATTTCGTGGAAGAGCGGGTTGGTGGGGGCGGCGGCCAGGGACTTGAGGACAGCGGTGTCAATCTCGGCCTCGTTCGCGACGCGCTCGGCGGCGAGGAGATCGGTGAGGTAGTCTTTCGTGATTTGGGGGCCCTTGGACTGCTTGAGGATGGTCGGGTGACTCTTGAGAATGAGGGATGCGTGGTGCTCGACGTCGGAGGCGGAGTCGGTGGGGTCGTTCTCGGACCGCCTGTAGAGGTCGGGGTACTGTTTGAGGAGGGTGCCGACGAGCTCGTCAGACTCGAACGTGATCTTGGGTACTTTGACCACCGGGAGAGGGGCGGGAGGCGGGAAGCGAGTGATCACCTCGTGGGTGGGCGGCGCTGGGGGGTGGAGTGAGGGTGAGCAAGGGCCACACACACACACACACACACACACACACACACACACACACCACACACACACACACACACACACACACTCCTTACCTTCGAGCAAAGTCTCCGCCTTCAACCGGCTCGCGATCCGGTGCATGATGTTAGGATTCCGCTTTAAGATGCGCCTCATGATTAACCTGGGG
>Ga0307985_10001778_pt1 | contig 12172 bp, 7 predicted proteins | sample EllFjometageno80_FD_203155 | JGI IMG/M metagenome (GOLD analysis project Ga0307985, IMG submission 203155) | Marine microbial communities from Ellis Fjord, Antarctic Ocean - #80 | ecosystem: Environmental > Aquatic > Marine > Unclassified | place: Southern Ocean | collected 2014-10-09 | reverse complement strand
GATGACCTGTATCGGGGACGCGGCGCATCCGATGAGCCCGTTCAAAGGACAGGGGGCGAATCAGGCGATTGTGGATAGTTTGGAGCTGGGGAGGGAGCTGTACAGGTACATGAATCAGACGAAGGGGACGAAGGATCCGGGGGGAGAGGCTCTGGAGGAGGTTCTGGGGGCGTTCGAGGCAAGCATGTTCAAGAGGGCGGGGGTTAAGGTGAGGAAGAGCCGGGAGGCGTGCGGGTTCTTGCACGATCCAGAGGTGGTGCTGAACGAGGGCAACGTCACAAGAGGAGGGATCAACGAGAGCCTGAAGAAGCAGAAACAATCGTAAACGAACTTCCAAACAAACATGCACTGGCTCACCTCTTGCGCGTGGACATGGCTGGAACTTGGCGATTCATGTCCATCTCTCGAAGTCGCCCTCAACTCCTTGTTCCATGTCGGCGCCGCCCCTCAAGCTGCCATCTTGGGCTACGGCGAACGCCGCCGGCCTCCACGGCAACACGGCGCCCGGCCGAATAAGGCTTATTGACCTCGCCTTGTCTTTGCTGCAAGTCCCTGAGTTCATCCCTCCACAGACACTGTCTAAAGATACCCTGTCTAAAGAGATCAAGGCAGTATTCAAGAAGGCAGCGCCGGGGGAAGCGATAGTAATCGACGTTGGCGTCGGCGACGACCCCTCAACGACCGTCGAGCTCGCGCTCGCTCTCACCAGTACCACACAAATAATAGGCACTGAAGTGGATGGTGAGAGATTGGCGAATTCAGAGAAGATACTCGCCGCTCAGAAGTCGAGAGTACAACTGCGTCTTGGAACCACCGACTTCACACTCCCTCAAGTAGCTCCATCCCTCGTGCGTGCCATGAATGTGCTTAGGGACTATCCTGTGCCAGAATCTATTGCAGCGCTTCGGAAGCTTTACTGGCAGGTTAAAAGGGGGGGACTGCTGGTGGAGGGGAGCGCGGAGACGGAGGGTCGGGTTGCGGTGGCGATGGTGATGCAGAGGGGGGAGGAAGAGGAGGAGGATGAGGTGGAATTGCCGATTGACGCCGTCATCTTCGCCGCTGACTTGGACGCGATTGCGAAGGAGGAAGGGTACGCTGACGCTGCTCCTGCGTCGTGGTTCAATAGACACAATCATCTGCCGAGACTGGTTCGAGGGTTCTGCACGGAGGTGGAGTGTAAGGGGGGGGACGAGCCGGCGTGGGTGACGCCTATGCGGACGTTTTTGGAGAGGTGGGAGGCGCAGGCAGGGGGAGGGGAGGCGCAGGCAGGGAGAGGAGACCCAGGAGACCCTAACAGAGGTACGGTAAGGGAAAGGTTTGTGAGGGGCGCGAGGGGAATGGAGGCGGGGGAGGAAGAGGGAACGGTGGTGGCTGAGTGGGCAGACAGGGGGATTCTTGTCTGGCTGCCGGGGGGGGCGTTTGTTGTGCCGGACGTCGAAGAGTGGGACTACTATAGGCAGCGAGTGAAGATAACTTAGGCGTAGATAGGCTCCGAACACTTGATTGTGCGTCCAAAAGTCTCTGACAACTTTCTGACGGAAGAGATGGGTCTCGCACATTATTGTACACTATATCTTGCCATGCTGCCGAACCCGAACCTCCACCTGCCCCAAACGGCAGTAAACCTGTTATTCCTCGCACTCCCGTTCATCCCCCTGTCGCCACTGTGGAAAGACCTACCTGCCGTAGCTGCCCCCTTGTCTTCAAGCCACTTCCTGGCTACAGCCATCCTCCACTCCATGGTAAGTGCCAGGATCTACGTGATATCGTTATATTGTGCCATTGCGCCTTTTATCGTGCTACTGTGGCTATCGTGTTATTGCGATATTGTGGCATTGTGCTCGTTATATTGCGCCATTGTTCCTTTTATCGTGCTACTGTGGCTATCGTGTTATTGCGATATTGTGCCATTGTGCCATTGTGCCATTGTGCTATTGTGCTATTGTGCTATTGTGCTATTGTGCTATTGTGCTATTGTGCTTTATGCTTTATGCTCTTGTGCTACAATATTGTGCCATTATTGTCCCATTGTCCCTTTGTCACCAACTCACAACCCTCCTCCCTCTCCAGTTCACTGGTGGCCCGCTGCTCCAAGTCTTTTTGACGCTGAACATGCTTTCCACGTGCTTCCTGGCCACGCTCACTTCTTCGCTTCCCGTTCTTGCTACCTCCGCCCTTTTCGGAGTCTGGTATGCGATCTACATCTTTCCGCCCATGCAACTCCCTCCTCCCTCTGGTCCTTACAACGTTGGGGTGGTGGACGTGTTCCTGAAGCGCCCGAGCCCTCAAACCGCAACCTTTGCTACCGTGCCCGAACAATCCTACATCGCCGCCAGGATCCTTTACCCCACTTTGTCTACCTCTTCCCCAACAGGAGCCTCGCAAATCAACTACCAGCCCCTGGGCGCGGCGATCTGCGATAGGTTCATGTCGTTCGGCGCCCCCGGCCCTCTCAAGGCCGCAGGCTTCCTCCTCCACCACTGGCTGCTAATCCGCCTGCCCTTCCTCCGCAACGCCCCCCTCCTCTCAACCTCCAAGCCGCTCCCCACAGTCGTATACTCCCACGGCCTCGGCGGCTCCTCGTCCCTCTACTCCGTCCAGTCTGGAAACCTAGCCTCGCACGGCAACGTCGTGCTCGTCCTCGACCACCAGGACGGCAGTACGCCTCTTAGTTCCACCGCCGCCGGCGAGATGCTGCACCACAGCAGCGAGTTGTACGAGCTGAGGACGGATAAAGAGAAGGGCATGGAGTGGGACACGCCGGGGTACGTGCTGGAGAGGCGGAAGCAGATTGAAGTGCGCATCGAGGAAGTTGACGGCGCCATTGATATCCTCAAGTCAATGAACAAGACGACGCGCAGTGAGCTCGGCGGGTTGGGCGTCGATTTTGTTGGCAGGCTTGATGTTGAGGATGGCGTGCACCTTGTTGGGCACAGTTTCGGAGGCGCGACGGTGCTCGGCGCTGCTGGCCGGTTCAGCGATCGAGTGCTGAGTGTGACGGCGCACGATCCGGCCATCGACTGGGTGCCGGATGACGTGAGGTTGAACATCTTGAAAGGAAACTGCGAGACAAATATGGAGAGGAAGGAGGGGAGTGCGGGGTACAAGGATAAGAAGAGATTGACGGAAGCGAAGGGATTAGACGACGTTCCCACGCTCATGATCTACTGCTCCGAGTGGGTGAGGACGAATTTCGGGCACCACTACGTCACGATTGACAAACTCAATTCGGGAAAGCTGGGCAAGAAGGGGGCGAGCAAGGGCATGTCGCTCAAGAACATGAGACACTTTGAGATGAGCGACAACTGCTTGATTCTGCCGCTGTGGCTGTGCAAGGTGCTCGGTTTCAGCGGCGGCAAGCCAGGCCTGAGGAGCAGGGAGACCAGCGCCGAGACTATTGGCTTCATCAAGAGTAATAACTAGAGCCGGGATTGCACCACCTGTTAGGGCACCAACACCAGTACATCGCTCGCTCAAGCGGGCTCGCTCAAGCTACAACTCAGCAGACTTTTGGGCAGACGGAAGTTGACTTTGAATACTGCGACTATCTTCCTCCGCGTTTTAATTGAACGTTTATGAAGAGGCGACTGTTCGGCGCACGCACATGTCGCTTTGAATGATAGACCTATTGTGACCTATTGTTTACAGACTCTCCCGATATAAAAGTACATGGTACGCGTCTCGCTTTGCCCCCTCTCTCTCCCCGCCCGCTTTCTCCCAGCGTTCAGCAAGTGTGCTCTACGTGGCATCCCTCTACTTGCCGACTTGCATGAGCCTCTGCAGGAAGCTCCCGTCCCTGTTGTTCTCCTTCTCCCACCTCCCATCCTCCGCCTCATCCACTGCGTCGTGGTAGTCGCCCTCGGAGCTCTGCACGCTAACGTCCATGCACGGCTCATCTTCACTCTCGCTTTCCTCGTCGCTGCTCAAGAGCATGTCGTCGTCCTCGTCCTCATTGTGCTCCTCCTCCTCCTGCTGCTCCCCATTCATCCACTTGTTCATATCGAATCCCCCTTCCTTGCTGGGATCAAGGTCCGGCCTGTCCTCGAACAGCGTGTGTTTCTCCCAACGTGTCAAGCGACGGATGCTGCGGTCGCCCGGGCACTTGCTGGGTGTGCCCTTGGTCCAGACTACGCGGTTGCCGCTGTGTTGGGTGGGGATGTGTTAAAAGATGGAGATTATAAACAGAGTGTGTAGTTTGTGTATGTGAGAGAGTGAGAGAGAGAGAGAGGTAGAGAGCAGCAGAACCTAACCAGCAGCAGATGTAGTTCCCGTGGCTGCTTTCCCACGCGATCAACGTAGCGTACACACAGCGCCCCTCCTGCCTTGATACTGCCACTGTCGTCTGCCTTGCCGTCTCCTGTAAATTCCCGAAAATAGTAAACTTCCGTCAGGATATGTAGCTTCGTGTACTACTCACCTGCACCTCTTCGTAATCGTACTCGGATGATTCCTCCCCACCTCCCTGAGCGGACTCCCCCCAAACCTGTTCCTACTACTACTGTGTATCTTCCCACTCGTATGCGGAGCCTTTTTAAGTCCACCATACGTCGCTTTGTTGTGGAGTTTAATGCAAGAGGGAGGAGTGCCAAGGTGGTATTTAGAGCGGGAGGGGGAGGTAGGGCGGGTTATGGAGGTGGGGGGAGGGGAGCTGTAGTCGAGAAGTGTGTTCTTGACTACTTTGGAGCGAGGAGGGGAGGAGAAGGCTGGCATAGTGTTTTCCGTTGTGGGAGGGAGGTTTTGGTCGGGGAAGTTGAGTTTTGGGGATAGGTGGTGTTACAAGTTAAAAGTTAACGAGTATTTGAGTGACGTGAGTGATGAGGGAGTGTATTGTGTTGTTGTTTTGGAGTGTGTTTTATTTGTGATTGACTTGGCTTGCTGGTTTGCGAGTAAAGTGAACAAGTAAGGAAAGAGGAAAAAGTTGAGTTGAGAGTTGGACGACCCCCAACCGCACGCGGTTAAATTTCGGTTGGATACGACTTTTAGCCGACTCTCAACAGCTTTGTGAGGGGGAGGGAAGGGGGGAAGGGGGGAAGGGGGGAAGGGGGGACTAACAAATAGTACGACGACGGCATCGCGTATCTGGACATACGGTGGCACCGTGAACGGAAAAGTCGCAACGGCACGAACATTTTTAAGCCGGAGTGGCGTCGTGGTGCGCACGTCGTGGTGCGCACGTCGTGGTGCGCACGTCGTGGTGCGCACGTCGTGGTGCGCAGGCCGTGACGCCACTCCGGGTCCTGAGCCAGTGCATCTCTCAAGCGTTCAACTTATCAATTCACTTCTATTTCGCAAGTCATTCGTTCACAGCCAAACAGACAAAAACGTTCAATTACGGTGACGCCGACGTTGGCAACCCTACGCTTCAAGCAGGTACAGATAGCCGTCCTCGCACGCAATGGCCACAATCCCGTTGTAGACCACCGGTGAGCTGCCACACTGCGTCCCCACCTCGTACTTCCACAACACTTCTCCAGTCTCAGCGTCAACGCTCCATACACCCGTTGGTCCTCCCACGTAAGCCTTGTTGCCAACCACTCGCACGGAGGACGCGGCACCGCCGCCCATCCAGTGCGGATTACCGAGCTTTGTCTTCCACACTTCATCTCCAGTGCTGCCATGCAACGCGTACAGATAACCCGTGAAGCTGTCCACAAGAACATACTCGGTACCATCACTCAATGTGAGCACGGCACTCGATCCCTCCACGTTGCTTAAATATTTGCCGAAACAATGTTCCCAAACTTTCGCCCCGGTGTGAACGTCGAACGAGTACATGCATCCGTTGTAATCGCCGACGAATAAACTGGACTTGCCAAAAGAAGGTCGAGACTGGATCTGCTTGCCCACTGAAGCACTCCACGCAGTGACACCAGTGTGAATGTCCATGCACTGGATACTACTCTCGGTGTCCTTGAAAGGGTTGGCGTTGCCGCCAACACCCAAGCAGACAAGGTCGACATCTGAGACCTCGTCCGAGTAAAAACCAGGTCCCAGTGTGCCCCATATTTCACCCTCCAGTTGCCTTGACCACACCTCCTTCCCTGACAACATGTCAACGGCATATAATACTCCTTTGTCACTGTCGCTCGTGCCGACGAAAGCATAGTCATAATAAACTCCGCTGGTGGTAATCCCCTTCTCCTTCGGCTTAAACTGCCAAAGCATCTCGTCGGTTACCATGTTGTAGCAATCCAACGTGTCTCCCCGCAAATTTCCCCACGCGACGTACGTGTTGGTTGATTCGTGAAGCTTGGGACTGTCCTCGCCTCCTGAACCGTGGTTTTTTGACAGCACTGAAAACGGACGAGTTCCGTTGATTTTGTAAATATTGTTGTCATACGAGCCTACGAAAAGAGCGGAGTTTGATGGCGAGTAGGCCGGCGAGCTGTCACTTCCTGAGAAGCCTGGGACGGGGCAATCGCGAAGGGAGTAGTGGGTGCAGCCGATCTGGAGCTTGGCCAGTAGGGACATGGGAGGGCGCGGTTGTGGGGCTGTTGTTGGGGGTTAGAATGTTAGGAAGGTGAGACATTGCGAATTGTGAGCAGAATTTGTGAGCGTATATATTGATTATGCAATTGGGTGAGAAAGAAATAATAATGATCATTTTCTGGGTGTCTTGAGGAACGGAAGGGGTCATGGCGCACGCTCATCATCTCAGGACTTGCAACGTTGTCTCGTCGGGGGAGCTCGTCGTGCCTTAAAACACCTCACGGGTCTGTAACCTGCGTATTTCATACCTGCGAGCAGATCACCTTCGAAGCCATCTTGATCGAGCGGTGTCAACCGCGCCGCCAGCCGAGGGGCAGTGTGTCCCGCGGCAAGCGCTCTCGACACTTGCTTGTCCTGAGACTTTTCCTTGTGTGATCCTCGCCCATCTAATCAGCCATGTGTATTCGCCGTCGCTTTACAGTAGTACCGGTCCGGTTGTTCCGGTACAGTAAGTGACCAGTTGCGCCGAGTACCTCAATTGGTGATCGCACAGAACACACACACGCGTCCAATGTGTATGCACTGTTCGCTTCGCCCCATCTCATCACCACCGTAAAACATCTTTTTACTTTGACAGACTTTGATGAGAACTGATAACCCCTCAAACCGTCCCTGGACCACAGACCACCACAGACCTCAGACGACCCGAGTATCCTTCCATCCATACTTCCACTCCCCTAATACTTTAACATGGTTAGTAACTCAGCGCAACAACAGTTTTGCACCATGCAACTGCAGCCACCTACCACTAAATGTTTTTTTCACGGCATTTGGAGCTCCGGTTGTTGGTTAGCTGGCCCGGGCCGAGAGCATCTATCTCAGACGATTCTCGTACCAACCATACACCACAAGGCCAAGCCCAAAGCTCTACTTCTAGAGACTCTACCGATCGACGCCGCCCCACTACCACGAACTTGATGATCGCACTGTTCTTGCAGTCATACGGGTGCATGGGGCACCGGTTCTATTTTCTTAGCACCCGTTTGCCCTCAATTTTTTTCTAACATTTATATCTCCCCCAGGTTAACTTCACCGTCGACCAGATGAGGGCCATCATGGACCTCAAGCACAACATCCGCTCCATGTCCGTCATCGCTCACGTCGACCACGGCAAGTCCACCCTCACCGACTCCCTCGTCCAGAAGGCCGGAATTATCTCCTCCAAGGCTGCCGGTGGCATGCGCTACACCGACACTCGCCAGGACGAGGCCGACCGTGGCATCACCATCAAGTCCACCGGCATCAGTATGTTCTTCGAGTACGCGTCCGCCGCCGCCGACGCCCTCACCACCGCCGAGGAGAAGATTGAGCACGCTGCTCAGGTCGCCGACAAGCTCGACGACCAGGCCAATGTTAAGATCTCCACCAACTCCTACCTGATCAACCTCATTGACTCCCCCGGTCACGTTGACTTCTCCTCCGAGGTCACCGCCGCCCTCCGCGTCACCGACGGCGCCCTCGTCGTCGTCGACACCATCGATGGTGTCTGCGTCCAGACCGAGACCGTCCTCCGCCAGGCCATCAGTGAGCGCGTCAAGCCCGTTCTTATGGTCAACAAGGTCGACCGCGCTCTCCTCGAGCTCAAGCTCCCCGCTGAGGAGCTCTACCAGGCCTTCTGCCGCTCCATCGAGTCCGTGAACGTCATCGTCGCCACTTACAACGACGAGGCTCTTGGCGATTGCCAGGTTGACCCCAGGGCTGGCACCGTCGCGTTCGGATCCGGCCTGCACCAGTGGGCGTTCACCATCAAGAAGTTCGCTCAGACTTACGGCGCCAAGTTCGGCGTCCCTGAGGACAAGATGGCGGACAAGCTTTGGGGCGACTGGTACTACGATGCCGCCGGTAAGAAGTGGACGACTGCGGGCAACGGCCTGGAGCGTGCTTTCTGCCAGTTCATCGCTACCCCTTTGACCACTATCTTCGAGGCTATCATGAACGAGAAGCACCAGAAGGTGGCGAAGATGCTTAAGGCGATCGGCGTTGAGCTTAAGGGCGACGACCTCGAGCTCACCGGCAAGCAGCTCCTCAAGCGCGTCATGCAGAAGTGGATGCCCGCTGGCGACGCTGTGTTGGAGATGATCGTGCTCCACCTTCCTTCCCCCGTGAAGGCGCAGAAGTACCGCGTGGACACCCTCTACGACGGACCCCTCGACGACGCCACCGCGACCGCCATCCGCGACTGCGACACCAGCAAGGACGCGCCGTTGTGCATGTACATCTCCAAGATGATCCCCACATCCGACAAGGGCAGGTTCTACGCCTTCGGCCGTGTGTTCTCCGGAACCATCGCCACTGGCCAGAAGGTCCGCATCATGGGCCCCAACTACGTGCACGGCAAGAAGACCGAGCTGTGGGTCAAGAACGTGCAGAGGACCGTCATCATGATGGGCCGCTACACCGAGCAGGTCGCCGACGTCCCCGCCGGTAACACCTGCGCCCTGGTTGGCGTCGACCAGTACCTGCTCAAGTCCGGAACCATCGCCACCGCCGACGATGCGCACACCATCAAGACCATGAAGTTCTCCGTGTCCCCCGTCGTGCGTTGCGCCGTCGAGCCCAAGAACTCCGCCGACCTCCCCAAGCTTGTGGAGGGTATGAAGCGCCTCGCCAAGAGTGATCCTATGGTCCTCTGCTACACCGAAGAGTCCGGCGAGCACATCATCGCCGCCTCCGGCGAGCTCCACCTCGAGATTTGCCTCCAGGATCTCCAGCAGGATTTCATGGGCACCGAGGTCAAGGTCAGTGACCCCGTCGTGTCTTACCGCGAGACCGTCACCATCAAGTCCCCCGTCACTTGCCTGTCCAAGTCCCCCAACAAGCACAACCGTCTGTTCGTTGAAGCCGAGCCTCTGTCCCCCGAGGTCACCATTGCCATCGACGACGGCGAGATCTCCCCCCAGGGCGACCAGAAGGTCCAGGGCCGCATGATGGCCGACGACTTCGGCTGGGACGTCACCGAGGCGCGCAAGATCTGGGCCTTCGGCCCCGACGGCACCGGCCCCAACCTGTTCGTTGACACCACCAAGGGAGTCAACTACCTCCTCGAGATCAAGGAGTCCGTCGTCGGCGGATTCGCTTGGGGATGCCAGAACGGCCCCATCTGCGAGGAGCAGTTGCGCGGCGTCAGGTTCAACCTCATGGACGTTGTGCTTCACGCCGATGCCATCCACCGTGGCATGGGACAGATCATGCCCACCGCGAGGAGAGTGTGCTTCGCCTCCGTCATGACCAGTGGCCCCGCTCTTCTCGAGCCCGTCTACCTGTGCTCCATCAGTGTCCCCCAGGACGCCATGGGCAACGTCTACGGCTGCCTCACCAGGCGCCGTGGCCACGTCTTCTCGGAGGAGCAGAAGCCCGGCACCCCCCAGATGACTCTCCTGGCGTACCTTCCCGTCATGGAGTCCTTCGGCTTCACCGCCGACCTCAGGTCCTGCACCGGCGGCAAGGCCTTCCCCCAGTGCTCGTTCGACCACTGGGAGTGCATGACCGGCAACCCCATGGAGGAGGGCAACAAGGCTTTCGAGACTGCCACCGCCATCCGCGTCAGGAAGGGACTCACCAAGGAGATGCCCCCCCTCGACAGGTACATGGACAAGCTCTAAAAAGGGAGAACTTGAACGCGTTAATAGTTTAGTAAGGAAATTTGAAAAAAATTAAGAGAGCAGAGAGGTAGCTTGAGAGATGCACTGACCAGGTTTAAGGTGGTGTGTTTGATCTTGAAAATCGTTACTTTATGTGCACTAATGCTTGTTCATCCTCCGGCTTGCCGTCGCTGTTCTTCCCCTTCGGCGTATCCAATCCGCCCCTCCCACCTGCCCCCTTCGGCCTTCCCCCCCCCTTCTACTAAAAGATACCAGAATAGTTAGCCGGGAGACTCATCCTTCAGCTCTTCAGGACCTCCAGTGTGTGATCCAGCAACCCTCGACACTATAACAGAAACAATGGGCACCGCCGCTCTAGCCGCTCCTAGTGCGGCGACCACCGCCGAGTCGATTGAGGGGGCGACCTAGTCGATTGAGGATGCGACCCTTAAAGAGGAGGGCAGAACCGTAGCCCAATGTGTGTTGGACTTAGGCAAGGATGAGGAATGGCTAACGGGGGGTTTTGTTGGTGTCGGACCGTGGAAGGGCGAGACTGTGACGAATTGGAGAGTGGCTGCGCTCGATTGGCGCGAACTGGGGATGCAGGGCGCTGTTCCGATGGCATTAGGGAAGTTGGGAGCACTGAAGGAGCTGTGGCTGCTCGAGAAGGACCATGACTTTGGTTTAACGGATGATGATGTACCTTCTGATGAAGATAAACTTGACGCACTTCGTGAGCAGGTGGGCAGCGGGTGGAAGGTCGGGGTGGCTGTTCACGACGGGAGTGCTAATCAATTCAACTGCCACCTTCGGAAACCTAGACCTGGTGTCGGTCCGTGGCGAGGTGTGGTGGAAGGAGGTGGAAGGAGTCGTCAAGGGGGGAGTTAAGAAGGTCGGCGATGGTGTCTTTAAAGGGTGCAGGAACATGATCCGCGCCACTATACCCGAGGGGGTGGAGGAAATTGGCCGGTCTGCGTTTGAGGGTTGCGTGAAGTTGACTACGGTGCCGCGTGATCTCCCCCCGCATCAGGTCGCATCCGCATGACTTCCCCCTCGCCCAACCCTAACTGCCGCATGCCCTTCGGACGGGCCAAACGGCCATTGCTCCTTCTTCTTCCCCTGGCCTTCCTATTTCCACCCGCCCTCCCCTGCAGCACCATATGTGCAGGCTGCCTCGCGACAACGACCGGCGCCACGTTTGTAACCCACAGCAATGGCGGGGACAGCGACGTGGCCGGGAACATCAACTCCGTGCCTGCCGCAGATCACACAATGGCGTCAGACCCCTCGATTTGGCGAATAGAATCAAGCATCTTCCGACCGTCACTTTCCTCGAGAGCGTCGGCGGCGAAATCAGTTGGAGAACGGAGGCGGCCAAGGTCATCAAGGAATCGGAAAAACCTGATGGTCCAGAGAGAGAGGATTGGTGGAATGCGGCGATGGGTGGGGAGGCTTGCGGTTGTGCGAGCGTTCATTGAGGTGGGGAGGAGGGAGTTGGACGAGAAGGATGGGGGTGGTGAGCCCGCTCTGATTAATGCGGCGTGCAGTGGTCATCTTGATATCGTGAAGGTCCTCGTACGAGCTGGTGCAGGAGTTGATGTCGCCAACAGTGATGGCTGCGCCCCTCTGCACGACTGCACGAGGCTGCGGTTTCTGCGGTCGTGGCCTACCTCGAGTCCAAAGGCGGAACCATGCACGAGGGAGTTGTTAATGACGAGATCAGCGTGGAGTCGATGTGATGGTGGGTGTTCGGCGGAAGTTTTGAGGCGCCTAATAAGCTCGTAGTTTTGAGCAAAAGTCTTTACACAGATTTTGTGAACTGTCGGGCGGACGGGGTGAACAACATGAACGCGCCAGTGTTATGTGCGCTGCGTTGTAAAGCAAACTGAACACGAGCAGCGCTCCTGCATTACAAATTCGGCACAAATTCTGCTGTCTGTGCACTCGCAGGCTGCATTTACGAGTGTTGAGGCTATTTTGTACAACTGTACAGCTTGTAGCGCAAAGCTGTGCGAAGGAAGGACAGTTTGCAACCGCGGCACTCTTCCCCCACCACGTCGTTATTGATTGATATATTGTACCGACATACGCCAGCACACTCT
>Ga0307985_10001777_pt1 | contig 12177 bp, 9 predicted proteins | sample EllFjometageno80_FD_203155 | JGI IMG/M metagenome (GOLD analysis project Ga0307985, IMG submission 203155) | Marine microbial communities from Ellis Fjord, Antarctic Ocean - #80 | ecosystem: Environmental > Aquatic > Marine > Unclassified | place: Southern Ocean | collected 2014-10-09 | reverse complement strand
TCCCGCACCCCCTCCCACGCCGTCGCCATGACCCTCGCCTTCCTCGACAACGCTACCCTCCACCTCAAGCCCGGCGACCTTCCTCCCGGCGACTCGTACACCAACAAAACCACCACCGAGCGCCGCATGACCGCCAGCAAGCAGATGTTCTCCACCCGCCCAACCGCTGCCAGCATCCCTCACCCGCCCCTCGCCAAGCAACCAAAGGACGAGTTGCTCCGCCAAAAGCTCAACATTGACGACAACATCGCCCAGCAACGCACCCTCGGACGGCTCCCGTCCCGCGTTCCCTCCCCGCCGCCACCCGACCCGGTCGATCTACTCCTCGCCACCCACTCCGACCGCCCTAGCCAAGCAAAGATAGTCGTAACCGACGAGTTCAGGTTGTCAGGTGGCACGGATAAGATGAGCATCGCGTCGAGTCGAGTCAGCAGCGGGTCGGACTACGAAACCGGCGACGGCGGTAGAGTGCGCACGCCGAGCGTCGTGCAGCAAGGTTTGGCGCCACCCGCCCCGCCGCCGCCGGTGGGGGAGGAAGGGGAGGAGGGGGAGAGCGAGGGGAGGGGGTCGGTTGTTGCCAAGGGGCTGGCGCCCGCGGCGCCACCGCCGCCTCCGTTCAGCGCCATCCCCGCGGGGAATCGGAGCGGGAGGATGTCGAGGCGGATGGAGAGTTTTAAGGAGGAGAAGGAGGAGCAAGGGGAGCCCGACGACGACGTTGATCCGCACCTTGACTCGATTCACGAGGTCAGCGGCGACGTCCACATGCGGATAAGGACGCTCTCGAAGGCGATGGGGGAGCAGGTTAAGAGCGAGCTGAAGAAGCAGGGGATGAAGAAGGAGCAGGTGAACGCGCTTTTCCAGCGAAAGAACCACTCGAGGTTCTCTTTGCTGAGGATTAGCACAGGGACGGTGGACGACGAGGGCGCCGATAGTGGTGAGGAGTTGGATATCGGGAGCAGCAGTAGCGACGGCGAGGACGTGGCAGGAGATGAGGAGGAGGGCGAGGAGGAGGAGGATGAGGAGGAGGAGGGCGACGACGTGTTCATGAGCACGTTCATGTACATGCAGGAGAACATGGCGCCGCACAACGTCGACTCGTACCTAGAACGCACGCGCACCATCTCCGCCGTGCAGAAGCCTCGGGCGCTGTCCAAGATCGAAGGGAGCGACGAGATACTGGAGCGGCTGGAAAGGGAGAAGGAGGAGGCGAGGGCGGGGAGAGAGAGCGCCGCGAGCGGCATGGAGGAGTTCTTGGGGGCGGGGGCGCCGGCCGGGGGGGTGCGAGTCAGGGAGCGGGATTTGAACGACGCCCAGTTCCGAGAGGTCTACGAGATGACCAGGGACGAATTCAAGAAGCTCAACATGGTGCGGAGGGCGTATCTCAGGAACGCCAACTTGGACAAGCGACCGTTTGCGACGTAATTAGAACTGGCTCAGCTTGAACCGGCATGCGCGTTATGTTCCTCCCTTCACAGCAGCTCCAATGTCCCGTTCTCCATGTCCTCCACCACGTCCTGACTCGCCTCCATGTTCGCGTCCAGCTCCATCGCCCCCCCTTGATCGTGACTCGCGTCGTCTTCGCCGTCAGGAACCGTGTCTGGCGTCTTGACACGCTGCTTCTTGGCTAGGGGGCGGCCACTCGCGATGCTCAAGCTCGCCAATCCCTTCACGCCCTGCTCGTAACTCGGGAATATGTTCGGGTTAAGGTCGTTCAGTATCGCCGTCCCATCACACGCTGGTCCTAGGAGACTGTTTCCTCGGGAGTGCTTCATGTTGATGAGGGTGGAGGAGACTTGGGAGACGTCAAAGGAGTCGTTGGTGGAGAGGGAGGGGGCGAGCATGAGGTTCGCGACGGAGGAGGTCACGGAACGAAGGCTGAAGGACGTTGTGGTGCGATGATGGCCGCCGCTCGAAGCCGCAAATATCTCAGTGAGCGGCGTGGGGTTGGGAATGTCGACGGATGGCGGTTGCGTGGGCGGCAGCTTGGTGGACGGAGACAGCGGCCTTGCGACGATTCGGACGCTGTGACACTGCGACGCGAGGGGGTTCAGCTCGATCGCTGTGCTGACTGAGCGGGAGTACGTCTTGGACACGCCCTTGCCGCGCCGGTTGGGTTGAGGGGGCTTTGGGGGGGGAGAGGGGGGGGAGATGGGCTGGGGGGGGCGACGCGGCTGGGGAGAGGCAACGAAGGAGCTCATTACAGTCCTGCGAGCGGCGAGGGTGAGCGTGAGAAGTGGAGCTGTTTGTATGTCGCAGAAAGGGGGCCAGGGGGCGGCCGTACCAGCTCCCGTCAGTTGGCTAGGGGAGTGGGGTGGTGGTGATGAACTAGCGTGCGCTCAGCGAGGATTGGCAGCTCTCGCGTAGATGCCTCACTCGGTGCTCTGCGGTGCTTGTTGAGCGTACAACCGTAGCGGTGTCGGCTAAATGGCGATTTTCTCCGAGCATCAACACTGCGACGATCTGCAAATGTTCCGCGAGCACAAGCTTCCAGACTACAGCACTGAGCGGTTCTACTCGCTCTCCGTCCTCGAGGAGCACGCCACCCTCGTCTACCTGCCCCTCTCTTCTTCCCCGAAAACAGAATCAGCCAACCTCTCGGTCCTCTACCTCCTGCATCATCATTCTAAAACTATCGCAAAGCCTCCTAACTCCCTGCTGTCGACCATCCGAAGCCTGAAGCCTACGCACATCTGCATTGAATACCTATCCCTGTCTCTCATTGACCACAAAACCCTCGTCAATGCAGCAAAGGCGTACTCGTCTCTCCTCTCCTCCTCCCTTCCCTCCCTCAACACATCCATCACCAGCGGCGTTACCACCCACGCCTCCGTCGCGCCCTGCCTCGCCCACCTGTCCACCTTCCTGACCGCCACCGCCTCTCCCCCCCTCACAATCTACGCGCTCCGCAGCGACCTTCTCGGCTTCGACCACCTCCAAGAAACCGACGCCGTGCAAGGCTCCCCCCAAACCCTGCTCCACCTCGGTCGCCCAGCGTTGACCGAGCTCTCTTTCCCCGCCCAAGAATCCAAGCAAGGGAGGGTTAGCGCTGACAGGACGGCGAATGCGCTCATCGCTGCCCTTGTTCTCGCCGCAGTTTACTATGCTGCGATAAGCGCAAGCGGCTAGTCGACAGGAGCAAGCAGGATAGTTAAGCGGGCAGCCCCGACTGTGAAACACCGCCTTTTAAGCGACGGGCCAGAGGTGTGTGTGTGTGTGTGCTAAAAGCGACCGGATCAAAGCTGCCGGCGAAAAGCAATAATTGCATCCTAAATAGCAACATCGAAACACAGAGGTGGCCTACTTTCGCCCTCCATCGCCCTCCCCCTTCAAGCAGTCCAAGTTTGGAAACATTTTGTTGTCGACGGCGTCCCAGAGCATCTCCTTGACCCTCCCCTCGTCCAGCCTGGGCACTTCGTAAACGAATCCCGTCTCTTCGCAGAACCTCCCACCATTCACAAACAAGTGGTTATTGCCCAGCAACTCCGCGTGAATGAACGGCGTCAGCACGCAGTTAACATCGTGCTCTTTACACAGCTTCCCCCACGGCTCCACGTGTTTCTCGTTCGCCGCGCCCGCAACCCCCTCCAAGTTTATCCGCGCCACATTGCTGATCAGTCGTCCCACGAAACCAACCTTGATATCAAACACCGTCCCCAACAGCTCATTAACCAGCTGTTGATCAGTATCCCCCCCGTCGCTCAAGTTGAACACCATCTCCCCAACCTTCTCCTTGTGCACATATGCATGAACCACCGCCCGACACACGTCGTCCACATGCACCGTGTTCAGCTTCAAGCTCCCATCCCACAAGAACTTCATAACCTCCTGACTCCCTGCATACGTAGCCGCGCAAACCGCCCTTGGCATGATGCTCGTCGTATCCCCTCGCCCGTACACGTAAGCCGGTCGGAACACCACCCGGTTGAGAGGCAGGTTCAGGGCTGCGACGGCCTCCTCGCCCGCCCGCTGATACACGGCCTCTTCAGTCCAAGGCTTCAACGGAGAGTCCTCGGTAGCTGCATGCCGGTGCCCGCTCGCGTACACCAACGCCGTCGAGAAGTCCACATACAATCCCGGCGTCGCCGCCGCCCCAGCCGCCGCCTTCGCGCAGTTCACCGATACTTTGCAGCACCGTTCCTCGTAAACTCCCGCAGACGCACCGTGAGATGACTCGGTAGTCAAGTTCACCACGAGGTCCCACGCCTTACCGTCGTCCCGATTGAACGCCTTGGCCATGCTCCGTTCCTTACTCAAATCCGCCTGCACAAAAGTTGTACCTTCATGAATAAACCCAACCTCATGACCGGCCGACATGTTCACGAGTTTCCAGTGCTTCTTATCCACGGCTCGAATGGCTGCGTCAGGATGATCGGCGCGAAGGTGGGTCACGAGGTTGCGACCGATGAAGCCGGTGGCTCCCAGGATGAGAATGTTTTCCATGGGGTGTTCTGGGGAGATTTAAGTTAAGTTAAGTTAAGTTTGAGAAGTTGAATATATTGTTGAAGGGCGGACAGAACTGGCACGCGGCGGAGCGACCAAGACGATGCGAGCGGCTGGCGTTTCTCGGTACATTGGCTCATCATGAGCATTTAGAAATAGTTACTCTGGCCCAGGCATGGCATGGGGAGGGAACGACGGCAGAGCTACGAATTTAGGCAGAGTGTGTCGGGCCGCGGTACAGTTCGCAATGTGTTATGATGTTCCACACGTTACGCAATGGCACTCACGTTAGATTGTGGCTACAAGCTGGAAGATCGTTTTATCCTGGAAACCTTCGCTTGAGAAATCCCAACCCAACACACCCGAAAAAAAAAGCCCGAACACCTTGCGAGCAGCCGCTGACCGCTGCTCGCCCCCTTGCTCGCCAGATCACCGCCCATCCCCTGTCCCTAGTTCCTCGTCGAGACTCTCAGATACTGGACAATCCCGATTTACCATCTCGCAACGCTCACTGTTGCCCACCGTTGGCGGCATTTGCTTTGTTGCGGGCAGCACGTTTTGACAGTACCGAGCAGCTTGCAGATAATGAAAAAAAACGGTTTGACTAGAAAGATTTGGCGCAGTACAGCTCCATCTACCGGCTCGCGTTGACCTGCGCCATCCACGCAGAAATGAGGCTGGCACTTTTGCTTGTGTACTTCTGCGCGTGAAAGCTGTCCACCATTAGCTGCTCACCGTTAGGCACCTGCTAACCCCTCCCCTAAGCGCTCTCCACACCCACTGCCTTCACCTCGTCCGCGTATTCTTCACTCTACCACCTCCTTCTTCTTCAGCACGGTGGCCACCCATCATGGATACCAACCAGTACAACCTCATCCTCTCCGCCGTCTCAATCTCCGCCAACCCCCACCTCGTTCCCGACCCCGCAACGAAGCAAAAGGCCTTCACCCTCCTCTCCCAGTTCAAGTCGTCCGACAACGCCGCCGTGAGCGCCTTCCAGCTCCTCGACCACCCCCACCCCCACCAATACAATGGCCTCGACGTCACCCCACACATGAAACTCTACGCCCTCCAGTGCCTCCTCTCCTCGATCTCCCAGCACTACTCCAAACAGCCCGAATCCGCCAGGCAGCACTTCAAGAACAAGATCCTCGAGCAGATCGCCACTACCACTGAGACTGACAAGCTGATACACCCCAAGCTTGCGTCGCTACTCGCTGACTTGACGCTACGCGACTTCCCGCAGCGCTGGCCGACTTTCTTCGCTGACGTTCAACAGGTGAGATTGACCTCCCCTGAGCACACATGACCCCCCCTGAGCACACACGACCCCCCCTAACCCCCACCTCCCAGCTCCTCTCCCTCGGCGACACGCCCACTCTCATAGTCCTCTCCGCCCTCACGCTAACCGTCGAGGACTGCACCGACTCCGACTTCAACACCAAAGTCTCCACCTCGAGACGCAACGACGTGCTGCAGGGCCTGAACGAGCTCGCGCCTACCCTACTACCCGCCATTTTTAACGTCGCTCAGACGCAGTACAACAAGCTGCTCGCCAACAAGGCCGATCCCGCCCCGCTGAAGCAGCTCACGGAGCTTCTGTCTCTCCTCCACACGTTCTGCATTTGGATGCCCGTCGAGTGGGCCGACTCGCCGACGCACGACTTCATCTCAGTCTTCCTTCACCTTCTCCGCGAGAGCACGGGCAATCTCAACGTCAAGGCTGCGACGTGCCTGGACGCGCTGTGCGGTCGCAGGACGGACAACAACCTTTACGCTCGGCTTATTGTGGACCTGCCCAAGAGCATTGCGGAGGCGAATGCGTGCAATCCGACGGACGATCTCGTGAAACTCACACTGGCGCTCGACTTTCATCGCACGGTGTCTTCGTCGCTCGCGCATCTGCTGCAGGCGAACATCCACAAGATCACAGACGACAAGTCCATCGTCGCGCCCAAGATATCACAACCCTCGCAGTCTCTCACGAACCTCAAAACGTACCTCCAGCTAATGTGCGAGATGTTGCAGGTGAGTGCTGAGTGCTGCCAAGCCATAAGCGAGCCGAGCGAAGCGCGCCGTGCGAGCGCGTCGCGCTGGACGAGTGACTCAGAACGCGCTATTCGCTTCTCGCCGAACGGCGCGCCTGCTCGATGCGCTTTGTTCACACATGCGTTTGGGCGCCTCCCCAATGTCGCTGACAAAGGTGCCGCAGCACCCGTGCCCCATCATCGCCTCGATTCAGATCAACACGTGGGTGTCCCTCTCGCGCGATCCGCAGATCGCTAAGTCCGGCCTTCTGCGCCCCCTCCTCCCGCACGTGTTCCTGCAGTGCCTCGCCGCGTCTAAGAAGGTTGACTGGGAGCACGTCGAGAGTGGGGAACACCCACTCGCGGATTTGTACGAGGAGGCGTGGTGCGATTGTGATGATTACGAATCTTGGGCGAACGATTTCCGCGGCAAGTTGGGGATGCTGGTTAAGATCATGTCTGCGATGGACCCGAACGCCGCGTCGACGTTTCTCTCGGAGCGGCTTGACGAGACTCTTGCCACTTACGGGTACTCGCCAGGTGATGACGCCACAACGATCACGGAGCTCGAGTCGCTGTCGCTGTTTATGGACAATGTTCTGCAGGGGTGCTGCGCGATGGCTACGAACTTGCCGAGCGTGGCCGTGCAGAACTTGGGGAAGGTGGCGACGCAGGTCGTCGCTTGGAATCCGGTCACGCTGAAGACACTGACGAGAAAATGCGCATGGACGGAGTCGCTGAGGCACTTTTGGGTGCACGACACGCAGACGAATTCACTTCCTGGCGCCGTTGAGGCCATGTTCGTGCTGCTTTCAGCGAGGGACGATCCGGCGTCCACTGCGCCTATCTTGAACCAGGAGCAGCTCTCCCCCGACACGGTTCTGCTCAGGAGAAAGGCCGGGTCCGCGCTCGTGGGCATCGGGAAGTCGTGCGACGCGAAGCTCGTGTCGTACGTGGGCCAACTTGCCGAGCGGTCCTCTCAGCTCATGAACGCCAACGTTCTGCTCCCAAACCAGAAGCAGCACCTGATCGAGTTCCTGACGTGCGTGGCCAGCGCCGTCGACGACGTGCAGCAGAAGACCAGCTTCGTCTCGTCCATGGTAGGAGAGTCCCTCAACTACTTGACGAGCCCCGAGTTCACTTCCCTCGTGGCCAGCGCCGACTCGCTGCTTTCGCAACTCGGCATCACGAACGCGACGCCGCAGTCCGTGGTGGACGTCGGTACCGTCAACAGCACGTCGACTGTGTACAGCAAGCTGTTCTCGGCGCTCAACCAGCTTCTCAGCGTCGGCAAGCGCTGCCACGAGAGCAAGGGGAATAACAAACTGTACACCAAAGCGGGGGCTGCTGAAATGCAGGTGAGCCACGCGTGAACAAAGGAGGCATTTTGAGCGAGCCCGCCATACGCATCTTTCCCCGCCTCCCCTGTTCTTGTCCACACAAACTCGCTGCTCACTCTGTCCCCCCCTTCCCCTTCGTTTACACACGTGCCTCCTCAGCGCCTGGAGGGCCCCGTGAGAATAGCCGAGCTGGCGCAACACGACCCGTTCGTCCACAACTACCCGAACCTGGTGCAGCCCATCCTGACGATCCTCTCTCTGGCTTTGCAGATCAGCTACCCTGCCTACCGCGCCGTGCTCCTCCCCAACCCCGTGGCTCGCTACGCGCTCTCCGTGAGCGACGAGGAGGCAGTCGTGGGCAGCAAGAAGTTCTCGGCGGGTACCAACCCCATGACGGAGGTGGAACAGCACGGGTTCGTTATCAAGGGCACCAACCGGAAGAAATGCAACCTGGCGCCGCGGTGGAGCGGGTGGCTCAACGAGCTGCGCAACTCTCCTTTTCAGATGCTCGGCCTCATGTGCAGCACCAGGGCAATGTGGAGCCCGGAGGTCCAGCCGATGTACCAGCACATCGTGAACGTCTTCTCGATCGACAATCTCAAGAGCATGGAGCACCGCCAGATCGTGCAGCTCATCAAGCAGTTCGTCGAGAGCTTCCTGTTGCATTGCCCGAGCCAGCTCTACGCCACCCACCTCACACCCATCCTGGCACCCATTCTCGCGCACTTGCAGCATCGCCTGGCGGCGTCCTGGACCGTGTTCCCGGGCGGCAAGGTGGGCACGCCCGCAGTCGACAACAACACTGTCCAGAGCGCTGCTTCCGAGTGCAGTTCCACCGCGGGCAGCGACGCGTGGTTCAACAAGTTCTACTCCTACTCCGGCCTGTTCGTGGGCGACCTCGACAGCATGGACAGCGAGGCACTCGTCGACAAGACTCGCATCGATCTCACGCACACGTGGGCCGACTGCGTCATGGCCGCTCTCGCGCTTAGGGGCGAGTGGGCCCTCACGCTCGCCAACATCGCCAAGGAGTTCGACACGGCCAAGCGCGGGGGGAATGCGAAGCCCGTCGTCAACTCCAAGCACATCGCCAACGCCAACGTCAACGCCGACGGCACGGTGCGCGATGGCAACAGCGCCATCAGCGAGGCGAGGAACGTCGTGAGGATCGACGCGCTGGCCTCGTATTTGCTAACTACCGACGCCGTCGCGGGGCCCGTTGTCATGACCACCATCGCTTGTTTGTCGTACCCGGACGCGCACACGTGCCGCAGGGCGATCAAGATCAGCCACCGCATTCTGGAGACGTGCGCGTCGGAAGTCAAGTACGAGGCCATTTTCGCGCAGATGTTCGAGGCGTGCATCAAGAACATATTGATGGAGCAGCGCTGGATGGCCGGCTGCGAGTGGGACCTTATCGCGCTCGTGAGGGACATCTACTGCAGGTTGGTCATGGGCCAGAGCCTCACTCCCGCGGGACAGGGACCCGGGTTGCAGTGCGCCTGCGAGGTCGGAATCTTCCAGCAACCGAAGAGTTACGGCAAGCCTCGGGAAGGCGGCGGGGTGCTCGCCAAGCCGAGTGATGCGCCGCGGCAATTGTTGAGCTCTTGCCCCGGCAAGTCGCCGCTATTGGTGATGGAGTTCGAGAAGCAGTTGAATGCTAAGCGCAGCGCTAAGGACCAGAAGAACACCTTCAGGGACTTTTTATTAGTGAGCAGTGAACTGATCAAGAAGAACGAGGGTGCTGGAGTGGACAATGGAGTGTTCGGCAGGAAGGACGCAGGAGAACAGAGCGTTCTGCAAAGGCAGACCAAGAGCGACATCGAGCAGAACCCGGAGGGCGCTCAGGGGGTGAGTGCGAGCGCGAGGAAACGAGCCAAGGCGAAAATGAAAAAGGACAAGGCGAGCTGGACGGCGGAGCAGAGCCTCGACGGCGCCGCGAACTTGTTCGACGGAGACTTATAGTGTAGGAGGCTAAGCTAGCTATTCGAATTGGCATTAACAGCAGGAGCAGGTAATCTGGGGAGGTACAGGGGAAAGGTTGCCTCGTTGATGGCGTTGGCACAGTTGTACAGTACAGTTGTAAGTCGATGAAGCGATCTGCATTTCTATCTGCACACTGCAACTTCCATTTTGAGACAAGAGCGCCGAGCTGTCGTGCCTCTTTTTATGCTGACGCACATCTACCCGTTAATGTACCGTTTGTTGGCCTTTCTCTCGTCTTTGCCACTGCTTTCCTCCCTCCTTGCACCACCATCGCCATGCTACTCGCCCTCGCTTGCATGGGTCAGTCCCCCAATTCATTCCACTTCATCCCTCGCGAATCCCAACTTCCACGCCGTCTTCGCGTCACCTCCTTCAGAGCTCTACATCATCGGCGACATCCACGGCTGCTTCCATGAGTTCCAATTGCTGCTGACCAAGATCCACAAAGCAAAGTGCGCCGACGTCCCGCTCAAAACGTTCTACCAGCGCGTGATAATAGCCGGCGATCTCGTCAACAAAGGCCCCTTCTCTCTCGAAGTTCTCGACTTCTGCAGATCCAACTCCATCCTCGCCGTCCGCGGCAACCACGACGATTCAGCCCTCGCCGTCTTCCGCGGAAGCAAGCGCACGTCGCCAGCGTACCACTGGACCTCCTCTCTTCCCCCCACGACCGCACGCTGGCTCTCATCGCTCCCGTACACAATATCAATACCCGACCACGACTTGCTTATTGTACACGCCGGCGTCATTCCCGACAGGAAGCTAGCACAGCACACGCCGTACGAGATGACGACGATGCGGGAGGTCTTCAAGCGACCTGACGGAACTTACGAGACTATCCAGCACAGAAGCCAACAGCAACAAATCCCTCCCGATTCCACACCGTGGGCCAAGCTGTACAACGGCGAGCACGGGTTCGTCTGCTTCGGGCACGACGCGAGGAGGGGACTGCAGAAGGAGAAGCATGCGATCGGGCTGGACACCGGGTGCGTCTACGGAGAGATTCTTACGGCGTTCGTCTCTCCGGGCAAGGAACTGATCGCAGTGCAAGCGAATATGGCGTACAGTAAGAAGACTGGCTAGTTTACAACAATGTCTAATTTACGTTGAACATGTCCGCCTTCCACGACTCCAAGATCCCCATGACCTGCTTGAACGTTGGTCTCTTGTCCATGTCCTCATGCCAACACCAGCACACAAGCTCTTCGAACTCCTTCGGCCATCCCCACTGCTTCAGCGGCACGCGCCATCCGTTGGCGTGCTTGTGAATGACGTAGTTACCCCGCAGCATGGTCTTCTGGGCTGGGCTCAAGTTTTTGTAAGGCTTGCCTAGCCGGAGCGTGCGGGGTTTCTTCCCAACGCCGGAGCACCTGGCACTATCTTTTTTGTCCGAGGGGAAGAACGTCATTGTTAGGGTTCACCAGAGCGCCACCAGAGCGCAGTTTCCGTCAACAACATCTTTTAATCCTTTAAGCTCGCCACGACTGCCGTGACATTGTCCCCGCTGCCCAACTTTCCCGACTCCACGCACAACTTCCTCCCGGCGAACTTGAGCAGCTCGTCGTCGTTCGTCACCTCCCCCTCTTTTGTCATTTCCCTGCAGATGAACTTCCCCACCGCTTCATTCTCCATCACATCCCAAATCCCGTCGCTCGCCGTCACGATGAACAGGTCGTCTTCGCCAATAACGTGTTCGACAATGTTCGGCTCCGCCGTGATGTACGGCATGAGCGCCGCGTCGCCCACGCTTCTACTCACCGCCAGCACAGACTGCACCCTCCACCTCCCCCAGTACACCACACTCCCTCCCAAATCCGTGATCCTCTTCGTCTCGTCCGGATCCCCCGGCTTGTGGTCCTTGCTCAACGCAACAACGTCCCCGTTCTTCTTCACCAGAACACTCCGAGAGTCGCCAGCGTTGGCGCAGATCACTCGGCTATTCCCCACCACTATGCACACATTCACCGTACTCCCGTCCGGCTTGCCAGTCTTAATAAAGTCCTCGTCAATGTCCATGAACGCCTTGGTCAGCACCGCCCCAATGTCCCCGTCCGGGAACTCTCTCGCATTCTTTACATACAGCAAGAGGCGATCGGCGAGGTACTGGCTGGCCTCCTGTCCGCCGTGGCCGTCGAACACGCCGATCATGCTCACCTTCTCCCCCTCCCGATTCACCCCCATCTCCGAAATCGTATACCGATCCTCCTGATACCCTCTCTGCCCCACGTCACTCCAATGACCGACTTTCACGTGGACATTGTTGGGGGTTAGGGAACGGAGGGACATTGGTGAGATGAGTTGTTTGGTGGCGCCGGTGGAGATGGAGGTTTTGAGGGAGTAGAGTTGGGTGGGGTCAACGTTGCCGAGCCAGGCTGCTATGGGAG
>Ga0307985_10001774_pt1 | contig 12181 bp, 11 predicted proteins | sample EllFjometageno80_FD_203155 | JGI IMG/M metagenome (GOLD analysis project Ga0307985, IMG submission 203155) | Marine microbial communities from Ellis Fjord, Antarctic Ocean - #80 | ecosystem: Environmental > Aquatic > Marine > Unclassified | place: Southern Ocean | collected 2014-10-09 | reverse complement strand
CCGTCCCTTCAGCGCTCCCGCGGTGTCATCGCACTCAAGAAGTGTTTCGACGCCTTCCGCAACGCCACCGACGCGCAGCGCACCTACCGCGAGATCATGTACCTCCAGGAGCTGTCGGGCCATGACAACCTAATCCGAATGCAGCATGTCGTCAAGGCGGAGAACGACCGGGACATTTACCTCACGTTCGACTTCATGGAGACTGATCTGCACGCGGTCATCCAAGCGAAGATTCTCGAGGATATTCACAAGAAGTACGTCGTGTACCAGGTGCTCAAGGCGCTCAAGTACATGCACTCGGGCGAGCTGTTGCACCGCGACATCAAGGTAAGCCGGAATTGAAGCGAAGTGGACGCCCCCTGCTGCCGAGCGGTGGACGAGCCCTGCTGCCGAGCCTGGACGACGATCGTTCCGAATGAGCGAGGAGGAGGAGATTCTTTGTTCACACGCATGTGTACGCTTGCATGGCTCACATAAATCCTTGACAGCCTTCCAACCTACTCCTCAACTCTGACTGCCACGTGAAGCTGTGCGACTTCGGTTTGTGCCGTAGCGTGGCGCAGTCGGCCGAGCCGGCGCCCGTGCTGACGGACTACGTCGCCACGAGATGGTACCGCGCCCCCGAGATTCTGCTCGGGTCCACGAGGTACACCAAGGGCGTGGACATTTGGAGCGTCGGGTGCATCATGGGGGAGATGCTGTCGGACCGCCCCATCTTCCCCGGGAGCAGCACGATGAACCAGCTGGAGAAGATCATCGGGCTGACCGGCAAGCCGACGCCGAGCGACGTCGAGAGCATCAAGAGCCCGTACGCCGAGACCATGCTCGAGAACATTGTGACCGGCAACAGCAAGCAGACGTCGTTGGCGGAGATGTTCCCCAAGGCGACGCCGGAGGCGATTGATTTGATGAACAAGTGCCTGCAGTTCGACCCGAGCAAGCGGTGCACTGCGGAGGAGGCTTTGGCGCACCCGTACGTGGCGGAGTTTCACAACGAGGCGGACGAGCCGAGCTACCCCAACGGGCCCATCACTATCAGCATCAGCGACAACAAGAAGCTGACGGCGGGGGACTACAGAGACAAGCTTTACAGAGAGATCAACGAGAGGAGGAAGCAGGCGAGGAGAAGGGAGAGCGAGAAGAAGCAGGGGAAGGAGGGGATCAAGGGAGCGCCCAAGGGGCTGCAGGGGGCACCGCGGGGACAGGCGGGCGTTGCGGGGCCAGCGTGAGGCGGGGCGGAGGTAGCACTGTATGTAGAGTACAATAGGGGTTTTGCAGCAAGAATGTTGACTTTGATGGGAGGAAAATTGGGGCCGATCGGGCTGGCTTTTCGAGCTCTATTGCAATTTCAAGGGGCATCGCGTTTTTTTATCCAGTCTGAACACGTGCCATTTTTTTCCAGTCGGAACACGGTCCATTAATTAAAAGTTATTCAACGACACGAGACCGTACTCGTGCCATTTTCCCCCAGTCTGAACACGTGCCATATTAATATTTTTTACCCTTTGTCTGCAAGCTCTTCGAAGATTCATTTTCTTGCTCAGACTAAATCCTTTATAGTTGCAGCCTCGCCGTATAACACCTGCCCGCAGTCATCCCCGCGCTGTACCTTTGCCCCCCCCCCTCCCTCCCCCCTCCTCTTTGATACCGCTGACGCAAAACTAGCCCCTGTCGCCTTCCCCCCACTCTCATCCTCTCAACTAAAACCCCGGAGTTCTCAAGACCATGCCCACCTCCCCAACCTTAATCTGGGCCACCCTCGGCACCATCTTGCTCGTCTGCCTCATCAACGCACTCATCCCCGCACACCCTTCCCTCCAAACCGCCCTCACCCTGCTCCGCACCACCCCCGTCCACCTAACTCCCTCAGAATCCTCCTCAATCAAGCGCCACCTCCTCAACCAGCACGCCCACTCAACCCCTTCCCACTTCACCCCCGCGCCCGCAGTCATCCCTGAATCCATTCGCCTCCGCAACCACCTCAACCTGCCCCCCTCTCTAACCCCCCAACAAGTCACCTCAACCCTCCACTCCACCCTTCACTCCACCCTCTCCCGTTTCCTCACATCAGACGACGACGACGACACCCTAACCCACGCCAACACCGAGCCTCTCAAGATCCACGTCAACTGGGGCAACATGTTCGAGGACACAACCAAGCCGTACACGACTTGCTTCAACGCCGACGACTGGTCGTTCACTGGCGCAATGGTGAGTTGCTGCAGCGCCCTTGCTGGGTTAGTTCGTTCACTCACACTTGTGCATGTCCCCAGAACCCCCACCACCCGCCCCCCAACAACCTCCCCGAATACCCCGTCTGCAACACCGCCACCTACGACGTGTTCGCGTCCGACAACACTGCGTGCTGGCACCAGTGCACTCCCTCAGACGTGCTCACCACCGCACGCCTCGACTTCCTCAAGGCAAACGTCGAGAAAGCCGTCGCCAGCGTCGAACAGATTTACCGAGTTCCGACCATGACAAAAGCGCTCATCTTTGCCATGGGCGACATGGCGGCGTTTAACAACGATGTGCTGGAGTGGGGCGACCATTACGATGCCGTCTGCAGTGCCGCGACGTTCGGGTTCTGCGACACACTTCTCCCTACTTCCTTCTGTACGAGTGGAGTGCCGGACGGGGGCAACGTGGTGCTGAATATGGTGTACAAGCCGACGATGTGGGGGGGGGGGACGGGCGGGAGTTGTGAGTTCGACGAGACTGGAAGGCCGATCTCCATCGGTTTCTGGAACCACCTGTCGTTGAAGGACGCGATAACGAGCCTCGACGCGCTCGGGAAAGACACCGCGTACAAGAACGAGTACCTTGTGGGATTCGCGACGCACGAGATCAACCACGGGCTCGGGTTCAACATCGGCCAGTTTCTGCAGGCTAATATTGTGGAGAGGCGGGACGTTTATTCGGAGCCGAACGAGAAGGTAAGACGCACGCTCAAAACGATCAGCACGCTGGACGCCCTTGCCACAAACGACCTTTGCACCACCCCGACCTTGGCACAACCTCATATCGCTCAATCTCTCGCTCGCAGGGAGTTAAGGAGGACGCGTTGTGGCATTTCAAGGTTGACACGCGGATGAGTAAACTCGCGCAGGTCCATTACGACTGTTTCGACGACGCCAAATGGCACGGCGTGCCGCTCATGGGCGCGGTTGAGAAGGGGCGCGACTCGCACCAGAACTCTTTCGTTATGATTGAGGACGTGGAGTCTTACGGGACGTTTGAGAAGAACTTGCCTTTTACTTTGGCGGCGATGGAGGATACGGGGCATTACCTGGCGAACTACAGCGTTTCGGAGTTCCCGAACTGGGGCGCGTATCAGGGGTGCGACTTCGTGAACACTCGGTGCAGGACGCGCGCGAACGACGACGCCGTCTACGAGAAGGTTGGCAACGACAAGGAGTGCAGCCGCGACTTTAAGATGTCGGGCGACAGCAAGTACGACAAGTGCGCGCGGGTTAACTGCGGGAGTAAGAGCTCGTGTCACCCGGAGTGCGTGATGCTCACGAGCGATAACAGAGAGGAGTACTTGAAGGTCAGGCCGGTCATGAACGGGACGGGGGCGTTCCTGGGATCGCCCAAGGCCTCGGGGATGTTGGGCAAGTTCTCTGACTTCCTGAACAGCGACTTGTTCCAGCTCGTGCTGCCCGTCATCGTCTGGATCGGAACCGCGTTGCTGCTGTGCTGCCTGAGGAAGATGTGCTGCAGCAGCGAGAAGGGCGCGATTCACTTCAGCCACATGGTGGCGGCGGTCTTTTTGTTCTTCGGAGTGGCGGTTATGGGCGTCGCGGGTTACATGTTCTACTTCAAGGAGGTGTTCGAGGACGCGATCAGCATTAGTGGCATGATCGGCATCGGCTGCTTCGGCTTCCTGATCGCCCTGCAGTCGGTGCTCCAATGGTTCACGGCCGTGGGCACGAACAAGTTCATGTTCAAGGTCAGCGGCTTCATCGGCACGATGATGCTGCTTGTCCAGTTCACCCTCGCTATGTGGATCATTCTGTACAACTACAGCCTCGAGGAGGTTCAGCAGGCGACTCAGGGCGGCGGAAAGTGGGACGATCACTTCATGGCGCCCATCATGAAGCCCGTCGAGAGCTATCTGTGCGAGAGTTACCGGAACTGCTGCCAGGATCCGGTGCTCAGCGAGCAGGACGACTACGTTTGCGTGAGCAGTCACGAGGGCACGACTAGCAGCTTGCAGAGCGACATTAATGATCCGAGCAGAGACATGTTCTGTGAGTACGTGAGCGGCATGAAGAGCGTCGGGCTGGGCGCGGCGAGGGGTATGGGCGAGGCCGCGTGCGGCATGCTGGAAGATGTCGTGCAGGGCTTCGACAGGGAGATGTGCCAGAGCGAGTACTGCGCGGGGGGGGTGAAGGGCTACGAGGATTTCTTGACGCTGGTGCTGAGCTGCTTCAGGAGGAACTTCAATTACATCGGCGGGGTGTTCTTCGTGCTGATGATTGTTCAGCTGGAACAAATGAGGATCTTGAGAGAGCTGTACAACCTCCACAACGACTCGGAGAAGGAGGAGGAGGAGGAGGGAGGGGGCAGGAGGAGGGGGAAGAGCGGCAAGAGGAAGAGCACGAGCGCAAGGAGCGGGAGCAGTGGCAGCCACAGTCATGGTCATAGTCATAGGAGCGGGAGGAGGCAAAGCGGGGGGAGGCGGAGCAGCGCGGGGAGGCACCAGGCGGCCCTTGTCAGCACCAACAGATGGGCGTGCGAAATGTGCACTCTCGTGAACCCCGCAGACACAAGCGAGTGCTCGGCCTGCCACAATCCTTACATGGGTGTCGAGATTGTCATGGACGACAACATGCTGTAGAGGGAGGGGGGGAGGGGGCGTGTATCAATAGAGGGCGTTTAGAATGAAAGGGTCTTGTTTAGTGTCTGTGTGTCTGTGTGTCTGTGTGTGTATTTTTTGGCCTACTGTTACTTCAGTCGCCGTCTAGGTAACTGGCCGCCGCGGCTTTGTGAATAAACTTGCTGCAAACGCTCTCCACCTCGCCCACGTCTAGCTCGAGCTGCGTGGCCAGGTTCTTCAGCAAGTCCATCCTGTTCAGCAGAAACTCGCTCAGCATGTTCACTAGGCTGCCCCCGCAGCCCTCTGATCCCGGTCGAACATATACAGCTCCCCGCTCTATCATCTTCTTGGTGTGTACGACGATCGCCTCGAGAATATTCTCCAAGTCGGTCACCGCCTCCTCTCTCGTCTTTTGCTCCTCGTCCGCCGCCCTCGCCCCCTTGACGAACTCGTGCTCCAAAAGCTGCGCACAAGTCGGCCTCATCTTCTCATCCTTCTCCAGACAAAGCGCCAGGAAGTCTCGGAAGAGGTCGGACCACGGCCCGTCGGCCGGCAGCGTCGGCGCGTCGTCCTCCCGAACGCACGCCATGACGCTCCAGTACCCGCCTGACGTCTCCAGCGGGATTTTGCCCAGCGCAGTCGTCAGAATCGTCAGCCCCGCGCTCCAAACGTCCGCTCCAAATCCATAGTTCCCTCCGTTGATCCTCTCCGGGCTCATGAAAGTGAGCGTCCCAACAAAAGTCTTGGCCTCCACCCCCGCCGCGGGCTCGTCATCCTCCTTGCTCACCTTCATATTCCTCGCAATCCCAAAGTCGCTAATCTTCACCTCCCCTCTCCTGTTAATGAGAACGTTCGCCGGCTTCACATCCCGATGCATCTGCCCGCACTCGTCGTGCAAGAACTTCAACCCGTGCAGCATCTGCCTCGTGATGCTCGCCAACACGCTCTCGTCACTGCACCCGCCGGCATCCACAATGTCATCCAAGCTACCGCCATCCATATACTCCACAATCAGCCCGACACTCGCGGTGCTTGCGTTCCCGAACGCGTCAACGAACTTGACAACGTTGCCGTTCCCTTCCCCCGATATCTCCCCCAATGTTTCCAACTCGTGCACCATCTGCCTCCTCTTCCCCCTCTCAAAAATGTTGATAATCTTAACCGCCACAAGCGTCAACGAGCACAAATCCACCGCCAGATAAACCACGCCGCTCGCCCCACTCCCCAGCTTCTTCAAGAACACCAGCCGCTCCCGATAGCAACTGTCGCTCTCGTCGCTCTCAATATTCGTAGCCAACCCCTTCACATTAAGCGTCCCGGATTCCGTGAACTTGTAGCTGTCATTCATGGAGTCGCCGGGAGAGTCGCCGGGAGAGTTGGCGGTTGGAGACGTGGCGTGGATGGAGAGGCGGGGCTTGGGAGCGCGTGGGCTGCTGGACAGGTCAAGGCTGGGTTGGCGGGGGGGTGAGGGGGAGCGATGATTGGTGTGCGCGGCAGAACTCAGACGGCGCGGCAGACCTCTCCGGCTCCGTTACTTCGTCGCTCTTTGCCCATGGCTCACCTCAACGCCAAAATACTCTGCTCATTCTCATCATCACTAACCACCCCCCAGTCCTCATCGTCCTCAAAGCTCGCTAGCCTATTGAGCGCGATCCGCGGCTTCGCGAACTCGGACGGGAGACTCAGTTGAAACGGCGATTCTGGCTTCAGCAATTCCCCGTCCGCCGTGTCCGCGTCCCCCGTATCATCAACCTCAACATAATCCGCATCATTAACTTCCAAATGTAACTGAAACACCCCCCCGCCCCCGCCTTTCACTGGACTCCCCACCTCATTATCACTCTCCGTAATCTGATCAAGCAGCTGCGGCGTCGGACTCTCGCTCGTCGCTCGAGCGAGACTCGTTCGCATCCCTGGCGAGCTCATGATCCGTTTCATGGTCGACTTACTGCCTTGAAACTGAGAAAGTGGGTCCAAACGTAACGATACGTCGTTGAATATCGACCTCAACGGCGCCGCCTCGCCAGCCATGGTCTCAGTGGTCATGGCCGCGTACGAACCCGCCTCCTTAAGCTTATGTGACCGTGCCATGGACTGGATTGAGGAGGTTCTGGGTAGTAGTTTTGTATGGAAGTGCCCGTCGCTTGCCCCGCGGTGTAGCGGTTTTGGTACGGTGCGTTTGCTCGCGACGCTCGTTACTGTTGTGGATAGGAATGTGTCAACTAGCACGGGGACTGTTGGTGGTACCTCATACCGGGATGAAGCTGAGGCTCCTGTGCCCATGTTTTAAGCGGGTGGTGGGAGCTTTACGCAAGGGGGTTCAGGAGGGTCGCAAGAGAGTAGTGGGGGGACAGGGTAGTGAAGGGAAACGGGGGTTGTCGACTATAGGGTGTAGGGTAGCAAGGCGAACTCCAACGCCAATATTGCCATGGTAAGCTTGGCATCTATCTTCCTGCGCCCGCGGACGGGCTGTGAGTGAGGGCAGAGCATACGGCAGCGCCGCGCTCGTCCCGGGACTCGTCACCGCTCGTCGAGGGCTTCGCCGCGAGCAGGCGACGACTGCGGTGGAGTCTGAGCAAGTCGTTGAGGATGATGATGAGGAGGCCGGCGCAAGGCTGCCGAGGAGGTGGAGGTTAGGCACTGCGGGAGGCGCTTCTCTGGCAGCCCGACGAGCACCATTAGGGTTGCGGTGCTACGGCGTTCACGTACCTCTCCCCACATCCCTCAGCGCGGAGAGTCAAGAGCCAGAGTCAGTCAGGAGACCGTTTTAAGGTGAGATGGAAGGTTATCTCATTAGATTACCATAAGATGGCGAACCTACCAGCGCGTGCTAGAGCACTGGCGAAGCTACACGGTGATGCTCTCGGTACGCATGACGAGCTGGTGCGCGGACCAGTGCCGCTGCCGCTGCATTCTGATGGTGCAGTTAGCACCCCGGAGATTTGCTTTTCTCAATCTTCCGGTGTGACACAAGAGCCCTGTATTAACCCTAATACGCGAGTGAGACGTTGTAACCCTCAGCCCTTGTTCACACCTGTGCGTGTCCTTTATTCACACATGTGTGCGTCCCTCTCCAGGAGCCGAGAAGCCCCCAGAAAAGGACCTCTATGACTCTAGCACCTTGCTGAACTCTGCCAATGACAGGAACCAGGAGAACTGGCGCGCGTTCGGGAACGACACGGAGGCGGGGCGACTCATGCACAAGCTGTACGGCAACCAGTTTAAGCCGGTGATCTCGTACCCCGCCTTCAAGACGAAGAAGACTGAGCAGAGTGGGAAGTGGATGCCAAACGCTAAGAATGCGAACGCGAGCGATCCGAGGATGGCCAAGTTCAACAAGAAAAAGGCGATGGCGCTCAAGGTTCCCGTGCAAGGCCGCCGGCAGAGCAACGGCTACGCCATGGTGGACTTGGTGCCTAAGCGTCGCAACGCAGCCGACTGCAACAGCTTTGTTGAGGACATTAACATGCGAACGAATGCTTATAGGCCGGCGAACTTGAACGCGTATAGTGCGGACGCGGAGAAGGAACGGCTGGCGGAAGTTTTCACGTACAAGGGCGGGCATGCGTTGCCGCTGGAACTGTGCGCCATGGTGGGTCCCATGCCGAGTGAGATCAGGAGGAAGCAGCAGGAGAGCTTGAGGGTGGAGGAGGCGAAGGCGAATAGAAGGAAGAGGCTGAATGGGGGGGTGGATCCGATGGAGAGGGAGGAGGTTGCCAAGGCGCCCGTGAAGAGCACCAAGGACCAGTTGTTTGATCAGGTCTATGACGAGATCAAGGAGAGGCGCGCGCACCAGGAGGCGATGGAAGAGACCGGGCAGGGGAAGGACACGCGAAGGAGCGTGGCGAACGAGATCAGCGCGAGAGTTAGCAAATTGAGCGCGCTGGATCCGGGAAGAGCGGCGGACGTTATGCAGGAGCTCTATTCGTAGTTAAGAGAAGCTTGTTGGCGCAAAGGAAGGGCTAAATGTACGCGAGGATCACGCTCCACACGTCTCTGCACGTGAGCCAGTTGTTGAACGCTTGTTGGCGCAAAGGAAGGGCTAAATGTACGCGAGGATCACGCTCCACACGTCTCTGCACGTGAGCCAGTTGTTGAACGCCAAGCGGGCGTCGAGGCCGCCGGCGCGGTCGGGCGGGATCGGCAGGTCGGAAGGGCGGACGTGCATGAAGCACTGCAGGATGAGGAGCCTCTGCGCGACCATGGACGCAACGAGGACGCGCGAGCGGCCCGCGAGGTGGACGATGGCAGAGAAAGAGCTGGTTTGGGCGGCGTGCGTGCACGCGGCGAGCAACGAGCAAATCGCAGCGTGGTTCGAGTGGTGGCAGCCGTAGCACCGCGCCTGCTGCAGCGGGGTGGGCGTAGCGAGCAGGGCCGCAGGGTGCCTGTGGGAGTGGTTGGCGGGGAGTGGTTGGCGGCGGAGGGGGGAGGTGGGGTGGGTTGGTCCTCATGTTTCACTATTGGCACCCTTCTGGAGCTCTGGGGTTTACGGATAGCGCTGGTCGCCGGTCCTGCCACTATAGTACAAGTACAAGTATACTTTATATATTGTCCTTCTATCCCTCGCTCGCGCTCGGCGGACTTACTCTCTGATGATCAACGAGATCGTCGCCACGCAATTGCACCGGATAGCAGCCCAGTGCAGCGGCAGGTAGCCCGCCTGGTTCTTCTCCGCGAACACGGAGACCATGGACATCCGGTTGCTAATCTCGACGATCTTGAGGAGCAGGGAGTGGGGCGCGCGCTCGAGCAGGAACGCGAAGCTAATCGAGTGGTTGGAGGAGCGCTCGTAAAGGAGTTTGAGCGGCTCGTCAGCGTCGAGGAGGGACGAGCAGAGCGCGAAGTCGGAGCGTTTGAGGGCATCGATGAGGGACATGAGCTGCGGCGAGGGTGAGCGTGATGAGAGGCAGGGGTGAGAGTGAGGAGCGGTGAGGGTGAGCGTGAGGAGTGGAGGTGATTGCATGTCGCTCGTTTGAAGGTTTGCAGTATCGCTGAAAGGGGGACAGGGGGCGGCCGCACCAGCTCCAGTTGGTCAGTTAGGGGAGTGGGGGGTGGGGGTCAAGTAACGTGTGGTTGGCGAGGATTGGAAGCTCTCGCGTAGATGCTTCACTCGTTACTTTGCGGTGCTTGTTGAGCGTCGCGTTGTCGGCGAGATGGCGATTTTCGTCAATCATCATAACCAAGACGGCCGCTACTCACTACCCCATCCGCTCATCTGCTTCATTCAGACATTCCTGACCTACTGGTTATCCGTCCCTAGTCGCCTACAGCGTGCAGCTCCTTCCGTCCCCCTCAACGGCCAATCCCAATACCTTCTCACTATCGACACCAGACCAATCCTGCAAACCACAACAGCCTTCCAATCCAATCCCTTCTCTATCGAACCCAGACCAATCCTGCCAAGATCAACACAACAAGCACCTAACTGCATGATCACAAGGCCATTCATCCTCGTCCTCATGCTCCTTCACTGCAGCCACCGTACCCTCTCCTTCAAAGCCCCTAGTCTCCGACTCCACCACGCATCCCGCCTCCTCTCCTCATCGTCCTCCCCATCGCAGCCCTCCCCATCACAGCAGACCCCAGAGCAACATACCATGACCTGGCTCAACACCTTTGTGCTCCGCCTAAAGCTCTGCCCCTTCGCGTACCGCCCCCTTCTCACGCACCGCCCCACCGAGTTCTCTTACCACGGCTACACCGGCTCATCCCACACCACCCTCATCGACCTTATCGCCACCCACGTTGCAGCCCTAGCAGCACTCCCCGAATCATCCCGCCACACATCACTCATTGTCCTCGAACCGCCATACCCCACAGACCTCGCCGACTTCCACACGTTCCACGCCTTCATCACCGACCACATCAACACTTTACCAGCAATTGAATCCGGCTTAATCCAAATCGCCCCCTTCCACCCCCAGTTCGAGTTCGCCGACGCCTCAACAACCGCGTCAACTGCCAGTCACTACGTCAACAGAAGTCCCTTCCCCATGTTCCACATCCTTCGAGAAGTCGAGGTGACTGCCGCCGTGGACAAGTTCAACGCTGCGGCGTCGGGGGGGGAGGAGATCTGGGCGAGGAACATGGCGCTGATGGACGAGTTTACGGAGGAGGAGGTTGAGAGGGCGGCGAGGGGAGAGATGACTGAGCTGCCGGGGGGCGTGCAGGAGTTTCTGAAGGAGGAGAAGAAGAGGGACGCGATGACATTTCATAATTAAAACTAACGTCATCTACCATATCCTTGTAACCATATCTTTGCTTCGCTCCTCAACTCGCATTATACTGACTCGCGCAGTCCCAATTATTATCCGGATCACTGTAAATCAACCCCCCAAGACTAACCCCCATGATCGCAAACAACCCCCCCCCAATCCAAAACAGCCACGCACTCCCCTTCCCACTACGCACAGCCATCACAAAGCATACTAACGCCAACAACAACGGCATGCCACCGCAGCAACCAATCTTCCACATGTCGCTCTTACTACGGTGCCACGCGTTGTCTCTATTGTTGAACCCGTCGCTCGCGAGGTACTTCTGCACCGCACTCGGGCGCCGTTCACTATTTTGAGCGTTTGGGGAGGTGGCAGAGACTGCTGCTTCAATGGCGGCGAACAACTGCTCCTTACACCGAATACTCCCATGGTCAATGTTGGACCACGCAACTAACCACCTCATATCCTTCTTACTTAGCTTGTTCCTCGGATGCTTCAACCCTTCACTAGTGTTATAGGTAGTTAAGTGATCAGCAGTTAAATCAACAGAAGATGTAGCAGGGTTAAAACCGAGACCTAACAAGATCTCCTCGGATCGATCACCGTGGAACGACCTATCGATTGCACTACTAACATTCTTCGCGATGATAAGCACCAACTGATCATGTATTGACAAGCTGCCTGCCTCAATGTCAGAAGTAACTTGGTTGGTAATAGTGTCCATGGTGGGGGGTTGGAGATATACGGGGCGCGGCGATGGTGAACTGATTGGTCCACCTGTGTGACTGATTGATCCACCTGTGTGGCACACCTGAAATTGATATTTCTCCACTCTCCACACGCGCGGTTCCTATCAGTCGTGCCTAATGTAGGCCGCTCCATCTGCAACGTGCTTCGCCAACTTGGGGTGCTCACAGATCTACGAAAGCAGCACCCGGAAAGGTTGGCGGGACTGACAAGCGATGGCAAGAGACTTGGAAGCGACCGTGGCAAGCTGCATGCCTTTCGTCCAGTGTCTCAGCCGCTTGCCTTTCGTCCCGTGTCGCAGTGCGCGTTTCCAAACCTGCCAAACCAACAGCCAAACCAATTAGAGTGGTCCTGATTTTTAGAGCTATGAGATAGAGGAAATTTCACATTAGGG
>Ga0307985_10001773_pt1 | contig 12182 bp, 12 predicted proteins | sample EllFjometageno80_FD_203155 | JGI IMG/M metagenome (GOLD analysis project Ga0307985, IMG submission 203155) | Marine microbial communities from Ellis Fjord, Antarctic Ocean - #80 | ecosystem: Environmental > Aquatic > Marine > Unclassified | place: Southern Ocean | collected 2014-10-09 | reverse complement strand
CTCTCCATTGCGTGTGGTCGGTCTGGAAAGATGAGCAGCAGCGTTTTGCGCGCTTTTTTCAAGAGCGTGGAAATCGAGGAAGAGCGAGGGTCACTCAGTCTGAACACGTGCCGCCATAAATAAATTTTAGCCTTTTGTTTTCTGTTTTAGTCTCCCACACAAAAACTCATTTATGACAGCACTCCGGCGCCCCATACGCGCCATGCCTTCCGACCTTCGGTCGTATTGCCTGTCCGTAGTCGACCAGCGATTTTTTTGCTGCGCTGGACCGTTCCTTGCTCACAACCTGGCGGGTGGCTAGTTGCTCCTCGCTAAGCTCATTATGTCGAGACTACGCCACCGCAGGCGCCTCGGCGTCATCGCAGCCCTCGCACTGCTTATGTCCATAGTCTCTTACATCCAGCGCAGCACCGCCCGCGTCAACATCCTTACTTATTCGCCCCTCGGTACACAAGTGCTCCTGTCTAACAATGTCTCGTTTGAGACGTTGTCCCGCACAACGCTGTATGCCATGACGGGGTGGAGCCCCGCGGCAGCCCGCACACTCCACAACGCACTGTTCACGAGCGCCACGTATGAAATGAACGGCTCGGCGTACTCTTTCTGCTCTAAACAGGTCCTACTGTGGTCCTGTTCCGGCTCCGTAAATGTCACGCCTGGGTGCTCATAGCACGTGTGTTCGGTCGGAACTGCCGCCAGTGGGGGGAAGTCTTCGATGAAGTTCTCGTCATGCTGTACACGAAATACGCGTCCAAGCTCCTAGCAAGAGACGCGCCCAAGAGATACTTGTACGAAGCCGCCTGACCTCACCGAGTAGCCGCTGCCTCGACTCGGGGCTTCGACATCTTCGCCTCGTGGAGCAAGCACCGCTTCGTCTTCCCTCCCCGCCGATCTCAGTCCTGGCGTGCGTCAGCGTCGCCAGGCGGCAGAAGTTTGAGGGTCTGAGGCAGGAGGAGCCCGTTTCCGAGCTGCTGGAGAGTCTGGCCGACGTTCCCGACGACGTTCTTCGAGTCATCGTGGGCTTCATGGGTGAGGGGTTCGGCACCGCCCCATTCTACATCTAATTGAAGCACTGTTTTACTCGAACATGTCTGCTCCCAGCACCGGTTTCGTAACGCTGTGTTGAATATACCAGGGGAAATGTTACGGAATGAACGCTACCTTTTCAGATAAGCGACCCGGCCTGCAAGATCTACCGTGAGGCGATCTACCAACGTGAGAGGACCGATAGTTGCCAGCTCCAACGTTATTAGTGTTGTTACTGCGAACCGTCTCGCGTGCGTTCCTCCCAGCCTGGCTGCTAGTGAGTTTCACTGCATCGGTCGTTCTGGGAGAGCGTTGGATGGATTGAAGTGATGATATATCATCAAGAACGACCTGAGAAGGTACTATAATAAGACGCAGTACGTGAGGCGATCGGCGCTATGTGTAAACACCAGACCTGAAGAAAGGGTCCAGATCGAAGGGGCCTGTACAATGTTCTGATGACATGAGGACCAACAGCACGAAACATTAGCAGCACGCGCAACATTAGATCACATATTCCCGCTTCATATTCCCCATACCCCCCTTTTGTCTCGAGACTTCACCCACCCACTCACCCCCTTCAGTTCCCCTTTCAGCTCCCAATGAACCGCCTCCTGCGCCCCCTGCTGATCCCCCTGGCCACCTTCTCTGCCGCCACAACACTCTCCCTCTCTCCCTCAGCCCCCCTTCCCCAGTGTTCCTCCGTACCCACTCCCACCTCCCTAATCTCCTCCGTAAAGCGCAGCACACTCGCGCCCGTCCCTGACGAGACGACCGCCGCCATCGCCGCCACCCTGCCCGCCGTCGTGAACTTGACCATCCAAGTGCAGTCCTACACCCGCAAGTACCGTGACTACTCCGCCGGCAGCGGTTTCATCATCACGCCCACTGGCCTAGTCGTCACCAACGCCCACGTTGTCGCCGTCGCGGGCACCCCCAATCCCCGCATCTACGCCACATTGTCCGACGGAAGAAAGATACCCGCCACCGTCCACTCCCTCGACAAGCTCTCCGACATAGCACTCGTGCAGCTCGCCGTCGACCCATACGCCAACTACCCAACCTGCACCCTCGGCACCTCCTCCTCCCTCCAATCCGGCACCCCCGTCATCGCACTCGGCAGTCCCCTACACCTGCAGAACACTTGCACCGCCGGCATCGTCTCGAGTCCCGCCCGGCACTCGTCCGAGATTGGCCTCAACACGCCGGCGGAGTTCATACAGACGGACGCGAGCGTGAACCAGGGCAACTCCGGCGGGCCGCTGATCAACTTGAGGTCGGAGGTCATCGGAGTTTGTACCATGACGGCGCAGAACGTGGACGGGATCTCGTTCGCGATACCGATCGACGCGGCGTGGGAGGTGAGGCCGTGCGAGCAAGTTGGCGACCGCGCAATGAGCGAGCGCGAAGCTTAACAATTGGCGGTGGACGCGCCGTTAGCGACCGACCCCAACACTATTTCCAACGTCTCCCCTCTCTAACACTCGCGTCGCTCGTGTAGGTCGTGAAATCGTTGATTAAGGATGGAAGGCATGTTCGGCCGAAGATCGGGTTCAAGATGGTGACGGTGATGAATAGAAAGAGGGAGACGAGGGTATTGATTACGGATGTCGAGACGAATAGTCCGGCTGCGAGGGCGGGGGTTATGACGGGCGATTATGTGGTGTCCTGCAAGAAAAAGGACGTGACGACGACGAGAGATCTGCTGGGGTTGTTGGGGGGGGTGGAGAGAGAAATCGAGCTGGTTGTGGAAAGAAGGGGGAAGGGGAGGGTTCCAATTCGGATTATGGTGGAGGTGTAGGGAGACTGGCGCAGTTTGCTAAGTAGGACGCGCATTTTGTACATGCAGGATTGTCCCTCGATGGCGCGGGGTCGTTAGTGAAGTTAGGCTCGCGCTTTTCGTGCTATAATGCATTGCTTCATTACCATTACTTCACATACGCCAGATCCCCGCTCTCCCTCACCAGCACTCTCGCTGTGCCCTTGGCCAGGTCGACGAAGCGCCTCCCCTTGTACGCGACGTGGAACTCAACGCAGCACTCCAGGAAGAGCGCCCGCACGCGCCACTGCTGCGACAAGTCGATCGTGGGGAACAAGTGGTGCGTGACGTGATCGTTGAACGAAGCGAATCTGCATACATATATATATGGTGAGAAAGGAGGGGGGAGAGGAGAGACCCGGGCAGACTGTTGAGAGCGCCGTTCTTGGCCGGTCGCTGCGTTTTAGCCGCTCGCAACTACACTGCCTCCCTTACCCGAACAGCTTCATGGCCAGCCCGCTCTCCTCCACCATGTAGTCGTCCGTGCTCAGAACGACGTGCTTGCCGAAGTCTCCCTCCTCCGCCTGCAGCGCCTCGCACCCTTGCGTCCAAGCGAAGTCGCTGCGATGCACTGGCGTGCTGAAGACCATGAGCAGCCACGTCGCGAATCCCTGCATGATGAGCCACAACGTGAAGCAGTCCCGCGCGCCAAGCGCTGCGCCAAACACGCTCAGCTGGGCCAGCGGCATGAGAAGCGTGAGGCGCAACGGGAGTTTCCCCATGGCGACGTGCCTCAGCGTGTTCACGAAATTGAGAGGTCCGATCACCACGTTGAACACGTTCCAGATGAGCAGCACGCCGGGGAAATTTGTCTTTGCGTTCCGCATGAAGTTAAGCCACGGCTCGATAGCGCTCGCCTCCAGGTCCATGTCTGTGTTCGAGTAGTGGTGATGGCTCATGCAGTGGGACAGCTTCCACGAGTGAAGCGAGTGTTAGGAGGGGCGCGAGTGAGGGTTTCCCCAAAACGCTTGTTCGCGCTTCGCTCGCCTCACCTTCCAGTCGAAGACATCGAAGCACGTCAAGTTGAACGCGTACATCCAGAAATTGTCGCGCTGGTGGAAGAAGTTGTGCCCAATTCCGTAGCCCGCAACGAACAGCAAGTACCCAGAGCAGAAGGCCCAAAGCTTGCTGCCCGTCAACAGTGTCATGGCCACGGCGGAGAAGTAGAGCCCGAGAGCCAGCGCACAGAGCGCCTGCACGAGCGAAGCGAGTGTTAGAGAGGGGGTGGGGCTGATGTGAGGGGGAGGACTGAAAATGGCGAACGAACGGCGTGCCCCACACATATGTGTGTGAACAAAGAGGTGTGTGAACAAGAGCGTTCAGAGTCTCGCAGCTCGCGGGCCGCACTGCTTCCTTCGCTTCGCTCGCCTCACCTGCATTGCCATCGTCGGTCCGGTGGCAATGCGCCCGCTCGCGTTGTTGCCGAACTCCTTCCAGACCTTGCGCCTCAAGGTCGCGTAGAAGCCGTCCTCGTTCCAATCGAAGCACCGGATCGAGGCAGTGTCCACCTTCTTGTTCACAGAGAACTTCTTCAACAACGCAGCAGCTCGCGCCGAGTTAATGTGGTGCGTGTGGTAAGCGTCAGAGCAGTCAGTCCCCCTGGTAGATTCGATCCAGAATTGCCCGCCGGGGTGTTGCATAGCGCTGAGATCGTACAGCTGAGCATCTATGCAGTGCAGGTGGGGAGGAACCCCAGCAAGTGATTCGTCGCGCAATCGCCGGTCGGCAAGCCAAGCGGTGGAGGGCTCGGGTAAGAGTGAGGGCGATTTCAGGTGAGCTCTCTGGGATGGCAGGGCACTGCGGCCGGGGAATTTAGAGACGGTCATGGGATGTTCAGGGGAAGAAGTGACAGAAGTCTGAGGGAGATAGTTGTGTTAACAGAGGCAGAGATTCAGTCGAAACAGCGAACCAGCCACTGGGCGGGGGGCAGAACACTGGCCAAGCACTGATGGCAGCGGAACGTACCAGCGTTCAGTCAACAGTAGCGGGTCGGAGTGTTGTGGAGGTCATGAAACGAGAATGATTTAATCCGTTTCACCACCCCACCTGCAACATCCAATGCATTGACAAGGAAGAGGGACGAAACGGACAATCATTACGCTTGGCGTTGGGGGTGCCCCTCCCTCGAGGTGATTTGCAGCGTGAAGGGTGCCGATCGACTTGATGTTGTCCACGTTCAAGTTCTGCACACGTGAGGGGAAGGTGTTCGGGCGAGACCGGGATGGGAGTTGGGCGGGGTGGGCGAAGGAGAAGGAGGAGGGGGAGCGGGAGGAGCTGGACGAGTACGTGCGCGAGTTTGGAAGGTGGTTTGTATCATAGTTTTAGGCGTGGGGTTTGTGGCTCAGGCTGTTGTGTTGGGGCTGCGGGGGTGGAGCCACTTGGACTGCCGATGCGGGTTCAAGCAGAGAGGGGAAGTTCACCAGAGTTTACGGGGAGCGGGGGAGAGTAATAGTTCTAACATTTAAGGCATTATGTTAACACAGAAGAAGGACACGGGGGGGGCGTTGGCGACGGCGTTGGCGACGGCGTTGATTGGTGGCCACGCACATGTGTGAACGAAAGGGGCGGCGGTGTAAGCGAAAGGCGCTGGAATTCGGTAGTTCTGAGCCCGTCGCTCGTCGCAGGGAGCCCATGCACATATTCCACTCGCGCGTGCACTTGGAAAGCTCCTAACACCTCTTTCTCCTAAAGCCAGACACTACTTTACAGCACTCCCGCCCTCGTCGTTCCCTGTCCTCACACCAGGAGTGAGATGATGTCCTCCTTGGGATTCCAATCGATTCTCCCGAGCTGCACAAGGCACGTGAGCGTGGCCTGCCCCACCGCCCCCGTGCACTTGTATCCCGCCTTGTCGAGGTCTGCCACGGTGTAGTAGCTGTTAGCGCGGGTCTTCCCGAACTTGGACGCATAAATCATCGTCTGGTTGTGCATGGAAGTGAGGTAAGTTATTATCCCGTTCAGCACGCTCAGCTGCGAGGATTGGGTTAGCACCGATGGCCCAGAACTTCCATACAGATGTGTGAACAAGGGGCAGTGTATTTTGATCGACCCAGACACACACACCGATCGCATACAGCTCAATCTCTGGCCCAGAACTTATAGGTCGGTGCGAACAAGAGGGCAGTGTGTTGCGGCCAGCCTGTTTTGGTGCAGCACGCTCTCCAGCTCCCATACACACAAATACACCGATGGCCCAGAACTTATAGGTCGGTGCGAACAAGACGGCGGTGTGTTGCGACCAGCCTGTTTTGGTGCAGCGCGCTCTCCAACTCGCGTTCGCTCTGCTCGTAGCTCTCGATTTGCTCGCCGATCCTGCCCCCTCTCGTAAAACGGTGGACTCACCTTGCTCCTTCCCTTTACGGTGATGCCCAGAGCGTCGAACTCGGCGGCCGACACGGTGGACGGCGTGAGGGTGGGCGGCGGCAGAGGCAGAGGCGCAGCGGGTGGCGGCGGTGCAGTCTTCAGCGAAGGCAGGCCCTTCACGTTGCTGAGGGAGGAGTGGTGGGGGCTGCCGGGTGCGGCGTGGGGTGCGGCGTGGGGTGAGGCGGGCGCGACGACCTTTACCACCGTGACCTGGGGGCGTGCACATGTGTGAACAAAGGGGGGCACACTGATTGTGAACAAAGGGGGGGGCGATGTGAGCGGACCAGGCGGCGTGCGAGGCGTATGGGGAGTTAGGGTTGAGAACAGGGGCGGGAACGGCTTCCGGCTGGGGCCGCTGCGGGAGGCGGCAGTAGTCAGACGCGTCGTCTCCTCGCCTGTAAAGAGCGGTTCTTTGCCGGCGCTTCTCGCTCAGAAGTCGTGCGCTACTTCGCTCAGCGCTCCCTCAGCGCTCGCTCACCTCTCCTTCCTCATTCGCCTCCCCCCTCGCCTCCTCCCTCGCCTCCTCATCAGCTTTGATGGTGGCGACCTCCATCACTCGTCCTGAGAGGTCCTCCTCCCCCTCGCACACGACGGCGACGTCGCGGACAACGTCGTGCCAGTTGTCTTGGCTGAGGACGGTGGTGAAGGGGTTGGCGGCGCCGGAGAGGGAGTCTTGGAGAGTGTTTAGGAGGAGGTAGTTTTGGAGGAGGAGGGAGGTGGTGGACTTTATGGTTGAGTCCCTGGTGGACAGCAGGTCCTTGGTGTCGGTTACGAGAGAGGACATCTTCGAGTTGAGGTTGGCGATGCGGGTCTGGAGGGCTGCGGGATTGGGCGTGTCGGCGGGCAGGTTTGCAAACTCCTTGGTGAAGGCGTGGGAGACGAGGAGCAGGGAGGACTGAGCTTCGGAGAAAGTCTGCGTGAGAGCCGTGGAGCTGTCCATGGTGCTGAGGTAAAGGTGGTGGTTCTGAGGTGGTGCTGAGGGAGTTTGAGAGTTGGAGAGCTGGAGCAGAGGGATGAACAAGAAAAGGGTCAACGTCCATTTGATCGATTGAGCGCGTTTTGTCGTCTGAAAGGCACACTTGAACAGTTGCGACTGGGACCACCTCATCAAGGCACTGTGTGCGCCGGCGATGTGAAGACGCGCACAACCGCTGCGGCGTGTGTGATGCGAACTTGCGATCCGAGAGGGGAGTCAAGAGACGAACGCTTGTTTCTGCTGTTTGCAGGGCGCGCGTCATCGTATGTACACTAAACAGAGAGCAACAGTGGGTGGGTGATGGGTCGTTAGGCACAGGCTCACTCTGAAACCCTAACTGTGTGTTGGATTGTTTGCCGGCGCGAAGGGCGAAGTCGAGCGATGCATTATTATCAGTGTGAGCGATTGCGAACAAATTCGTGCCGGCGTGACGACAACGTGCTTATTGCAGACACCATAGCGTGATCTCTAAAAGCTCCAGTAGTTTTCCCCTTGCTTGCGTGGCCCACTTCCCCCCTCTCCTCTCTCTCACCCAACTCAGAGCCTTCCGGCCCGGCCTAGCTAAACTACAACCAATTCAGCTCCACTGCTAACGACCCTCTCTCTCTCTCTCTCTCTCTCTCTCTCTCTCTCTCTCCCCTTTCCCCCCCACCCCCCCTCCATATGCTTCCCGCCACCGGCCTGGACATAATGCTCCTCTCCCCCTCCCCCTCCCTGTCCTCCAACCTGGCCTCCGCCCTGCTGGACGTAAAGTTCGACGACAAGCGCACCCTGACCGTCAGCGACGTGCTCGCTGCCAACCTGGACGACTCAGCCTCCGGCAGCAGCGACGACGAGGACGACGAGCAGGCGAGGAAGCGGCGGCGAACGAGCCAGAACGCGAAGGACCTAGCGGCGTCCAGTCTGCTCTCGGATGCTGGGACGTTGTCGGATGAGACGCTAAGGACTAGGCACGTGAGGATCGCCGCGGAGTACCCGTTTGAAGGCGGCGATGCGGCGGCGCCGATCACGGTGGATTACGTGTGTCTGTGCATCTCGATGAAGAGCAGGCCGAGTTTGTTGCTGGCCATGAAGACGCTTACTGACGACAGGTGAGGAGCGCAAGCAGGCACCGACGGATTAGAAGTCGTGTGAACAAACGGGGTAGCACGTTTTTGAGCCGCTCGTGCGCTAAACGACAGTCCCTGAACGCGCTGTTTGCTTGCGATTCGCTGGAAGGAGCGGCTCAGATCGCGCACGACGATCGCAACGCGACCGCAACGCGACCGCAACGCGACCGCAACGCGACCGCAACGCGACCGCAACGCGACCGCAACGCGACCGCAACGCGACCGCAACGCGACCGCAACGCGACCGCAACGCGACCGCATCGCCCATTTTTGGCGATGGCGAGCGAATCTGCTAGGAACGACGGGCTCAAACGGCGCCAATCAGCTGTTAGTCCCCCCGTCTCGGCTCGAAAGTCGCAAAGAGCGCGCGAGAGGCCCGAAACGCGCAAAAAGCGGCTCTAAACGCGCTACGAGTGACTCAAAACTCGCTACCAGCAGCGCTCGCTCGCTAACTCGCTCTGGCGCACTTTCCTCCAATCGACGCGCCCGCCCAACCCACGCCCAGCGCACTACTCCTATCGCAAATCGCTTGCGAAGCCGCAGAGTTACAGCAGTTTTGCTGGAGCACATTTTCCGCAACGTGCTTTCTTACCCCCCCCCCTGTTCACACATGTGTTCCCACAGGTTCCCGAAACACTTCCTCGTTCACTCGAGGGTTTGCGTTGTGGTCGTGGATTTCGGCAAGACCAAGGAGAGAGATACCGTGGCGTGGTCGGAGGTGGAGGAGCTGGTGAGCGTGGGCAGCGGCGGAGTTACGAGCACCAGGGTGCTGTGCCTGAAGGTCGGCGAGGGAGGGGAGGAAGGGGAGGAGGAGGAGGAGGGTGGGAACGAGGAGGGGAAAAGGCTGGGAGAGAGGCGGGTGGCTGAAGCAGTGCTGCTGAACGCGAAGGCTGGAGTCAGAGGGGTGGGCAGGAAGGCGGGAGTTAGTCCCATGTTCTTCAATACGTTGGGCTAGCGACAACATTGGGACAACATTGGCTGGGAATCAAGGGCGTGGGCGCAGTTACAGTGCAGCAGGCGAGGGAAGCAGGTGTAACAACAACAAGTTGGAAGACAAATCGTCGCGAACGCTCTTGAACGCCCAAACCCTACTCCGAACCTCTCTTTTGGCTCCGCTCTCTTCGCTCCGAGTTTGTTCACACCGCCTTCTAAGTTCTGGGCCAGAGGTGTGGGTGTGGGTGCACGCAGCACACGAATAAGTGTTTGGGCTCCCGGCGACGAGCGACGGGCTCGGAACTACCGAATCCCAGCGCATATGCTCACACCGCCACCCTCTTTCGTTCACACATGTGTGTGGCGTGAACGCTCTTGAAAACAGAGCACAAAAGTCGGTCGAATTAGTTACGTGCACTCCGAGTTTGAAAGGGGGGCAGACGGGCGAAGTAGCCATTTGCCAAAACGTGCAGCTTTTGGGGGCATAACGTAAACGCGTTATTATGAAGGGTTGGCCCTGGTGCTGCTCCTAGGTGTAATCTTCGCGACCTTCCTTTTCGCTGTCACCACAACCTCGGTCTCCTGCCGCGCCTGCTCCTGTCGCCGTTAGGGTTGCTCCTTGCGGAGCTCGACGAGCTCAGTCCCCTGCGTGTAGCACAAGTGCACGAGCCTCTGCGTCGTGTCCTCGTTAGTTAAGTCCAAGCGGAGTCCCCTCTCGAACATGTTGAAGAACTCGTCCTCCTTGTCCTCGCTCAACTCGTCGTCCTCGTCCTCGCTCGACTCGGCCTCGATGTAGTCGCTCCAGTAGACGCTTTCGTCATCGTTTCCAAGGCTCTCGTCGTCGCGGTCGCTGCCTTCGGCTGTCGGCTGCTCGCGGCCGCCATCTTGGAGTCGTGCACGATCTTGGGCGGGAGGGGAAGAGGATTGGCCTGGGTGACCAGCTTGCCCGTCGCCGTCTCGAACTGCGGGGGCACGGTCTTCTTCGACTTCTCAAAAATCAGCTTGCAGTGCTTGATGGCCACCTTGAGGTTGGATCTTCAAGATCAAGTTCTCGTCGTCGATTATACCACCCGTTGTCTCATTCCAAAACCAAAACCACTACTTCTCCACTGAACGAGTGCGTCTGTAACCACCATGACCTGGTTGATATCACTACTAACTAGCTTGTCAAGGACAGTTTTTCGTTTTATTAATCGTTCTGCTTCTTGTATTTCAGCTGGCGGAGCTTTTCGCCGGGTGTCGTGCAAGGTTGAGTCTCCTTTCGCTCCTTCTTGCAACTCCTGCAGCACCACTCTTTGTGCCTCGCGCTCTTCCTGATTTGCAGTTCTTTGAGCCGTTGGTTCCGACGTTCCGGCAAGGTGCGTACCCATGTCCGAAAGAGGGGAGTCGGGGGGAAAGAATTAGCGAGCACAGCAGAGGTTGGTGGGGGCGTTCGGAGAGCACAAGGCACGTGTACAGACTGGGAAGAGAAGAAGAACAGGCAGGTCGCGCACCTAAGCGCCGCTGCGGCTGGGGCAGGGGAACGGTGCGATCGGGACCCCAGTCGCCGTACAGGAGGAGGTAGAGTACGGTCGCGTGTCGTTGAATAACTTTTAATTACAGTGCTCAATCGAGCATGAACAGGTTTAAGGAAGACGACCTCCGTTAGAGGTATTCCAAGTAGCTAAAGTGTCCAACTCGATGTACTGAACAAGAATATTACACGCGTTGAAGGTTTTAGTGGAGAAAATGTCTAAAAAGTCGAAACGCGAGAGAACTTCACAGTTACAGATGAGCACCGCTGCAGGGGAGCAAAAATCTATAACGGCCACGCTCTATCATAAGTCGGGGGCGCTACTTTAAAACTCGGCTATGCGCGTAAGGTGTAGACTTTACTTTTTACGTAACACGGCAAACTAAACTAGCGCCCCCGGGTGTTGGTAGCCCGCAAAAAATGAGGCACCGAACCACTAACCGTATGTTTGCGGACGTAACCCCCTCACTGTGAAGAAGCAAGGAAATACCCCCTCGTTCAAGCCTGTAAATTGGCACGTGTTCAGACTGGAAAAGAAATGAAGAACTCCAGATACACTTCACCCTTACTACACCAAAAGCCACTCGAGGCAGCGACTAGGAGCCCCATCCTGCCCCCCTCCTGCCCACTCCTGTCCCATGGGTAATTTCGTGGACTCTTCGCCGCCTCCCCCATACCAGAACAAGCTCTACAAGCTCTGCTACGATAACAAACTTGCCGCCTCCCACTCCTTCCTTCTCACCCTAGACGCCAAAGAACGCCTCCGCCAGCTCTTCTACCAGAACAGCATCAATGATTACACTGCCGTCCACAATGCGCTCTCCAATAACGCTGAATCCACCTTAATCCACCTCATGCTTCACTCTTCAACGTCCCAAACTGACCGCCCTCGCCGTCGCGACGGCGGGTACCACTCCTGCTCCCTATTCTCGCTCTCGGACAGCGATGGCTCTCTCCCCCTCCACCGCGCCTGTGTCGCCAACACTCACATTGACGTGTTCAAGCTGCTCATCTTTGCGCATCCTAAGGGATTGAGGGAGACGTTGAACTATGGGGAGCTACCGTCGGATCTATTGAGGCAGCGGTTGCATATGATGGGGGATTATGATGGAGGGGAGAGGGACAAGCTGCTGGAGATCCAAAAACTAGTTCACGCGTGTGTGTAAGTGCCCGTCGTGACGAGAGAGCGAGCGGACACACATACACCTCTGGCCCAGAACTTATAAGTCGCGTGAAAAAGGGGGCAGCGTGTTTTAATCGCGAATAGCGAGTTTTGAGCCGCTCGTGGGCATACCGCCTAACACCCGCCGTCTAACACCGCCTCTCAGTCAGTGTACGGCCGCAATTGACGAACTGGAGTTTTACGATCGCGGGCGCTCTGGGCGCGAGGAGAAGTACAAAGCCCTCTACGCTGCGGCACTGGGGCGTCTGTGCATGACACCA